>SL_5KL_010_SEDDRAFT_10000345_pt1 | contig 30486 bp, 31 predicted proteins | sample SodLakKL_010_SED_FD_9118 | JGI IMG/M metagenome (IMG submission 9118) | reverse complement strand
CGCTCCTGGGTCTGGGCACGATCAGGCGCAGACCCGGTCTCAGGGTCATAGAGGTCAACGCCGAACCCACGCCTCTCACCGATGAAGGTGTATCAGACTATTTGATCCAGGGCAAGACGGGTGAGATACTGCCCCGCATAGCCGCAGAGGTTAGAAAGGCGCGCTCAGCCTTTGCTGTTGAGCATAATCCTCTCCTTGGTGACCAGGCGGGAGAGGCCAAGCGTGAGCAGCGCTAAGGCAGCGGCAACTGCCAGCGAGACAAAGACAATGCTCTGCGACGCCAGGCCAGACCCCAGCAAGCCGTAGTTGAGAGGAACGACGACTGCGGCTAGCAGGCCCACCAGGACAGCGTTAACCCACTGGACCCTGGTGATTATTAGCTGTAACGCTACCAGCAGAGTAACAAAGAAGAAAAATATCAGCGGAACAGCAACCAGGGCGGCCGTTAATGATGCCGCACCGGGCATGACGGATTGCCCTGCTCTGGGAGCCAGGAACAGCTGGTTCGTGCCGGCTACGGCAGCAAACGCAAGTATCAGGCCGAAAACCACACAGGGCACAAATATTGCCAGGCTCTTCGCCAGGCAGACCTGCTTCAGGCTCAGCGGCGTACACAGCAAAGACTCGAGCGAGCGCTTTGTCTTCTCCATCGTAAGGTTTTGGGCGGTGCCAAACAGGCAAAATACCAGCATCAAGCTCAGGGCAAGCATGACGAGAGTAGTACCCATTAGTGGTTCTATGGCAGAGACTACCTCGGCCGGTGCTAGTCCCTGCTCTATCAGGGCGTCGATTTCTCCTCCGATCACACCGCCCAGCGCTCTGACACCCACGACCGCCATGATGACCAGAGCGAGCCCTGCGTGGAGGTAGAAGGCACCCGTGCGCAGAGCCTCCCTCAGATCCTTTTTCAAGATCACCGTTGTCTGTCTCATCGGTCCCCGCCTTTCGTCAGCCTGACGTAGGTCTGCTCCAGAGATGTCTCGCCGCTTCGTACGTCGTCCATCTGCGCAGAGAGCTTTATCTCCCCCCGGTCTATCAGAGCAATGCGGCTGCAAATCCGCTGCACTTCATCGAGGTTGTGGGAACTGAGAAAGACGGTCTTGCCTCTCTCTGCCAGGTCCAGAACGGTCTGCCTGACCTCTAGCTGACCTGTAGGGTCAAGGCCAGCCGTGGGTTCGTCCAGTATGAGGAGGTCGGGGTCATGAAGCATGGACCGTGCCAGCGCCAGCCTCTGCCTCATTCCCTTGGAGTAAGAGGCTACCTTGTCCCCTGCTCTGTCGCCTAGCCCGGCCATCTCCAGCATTTCGTCTATTCTCCTGCCTTTCGCCGTCGGAGACAGTCCGTAGATCTGAGAATAGTAGTCCAGGTTCTCGTAGCCGGTCATATTTTCATATAGCCCATCAGCCTCCAGGACAAAGCCGACCCTTTGCCTGGCGTCGTCAGACCCGGCGTTCTTGCCTAGAATGAGCGCCCTGCCTGAGGTGGGCGGGAAGAGCCCCATGATAACCCTGATGGTGGTGGTCTTGCCGGCTCCGTTAGGCCCGAGGTAGCCGAATACGTCTCCCTGCTCGACGACGAAGCTGATATTATTGAGGATGGGACGGCCGCCCAGCGTTTTGCTGACGTTGTCGAGCGCTACTGCGGCTTGAGCCATGTGAGTCCCCGCGTGCCTGCGGTGTCAGAGTGCACTCGCATGGTAACATAGCCACATATAGGCGTCCAGTATCTACCGATCGGCGCTCGTCTGCTGTGGTTTCCTACATCACCCTCTTCAGCCTCGGGTTGGGGGTGAGGCCGGGCATTCTGCCCCTCTTGGCGATGGGCCGGTCCTCCACTTCGTGAAGGTCGGCGGTGAAGTCGATGGGCCTGGCATCGCTAATGTAGCTGCCCACGGCGAACACATCCACCGGTGCCCCTTCCTCCAGGAAATGCCGGATTCGATCGGGGTCGAGCCCGCCGCTAGCCACTATTTTCACTTCTGTGAACCCTTCGAGGTCCAGCCAGGCCCTCACCTCTTTGACCAGGCCGGGAGTGACACGGCCTCTTTCCGACGGTGTGTCCAGTCTTACCCCGTATAGCTTTCCCTGCATCGCTTTGGCCACGGCGACGCTCTCTCTAACCTCGTCCTCAAATGTGTCAACCAGTGCAATGCGCGGCACTTCGGGCGGCATGTGCCTGTCAAAAGCAATAGTCGCTTTGGCGGTGCTGTCCATGATGATGATCAGTGCATGGGGGATTGTTCCTGTAGGTTCGATGCCGGCGAGCTTTGCCCCCGCGATGCTGGCGCATCCCGTACAGCCTCCCACTATGGCGGCGTACTCCATGATGCCCACCACCGAAGGATGGACGTGCCGGGCCCCGAAGCTAATGACCGGAATGCCGCGCGCAGCCTCAATGCATTCCCGTGCGGCGGTGGCCCATCCGCTGCAATGGGCAAGCATGCCCAGATAGGTTGTTTCATAGGCCCCATAGCTCCGGTATGGAGCTCTTATACGCAGCACCACCTCCTTCCGGCTGATGGGCGTGCCTTCCTCCAGTGTCCAGACTTCACAGTCCTCGCCGGGGAGCACCCGGGCCAGCAGGGATTTGACCTCCTCGATACCGCAGAAAATGCCGTCCCTGCGGGGGAATACCTCCATGGTTGCCACGGGGTTAATCCCCTCTTTCCTCAGTATCTCCACCGTGCGTGGAAAATAGATGTCGGCGGTTTCTCCGCTCAACCATGAGTCGGGGATTTCGAATCGAGGCTGAGGCGTCCGGCCCGGCGGCCTGACCAGCCTCGCTCCAAGCACATTCTCCATATAGTCCAGGGCCCAGAAGTGAGCCTTTCTGTCGAACGACGCTACGCAATCAACAGGGACCTCTACGTCGTAGCCTCTGTTCCTGGCATCAATTACCGCCTGCAGAATGCAGATGTGCGTCGTTACGCCGCAGATGACCAGGGTCTCGGGTCTGATCGCCTCCAACCTCTGGTCCAGAGACGTAGCGTAGAAGCTGCTAAAAGTCTGTTTCGGTATTATCTGACCCGGGTATTGCGAAAGCTCGGGTATAAGCTCGGCCTCCTCCGTGCCTTCAACGCAATGGGGTGGGAACATCTTGAATTCCGGATCGTCGGCTGAATGGCGATCGCATACATACAGTATCTCTGAACCCTGCGCCAGCTCCTGCTCCAGCAGTTTCTGGACATTGGGTATGATATTCCGGGCCTCCGGTCCGCAATAGAGCGAATAGCCTTCCTCGAGAAAGCCGCGCAGCATATCTATGGCGATCACCGCTCTTGCCATGGTATCACCAGTGGTCGGGCTCAGGTCTGTAGCCCTCCTGTAGTAACGCGATATAGCGCTCCAGGACAGAACCCGCCTGCGCGCTTCCTGCCTTCAGCAGCTCCAGGACGCTCTCCAGCATCCGCAGTTCGTGCTCTATCTGCAGCGCCAGATTGCAGTCATTGCCGCAACAGGAGCCCCATTCCGCTCGTGCCAGATGAGATTCCTTCATCTCCACCATATCTTCCACTTCTGCAATGCACTCCGCCCGCCTTTCCGGATCGGCGATCTTGTCGCGCAGTGACATAACACTCTGAACGGCCTCCTTGCTGATCATGAGCATTTGCACTCCATCTGGCCAGTCGCTGCCGTAGATTTCCCGATCTGCCCCGCTCTGTGTCGGCGGGTTCAGTGCAGGAAGTGGCGAACGCCGGTGAACACCATGGCCACATTGTGCCTGTCTGCCAGTGCGATCACCTCGTCATCCCTTACAGAGCCCCCGGGCTGGATAATGGCGGTCACTCCCTGCTTGATCGCCAGTTCCGGACCATCGGGAAAGGGGAAGAAGGCATCCGAGGCAAGGACGCTGTCCCTGGCTTGATCCCCGGCCCTTTTCAGGGCCAGCTCGACGCTTACCACCCGGCTTGGTTGTCCGGCGCCCATACCCAACAGTGCCTGATCCCTGGCGATGACTATCGCGTTGGACTTTATGCCTTTGACTGCCCTCCAGGAAAACAGCAGGTCTGCCAGCTCGGTCTCTGTCGGTTGGCGCCTGGTCACTGTGCGGGGTTGGAGTTCCGACTCGGCCAACGAGTCCGGTGCCTGTGCCAAAAAGCCTCCTCTGATATGGCGAAAGGTGAGGCGCGATTCCGACCGCGTAGTCCCGGGATAGGGGGCGACCCTGACGAGACGCAGGCTCGCCTTGCGGCTCAACAACTCCAGGGCCTTCTCTTCATACTCCGGGGCCACCACTGCGTCGTAATGAGTCTTGTCTATCTCGGTGGCGGCAGCGAGCCCTATGCCCCTATTGCTGGCCACGATGCCACCGAAGGCAGCCACGGGGTCGCCGGCCAACGCCCGTCGATACGCCTCTGCCGGGTCATCATGAGAGGCAAGCCCGCACGAGTTGTTGTGCTTGATTATGGCGATGGTGGGAGCCGTAAAGTCGCTGAGCAGGTTCAGGGCAGCGTCCAGGTCCAGGAGGTTGTTGAAGGAGATCTCAGGCCCGCCGAGCTGCTCCAGTGACCCCAGGCCGTCGTGCCTCTGTCTAACGCTTTGCTCCGTGTAGAATGCCGCTTCCTGATGGGGATTCTCGCCGTAGCGCAGGCTGCGCTGCTTTCTTAACGCGACCGTCATCTCCTCGGGGAGAGCATCTTCATTCAGATACTGGGCGATGGCCGTGTCGTAGACGGCCACGTGCTGGAACGCCTTCTGTGCTAGCTTCTTTCTGGATTGCAGATCTATACCGCCCTGTCGGAGCCCTTGCAGGACTGCATCGTAGTCGCGGGGATCAACTACCACCAGCACCGAAGGGTAGTTCTTGGCTGCCGAGCGGATCATGGTCGGCCCGCCGATATCTATGTTCTCCAGCGCCTGATCCAGGGCAACGTCAGGCTTACGCACGGTTTCCACGAAGGGATAGAGATTGACAACTACCATGTCAAGGGGCTCGATTCGATTCTGGCTGAGCTCCGATAAGTGCTGGGGCAGATCACGTCGCGCCAGGATCCCACCGTGTACTGCTGGATGTAGTGTCTTCACCCGCCCGTCGAGAATCTCTGGAAAGCCGGTTAAGTCCGATATGCTGTGTACCTTAACCCCGGCGGCCTCCAGTGACCTCTTGGTCCCTCCGGTACTGAAGATCTCAACACCCTGTTCTTGCAGACCTCGGGCGAAATCGACCACGCCCGCCTTATCCGAAACGCTGATTACGGCACGCACAGGACCTCCTTCAATCTATTATTACTCTTTCGCCGCCTTCTGCTCTGGTAACCTCACCGATGACTATGGCCTCGGGCAGGATACTGGTGAGCTCCGTTATGTGCTGTCGGGCACAGATAATGGTCATGCCTATGCCCATGTTGAACACCCGGTACATTTCGCCCTCTTCTATACCGCCTTTCTCCTGGATGAGCCTGAAGATGGATGGCACGTCCCACGAGTCTCTATGGAGGCGGGCGGCGAATTGCTCGGAGAGAACACGGGATATGTTGCCCGGAAAGCCGCCACCGGTGATGTGAGCCAGACCTTTCGTGAGCGGCAGGGCCGGCTTGAGTTCGGGATAGTAGCAACGGTGAGCCCGGAGAAGCTCTTCTCCGAGGCTTGTCCCTAGCTCCGGGTGGAACTCACCTAAGCACGACGGGCTGCTATCTATGTCGAAGACCTTGCGCACAAGAGAGTAGCCGTTAGTGTGCAAGCCGGAGGAGGGCAGTCCCAGGATTCCGTCACCGGTTGTGATGTCACTGCCGTTGACGATACTGCTCTCTTCTACTACCCCGACGATGAAACCTACCAGGTCGTACTCGTCTTCGGAGTACATGCCGGGCATTTCGGCCGTCTCACCGCCGATCAGGGAGCAGCCGACATCTTGACATGCCCGGACCAGGCCCGAAACAATGGCTTCTACCTGCGGGGGTCTGAGTTTGCCCGCTCCGATATAGTCGAGGAAGAAAAGAGGCTCGGCGCCGCAACAGAGGATGTCGTTCACGCAGTGGTTCACTATGTCGATCCCGACGGTATCGTGCCTGTCGAGGAGCGATGCTATCTTGAGTTTGGTACCCACTCCGTCAACGCTGGAGACAAGGACCGGCTCGTCATAGCCTTTCAGCCGGAACATACTGCCGAAAAAGCCCGCCCCAATGACCTCGGGGCGGAATGTTGCTCTAACCTGGCGGCCGACGGTCTTCTTCACTTCGTCGGCCAGGCCAATGTCTACTCCTGCAGCGGAATATGCCCGGTCGTTGGCGAAGCCGGGCCGTCTAGAATCTGGCTTCACTGAGGTCCTCCTGGCGAGTCGCTTCCAGTGTCAGTTTGTCCATCTCTATCTGCACCGGAATCGGATATGCTCCTGTGAAGCAGGCGAGACAGAAAATGTCTCTGGGCAGGTCCACGGCCCGAATCAGGCCATCGAGGCTGAGATATCCCAGCGAATCAGCGCCGACGCACTCCCTGATCTCAGGGACTGTCCTCTTTGCCGCGATGAGTTGCCATCTCGGCGCCGTATCCACCCCGAAGAAGCAGGGGTAGCGAATGGGAGGGGCACAGATGCGGAGGTGGACCTCTGCTGCACCTGCCTTCCTGAGCATGCTCACTATCTTGGGAGTAGTCGTGCCGCGAACAATACTGTCATCGACGACCACGAGCTTCTTCCCAGCTATCACCCGGGAGAGCGGGTTGAACTTCAGCTGGACGCCCAAGTCCCGCATCCTCTGGTCGGGTTCAATGAAGGTGCGTCCCACATAGCGGTTCTTGAGCAGGCCCTCGCAGTATGCGGTTTCAGCAGCGTTAGAGTAGCTTATGCCGGCGGCCGTGGCTGAGTCGGGAATACCCATGACCAGGTCAGCATCAACGGGGTACTCTTGGGCCAGTGCTCTCCCCATGGCTTCCCTCGCAGGGTAAAGCAGTTTCCCTTCTATGATGCTGTCGGGGCGGGCAAAGTAAATATACTCGAAAATACAGAGGGCGCGCTTGGCCACCTCCTTCGTGAAACTCTTTACGCCGCCGCCATCTATGACCAGGATCTCTCCAGGTTTGACTTCTCGTATGAACTCGGCGCCTATATGGTCTAGGGCGCAGCTCTCCGACGCAATCGTCCATCCGTTGTCAATGGTTCCGAGGCAGAGAGGACGAACACCAAAGGAATCACGCACGGCGATCAGCTTGTCTTCGGTCAAGATGACCAGCGAATAGGCCCCCTGGAGACGGTACATGGCGTGCTCGATCTTGTTGTGCCAGTCCTGCCCCGGGGAAGCCAGTATCAAGTTGGCGATGACCTCCGAATCAGTGCCGGTGTAGAAATGAAAGCCCCGTTCCTGGAGCTCATCGCGGAGTAACTCTGAGTTGATGATATTGCCGTTATGGGCGAGGGCGATGCTCAACCCGTTGGATCTCGCCAGAATGGGCTGGGCGTTCGCCGGCCTGCTCGAGCCTGTCGTGGAGTAACGGTTATGACCCGATGCCGATGTGCCCTTTGAGCGAGGCAAGGTCATCCTCAGTGAATGCCTGGGAGACCAGTCCCATCCTGGTGTGCAGCTTGATACCGTAGCCATCGCTAACGGCGATGCCGGTGCTTTCTTGACCGCGATGCTGCAGTGCGAAAAGAGCGAAAAAAGTCGTCTGTGCCACATTTATGCTCGAGGCATAGACCCCAAAAACGCCGCAGCTTTCGTGCATACGAGTTGTCTTTACAGGGCAATTGTAGAGCATCTAGCTGTCCGGGTCAATTTCACAAGAATTCCTTATCGTGGTATGATATACGGCATTATTAAGCGAGGGAGTTTATTATAGTGGACAAGGAAAAGAAGGCGGAGATCATCACCCAGTACAGGCTGAAGGAGAACGATACGGGATCCGTCGAGGTACAGGTGGCTCTGCTTACGGAGCGGATCAACCGGTTAACGGAGCATTTGAAGTTGTACCCTCAGGATCGACACACCCGCCATAAGCTTCACAGAGTGATCGGGAAGCAAAGGCGCTTGTTGGCTTACCTGAGCAGGGAGGATGGGGGGCGGCATCGGTCTCTGGTCACCAGGTTGGGATTAAGGAAGTGACATGCCCGAGGTTCTGGAGCGTCCACTGGGTGGCAGGGTGCTGGGTATCGAGGCCGGGAGATTTGCCCGGCAGGCAAACGGGGCTGTGGCTGTCACGTGTGGTAACACGATTGTTCTAACAGCTTGTGCGGCGTCTGAACCTCGCGAAGACATGGATTTCTTGTCCCTGACCGTAGACTATGAGGAGAGCTTGAATGCAGCGGGCAAGATACCGGGCAGCTTCGTCAGATGCGAAGAACGGCCTGGCGAAGAGGCGATAATAACCGCCCGGCTCATCGACCGCTCTTTGCGCCCTCGCTTCTCCAGGGAACTCAGGCATGATGTTCAGGTCGTTGCGACGGTGCTGTCTGTTGATCAGGAACACGACCCCGACGTCTGTGCTCTTATCGGCGCCTCTGCGGCATTAATGCTCTCGGATGTTCCGTTCTCCGGTCCCATATCGGCCGTACATGTCGGCTACATAGATGGAGGATAGTACATGGAGCTCATAAGGGTGGTAATCAACGGCGCTCTGGGCAGGATGGGCCAGGAGATAACCAGGGCTATCGTTCGTGAGTCGGGGCTAAAGGCGGTGGGGGCTGTCGAAAACGAGGTGAGTCAGCAGTACCTTCCTCTGGCCGATACTGTCGATCTGGTACCGTTCTCATCTGATTTGGGTTCCCTGTTGAAAAAGTGCCACGCTGATGTTGTGGTTGATTTCACAAACGCCGAAGCGTCGATGACAGCTGCTCGTATCGCCATTAAGCAGGGCGTTAATATGGTCATAGGCACTACCGGCCTCTCGGATGAGAACCTGGAGGAGATCGAGCGGCTATGCCGGGTCAACGGGGTGGGGGCCGTAGTGGCGCCCAATTTCTCCCTGGGGGCGACACTGCTGATACACTTGTCGAAACTGGCGGCCGGGTTCTTCGATCACGTAGAGATCATCGAAATGCACCATGACCAGAAGGCTGACGTTCCGTCAGGTACTGCTGTGGCCACGGCGCAGGCCATGTTGCAGGCACGTGGCAAATCGTTCGTTCACCCTGAAGACATTGAAGAGATGCGTAGCAGTGCAAGGGGAGGACAGCTAGATGGCGTAGCTATTCATAGCTTGAGGCTGCCCGGTGTGATGTCCGGGCAGGAAGTCATACTGAGCGGCCCTGGCGAGACTCTGACTCTATCACATAACGCCATAAGCCGGGTCTGTTACTTGCCGGGCATCATCCTGGCGATAAAGACAGTGACAAAACGCAAGGGGCTGTCCCGCGGGTTGGACGGCTTGCTGGAGCTGTAGGAAGAAAGGTCATGGAAGCATTCAACGTAGCTATAGTCGGCGCTACCGGCATCGTAGGGCAGGAGTTCATCAAAGTGCTGGAGCAGCGCAGTTTTCCTGTCGCTTCCATCCAGTTGCTGACGGCTGACCACTCTTCCAGTGCGAAGCTGTTCTTCAATCATCAGAGAATCGAAGTCAGCGAAGCGAGGCCGGAGTCGTTTCGTGATGTCGATATTGCCTTCTTCTCGGCTGGTGCCGGGGCCAGTTGGAGGTTATCACCTCTGATCGCCGAAACAGGAGCGGTGGTCATTGACGGTAGTCCGGCGTTCAGGATGGATCCGGCAGTGCCTTTGGTCGTTCCCGAGGTGAACCCCGAAGATATCGACTGGCACAAGGGGATAATCGCCAGTCCGAACTGCGCCACAATCCAAACGGTTGTGGCTTTGCATCCTTTGCACAAAGTGAACCCCATAAGGCGAATCGTAGTGAGCACCTATCAGTCGGTGTCGAGCAGCGGTGCCGCTGCGGTGCAGGAACTGACAAACCAATCGCGACTGGTTCTGGAAGGGCGCCGCATTTGCCCTCACGTCTATTCTCACCAGATAGCCTTCAATGTGCTGCCGGAAATCGATGTCTTCCTGGATAATGGGTATACCAAAGAAGAGCAGAGATTGGTGGAAGAAACCCGCAGGATACTGCATACTGAGGACATTGCCATCTCCGCTACCTGCGTGCGCGTCCCCGTTTACTTCGGCCATAGCGCAGCAGTTAATGTGGAGTTCAGTTCTCCCATTACGGTTGAGGAGGTGCGGAAGGCCCTCGCTCAGGCCCCGGGGGTCAGGGTGCTTGACGATCCCAGCGTCAGTTTCTATCCCCAACCCTGGGCCGCCACCGGGTCGGAGCACGTATTTGTGGGCCGGATAAGGAAGGATATGTCTCATCCCAACGGACTCGTCATGTGGATAGTGGCGGATAATCTGCGGAAAGGGGCAGCACTAAACGCCGTGCAGATAGCCGAGACGGCCATTGAAAGGGGCTACATTAGCTCCAAGAGCAGCGTGGCCAGCCTGAACGATTAGGCGGGCCGGGTGTCAAGAGGGTTCTCACCATCCCTGCTCATACCCAGGGATGGATAGCTTTCACCGATATGACCTGTTTCCGGTCCGGCCCTACTGACACCAGGCTGATCGGGCAAGAGAGCAGATCCTCGAGCCGGCGCAGATAGTCGCGAGCTTCTTTGGGCAGGCCCTCGAAATCGCGGGTATCGCTCATTGATTCCTGCCAGCCCTCCATCTCTTCATAGACAGGTTGGCACTTCTCCAGTACGGCCGAATCGCTGGGGAAAGTGGTCAGGGTTTCGCCGTCGCATGTGTAAGCCGTGCATATCTTGATGGACCCGAAACCGTCATAAATGTCCAGATGGGTTAAGGCAATATCGCTGAGGCCGTCTACCTGCACCGCAAACCGGCCTGCAACGGCATCGAACCAACCACACCTTCGCGGCCTGCCGGTGGTTGCGCCGTACTCGTGGGCCTTTTCCCGGATGAAGTCACCGGTTTCGTCCTTGAGCTCCGTGGGCATGGGGCCGGCGCCGACCCTCGTGCTATATGCCTTGAACACTCCCACGACACGATCGATTTCCTTCGGGCCGAGGCCGGCTCCGATGCAGGCAGCCCCGGCCAATGGCGACGAAGAGGTCACATAGGGGTAGGTGCCGAAGTCGGGGTCAAGCAGTGCCCCCTGGGCGCCCTCCAGGAGGATCATCTTCCCCCTCGCCATCGCTTCCCGGGTTACCGACGCTGTATCGCAGATGAAGGGGGCTAGTTGCTCACCGTACTGGCGGTAGCTCTCGTAAATCTCCTCCAGCGACAGCGGCGCAGCCTCATATGCCCTGGTTAGGACGATGTTCTTGAACTCCAGGGCTGTCTGCAGGCGCCTGTAAAACACGTCCTTATCCAGCAGTTCCCCGGCACGGATTCCCAGGCGGGCTGCCTTGTCGGCATAGACCGGGCCGATCCCTTTGCGTGTAGTACCCAGCGCCCCCTTGTTCCGCTGCTTCTCCTCCAGTTCATCCAGAAGCAGGTGATAAGGCATGATCAGGTGAGCCCGGTCACTGACGAGGAGACGACCCGTGTCGATACCGTGTCTCTCCAGTTCCTCTATCTCTCTGAGCAGCACCGCCGGATTGACGGCCACTCCCGTGCCGATGATACAGGTCACCTCAGGATAGAAGATGCCCGAAGGAATCAGATGTAGCTTGAACTCACCATAGGGGTTGATCACGGTGTGGCCGGCGTTATCTCCCCCTGAGAAACGCACCACCATATTCGCTCTCTCAGCTAAGAGATCGACTATCTTACCTTTACCCTCATCACCCCATTGGCCTCCCACGACTGCTACTATAGCCACTTGATCAACCTCCAGTTCTCGATTGCTTGTACACATGAACCAGCCTCTGTGCTGCAGTCACAAAGACAAAGACCGTCAGCACAGACAAGCCAATAAGGATCTGGTTCACGAGCAAAGCGACCGCCAATACTATAACCCTTTCGGACCTGGTAAACAAGCCTACCCCGCATTGCCAGCCGAGTCCTTCTGCCCTGGCCTTTATATAGCTGACCAGGAACGAGCCGACTAGGACAGCGAAGATGAGCCCTGTCTCGAGGCTTGATCCTACCGCCGGATCCCGCAAATACCAGACCATAAGACCGAACAGTACGGCCGCCTCACTGATGCGGTCGAAGGTGGAGTCCAGAAGAGCGCCCATCTTCGTACTCTGCCCTGTGAAGCGGGCCAGTGCTCCGTCAAGAAGGTCGAATATACCTGACACAAGGACCAGAATCCCGCCGACAAGGAAGTGACCGGTGGCGACCACATAGGCCGCCCCCAGGCTGACAGCAAGGCTGAGAAAGGTAAGGGCGTTGGGCGTGATCCCACTCCTGCTCAGGACCCGGATCAGGGGGAGGGTAATAACGTGGCCCAGTTTTTGCCGGATGTCTGCTAACTTCATCCGTCCTTCCCGGCTAGCCTGCTATCCCCTTCTTCGCAAGAAAGCCGACTACCCTGCGCACTCGCTCCTCATCGTTCCACTCGCCGATCTCGCACACCCTTACTGCCCGCGGAGTCAGATGCGCGGCGATCATCGCCCAGTCTACATCTCCTTCTCCCGGTGCATAGTGGTCGGAAATGCCGCGCACATCGTGCAGGTGGATACCGATCATCTTGTGCTTGAAGCGCGACAGCCATTCTTCATGCGGACAGATCCCCAGACGCTGCTGAACCTCCGCGTGCCCCACGTCGTGCCAGTAGCCCACCGGGCCGTCCGGCGCCTCGTTGAGTAGCTGTGCCATCTCGTCCACGTCGGGTATCTCGCGGATATTGAATCTGGTCTCGAGTCCTAGCATTATACCTCTCTCCCGACCGTATTCGCTAAGCTCTCGCAGGCTTTGCTTCGCAGCTTCCAGAAACGGAGCAACCAGGGAGGTACGTCGGCCAATTAGCTCGTCTCTAACCCGGCTATACTCTTTTGTCTGAGCACGACCTGCAGTATACAGCGCGGACAGCTTACCCTGCATACTCCGGTCGACGGGAGCTTCGCCCATGTGGAGGACCACAGCCGCAGCCGCCACACTCGATGCCGCCTCTATGGTCTGTTTGGCAACGCTGACGGCCTCCCGGCGTTCGCCTTCATCCAGCGAGCTCAAGGAAAGGTCGGATACGGGGGCGCCGGTGGACGACGGCTTCGCAGGGCAGGGAGAATGGATGCTTGAGATCGGCACCCTCGTCTCAATGAGCTCACGGAGCATTCGCGGCGAAATCCAGGCGTTAGCTTCGATATGGGTGAAGCCTAGCGCCTGCGCCCTGCAGACGAACTCGGCCATATGGGCAAACCTGCCTTTGGCCCACATCGTGGAGAGGGATATACTGGACGACTCAGTACGGTCAACATGCTGATCCCCCTCAGATAAGCTCATGCAGTATAATGGAGCCGGTCTCTCAGGCTAGTCGGTAGCTGGTTGTCCTCCCAATACCAACAGCCTATCCCTCGATCTCGACCGACTCCAGTTCAGGAAGACAGACCGGGCATTCCTGCTGCTGTCCCGCGATGAATGCCTCCGTCTTTGCGTGCGCTTCCCCATCCGAATACTGGACGGGTGGAGACTTCATGAAATAGGCCGAAGGGCCCACGATGCTCCCGCTCAGGCCGCGGTCACGTGCCAGTTTGCAGCACCTGATGGCATCGATAACCACGCCGGCCGAATTGGGGCTATCCCACACCTCGAGCTTGAGCTCCACCTTCAACGGGACGTCGCCAAAGGTGCGCCCCTCCATCTGCAGGTAGCAGAACTTGCGATCGGTCAGCCACGGCACATAATCGCTGGGGCCGACGTGAATGTTGTCGGGATCGAGAACGTAGTCTAGCTGTGAAGTGACAGAATCGGTCTTGGAGATCTTCTTGGATTCCAGGCGCTCTCGCTGTAGCATATTATAGAAATCGGTGTTGCCGCCGAAGTTCAACTGATAGGTTCGCTCCAGTTTGACTCCACGATCACGGAACAGCCTCGTTAGCACCCGATGGGTGATGGTGGCGCCGACCTGCGACTTGATATCGTCGCCGATCATCGGTAGGCCGCGCTCGGAGAACCTGTTCTGCCAGTAGGGCTCACGCGCAATGAAGACAGGTATGCAGTTGATGAAGCCGCAGCCGGCCGTGAGTATTTGCTCTACGTACCACTTCGTGGCCTCCTCGCTCCCCACAGGCAGATAACTCACCACCACGTCGGTTTCGGTCTTCCTCAGTATGTCCACAATATTGGCCGTCGGGCCCGGTGCCTTGGTGATGATCTTGGACAGATAGGTGCCCAGACCGTCATGAGTCATGCCGCGCTCTACCCGCACCCCCGTCTTGGGCACGTCGGAAAACTTGAACGTATTGTTGGGCTTTACGAAGATGGCATCAGCCAGGTCCTTGCCCACTTTGTTTTTGTCGATGTCAAACGCAGCCACAAAGTTGATGTCGGATATATGGTAGCCCCCCAGGTTCACGTGCATCAGCCCGGGAACAGATTCGCTTTCCTTGGTATCCCTGTAGTAATGTACTCCCTGCACCAGGGAAGAGGCACAATTGCCGACACCTATGATGGCTACGTTTATCGTTCCCATGTTACCTCCGTTCTGTGTCTGCGGAGAATGTGCCCGGCGAACTGGCTGTGCGCATCCGAAACACGTTGGTTCCAGATACAGGACACACTCCGTGAGTCTCGGGTCTGGCGTCCTTAAGGATCATGCTCCGGGGATTCTTGATCTCTCTGTCCGTCACGCACCTGGAACAGTATGCCTGCATTGAAAGCCACCCGAGTCTGGAAACCGGGCCTCGCTCACGTGTCTGTCTGTCTAGCGATTTATACAAATTTACCCGGCCTGATGTCAATACCTTGCGGTCCCGGCCGTGAGCGAGGGTGACTACTCGTCGGGGGTTAGTTCGCTGATCGTCTTCAGCAACCGCGCTCCCCGCTCGATCGAATCGTCATAGTGGAAGCTCAATTCCGGGGCATACCTCAACTTCAGGTGCGATGCGAGTTCTCTGCGCAGAAATCCGGCAGCGTCATGCAAGCCGGCCAGCATATCCTCCTTGTTGGCGTCGCTCCCCATAGTGCTAACGAATACTCTGGCCTGCTTGAGGTCGGGTGACAGCGTCACCTCTGTTACTGAGATAAGTCTGCCGAGTCTCGGGTCATTGACCTCGCGCTCCAGCAGCCCGCTGATTTCGCGCTGGATGAGTTTGCTTGCACGTTCACTTCGCCTGCTCACTTGCACCTCCTCTCCGGACAAAGCTATCATCCGACCCTCTCCTTACGGTAGAACTCAATGGTGTCGCCCACCTCAAAATCGGTGTTCCCCTCCATACCCAGTCCACATTCCAGGCCGGCGGCCACCTCAGAGACATCTTCTGTGAAACGCTTCAGGCTGGACACCCGGGTTTCCGCAATAGATTGGCCATTGCGCAACACCTTGACCTCGGCGTCCCTCCGTATCTTCCCTTCCATAACATAGACGCCCGCTATCCTGCCCAGCTTGCTGCTGGGGAAGACGGCTCTGACCTCGGCGCGCCCGATGAGTACGTCGGCGTACGTTGGCTCGAGCATCCCTTTCAGCGTCTTGTCCATGTCCTCTATAAGCTTGTAGATCACATTGTAGTGCTGGATGCCCACCGCCTCCGTGTTCGCCAGCTGCGTGGCTCCCGGCGTAACACCAGTGTCAAAACCGATCACAATGCCGTTTGAAGCTGAGGCCAGCAGGACATCGCTCTCTGTGATACTCCCGCTGGCAGCGTGGATGACCCTGATCCTCACCTGGTCGGTGCTCAACCTTTCCAGAGAGGTCTTCACCGGTTCTATGCTGCCCTCTACGTCGGTCTTCAGAACCACGTTGAGCTCCTTGATCTGCCCTTCGCTTATCTGGCTGGAGAGCGCGCTCAAACTGAGGGCGGAGCGGGGCTTGGTCTCCTTCTGCTTCTCGACGATGCTCCGTGCCGCGTGCTCGTTGGGAAGGACCATAAACAGGTCTCCCGACTGCGCCACTTCGTTTAACCCCAGGACTTCTACGGGAGTGGCGGGGCCGGCCTTCTGTACGTGCTTCCCCTTGTCATCGTACATGGCTTTTACCCGTCCCCATGCCTGGCCGGCTACCACAATGTTGCCCTTTCTGAGCGTACCCTGCTGCACAAGAAAGGTCGCCAGGGGCCCCTTGGTCTTGTCCAGCTTGGCCTCAACCACCACTCCTTCGGCGGGTCTATCTGGATCGGCTTTCAGCTCCAGTATGTCGGCAACCACGTACAGGTTTTCTAGCAGGTCGGATATACCTTCTCCCTGCTTGGCCGATATCGGTACGCAGACGGTGTCGCCACCCCACTCCTCGATAACCAGCCCGATATCGGCAAGCTGCTGTTTCACCTTGTCCGGGTTGGCATCAGGCTTGTCAGTCTTGTTCATAGCCACGACTATGGGCACCCCGGCGGCTCTGGCATGGTCCACAGCTTCTGTGGTCTGGGGCATGACACCGTCATCGGCGGCAACCACCAGGATTACTATGTCGGTTGCATGTGCCCCCCGGGCTCTGATAGCGGTGAATGCTTCATGTCCCGGCGTATCCAGGAAGGTGATCTTGCGCCCGTCCACTACAGTCTGGTAGGCGCCTATGTGCTGGGTAATGGCTCCTGCCTCCTGGGCAGTCACATTGGTCTTTCTGATGAGGTCGAGAAGCGTGGTCTTGCCATGGTCAACGTGTCCCATGACGGTAACCACCGGAGGGCGGGCCGCCAGTTTTTCTCCTGTGTCCTCCCTTCTTGCCCGCACAGCTTTACGGTCTATCGCCGTCTGAGCCCTGTAGCCCATGTCTGCCGCGATTGCGCTTGCTGTGTCGAAGTCGATGACCTGGTTGACCCCGGCCATCACGCCTTTGCGCATGAGCTGTTTGATTATCTTAACCGGCTCCACCTCTAAGAGATCCGCCATTTGCTTTACGCTTATGGAAGGCGGAAGCTCCACCGAGGGCAGTTCCTGTTTGGTCTGTGATTTCTTGTCGCTCAAATCTAGCCTTTCTGCAGTTGGGTATGGCTGTACTCACTCAACGTGCGACGGTTTTCCACGCCGAGCTGTGTTCGCAGAGCATACTCCAGACGATTCTTTTTTAACGCCATTTCCCAGCATTCCTTGCTCGGGCACAGGTAGGCGCCCCTTCCCGGCTTCTTGCCCGAGTTATCTACCTCCACCTCTCCACTCTCGGTACATACCAGGCGGACGAAGGCTCTCTTGTCGTCGGTCCGCCGGCAGGCTATGCAGGTCCGCTGCGGTCGACGCTTACTCGTGGGAGTCGTCACCCCAAACATCATCGGACTTCTTTTTGGGCCTCGTGCTCTTGCCTTTGCCTTTCGCTCCGCTCTTCTGCTTGGCCGTTGTGCCCTTCATCGTGTCGCGCAGAAGGTCCTCGGCGAAACGGATCTGTGTCTCTTCGGTCTTCTCGGGCAGGGCCTCAAAGATGCTCGCCAGGTCGATCGGCTCCTCCTCCTCGGTCTCCTCGACCTCTTCCACCGGCTCTTCCTCAGTTGGTTCAATATCCATGATCTCGGGAAGAACCTCTTCCACTGCTTCCGGCTCTGGCGGCGCTGCCGCAGCCCTCTCCGCCTCGATAGCAGAGACGCTCCTGATATCGAATCGCCAGCCGGTGAGCTTCGCTGCCAGCCTCGCGTTTTGTCCCTCCTTGCCTATAGCCAGAGATAGCTGCTTGTCCGGTACGACCACGACGGCGGCCCTTCTCTCCTCGTCAACTCTTATGCTTGTCACCTGCGCCGGACCCAGGGCATTCGAGATGAAGACCCCGGGATCGCTCGCCCACTGGATTACATCTATCTTCTCGCCGTGTAGTTCACTGATGATGCTCTGGAGCCTTATGCCCCGCGGACCAAGACACGAACCAACCGGATCGACGTTCTCTTGACTGGTCGCCACCGCGACCTTGGTGCGATGCCCCGCCTCGCGCGCTATAGCTTTCAGCTCGACAAGTCCGCTGTGCACTTCCGGTATCTCCAGGTGGAACAGGCGGCGTATCAGGTTGGGATGAGACCGTGAGAGTATTATCTCAGGCCCTCTGCCCCCCGGTACGATCTCAAGAAGATAGAATTTGAGTCTCTGACCTTTGTAGTAGCGCTCGCCGGGAACCTGTTCACTCTCAGGAAGTATCGCTTCCGTTCGGTTCAGCCTGACATAGATTCGCCTGGCTTCCATGAAGTGTATCGCTCCCGTTACAACCTCTCCCTCTCTGCCGGTGAACTCTTCAAAGATAATGCGCTGTTCGGCTTCCCGTAATCGCTGCAGGACGACCTGCTTGGCGGCTTGAGCGGCAATACGTCCGATGTTCCTCGGCGTGCAGGGAATGGTCACCGTCTCACCGGGTTCCGCTGTGGCCCGCATCTGCTGAGCTTCATCGACGGAGATCTCGCGATCGAGATCGACAACCGACTCCACAACGGTCTTTCTCAGGTAGAAATCGATGTCGCCCGTGTTAGGATCGACCTTCACCACCACATCCTGGTCGGGTACGGCCTTATCCTTCTTGTACGCTGACGCGAGTGCCGATTCCAGCGCGGACAGCACTACCTCTTTAGGCAGGTTCCTCTCAGCCGAAAGCTGACTAATCGCCGCCTTAAGCTCCGTCTTCATCATTCTCTTTCCTGTTCAACTCCCCTGATTCAAAGAAAAAAGTGGGTTTGCCCCACCTTTAGCTTGAATCCTGTTAGTTGAATGTAGCATATTCGGGCCGAAAATGCAAGAATGAGCGCGAATGGTTTATACTGGGCAACGGNCGGCGGGTGGGGTGCGCTCCGTTCCGCGGATCGCAGACCGGTTCGCCGGTTGATCGATGACCGGCGAAGAGCCGACATAATGTGTTAGAGGAGGCAGACTATGCCGGAAGAATGTATCTTTTGCCGGATTGTCGCCGGGCAGATACCCGCCGATATCCTGTATCAGGATGATGGGTTTCTGGCCTTCCGGGACATCTCGCCCCAGGCGCCCACGCACGTGCTGGTCATACCCAAGACTCATATTGCGTCGTCGGCCGACCTCACCGACGACCACGTGGAGCTTGCCGGGCGCCTCATAATCATAGCCAGGAACTTGGCCGAGAAGGAGGCCATAGCCGAAAGTGGTTATCGCCTGGTGATAAATTGCCGCTCGGACGGAGGGCAGCAGGTGCCTCACCTTCATCTCCACCTGATCGGCGGCAGGCAGCTGAGCGGCCGGCTCGGCTGACGATTACAGCGACATGAGCCTGGCTATCAACGCCTCCACGGCTTCGTCCGGGGTAGATGCCCCCGCGGTTACGCCCACATTCTGCTTGCCCTGGAACCACGAGGTGTCGACGTCCTCCACAGTCTCTACCAGATGGGTCTCCACCAGGGGAGCACATATTTCGACCAGGTGCCTGGCGTTGGCGCTGCTGCTTCCGCCTATGACCAGCATCAGTTCACTCCTGCGGGCCAATCGTACGGCGGCTTCCTGCTGGCGGCGAGTTACTTGACATAAGGTATTCACGATGCGTATTTCCTTGACCCTGTGCCCGACCTTGGTTACGAGCCGGCCGGCAAAACCCGCAAANGCGGACTGNGTCTGGGTGGTCTGCGAGATCACTCCCAGGCGTGATGATGATGCTGTCCAGTCCTCGACTTGCCCCGTGTCGAGGGCAGCCACACCTCTGCCTGCCGCGTATCCCAGAAGCCCCCTCACCTCGGAGTGTTCTGCCTCCCCGAATATCACCACGTCAAAATCGGCCTCGACCAGTTCCCTGGCCGTCTTCTGAGCTTTGCGAACGATGGGGCAGGTGGTGTCGATAACCGCGATGTCGAGCGCTGCGATCTCAGACAGGCCTGTCGGGCTTATACCATGCGTCGTGACCGCGAGGACTTTGCCACGCACTTCGCTCAGGTCATGCACCGGCCTGACCCCCAGTTCGGCCAGTCCTTCCACAAGCATGCGGTTGTGTGCCAGGGGCCCCAGTGTTTCTATCTCTCCGTACCGGGTGACCGCCTCTTTCAGCAGCTCGACCGCCCGCCTCACGCCGAAGCACAGGCCCAGTTGCTCAGCCTTCTCGATGTTCATTTGTACTGTAGGCGCCCCGGTATTCGGGTGGCAGCAGGGCGGCGATTTCGCTCATAATCACTGCGGTCGACGAGCGCCTGTGCGATCTGCCGACCCCGGCGGGAGATGGGGGAAGCGTAAAAGGCCTGCCTATGTTGACTACTATGCGGGGGCGCTTCCAGAGCCAGCTTATGCCGTTGACCTTGTACGTGCCCGCGACGCCCACGGGGAGAATAGGGGCATTTGTCTTCCATGCTATAAGCGCGCAGCCCGGCTTACCTTCCCTGAGTACGCCGTCGCGGCTCCTCCTGCCTTCGGGGAACACTCCCACCATCGATCCCCTCTCCAGGGCGTTTATCGCGTCCTGAAGCACGTTTTCCTTCTCTTTGCGTCCCCCGGCACGGCGTACGGAGAAGGACCCCGCCCAGCGAAGCCATGCTCTCAGGAAGGCAGAACGAAAGAGTTCCTCTTTGGCCAGGAAGTTGATCCAGCGCGGAAAGCCGAACACGATCAACAGAGGGTCGAGGACGTGAACGTGGTTGGATACCAGTATCAGCGGACCCGTCAGGGGCACGTTCTCCCGGCCTACCACCTTCCAGGAGAAGAGGATATTGAGCAAAGGTCTGAATACGATCAGGAACAGCTTCTGGGAAAAGGTCATGGCTTTACCGCTAGCGCGTATATCCGGTCCACCACTTGCTCCAGGCTCACCCCCTCTGTATCGATAACCACGGCGTCGTCGGCCGGTCGCAGCGGCGAGACCGCCCTGTTCATGTCCATCTCGTCCCGCTTTTGCAGCTCGCTGAGGACGGTGTCGAGGCTTGCGTTATCGCCCCGGGCCAGAAGCTCCTGGTGGCGTCGCCTGGCCCTCTCTTCCGTGGAGGCTGTGAGGAATATCTTCAGGTTCGCCCAGGGCAATACTACCGTGCTGATGTCCCGGCCCGCCATCACTACCTTGCCCCGCTCGGCCAGTCTGCGTTGCTCCAGCACCAGCGCCTTCCGCACCCCGGGTATCTTCGATGTTATCGGGACGTGTTCCTCCACCACGGGAGACAGGAGCCCGGCGGAGACTTCTTCGCCATCGACGATGGGCGAGAGACGCGAGTCCTCCATGACGATGAAATCGAATCTTGTGTTATTGGCCAACTCGCACAGCCCCTGCTCGTCCTGAGGGGAGACGCCCGACGTCAGCACCTTCCATGTGAATGCCCGGTACACCATGCCGCTATCGAAGAAGACCCAGCCCAACCGCCTTGCTAACTGCGAGCCTACACTGCTCTTGCCGACGGCGACAGGGCCATCTATCGCGATTAGTTGTGGCTTCAAATTTCTCTCATCTTATCATTCTGAACCAAACTGTCAAGCTCCGGACTCCGGTTCGGTCGCGCCCCTTCACGATACTTCCAATCGCAAAGATTTGCTTTAGTCGCCAATTCACGTTAAGATATTATCGGTTTCTGGCAAAGTCCGCTCGGAAGGAGTGACTGGATGGATACTGTTGCTGAAAAGCTGAGAAAACTCCAGGAGAAAGAAACAGAAGAGAGGGGACTGGGGGGACCGGAACGGATAGAAAAACAGCACAAAACGGGCAAACTCACTGCTCGTGAAAGGATCGACCTCCTCTTTGACACCGGTACTTTTCACGAGCTTGATTTGTTTGTCCGGCACCGGGCGACGTCCTTCGGCATGGAGAAGACCGTCGTTCCCGCGGAGGGAGTCGTCACCGGGTACGGAAAGGTAGACGGACGCCCGGTCTGTGCTTTTTCCCAGGACTTCACNTCTATGGGAGGGTCGCTGGGCGAGATGCACGCTAAGAAGATATGCAAGGTCATGGACCTGGCGGTTAAGTGCGGCATCCCTATCGTGGGCCTTAACGACTCCGGCGGGGCCCGCATCCAGGAGGGCGTTGATGCCCTTTCCGGCTACGGGCAGATATTCTTCCGCAATTCGGCCGCTTCGGGGGTTATCCCCCAGCTCTCGGCGATCATGGGCCCCACGGCCGGTGGTGCGGTATACTCGCCGGCCATGACCGATTGGGTGTTCATGACCAGGGGCACAAGCTACATGCACATCACCGGTCCGGCCGTTATCAAGCAGGTCACCGGTGAAGAGGTCACTTCCGAGGAGTTGGGCGGCGCCATGAGCCATGCCACCAAGAGCGGCGTGTGCCACTTCCCCTGCGACAGCGACGCCGAGGCCATTGCGCTCATAAGAAAGCTCCTGGGCTATCTCCCTGCGAACAACATGGAGGACCCTCCCGTGATCGAGTCGGCCGGCGGTCCGGGCCGGATCGACCCGGCCCTCGATGGCCTCATACCCGAGGATCCCGGCCAGGTATATGACGTGAGGGTTGTCATCCAGGCCATCGTGGATAACGGTGAGATTATTGAGCCACATCACCACTACGCCCGCAACGCCATCGTCTGTTTCGCCAGGCTGAACGGCAGAACGGTAGGGATCATAGCCAATCAACCGATGCACCTTGCCGGTTGCCTCGATGTCAACGCCTCGGACAAGATAACCAGGTTCATCAGGTTCTGTGATGCCTTCAACATCCCCTTGCTCACCATCGCCGACGTTCCCGGCTACCTGCCCGGTGCCGACCAGGAATGGTCGGGCATCATAAGGCATGGGGCCAAGGTCCTGTGGTGCTATTCCGAGGCCACAGTGCCCAAGATCACCCTGGTCATCCGCAAGGATTACGGGGGCTCGTACCTTGCCATGTGCAGCAAGGACCTGGGCGCCGACTTCGTCTTTGCCTGGCCCACGGCGGAGATTGCGGTGATGGGCGCTGAAGGTGCCACGCCGGTCATCTTCCGCAGGGAGATAGAGGCTGCGCCCGATCCCGGGGCGAAGGAGCAGGAGAAGATCAAGGAATATCGCGATTACCTGTATAACCCTTACATCGCCGCCTCGCGGGGATACGTCGACGAGGTTATCATGCCGCGTGACAGCCGCCCGAAGATAATCGATGCCCTGGAGCTCCTGTGCAGCAAACGGGAGACCAGGCCGCCCAAGAAGCACGGCAACATCCCCGTGTAGAGGGCTTGAGGTACGAGGAGCACCTGGCAGGAGTTGAAGAACAGAAGAGGAACGATAGCCGCCATCACCGCGGCCGTGGCCGCCTACCTGGAGGAGGAAGAGAAGGCCCTCGCGCCGGCGCTGGCGCAACCAAGGCCGGCGATGGGCCCCAATCTGTGGGCTATCTGCGGGCGTGAGGAGATGATGCGGATGCGCACCCTCTGGCAGCGCCGGATCGCTTTCCGATGATGTTGTCTGGCTATTAAGATGAGCGCGGGGCCGGCCCCGACTACGGTGACGGGCAGGAAGAGGCCCCGGTTGTGCGCTGAGTCCGTGACCGCAGCGGCGACAGGGCTCAGAATGAGCAAAAGGAGGAGTTTATGAACGCACTAGGCAAGGGCCGCGTTTCGGCCGAGGACTTGACCGCGGACAAGGTCAAGGAAAGGCCGCAGGAGAAGAAGGCGGTCAAGATCTGTGACACCACGTTCCGTGATGGACATCAGTGCTCACTGGCCACCAGGATGCTGACGGAGGACATGGAATGTATTGCCTCCGAGATGAACAAGTGTGGCTTCCACGCCATGGAGGTCTGGGGCGGGGCCACGTTCGACGTGCCCCATCGCTTTCTGGGCGAAGACCCCTGGGACAGGCCCCGCAAGCTGAAGGTCCTCATGCCGGACACCCCGCTGCAGATGCTCCTGCGGGGACAGAACCTGGTCGCCTATCGAAACCATCCCGATGACCTGGTCGACGCCTTCGTGGCAGAGGCCGCCGATGTGGGCATCGATGTCTTCCGTGTCTTCGATGCCGTCAACGACGAGCGCAATCATGAACGTGCCGCCAAAGCCATCAAGAAGTCCGGCAGGCACTACCAGGCCGCCATCTGTTACTCCCTTACCCAGCCCAGAATGGGCGGGCCTGTCTACAACCTCGCATACTATATCAAGAAGGCCCGCATCTTCCAGGATATGGGGGCCGACTCCATCTGCATCAAGGACCAGGCCGGACTCATCTCTCCCTACGACGCTTATGAACTGGTCAAGGCGCTGAAGGAAAACGTCAAGATCCCCATTCAGCTTCACACGCACTACACCAGCGGGCAGGCTTCGATGTCCGTGCTCAAAGCCATCGAGGCCGGCGTCGATATCGTCGATACCGCGCTTTCGCCCTTCGCCCTGCGTACCTCGCAGCCGCCCGTCGAACCCCTGGTCGTTTCCCTGTATGGAACGGACCGGGATACCGGGCTGGATGTCGAGCAGCTCTTCAAGTGCGGACAGATGGTCGAACAGGTGGCCCCCAGATACAGGGATTTCCTGGACACTTCATCCATGTCGGTTATCGATGCCGGAGTGCTGGTACACCAGATTCCCGGCGGCATGACCTCCAACCTGGTCTCGCAGCTGAAGCAGGCTAATGCCCTCGACAGGCTGGATGAAGTGCGGGCGGAGACCGCCAGGACGCGGGCAGAGCTGGGTTATCCTCCCCTGGTCACGCCCACCAGCCAGATCGTCGGTGTTCAGGCGGTGCAGAACGTCCTCGCCGGGCGCTATAAGATGATCACCCGGGAGACACAGGACTACTGCTACGGCCTGTACGGTAGGCCGCCGGCGCCGATCGACAAAGATATCCAGAAGCTGGTGCTCAAGGGCTACGAACGGGGTGAGAAACCGATCGAGAGCCGGGCGGCCGACATGCTGGAGCCCGAGCTTGAGAAGGCAAAGGAAGAGTCGAAAGAATTCGCCCGCGATATGAAGGATGTGCTTACCTATGCCCTCTTCCCCACCACCGGAGCCCGCTGGCTCAGGTACAAGTACGGCATAGACAAGACCGTTCCCGATGACTGGAAGGCACCGCGTGCTCCCAAGACGATGGAGGACGTGAAGAGAGAGGACGAGCTTATGGCCAAGGCCCGGGCCGGCAAGCTCGTGGAGAAGGTTGACAAGCCGGCCCCGGAGAAGGGCCCCGGCGTGAGGACGTTCAACGTCTTCATAGACGGCGACTACTACGAGGTGGATGTGGACCCGGTCGGCGGTTCGCCGTCGATCAGCGTCTCTCCTCCCGTGACTGCCGCCGCCCCGTCGCCCGTTCAGCCTCCGCTCGCCCAGCCTGCGGCAGGGCCCGCGAAGGCGCCGGAGAAGCCGGCGCCGGCCGTGGCTGTGGATGGCACGCAGGTCCTCGCGCCGATGCCGGGCATGGTCATCCGCTACCTGGTCAAAGAAGGGGATAAGGTCAAAGCCGGTGATCCGCTGCTCATCCTGGAGGCGATGAAGATGCAGAACAACGTCCCCGCGCCGGCCGACGGGGTGGTCAAGTCTATCAAGTTCGACCCCGGGGCCTCCGTGAATACGAATGACGTTCTGGCGGTCATCGCTTGATTCTTTGTCCGTGACCGGAGAGGCACGGTGAGACGCCGCACAAGGAGGTAGGCACATGAGAAGCAAGGTCTCGATAATCGGAGCCGGAAACGTGGGAGCGACCTGTGCCTTCAGGATCGCCGAGATGGGTCTTGCCGACGTCGTTTTGCTTGACATAATCGAAGGCCTCCCGCAGGGCAAAGGGCTCGACATGCTGGAGGCAACTCCTATCATCGGGTCGGACGTCAACATCGTGGGCACCAACGACTACAAGGACACCGCCGGCTCGGATATCGTGGTCATAACCTCGGGTGTGGCGCGCAAGCCCGGGATGAGCCGGGACGACCTCGTCCTCACCAACATGAAGATCGTGCGCGAGGTCACCGAGGGAGTCGCCCGCCATTCGCCGGATTGTATAATCATCGTGGTGGCCAATCCGCTCGATGCCATGACCCAGCTGGCCCTCCACGTGAGCAAGTTTCCCCGCAACAGGGTCGTGGGACAATCGGGTATACTGGACACGGCCAGGTTCAGCACCTTCATCGCTCAGGAACTGAACGTCTCGGTGAAGAGCGTCTTCACCTGCGTCCTGGGCGGGCACGGCGACACCATGGTGCCGCTCACCAGGCTCTGCACGGTGGGAGGCATACCGATCAGCAAGCTGCTGCCCGAGGACAAGGTTAAGGCCCTCGTGGAGCGTACGGTCAAAGGCGGAGGCGAGATAGTGGCCCTGCTCAAAACCGGCAGCGCCTACTACGCCCCGGCCGTGGCCTCGGCCCAGATGGTGGAGGCCATACTGCTCGACAAGAAGGAGATACTGCCCTGTGCCGCTCTGCTCGAGGGAGAGTACGACATCAACGGGCTGGTGGTCGGTGTACCAGTGAAGCTCGGCAAGGACGGCATGGAGCAGGTTATCGAGATCGAGCTTACTCCCGACGAGCATGCCGCCCTGACGAGATCGGCGGACGCGGTGCTGGAGCTGATCAAGGTCATGCAGCTGCAATGAGAGAGATCCAGGCCGGCGTCGTAACGGACACCATAGCCGATCTGTTCGAGCAGTCCTGCCATTATCTGCCGCCGGACGTCATAGCGGCGCTCAGGCAGGCCAGGGACGCCGAGCAGTCGCCCGTCTGCCGCGACGTGCTGGACAGGATCCTGGAGAACGCCGGGATCGCCGGCCCGGAACAGGTGCCGCTCTGCCAGGACACCGGCGCCGCCGTGGTCATGCTCGAGCTCGGCCAGGAAGTACACGTCGCCGGCGGAGACCTCTCTGCGGCGGTCGATGAGGGAGTGCGGCAGGGCTACGACAAAAGTTACCTTCGCAAGTCCATAGTGAGCGGACCCTGTTTCGCCAGGGTCAACACAAAAGATAACACGCCGGCCATGCTCCATACCGACATCGTCCCCGGCGACAGGCTGAAGATAAGGGTCCTGCCCAAGGGCGGCGGCTCGGAGAACTGCTCCCGTCTGACCGTTCTCACTCCGGCCAGGGGGCGCCAGGGAGTGATCGATTTCGTGGTCGACCTGGTCGACCGGGCGGGCGGCAACCCCTGCCCGCCCGTCATCCTCGGTGTCGGCATCGGCGGCACCACCGACAAGACCATGTTCATCGCCAAGAAGGCGCTGTTGCGCACGGTCGGCGAGCCGAACCCCGATCCGGAGGCCGCCGGCCTCGAGAGGGAGATCCTGCAGCGGGTGAACGACCTGGGCATCGGCGCCATGGGCTATGGAGGCACGGTTACCGCCCTCGCCGTACACGTCGAGACCTTCCCCTGCCATATCGCCAGCATGCCGGTGGCCGTCAACGTACAGTGCTGGTGCGCCCGGCGCGGGGAAGCGGTCCTCTAGAGCGAAGAAAGAAGTGATGACACGATGCCTGTAACTATTTCGTCGGCCAGGACGGCCGGCGGGTTCGTCAAGAAGATCAAGGAACTCAGCGGGGAGAATCTCCATCTGTGTTATCAGTGCGGCACATGTTCCGGGGGCTGTCCCGCCGCCTCACATATGGACCTCTCACCCCGCCAGATTATACACCTGGCGCGGCTGGGCCTGGACGAGGACATCGCCGATTGCAGGACCGTCTGGGTCTGCGCCTCCTGCCTCGCCTGCACGGTCGCCTGCCCGCGGGGGTTCGACCTCTCCCGGCTCATGGAGGCGATCAGGCAGCTCTCCTTGAGGCAGAGGGCCGACCACGTAAGGCCCGAGGACATCCCTATGAAAGAACGCGGCGAGCTTCCCCAGATCGCCATGGTCAGCGGCCTGCGGAAGTTCTCCGGCTGAGCAAACAAGAAGCATGCAACTAGCCTACTACCCGGGATGCACCCTGAAGACGAAGGCCAGGAATCTGGAGGAGCCTGCCGTCGCCTCGCTCGAGGCCCTGGGCCTCGAGCTGGAGGAGATGGACCGCTGGAACTGCTGCGGCGCCGTCTACTCCCTGGCCGACGACGACCTCATCCACCAGGTGGCCCCCGTCCGCAACCTCATCCGCGCAAAGGAACGGGGCAAGGACCGGCTGGTCGTCCTCTGTTCCTTCTGCTTCAACGCCCTGAAGAGGGCCAACCTCCTCATGAGCGGCGACGCCGCCAAGAGGGACACCCTCAACACCTTCATGGACGAGGAGCCGGACTACAGCGGTGAGGTGCGGGTGCTCCACCTGCTGGAGCTGCTGCGGGACGAGATCGGCTGGGAGGCGCTTAAAAAGAAGGTGAAACTACCCCTCCGGGGCCTAAAGCTGGCTCCCTACTACGGGTGCACCCTGCTCCGTCCCCGGGAGGTGGCCATAGACGACGTCGAGAACCCCACCATATTGCAGGACTTCCTGGCCGCCCTGGGCGCCATCCCCGTCGACTTCCCCGAGTCCACCAGGTGTTGCGGCTCCTACCAGGTGGTCAGCGACCCCGGCGATATCCCCGGATATGCCCGGGACATCCTGAACCCGGCGGTGAGGCGCGGGGCCGGGGGACTGGTCCTCACCTGCCCGCTGTGCGATTACGACCTCGGCAAGGGGCAGGAAGAGCTGGTAAAGAACGAGGAGTCCGGGGGCGTGCCCCTGTTCTACTTCACGCAGCTGCTGGCCCTGGCGCTGGGACTCGACCCCGCGGTGTGTCATTTCGAGCTCAACTACGGCGATCCGGAAGCGCTCCTGCGGGAGAAGGGGCTGCTGTCGCCGGAGGGAACCCCTCAGAAGACTGGAGGCAAAGCATGAGTGCCAAAAAGAAGACCGGTAACCCGGCGCAGGCGACCACCAGAGAAGCGGACACAGCGCCGGAGGTCAAGCTCATTCCCATCTACGTCATGGGCAAACGCTACGAGGTCCCCGAGGGGCTCACGCTCATGAAGGCCATGGAGCACGCCGGATACAAGTTCATCCGCGGCTGTGGCTGCCGGGGTGGCACCTGCGGCGCCTGCGGCACCGTCTACCGCAAGCCTGGCGACTACCGGTTGCAGGTTGCGCTCGCCTGTCAGAAGACCGTCGAGCCCGGCATGCACGTCAGCCAGGTGCCCTTCTTCCCCGCCAACCGCGCCGCCTTTGAGTTCGACGAACTGACAGGCGCGCCCGAAGAGGTCTTCAGGCTCTATCCCGAGCTGTTCCGCTGTGTGGCCTGCAACGCCTGCACCAAGGCCTGCCCCCAGGGGATAGAGGTCATGGACGCCGTCTCCGCTCTGAAGCAGGGCAACGTCGCCGCTGCTGCGGAGACCGCCTTCGAGTGCATCCAGTGCGGACTGTGCACCAGCCGCTGCTTCGGCGAGCTTATGCAATACCACATGTTCCAGCTGGCCCGGCGGATGTATGGCGCCCGCATCGCCCCCCGCGCCCGGCACCTGGCCGCCATGACGGAAGCCATCGCCGGCGGCCGGTATGATGAGTGCCTTGAGGAACTCCGGGGCATGGGCGAGGACGAGCTAAAGAAGCTCTATCAGGAGAGGGAGGTCGAGCCGGTGACGGCCGGCGAGGGCTGGACGCCGGAGGACGAGACCTATCTCTAGTCAGGAGGCCGTATGGGTTACTTAGGATATCCGGATTTCTTTGAGCCGTATCTCAAGAAGGTTGAGGAGACCAGGCCTGCCCGCGTGGAGATGAGGAAGAAGGGCGAGGAGTTCCCCTTCATGTCCCTGGACGAGAGGCAGGAGATACTCAAATATCATCCCGACTACCGGGATGAGGGCCGGCGCGAGATAAAGGCCGGTCCCAGCAAAGGTTACCGGATCGCCCACGAATTCGTCGACCTCCTGGAGGCCCGGAGCAGGGTCGATCCCGACAAGGTCGACCTGGCAGGGGCCGACTACGAGACCGACGTCCTGGTCATCGGCGGCGGCGGCGCCGCCACCATCGCCGCCCTCATTGCGGAAGAGAGCGGGGCGCAGGTGCTCATCGCCACCAAGCTGCGCCATGGCGACGCCAACACCATGATGGCCGAGGGCGGCATTCAGGCCGCCACCAAGGCCGCCAAGGACTCGCCCTACTACCACTACCTGGATGTGGTGGGGGGAGGACATTTCAAGAACGACCCCGAGATCGTGTCCGCCTTCGTCAAGCAGGCCCCCGACGCCCTCCGCTGGCTGGAGGAACTGGGCGTCATGTTCTCCAGGATGCCCGATGGCACGCTGGACGCCATGCACGGCGGCGGGACCTCCCGCAAGAGGATGCACTACTGCGCCGACCTCAGCGGCATGGAGATCATGCGCACGGTGCGCGACGAAGCCCGCAACCGGCCCAACATTAAGGTGCTCGAGTTCTCCCCGGCGGTCGAGCTCATCCTCAACGAGGACGGACGCTGCTCCGGGGCGGTGCTCTACAACATGGAGACAGAGGAATACTTCATCGCCCGGGCGAAGGCCGTCATCCTGGCCACGGGCGGTTCCGGCCGGCTGCACGTCCAGGGCTTCATGACCACCAACCACTACGGCGCCACCGGCGACGGCATCATCATCGGCTACCGGGCCGGCGTGCCCCTGGCCTTTATGCATACCGTCCAGTATCACCCCACCGGCGTCGTCTCCCCCGAGCAGATCGAGGGCTGGCTCATCACCGAGCGCTTCCGGGCTGAGGGTGCCGATGTGGTCAACGTCCACGGCCAGAAATTCGTCAACGAGCGCGAGCCCCGCGACGTTGAGTCCGCCCGCTTCATCAAAGAGTGCGTCGATGGCAACGGCGTTCCCACTCCCACCGGCAGGGTCGGGGTGTGGCTC
>SL_5KL_010_SEDDRAFT_10000342_pt1 | contig 30540 bp, 26 predicted proteins | sample SodLakKL_010_SED_FD_9118 | JGI IMG/M metagenome (IMG submission 9118) | reverse complement strand
ATCTCTGTCCAGCAGTTCAAAAAATTCATCCTGGCCGATAATTTCTCCCCGGGAGCGGATTGTAAGCAGCACATAACTTGGGTATATTTCTGCCCTTACAGAGATCGGATGTAACATTATTATTAAAATTGCTAATATAAGCAAAATTAAAGGCCTATAAGTGTAATATTTCAAGTCTCCCACCCCTTTTCTTTCAGCACAATACGAAAATAAATTTTTTCTTTTTAACTAAACCCTGTGTACTAATACTAAATTATCTATTCAGTAATGTTTTCTTCTAATGATAAATTTATAATCATTTATTTTATTTATTTATTATTAAATCTATTTAATAAGTCAATTTTAGATTAATTAAAAATATAAGTATGTTAAATGCGATACATTTTGAATATAAATTTCCATAAATAATTTAAATCTAAAATTAAAAATCGAATTCATTCTTTCTTTTCATCAAACTTAACAATTGCATATTATTATCAGTATAAAACTGCCCAGTAAATAATTAAAGCGCTGACCAGAGCGGCCAGCGCTTAATCATCTTCTCCCTTTAAAAAAACAGACATGCTCAAAATAACTGATTTTATTTTATTAAATTGATTTCTCTTCTAGGCAAGATAATATCAGGTTATCAGTTGTTAAAAAGTTGTCTCTTCCATTATCTTCACCAGCTCCTCCCGGCTTTTCTGGATTCTGGCAGCTCCAGTTTCCTGGGCTGCTTCTGCGGTGGCCAGAGCCACCTCTCCAGCTATTCCGGGTTCAAAGGGTTCGGGAACTATTCTTTCAGCCCGGGGTTTTTCCACCAAACCGGCAATCGCCCGGGCTGCTGCCAGCTTCATTTCATCATTAATTTCCCGGGATCTGACCGTCAGGGCTCCCTTTAATACTCCGGGAAAGGCCAGTACATTATTAATCTGATTGGGGTAATCCGACCTGCCTGTGGCTATAATTTTAGCTCCCGCTTCCCTGGCAGCTTCCGGCATTATTTCCGGAGTTGGGTTGGCCAGAGCAAAGATTATCGGATCCTTTGCCATATCTTTCACCATCTTTTGAGAAAGAACCTCTCCCACGGAAAGCCCCAGAAATACATCGGCACCCTGGACTGCAGCAGCCAGGTCACCATCGAGGTTACTGGGGTTGGAAAGCCGGGCCAGTTCTTTTTTGGCTTCGGTCAGCCCCTGACTCCGATCCTCATGGATTACACCCAGACTGTCGCAGATAATTATGTTCTCTTCCTTGAGGCCGGCCTGGATTAAAAGCTTAACCGTGGCTGTTGCTGAAGCCCCGGCACCATTAATCACCAGCTTGCAGCTGCTTAATTTCTTATCCACCAGCTTCAGGGCATTAATCAGTCCGGCATAGGTAACGATGGCAGTGCCGTGCTGATCATCATGAAATATCGCCATATCGGTCTCCTGCTGCAGCTTCTTTTCAATATAAAAGCAGTCTGGAGCAGCTATATCCTCCAGATTTATTCCGGCAAAGGTCGGTTCAATCATTTTCACAAAATTGACTATTTCATCTGGATCGGTGCTGTCAACACAGAGCGGAAAGGCATCTACTCCGGCAAACTTTTTAAATAAAACAGCCTTGCCCTCCATAACCGGCAGGGCAGCCTCCGCCCCGATATTTCCCAGACCGAGAACCGCCGTTCCAGAAGAAACCACGGCCACCAGATTTCCCCGGGCCGTGTACTTAAAACTGTTGAGCTTATCTCTGGCAATCTCCCGGCAGGGCTCAGCCACCCCGGGAGAGTAGGCCAGACTTAAATCCCGGGAGTTATTAACCTCCACCTTGCTTTCCACGCTGATCTTCCCCTGATGTTTGCGGTGCATTTCCAGAGCTTCCTGATAAATATCCATTGTTTATTACCTCCCCTGTAATCTCATAAACCCTGACTCCTGCCTTAAAAAAACAGATAAAGAAAATTATAAGTGAAATTTATTATTAATCTTATTATTGACCTTGATTCACTATCTTTCTGTATAAAATATAGAGCAGATTTCCCCGATCTGCCTTAACTTCAGCCTGCTCTTCTTCGATAATGTTGCTTATCCCCCGGGATTTGTGGCGCTTAAGTTTGAAATCCTCAACATTGTATTTACAGCCGGAAATTTTAAGTCCACTGACCTCCCGATCGAGAGCCAGCAGAGAAAGGCGGGAGCCCTGCCTCTTTTTAAATAATTTGCTTCCCTGAACAAGCCCAATCTCCAGATCAGGCGACGAAATAACTGCCTTAATGCCGAATTCCCTGGCATATTCCAGCTGATAAATATTGGCCAGCAGCTGATCAATCCGTCCACCCAGAGCAGCCAGGATCTTAACCCTGGCAGCACCTCTCTCGGCACAGTGCTTTAAACAGAGCTCCAGATCGGTTTCATCCTTGGCCACCGGATATTTTATTATTTCTGCACCTCGCTCCTCCCAGTAATCAACCTCTGCTATACTGAGAGAATCCTGATCGCCAATTAAGAGATCCATTCTCAGATTTAAAAGTTCAAAGAGCCGGGAACCACCATCGGCTGCCATCAGCAGGTCACAATCCTTAAGCTCTCTGCGGTAAAAATCCAGATCTTCCTCAATTTTGCCGTTTAAAGCAATACAGGCTGTTATATTTTTCTCCATGGCCGGAATTTAAAATTCCCGGAGCAGATTGGCCATCTCCAGCAGACCCAGCGCTGCATCAAAACCCTTGTTTCCGGCTTTGGTACCGGCTCTTTCAATGGCCTGCTCGATGGTGTCGGTAGTAATTATCCCAAACATTACCGGCTTCTCTGTCTCCAGCCCCACTCTGGCTACACCCTTGGAAACTTCAGCACAGACATAATCAAAGTGAGGAGTATCTCCCCGGATTACTGCTCCCAGACAGATGACTCCGTCATATTTATCCCCGGCCGCCATTTTTTTGGCCACCAGAGGAATTTCAAAGGAACCTGGCACCCAGGCCACCTCGACATCCTCTTCGGCAACTCCATGACGAAAGAGAGCATCCTTGGCCCCGGATAAGAGTTTGCTGGAAATAAAGTCATTAAACCTCGAAACTACAATCCCTACTTTTAGGCCTTCTCCTGATAGATGTCCTTCAATGTTTTTAGTCATTTTCTTTCTCCTCCTGTTTGAATTGATGGGCTGCACCTTCCAGTTGATGGAGATAATGTCCCAGTTTATCCTTTTTGGTCTGAAGGTAATTTTCATTATCCCGGGTGGGATTGACCTCCAGGGGAACTCTTTCTGAAACCTTGAGGCCGTAACCTTCAAGGCCAATTAGCTTTTTGGGATTATTGGTTATTAACCTGATTGATTTGATTCCCAGATCGCTTAAAATCTGAGCTCCAATTCCATAATCCCTTAGATCTGCTGGAAACCCCAGGGCCAGATTGGCTTCCACCGTATCCAGACCCTGATCCTGAAGATGATAGGCCTTTATTTTATTGGCCAGGCCGATTCCCCGGCCTTCCTGTCTCATATAAAGCAGCACTCCCCGCCCCTCTTCAGCAATCATCTCCAGGGCGGTATTGAGCTGGTCTCCGCAGTCACAGCGGTGAGAACCCAGCACATCCCCGGTCAGACATTCGGAGTGGACCCGGGTCAGAACATCACTGCCGTTTTTGACCTCTCCTTTGATCAGGGCCACATGCTCCAGATTATCAACCAGAGTGGAATAAACTTTAATAGCAAATTTGCCGTGCTTGGTGGGAAGTTCAGCTTCAGCCTCCAGCTTGATCAGCTTCTCTCGCTTTTTCTTATACTTAATCAGATCAGCAATGGAAATCAGCTTCAAATTATGATCTTCAGCAAATTCTTCCAGATCCGGCAGCCGGGCCATGGTACCGTCATCCTTGATTATCTCACAGATGACTGCTGCCGGTTTGAGTCCTGCCAGCTTTGCCAGATCCACTGCAGCTTCAGTATGTCCGGCCCTTCTTAAAACTCCGCCTTTCCGGGCCTGCAGGGGGAAAATATGACCGGGCTTATTGAAGTCCTCAGGTCCGCTGGCCGGATTAACCAGTTCCTGAATAGTTCGGGCCCTCTCCTCTGCTGAGATTCCGGTTCTGGTGGAGACATGATCGACTGAGATGGTGAAGGCCGTTTCGTGAGGATCGGTATTCTGGCTTGTCATCAGCGGTATTTCCAGTTCCTCCAGCCTCTCTTTTTCCAGAGGCGTGCAGACCAGCCCCCGGGCTTCTTTAATCATAAAATTAATAGTCTGGGTGGTGGCCTTTTCCGCTGCCATCACCAGATCACCTTCATTCTCCCTGTCCTCATCATCAACCACAATAACCATTTTTCCCTCTTTGATATCCTCAATTGCTGATTCAATGGAATCCATTTATATCCTCCTCATTTCCTTAAATAAATCCTTTTTCTCTAAGGGCCTCTCTGGTCAGACCGCTGCTCTGGGCCCGGGAAGAGCCGCTCTCTCCCTGCAGATAATTTTCGGTAGTCTTAACGACATATTTGCCCAGCATATCGGCTTCAATGTTAATTTTTGCTCCGATCTCTAAATTGGAAAAGGTGGTTGCTGACCAGGTCTCAGGTATCAGAGAAACTGTAAGGCTGCTCCCTGTTATTTCAACAATGGTCAGGCTGATGCCGTTAAGGGCAACCGAGCCCTTGGTTATAAAATACTTATCAAGTTCTGGAGGATAGGTGACCTCCACCAGCCAGGAACGGGATTTTTCGGTGATCTTCTGTAAAGTCCCGGTGGCATCTATATGACCGGAGACAAGATGGCCATCCAGCAGATCAGTAACGCTCAGAGCCGGTTCCAGGTTCAAGGGATCTCCAGGCTTTAACTCCCCCAGGTTGCTTTTCTTTAAAGTTTCCGGCATGACATCAGCAGCAAAACCCTCCCGGGTAACATCAACAACCGTAAGGCAGACCCCGTTGACGGCTATGCTGTCTCCTCTGCCGGAGTTTTCCAGAACTTTCTCAGCTCTTATCACAAGCTGAAAACTTTCACCGCTTCTCCTTCTGCTCTTTAAACTGCCGATCTCTCTGACGATTCCGGTAAACATTTAGCTCTTCTCCTCCTCTTTACCAGGATAGGCAACCAGCAGCAGATCATCTCCCAGAAGCCTTCGTTCTGCAATATTGAGATTTTGAATCCGGGAAATTTTCCCGGGAGAAGGCCCCTGAAAGACAGGTACACCATCACTGCCGGACATCAATCTGGGAGCCAGAAAGAAATAGTATTTATCTATTAACCCTGCCCGCTGAAAAGAATAATTTATTTGACTGCCGCCCTCCAGCAGAATACCGATCAGATCCAGCCCTGCCAGTATTTTGGCAACAGCTTCAGGCTCGAAATAACCCCTTTCGTCCAGAGGCAGCTCGATCAGGCTGACACCCTGCTGCTCTTCCAGTTTCTGCAGTTTGAGCTTCTTCTCTGCAGAATTATTCAGCTCTTCAGAGTTTAAAATTTCCTCTCTCTCCCCGGTAAAAATAATAATATCTCCTGCTTCATCTCCTGCTTTCTTCTCCTTCAGCATCCTGGCTTCCAGGGGAAATCTAAGCTGGGGATCCAGTATTACCCGGGCAGGCTGGCTTCTTTCACCGGGATAATCTCTCACGGTAAGCCTGGGATTATCGGCCAGCACTGTGCCGATTCCCACCATCACAGCATCCAGCCGGTTGCGAAGTCCGTGACCATAGTTCCGGGCTTCAGGCCCGGTTATCCAGCGAGCATCACCACCAGGCGCTGCCAGATAACCATCCAGGGTCTGGGCGGATTTGAGGTTGATAAAGGCCCTTCCCTCCCTCTGGGCCAGAAAGAAGACCTCATTAAGTTTCTCCCCCTCTTCTTCCAGAAGTCCGGTTTCAACTTTAATACCCCTGGCTTTCAGCATCTCAATTCCGCTGCCATCCACCACCGGATTGGGATCCTGGTTGGCGATAACAACTCTGCTGATCCCGGAATTAATCAATTTCAAGGAACAGGGTGGAGTATTACCGTAATGACTGCAGGGCTCAAGATTGACATAAAGGTCAGCCCCCTGGGCTCTGCTGCCGGCTTCCTCCAGAGCCTGAGGCTCGGCATGAGCCTCGCCATATTTTGTGTGATATCCCTCGCCTGCTATTTTTCCGTCTTTGACTACAACTGCTCCTACCAGCGGGTTCGGGCTGACAAACCCCGCACCCTTCTCCGCCAGCTCCAGGGCTCTCTGCATAAATTTTTTATCTTCAGCAGTGAACAATAGCTATATCCCCTTTCTCAATCCCTTCGATATCTCTTTGATATCCATTCGATATCCATTTGACAACATTCGATATTCCTTCGATATCCATTCTATACCAATTTGACACCCTTCGATATCTTTTCGATATCCATTCTATACCCATTTGACACCCTTCGATTTCCCTTTGATACAATTCGATATCCCTTCGATATCTATTCTATAACCATATCTATACCCATTCGGTATCCATTTGATGAACATTTGATATAAATTAAATAACCCCTTATCCTCCAGATAACTGCACAGTATTAGAATAATATATCAGAATTAGAACAATACATAAATTTACAATGACCTTTTCTCTATAAAAATTTTTTTAATAATTCTTTCTCAAAATTAATGCATTCCATGCTAAATGCCTTCTTTTAGAGTATATCTAAGAGCTATATCTCACAATCTAAATTCTTTCAGTAAATAAAAAAGCCTTCCTGCAGAGGAAGGCAAAACTAATCATCAGGCCAACTACCATCCAGACTTTAACTGTCGGTTTTGGAATTTCACCAAATCAACCCCTTAGGGCTTGTGGACTTTAACCACCGGTATGGAATTTCACCAATCCCCGTTAGCAGTAAATAAATTGTATTCTATTTAATTTTTTAGCCAAACAGTTATTTTCCTTAACAGCATCAGAGCAGTTTCCGCTCAGTTTTTCTCTAATGATCTTTCTCTAATGATCTTTCACTAATGAGTTTTCCCTGATCAACTTTCCCTAAACAGCTTTCTCTAATGAACTGCTATAATCTAATTCCTTTATATAGTTTATCATAACTTCTGAAACCTGTAAAGCAGAGCCTATTCTTTCTGCTGTTCTTATTCTTTACGAAGCTCATTTTGTAAAGCTTGCTTATCAGTCTTTATCTTTTGACATTATCTTATTTCTTTATCTTTTCTCTTTATCTTTTGTATTTATTCTTTTGTCTTCTATTTTTATCTTGAAAATATGTCGTGATATTTTCATTTATTGTTGTGTCCCAGAGGGGGGGGCATGGCGGTTTACCTTGAAAATACGTCATATTATTTTCATTTATTGTTGTGTCCCAGAGGAGCATGATAGTTTACCTTGAAAATATGCTGTTGTATTTTCATCTATTGTTGTGCTCTGAAGGAGCATGGGAGTTTATCTTTAATTTTTATCTTTTCTTTTTATTTTTCTTTTTTGTCTTAATCTTTCATGTTTTTTTAACTGTTTCCAGAAATTTTCTTGGCAGTTTTTTCGATTCTTCTGGCATCCTGGTTCTCCTGGTTTCCTGGCTCTTCCAGTCTTTTAGGTTCTTCTGGTTATCCTCAGGATCCTCAGCAAATATTGCTATTATTTAATATCAGAACTGCCTTAAACAAAGTAACCGCTGTCAAGATTTAAATTGTTTTAGTTTCTCCTAACAAACCTCCTAACCAACCTCTCAACCAGCCTCTTACGAGCTTCTTAACATATCTCTTACAAACCTCTTAATATACCTCTTAACCAGCCTCAATATCAGCCTGCAAAATGTCTTTTTGCTCATTTCTGCAAGGCATACTTGCTTAACTATCCTTAAGAATGGGAAGAACCTCCAAAATCTTTAATTGCTAAGAAAAAATTTGCTCCACCTTATCTGCCGGTACGGGAGGAGAGAGATAAAATCCCTGTAGATAATCAACCCTTTGCTTTTGAAGTAAAGTTTTCTGCTTTTCTGTTTCAATCCCTTCAACAGTAATCTCCAGTCCCAGTATTTTGGCAAGCTCAATTATGGAGTAAACTATCTGATACTGCTGTTGATCCTGCTCAATATTGTTAATGAAACTCCGGTCAATTTTGATGCTGCTTATAGGCAGTTTCATGATGTAGTTCAAAGAAGAATAACCGGTACCAAAATCATCAAGAGCTATGGGGAACCCTGCCTTCTGCATACGCTCAAGAAATTTATTGCTGACATCGAAGTTTTTCATTACTGCATTCTCAGTAATTTCAAGCTCCAGATTGGAAGAGGAGATCTCATGCTTATCAATTAAATTAAGCACAAATTTTGTAAAATCACTGCTATCCAGCTGTCGGGCCGAGAGATTCACCGAGATGGTAAAATTCTTAAATCCCTTTCTTTGCCACATCTTTTTATGGCGACAGACTTCTTTGAAAACACGCTGATCCAGCTCAAAAATCAACCCGGTTTTTTCTGCAAAGGGAATAAACTTATCGGGTGGAATATAGCCTTCTCCAGGTTTGTGCCAGCGAATTAAGGCCTCCAATTTCGCTATTTCTCCGTTGCTGGCCCGAAATATCGGCTGATAAAATAACTCAAACTCTTTCAATTTTAAAGCCGAACGCAGATCATTATCGAGTTTAAGATAACTGGCTATCTCTTCCTCCATTGCCGGGTGATGAAATTCGTAATTACGATAATCATTATTTTTAGCCTGATACATTGCCGTTTCGCATTTCTGCAGCAGTTTATGAGTACTATAGTTACTATCACCAGCTCGAACTATACCAATGCTGTAGCTGAAGTGAATTTTGTGCCCTTCTATTTCAAAGAAACCTGAGAAAAAATCTTGAAGCTCTTCCAGCAGTTTTTCTATTTCTGATAAATCATTAAGCCCTTGATGATGAACCAGAAATTCATCGCTGACAATTCGGTAAATTTCAGCCTCTGCCCCGTTAAAAAACTCCTCCAGTTTGTCAGTCAGTTTTATTAAAAATTTATCTCCGATCTCAAAACCATAATAATCATTAATTATTCTAAATTTATCTATATCCAGCAGCATTAAAACTTCATTGTTGTCCGGAGAATGCTGGCTGTTATCTTCTAAAAGCATATTTCTATTAGGCAGACCGGTCAATTGATCATAAAAGGCCTGCTGATAGATAATTTTTTTTGCTTTTCTCCAGCTCTTCAACCTTCTTTTCTATCTCCTCTTTAGCTTTAATAAGTTTTTTATTGGACTTTTCCAGCCTGATATAGTTTTGAGAGAAGCGATAGACAATATCCTTGTAGTTTTCAATCTGGGTCTTGAATGCCAGGTAAAGCAAAAAAGCTGTTACAACCACAAAAAGCAGACCTTTATATGTCTGAACCAGTGTAATTGCTTCTGGATTGTCAAATAACAGCAACACCCAGCTGTCCGAAAAGGCGACCCAGATGCCTGCCAGCAGAAAATAGGGAACAGCTATTTTCAGACTGCCATATACAGGAGAGATCCTATCGGGTTCCGGAACACTCTCAGACCTTTCCATGGTTTCTTGCAACCCCTCTCGCAAAAATGATTTTACTCAACCACACTTGCAAAATTGATTTTACTCAACTGCACTCGCAAAATTGATTTTCTCTATAGTTGAGTAATTTTATAATATATATCTTTTTCATTGTAATTGTATACTTCCAGCTGATTAATATTTTTCCTGCATCTTAGTTTTTTGTTTTAAGCTCTTTTAAGCATACCTCCTATCTCCAATCAAATAATCACAAAGAGCCCATCTTTCACCTGAATTTCTCCTGCACCTAAAAAAATCCTTGGTGAGCTAATTTTCCAGAATCAGCAATAACCAGCTAAAGAAACTCCCTGGAAAGTTAATTTCCAAAATCAGCAATAATTAGCTAAAGAAACTCCCTGAAAAGTTAATTTTCCAAAATCAGTAATAACAGCTAAAGAAAATAAGAAGAGAGATTTTTTTCAAAATCTGCAATAACAGCAGATATAATTTCGCAAAAGCAGCAAAAAGTCTGCTTTACGTGCCAGAACCTCTGTGTGCCCTGTCTCTCTTCTATGAATATTCTGTTAATCCCCCACCCACCCCTAACTACGTTTCATCTCCTTTCTCGCTCCAACTCAAAAAAAACACCAAAACCGCCCCTTCATTCAGGGCGGTCTTTCCTCTCAGCCTGTTTTATAAAAATATCAGCAGCTCATTCTCAAAAAATCAGCAGCAGTCAGAGTGTTTACTCTCCCCTCACCCCGTCTGCAATCTCCCGATACCTCTCAATAACCTCACCAGGGCTGGAAGCTCCAAAAACAGCCGAGCCTGAGACAATCACCGTAGCCCCGGCCTTAATAATCTCACCCAGATTTTCTGTATTAATCCCTCCGTCAACAGCAATTTCAACCCGGTGATGGCTTCTATCAATAATCTTCCTCAGCCGGGCTATCTTATCCAGCATAACCGGAATAAATTCCTGCCCCCCAAAACCGGGATTAACGGTCATGAGTAAAATCAAATCCAGATCCGGCAGCAGGTACTCAAGGCCATCCAGTCCGGTTCCCGGATTCAGGGAAAGTCCGGCCTGACAGTCCAGATCTCTAATCTGCTGAATCAGCCGGTGGCTGTGATTGGTGGATTCCTTATGGATTGTTATGATATCGCTGCCGGCAGCAGCAAACTCCTCCAGCAGATCTCCCGGGTTGCTGACCATCAGATGGGTATCAAAAACCAGCTCGCTGTGAGGCCGCAGGGCTTTAATCAGCCCGGGCCCGAAGGTCAGATTGGGAACAAAATGGCCATCCATCACATCCAGATGAAGCATATCAGCCGAAGTTATCCGGGCAATCTCCTCTTTCAGACTGGCAAAATCAGCCGCCAGCAAAGAAGGGGCAATTTTAATCATATTTATTCTCCCACTCCTGTTCCAGTATTTTATAAAAATGCAGGTATGATTGATAGCGGTGCTCGGCAATCTTATCGGATTTCAGAGCCTTTTTAACAGCACAACCGGGCTCATGAATATGCACACAGTTAGCGCTAAATTTGCACCGGGGAGTAAGTTCGGCAAATTCGGGAAAATAAAAACGGAGATCAACAGGATCAATTCCACTTATCTCCAGGGAGGTAAACCCGGGTGTATCCGCCACCCAGCCGCTGTCTCCGGCATTAAGCAGTTTAACCCTTCTGGTGGTATGGGTTCCCCGGCCCAGCTTTTTGCTGACCTCGCCGATATTAAGCTCTGCTCCGGGCAGAAGTTCATTTAGAAGAGCCGATTTTCCCACCCCCGAAGGGCCTGCCAGCACAGAAATCCCCTGCTGAAAATACTCCAGCACCTCCCCAAGATTATCTCCTCTTTTTACGCTGATAAGATGTAGTTTATATCCTGCCTGGCGGTAGGCTTCCAGCTTTCTCTGATTTTCTCCGGGAAAATCAGGAGCCAGATCCAGCTTATTGATGACTATTATCGGCTCGATCTCTTCCAGTTCAGAGGCCAGCAGAAATTTATCCAGCAGAAGAAAATCCAGCCCGGGCTCCTTTACTGCCATTACTACCAGCATCCGGGAGACATTGGCCACCTGCGGTCGACTCATCAAATTATCTCTGGACAGGAGCTCTTCTATCATCCCCTCTCTCACCTTGACCCTGTCGCCGGGATAAATTCTGGTCGTTATTCTGCCTCTGACCTGACAGCGGATTTTTTTCTCTTCCAGTGCCACAAAGAAAAAACCTCCATAGGCACTGATAACAATACCCTCTTTCAGCAGATCTGATTACCTCCTTCGTTTTTACTATTCCAGAAAAAAATTTATCAGCCAGCTCAGTCCTCACCACTTAAACACCCATAGCCAGCTGCAGTCCACTCCACTTTAATTTCCATAGGGAGAGGGGCCCTGACTTACTATTATATCTATCTCACTCCCCTGAACAATCTCATCACCAGCCGGAGGTTCGGTGCCGATCACAATATCCTGGCGGTGTTCCCGGGAAAAATCATATTTCTCTTCACCCACAGTCAGCCCCCTGCTCTCCAGGGTAATCCGGGCTTCCCGCAGAGTCATATTTTCCAGGTCAGGAATCTCTACATATTCCGGTCCGGCGCTGATAACCAGGGTGATCTCCCGGGCCTGCCTGATCTCCTCACCTGCTGCTGGAGACTGGTTGACTACTTTGTTCTCTTCCAGCTCGGGGTGATTAATTCTCTCCTCGGCAACTGCATAATTCAGACCCTCCTGCTGAAGAATGCTCTCTGCTTCAGCCAGATCATAGCCCACAACATCGGGAACCTCTACCACCGGAACATCCATAAAAATAGTATAGGAAAAATAGGCCACCACCAGCAGGCCAAAAATAACAATAACTGCAGTAAAAATCAGCCTGGCCCGTTTTTTCATAGCCTGACCGGCCTGTTCCTGCTTTTGTTCTTGAGCTGAACCAGCCGCAACTGCGTCATCTTCAGCCTGAATATCTCTGGAATCCTGTTCTTTCATTCTTTCCAGCATCTCTCCGGGAGAGCGGCTGTGAATGATGGTTTTCTCAAGCTCCTCCCCGGTAGACTCTCCTGAATCTTCCTCTTCCCTGCTGCGTTTTTTCTCCCGGGCAGCCGCCAGAGCGCTTTTAATGGCATTTCTCATTGCCAGAGCCCCCTGAAAACGATCCTCCGGCCTCTTTGCCAGTGCCCTCATCACCAGCTCCTGAACCTCTTCCGGTACTCCCTCTTCCCGGAGTTTTATTCTTTCCGGTTTTTCATTGATATGCTTGAGAGCCACGTTGACAGCTGTCTTGCCGGTAAAGGGCAGCTGACCTGTCAGCATCTCGTAGAGCACCACACCCAGAGAATAAATATCACTGAGAGGAGTAATTTCTGCTCCCCGGGCCTGTTCCGGAGAAAAATAATGAGCGCTGCCCTCCACTGAAGCGGTAATATCAAGTTTGCTGGAAGAACTGACAGCTCTGGCTATTCCAAAATCGGTAACCTTGACCTGGTTTTGAGGAGTAACAATAATGTTATGAGGTTTGATATCACAGTGAACAATATTACTGCGGTGAGCCACCATCAGCGCTGAGCAGATCTGCGAGGCTATATCCAGGGCTTCAATTACCGGAATCTTCTCCCGGCGGGAAACTATATCCTTGAGATTTTCCCCTTCAATATTTTCCATCACCAGATAATAGTTACCATCCTCCAGACTGATATCATAAATATTAACCACATTGGGATGAGATATCCGGGCTACGGCACGAGCTTCCAGCTTGATCTTTTTGATAAAATCCTCATCACTGGCATACTCTTCCTTCAGCATTTTGAGGGCAACCCTGCGGTCCAGCAGCAGATCGGTAGCCTCATAAACCACAGCCATGCCTCCCCGCCCCAGCTCTCTAATGATTTTATAACGATTATTTATCACATCAGGCACCACAATCACTTCCATTATCATCTATAATTCCGGTTACGATGGTAATATTATCACTGCCTCCTGAAGCCAGAGCCTCAGCAGTCAGCCTTTCAGTAATCTTTTCCGGATCAGGGTATTCCAAATTGATTAGATTTTCTATCTCAGCTTCTCTCAGCATATCGGTAAGGCCGTCGGTGCAGAGCAGCACCAGATCTCCGCCCCTGATCTCAAAGCAGTCGCTGTCGATCTCCAGATCCTGTTCCAGCCCCAGAGCCTGGGTCAGCACATTGCTCCGGGGATGCTGAAAAGCCTCTTCAGGGGTGATTTTACCCTCCTCCACCATCCTGCCGACTAAAGAATGATCTCTGGTTATCTTCCTGAGCTTACCATCTCTCAAGAGATAAAAACGGCTGTCTCCAACATGACCGTAACAGATCTGTTCTCCGGTTTTTACTCCCAGGGTTAATGTGGTTCCCATTCCCCGGTATTCAGGATTTTTATTCCCCCGGGAAATAATCTCCTGATTGATAGAATCAATCAGATTTTTCAGCTGACTGACCGGATCCTCTTTAAAATTAAAATCATATTCCTCTATCAGAGCAATGGCAGTAGCACTGGCCACCTCACCGGCCTGATGTCCCCCCATACCATCTGCAACTGCAAAGACCGCCGGGAAATCTCTGACAATTAAATAATCGTCTTCATTTTTTTCTCGCAGTCTACCACAATCGGAAGAGCCCCAGAGTTTCATGACCTCATCTGCCCCCTCTTCTGCTTTCCTTTACTCACTTTTTTCAACACCGGTCTCTTTAAGCTGTCCGCAGGCAGCTTTAATCTCCTGCCCTCTGCTCTGCCTGATCTGCACCGGATACCCTGCTTGAAATAATATCTTTTTGAATTTTTCAATCCTGCCTTCAGTTGAGCCTTCAAACTTCTGCCCCTCCACCGGATTTAAGGGGATTAAATTCACAAATGCCGTCAGCCCCTCCAGCCAGTCAACCAGTTCTCGAGCCTGCTTCTCACTATCGTTTACTTCCTGAATCAGAGCATATTCCACCGTAATTCGCCGACCGGTGACAGCCAGATATTCCCCTAAAGCCTGATGCAGCTGCTGCAGGTTGTATTTTTTATTCAGAGGAACCAGCCTGCTGCGCAGTCTGTCATTGGCAGCATGCAGTGAGAGAGCCAGCTCGACCTGGGGCATATCCCGGGACATTTTCTTAATGCCGGGAATAATCCCGGCTGTAGAGATTGTTATCCGGCGGCTGCCGATATTAAATCCCTCTTTGCTGCCCAGAATCTCAACGGCCTGCCGAACTGCCTGATAATTCAATAAAGGCTCACCCATTCCCATAAAAACCAGGTTGCGAATACCTTTTTCGTTATTCCTGGAATCTTCAGCAGTTCTGACGGTTCTTTTTAAATAAGCGGCCGACTGCCAGACCTGGTCGACAATCTCTCCAGCTGTCAGATCCCTCTCCCAGCCCTGCAGGCCGGTCGCACAGAATTTACAGCCCAGCTGACAGCCCACCTGGGATGAGATGCAGGCTGTAAATTTATCAGAATCACGCTGGGGCAAAAGAACACTCTCTATCAATCTGCCATCTTTTAATCTCCAGAGGAAGTTGATAGTCCCATCAGCAGCCCTTTTTTCCTCCTTAAGCTCCAGCAGATGATAGCTTAAATTCTCCCGGAGCCAGTCTTTAAGATTATCCGGCAGATTATTCATCTCTTCCGGTGCTGCTGCCAGATTGCTGTAAAGCCAGTTAAAAATCTGCCGGACTCGATAACCGGCAAAACCTTCCTGCTTTAGCTTTTCTTCCAGTTCAGCAGCGCTGTAGCCCTTTAATTCCTTCATTAAAAATCCCCTTCAGTCTAATTTCTCCTCTGCAGCAGCTGATTATCTCAAAACCGTGGCATAGGGTATTTCTCTGGTTCTGACATAGATCTTTCCCCCGCCTGACTGCCAGAATCCGCCTCTTCCACCTCTATCAATTTCAGCTCCGATAATCTCCACCTCATCCACCTCAGCAGAGGTGGTAATGTTTTTCTGCATAAACCGCCCCAGAGCAGGCCCTACAAAATTTGCCAGCACAACGGCGGCCAGCATGGTCCAGAGGGTAAACATACCGCTTAAAAATAACAGCAGTAAAAATAATACCGCCGAAGCCAGGTTAGCGGCTGTTATGGTGGTCCCGCACCTGTCATGAATTACCAGCTCCCTTTCGCCGTTCTTGAGGCGCTTAAGGCCCTCCCGGGCTGCCATTTCAACCTGCTCCGGGCTCTGCAGTCCCATGATAAAAAAACCTTCATCTTCGGCATAACCGGCCAGCTGATGATAGTTAAATCTTTCTTCCAGCACATTGATAGTTGCATGCTCCAGAGCATGATTTTTTCTCAGGCTGGGATTTCTGGCAATCCGGAGCAGCTGTCCGGGAGCAACCAGCAGGGTGCCCAGGGAAGCCATCGTCAGTTTAAGCGGTATTAAGAGAAGTAAAAACAGCAAAAAAGGCCAGAATAAAAAGGGAAAGAAAAATATTAGCAGCAAAATCAGCAGCCAGAATGCCATAATTTACTCCTTTCTCAGGTAAATCTTCAAGCCTGTTTCAGGCAAATTTTAACCTGTTTAATCCGCTATTATTTCCAGATTTCAGTAGAAATGCGCTGACTTTTTCCGGCAGGCAAAACTTAAGGCGCTGTCAGCCTTTCTCCGACTTCAGGCTGATAGCCGCAGACAAAATCCCGGGCCGACATTCTTTTTTTGCCGGGAAGCTGGAGCTCTGTCAGCTTGAGCCCGTAATCAGCAGTTGCCACCAGAAGTCCCTGCTCAGGGCTGGCCCTGAGAATAGAACCTGGCTTGCTGGACTCGCTCTCCCTTTCTGATACTTCAGCCTGCCAGACCTTAATCTTCTGACCCCGAAAACCGGTAAAGGCCCCTGGCCAGGGGTTATTTCCTCTGATAAAATTATAAACCTCCCGGGCTGGACGGGCAAAATCAATCCTGCCGTCATCCCGGGACAATCTGGCAGCATAACTGGCTTTCTCTTCTTTTTGAGGAACCGGCTCAATCTCACCTTCATCATATTTTAAGAGGGTTTTCAGCAGAAGTTCTGCCCCCTCAAAGGCCAGCCTATCATGAAGGCTTCCGGCAGTATCATCGGGCTCAATTCTAACCCGGGACTGCAGCAAAATATCACCGGTATCAAGCCCTTCATCCATCAACATGGTAGAAACTCCCGTAAATTTTTCTCCCTCAATCAGAGCCTGATTGATCGGGCTGGCACCCCGGTATTTGGGCAGCAGCGAGGCATGAAGGTTAATCGCTGCCCTTCGGGGCAGTTTTAAAAGCTCTGCCTTGAGAATCTGACCGAAAGCCACCACAACCAGGTAATCCGGTCTCATTTTCTCTATTTTACTCAAACCGGTTTCGCTATTTATATCAGCAATTTCCAGAAGCTCAAGCCCCTTCTCCCGGGCAAAACTGCCCACCGGAGTGGGCTGCTGCTGCTGGCCCCGCCCCTTCTTTCTGGGAGGTTGACTGACCACCAGAACCAGCTCGACCTGAGAGGCCCGGTATAGTTTTTTTAAAGAATGCAGAGCAAATTCCGGACTGCCCAGAAAAACAACTTTCACAATTATTCCCCCCGAAACCCCGTTAGTTTTACTCCATCTGCTGCGGACTGACAGCAGAAATATCAATTATCTTATCGACAAACAAAATACCATCCAGATGATCTATTTCGTGCTGGATAACCCGGGCAGTCAATCCGGAAAATTCCCGGGTAATTTCTCTCTTTTCAAGGTCAAGATAGCGCACTGTAATATTTTCAGCCCGGGCTACCGGAGCTTCCCGTTCCGGCACACTTAAGCAGCCCTCCCGCTCTATGGTGCTGCCATCTTCAGCAATTATTTCAGGATTTATGAGTTCAATCATTTCCTCCTCTTCCTTAACAACCACAACCCGCTGCAGCACTCCTATCTGATTGGCAGCCAGACCCAAACCTTCTTCACTGCGGAGAGTATCCTCTAAATTCTCCACCAGAGTTCTGGTTTTTTCTGTTATCTGCTGCACCGGCCTGGCCTCACTTCTCAGCACAGGATCACCAATTTTTCTGACCGGCATAACGGCCATCTACATCACCTCCAGCTTACTACATTCTTAATAATTATAACATTGAAAGCGGGTCTACATCAACCAGCAATTCCACACCCCGGGAACAGAGTTTTTCAACTTCCTCTCTGACTTCCGGAAGATATCTCATCCTTTCAGCGGTGCTGCTGAAAAAGAGGAGAATATGATATCGGTATTCTCCTCTGATTTTCAAGAGAGGAGATGGTGCCGGGCCCAGGATCTTCAACCTTTGATACCAGCTTCCGGCAAAGGATTTTCTAATTTTCTCTGCTGTTTTCATTAAATCATTTTCTTCCTCGCCCCGCAGTAAAATTCTAACCAGTCTGCTGACTGGAGGATAAAAAAGGTTTTCCCGCAGTCTCAGTTCCTGCTGATAAAATTTTTCCGGAAGATTTTCCCGGGCTGCCTGCAGCACAAAGTTATCGGGATTGTAAGTTTGAATTAAAACCTCACCGGGTTTGGACCCCCGACCGGCTCGCCCTGAGACCTGATTTATCAGCTGAAAGGTTCTTTCGGCTGAACGAAAATCCGGCAGATTTAAAATCAGATCGGTCCCCAGCACCCCTACCAGGGTGATATTATGAAAATCATGACCCTTGGCTATCATCTGGGTGCCGATCAAAATATCAACCTCACCCTGATCGACCTGGCTTAAAATTTTCCGGTGAGAGTCCTTGCGGCCGGTGGTATCTAGATCCATCCGGGAAACCCGGGCTCCAGGAAAGAGACCGGCCACCGTATCCTCCACCCTCTCGGTGCCGGCACCAAAATCCTGGAGAATTTTACTCGAGCACTCCGGACACTCTTCAGGAACAGGCCGCTGATAATCGCAGTAATGACAGCGCAGGCTGTTCTCCCCTTTATGATAGGTCAGCGTTATATCACAGTTATTGCATTTAATTGTCTCCCCGCAGTGCTGGCAGAGTATAAAGGAAGCAAAACCCCTTCTGTTGAGAAAGAGCAGCACCTGCTCACCCTCTTCCAGACGTCTTTGTATTGCCAGCTTTAAGGGGGCGCTTAAAATTCCATAATTACCCTCTTTGATCTCTTCTTTCATATCTATTATTCGTCTATCAGGCATCTCCCCTTCACCGGCTCTCTCCGGCAGGGAAATATAGCTGTAATGCCCCTGGCGGGCAAAATAATAGCTCTCCAGCGAGGGAGTGGCAGACCCCAGCAGCACCGGGAATTTTTCCACCTGAGATCTGATTACCGCCGCTCCCCGGGCGTGATAGCAGGGATAGTTGCTCTGCTTATAGGTGTTTTCATGCTCTTCATCGATAATAATTAAACCAGGATCCTTAACCGGAGCAAAGACAGCTGACCGGGCCCCGATCACAAGCCTGGCCTCTCCCTCTCTGATCCTTTCCCATTCATCGAGCCTTTCCCCGGTTGAGAGCCCGCTGTGCATCAGAGCCAGGGTGCCGGGAAAGCGGGAATAAAAGAAATCAACCAGATAGGGTGTCAGAGATATCTCAGGTACCAGCAGAATAGCACTTTTCTCCTGCTTTAAGGTTTTTCTGATCAATCTCAGATAGACCTCGGTTTTCCCGCTGCCGGTAACTCCGTGCAGCAGAAAAACCGGGTTATCCTTAATTTTCAGCTCCGATTCAATCTTTTCCAGAGCCTGACGCTGATGCTGATTGAGAGTGATTTCCGAAGAACTCCCCTGCTCCTGCTGTGATTTGCTGCTCTCTAATTCTCCAGAGCTCTTCCGCTCCTGCCCTTTATGTCTCAGGCAGTAGGCCGGCTTTCGCCACAGTCTTAGTTTTTTTCTCCGGAGCAAATCTTTCTCCTCCAGACTGATAAGGGTACTCCTGCTGGTATCTGCTGCTTCCAGCAGTTCCACCGCCGGGAGCCAGTCTTCCTCGGAATTTTCCAGCACCTCAAGCACCCTTAACTGGGCAGTTGCCTGTTTGTTGAGCTCTTCCTTTACCTCTTCAATCCTTTCCCGGGAAAAATTCAGACTGTAGGCCAGCACTTTTCTGCTCTGACGGCCTCCAGAATCAGCTCCCTTCGGCAGGGCAGCGCTGATAAGACTTAAAAGACTGACGTCATAATAATCCCCCATCCGGGAAAGGGCTTCCAGCAGCCTGGAATCAAAGACAGGCTGGCGGGAAACTTTGCCGCCAACCTCCTTCAATTTATCAGCAGCCAGATCGGTTGTCCTGGTAAAACCAGTAAGATATCCCTTAACCATTCCCTGGCGGCCAAAGGGAACTTCCAGCACATCACCAATCTGATAATCAGCTGCAGTATTACCTTCGGCCGGCAGATAGGTATATTCCCCCCGATCACCGGCTACAGGAACATTCACGGTTATCTTTAAATAGCTGTACTCCACACTTTTCCCTCCAGCTAAAATCTCCGGTGCAAAAACTTAAAATTAAATAAGGACAGCCGGTTTCAGGCTCCCGGCTGCCGGTTTCTTCTCCTATTCTGTCAGGGCCTCTTTAAGCGCCTCGGCTTTATCTGTCCTTTCCCAGGGAAGGTCGAGGTCCGGACGGCCAAAATGTCCGTAGGCCGCTACCTGCTGAAAAATCGGTTTTCGCAACTTAAGCTTATCGATAATGCTGGCCGGTCTGAGATCAAAGTGCTCCCGCACCAGCCTGACCAGCTCGGGTTCCGGTATTTTGCCGGTGCCGAAGGTTTCCACCATGATTGACAGCGGTCTGGCAACTCCGATGGCATAGGAAAGCTGAACCTCACATTTATCAGCCAGTCCGGCTGCCACAATATTTTTCGCCACATACCTGGCAGCATAGGTAGCTGATCTATCAACCTTGGTGGCGTCCTTACCGGAAAAACAACCGCCGCCGTGGCGGGCCACACCACCGTAGGTATCTACGATAATTTTACGGCCTGTTAGTCCGGCATCTCCGTGGGGTCCGCCTATCACAAACCTGCCGGTGGGATTGATTAAATATTCTGTCTCAGTGTCAAGCATCTCTTCGGGAATGACCTCCTGGATGACATGCCTGATCAGATCCTTCTCAAGTTTTTCCAGCCTGACATCGGGATGGTGCTGGGCTGACACCACAATCTTATCAATTCTCACCGCTCTATCACCATCGTATTCCACAGTTACCTGGGTCTTGCCATCGGGCCTCAGGTAGCTTAAAATTTTATCCTTGCGAACCCGGGCCAGCTGGCGGGCCAGCCTGTGAGCCAGGGTAATTGGCAGGGGCATAAGTTCCGGAGTCTCCCGGCAGGCATAGCCGAACATAATCCCCTGATCTCCTGCACCCAGTTCCTTCTCACCCTGAGAGGCATTTTTTGCTTCATCGACCCCCTGGGCAATATCCCCGGATTGTTCGTCAATTGCCGTTAAAACAGCACAGGTTTCACCATCAAAACCATATTTGGCCCGGTTATAGCCTATATCAACCACCTTCTGCCGGGCTATCTCCGTTATATCAACATAGCAGTCTGTGGTTATCTCCCCTGATACCAGAATCAGACCCGTAGTAACAAAGGTTTCACAGGCTACCCGGGCTTCGGGATCCTCGGTTAGAATATTATCCAGTATAGCATCAGAAATCTGATCTGCCAGTTTATCGGGATGTCCTTCTGTTACTGATTCCGAAGTTATTAAATGCCTTCCCTTCATGGCTAACTCCTTTCCTGGCCTGTTGATTTTTATCACTCTGTATCCATACAATGATCTGAATCCAGACAATAAAATAAAAACATTTTACCTGTCCATTAATTTCTACCTGCTTTATAGGCAGACAATGCAAAAAACAAAGCTTCTCAGAAATTTAACCTCTCTCCAGTCTCTCCTTATTCTTGGTCGTATAATAGAAAAGCCCCAGACCGGCAGCGATCATTGCCAGACTGATCAGCTGGGCAATTCTAAAACCTCCCAGGTAAAGGCTGTCCAGCCGGATTCCTTCTATCACAAAGCGGCCGGCAGAATAACCTATTAAATATAAGGCCAGACCCCTGCCGGGCCGGTAAAATCTGCTGTTGACAAAAAAATAAATCAGCCCAAAGATAAAGAAATTCCAGAGGGACTGGTAAAGAAAGGCTGGATGATGATAGGAGCCTTCAATATACATGCCCTCTCTGATGAACTCCGGCAGCCAGCCCAGTGTTTCTGCCGAAACAGCATAACCGTAGGCCTCCTGATTGATAAAATTGCCCCAGCGCCCAATACCCTGGGCAAGCAGTATAGCAGGTGCCAGGAGATCCAGTGTTTTTAAATAACCCCGATTTCTTCTTTTAAAAAATAGAAAGGTAACAAGCAGCCCTACCAGGACTCCACCGTGAATGGCCAGACCTCCACCCCGAACATTAATAATCTGACCGGGATTGGCCAGATAATAATCATAGTTGAAGATCACATAATAAAGCCGGGCTCCGAGAAAACCCAGGGGCAGAGAGATCAAGAGAAAATCCAGCCAGATTTCGCTATCATACCCCTCTTTTTTTCCCTGAAAAATCAGGTAAGCCAGACCGGATATGATTCCCAGAACAATTAAAATTCCGTACCATCTGACCGAGAGAGGGCCGATGGTAAAGGCAACAGGATCCATAAAATATCAACCTCCAGCTTGAAAAGCCAGTTCCTTGATTTCATCCAGAACAGCTTCTGCAAATTTGATCTTGCTTCTTAATGACAGCTCAAGTTCTTTATCTCCGGTCAGAATATATCCAGCATTGGTTTCAGCAGCAAAGCCTCGATCAGAGCGGGAAATATCGTTAACCACAAGCATATCAGGTGCTTTACTTCTGAATTTATCCCGACCCCTTTCCAGAATTCTGCCGCTTTCAGCAGCAAAGCCCACCAGCACCTGCTCCTCAGTTTTGTTTTCTCTGACAGCACTGAGAATATCGGGATTTTCTTTAAGAGCAACCTGATTCAGCTCCTGCTCCTGTTTTTTTATCTTCTCCTCCTGATAATCGGCCGGCCGATAATCGGCCACGGCAGCAGCCATGATGACTGCATCTTTACCGGCAAGCTCCTCCATAACAATCTCCTTCATTTCCCGGGCCTGTTCCACCCCTATCAGCCGTACTCCTGGTGGGGGATCTAAGGCCGTAGGGCCTGAGATCAGAGTCACCTCTGCTCCCCGGACCGCTGCTCTCTCAGCCAGGGCATAGCCCATCCTGCCGCTGGAATAATTGGAGAAAAACCTCACAGGATCCAGAGGCTCCCTGGTAGGTCCGGCAGTAATCAATACCTTAAACCGGGAGAGATCCTTGACAGTCAGGTGTTCCTGGACTCTTTTAACCAGAGTTTCCGCTTCCGGCATTCGACCTGACCCCTCATAACCGCAGGCCAGATAGCCGCTTTCCGGCTCGATTATCTGGTAGCCCCGCTCCTCCAGGATTGCAAGATTTTCCTGCAGCGAAGCATCCTGGTACATATTAACATTCATGGCCGGAGCAATCAGCACCTTTGACCTGGTGGCCATTATTATAGTTGAGAGCAGGTCATCGGCAATTCCCCCGGCCAGCTTGCCGATGAAATTGCCAGTAGCCGGCGCCACCAGTGTTACATCAGCCCTATCAGCCAGGCTGATGTGCTTGACCTCAAACCGCTCGGGAGGGCTGAACATCTCCACCTCCACTGGATTGCCGGTTAAGGACTGCAGGGTCATAGGAGTGATGAATTCACAGGCAGATTCGGTCATCACTGTTAATACATTATGACCCAGCTTGGTCAGCGCACTGGCCGCTGCCGCCGTCTTATAGGCCGCAATACCGCCGGTTATCCCCAGCAGAATGTTTTTACCCATTGTCTTATCTCCTTACTTAACCTTAATTTCCTTAATCGTGATATTTTGCCGTTATCTTTTACCCCTATATTTTACCGTGAAACTTACTCTGATATTTTTAATCAAAAGCCATATTGCAAAAAATTTGATGATAAATTTTTATAATTGCTCAATATTATTTAAAGCCCGGCCTCTGTTATTTAACACTGTTGGGTTTATTCTTCTCATAGGAAATCACATCGGCCGCAATCTCTTCCAGGCTTTTAGAAACCGGTTTTTTCCCCTGATACTCCTTTAAAAGCTCCCGGCCGCCCTCATTGAGATTCCTGGCTCTCCGGGCAGCCATGATCACTATGGTAAAGGGGCTGTCTGCCTTATCTTTAAGATCATTCAAGGAAGGTCTGGAAATCATATTATTTCCTCCTTTTTTTCTCTCTTTCAATAATTTCTTTTAATTTCGCCACTGCCTGATCCAGTTCATCATTTAACACCACATGGTCATATTTCTCGGACTCAGCCATCTCAGCCCTGGCATTTTCCAGCCGGGTTTCCCGGGATTTTCGGGATTCAGTTCCTCTCTCATCCAGCCTTCTGCCCAAAACCTCAAGGGAAGGGGGTTTAAGAAAAATAAAGACTGCTTCAGGAAAAATTTCCCGGACCTGATTGGCCCCCTGAATATCTATCTCCAGGATGATATCCTCTCCCCGGGCCAGAGTCTCCTCCACAAAACTGCGGGGGGTGCCATAATAGTTGCCGTGGACCCGGGCCGACTCGATAAAACCATCCCTGGACAGAATTTCTTTAAATTTTTCTTTGGAGACAAAAAAATAATCTTCACCCTCAACCTCACCCTGGCGCGGCTCCCGGGTGGTCATCGATACAGAATAGTTTACACCGTTATAATTCTCAAAAAGCCGGTCCAGTACCGTCCCCTTCCCCACGCCTGAGGGCCCGGAAAGGACAAACAAAATACCTTGAGACACAGGCTCACCTCCGGTAATTTTTACTCCTCTTCTTCGTCACTCAACCGGTGGCTCACTGTTTCCGGCTGAATGGCCGAAAGAATAATATGGTCGCTATCAGTAATAATAACAGCTCTGGTCCGACGGCCGTAGGTGGCATCTACCAGCATACCCCGTTCCCGGGCTTCCTGAATAATTCTCTTAATCGGGGCTGATTCCGGACTGACCACAGCTATGACCCTGTTGCCGGCCACAATATTGCCAAAACCAATATTTATCAGCTTGACCTTCATAATAGCCCTCCTTACTTTTATCCTGGCTTAATTTTACGCTCTTCCCCTGTTTTACTGTTTTTCTACCTGGAACCGGTTTGCCAGCCCGTATAGGCTATCTAGAACAATTAAAGCTGAGTAAAACCGTGAAGACTTGAGTTAACTGCTATCCTGGTGCTATAATCTTTCTATTTTAAATAATAATAACACAGTAATATCTTTTAAGCAAGAAAGTTGCCGGCCCTTATTTACAAGATAATTTCTAGATGATATCGTTATGTTATGAGGTGATCATTATGGCAATAGATGGAATAATGCTGGCAGCCTGCCGCCAGGAACTCTCCAGAGAGCTGCTGGGAGCCAAAATAAATAAAGTTTACCAGCCAAAAAAGAATTTTCTCACCATAGATCTGAGAAATAATCAGCAGAATTATCAGCTGCTGACCGTGATCGATCCCCGGCAGTCCCGGGTTCATATTTCCGATATCAGTTTTGACAATCCTCCTCAGCCCCCGACCTTTGCCATGGTGCTGCGCAAGCACCTTACCCACGGCTTGATTAAGGATATCACTCAACCCGGTCTGGAAAGAATGCTTGAGGTTGATATTGCAAGCAATACCACAGTTTATCGTCTTTATCTGGAGATCATGGGCCGCTACAGCAATGTAATTCTGGTGGATTCCGGCGGCACCGTGCTCGATGCCATGAAACGGCTGGGGCCCGATGATAAATCGGCCCGGGAGTTGATCCCTGGCGCCGGTTACCGCTATCCTCCTGCCCAGGATAAGGTCAATCCCTTTGAGCTGACCGAAGATATCTGGTGGGAGAGACTGGGCGATGATTTCCGCAAGTATGCCTTCCGGGCCATCCTCAATAATGTTCAGGGAATCGGCCCCGAATCAGCCCGGGAGATAGTCTATCAGGCCGGGGTTGACCCTGAAATAAACTATCATGAACTTTCCCGCCCCGAGGAGACTGCCATTAAAGACAGCCTCTTTAACTACCTGGAATTAATCAAAAAAGAAGATTTTCAGCCGGTGCTGGGCCAGGATAGGGAGGGCGAAATAGTCTATCAATCAGCCTTCCCCCTGAAACATCAGCCCGAAGTTGAGGATCTCCACTTCCCCTCCCTGAAAGAGCTCTTTGACTTCTATTACCGGGAACACATTTTAAAAAAGGACTTTCTCCGGGAAAAGGAGCGGCTCCAGAGCATTATCAATAACTATCTTGAGAAAAATCACAACCAGCAGAATAAGGTGCGGGAAAAACTTGAGGCCAGTTCAGAGGCAGACAAATATCAGAGATGGGGCGAACTTTTAAAATCACAGAAACACAAGATATCTCCGGGCCAGCAAGAGATAAAGGTAGTTGATTATTATCAGGAAGATCAGCCCGAAATCACCATCCCGCTCAATCCCGAAAAAAGTCCTGGAGAAAATATCACCCGGCTCTTTAAAAAACACAGCAAACTCAAAAAAAGCCGGGACCATTTAATCCGGGAACTGGCCCGGCTGCGCCACGAAGATAAATACCTTCAGCGGGTGGAACTGGAGATCGATCAGGCAGAGACCAGTGAGGATCTGGCTGAAATCACCGAAGAACTGCGGGAAGAAAACTATCTCAAAGATCAGCAGCAGCCCTCCCGGAAATCCGCCAGCAAAGCGCCTCCCCGGAAATATTACTCCGCCGACGGTTTTCAAATCCTGGTCGGCAGAAACAACCGCCAGAACGACAGGCTGACCAAAAAAATAGCCAGCCAGGGTGATATCTGGGTCCATACCCGCAAAATCGCCGGCTCCCATGTCATAATCAAAAATCACACCAGCCAGGAGATCCCGCAGACCACCATTGAAGAGGCCGCCCTGCTGGCAGCCTACTTCAGCAAAGCCCGCCAGTCCAGCAATGTCCCTGTCGACTACACCGAAATCGAAAATGTCAGAAAACCCAAGGGAGCCAAACCGGGCATAGTCTATTATGATAACCACCAGACCCTCTATGTCACCCCGGAAAAAGAAATAATCGCAGAAATCGTCAACCGCAAAAAATAAAGNCGAAGGCAAAAATGGTCGGTACCGGGTTCCCCTACAAANTTTTACAATAAGCGACAATATACTCAAAAAAATCTGGATGTATTAACCCAGATAAAATCTTGAAATAAAACCTAAACATGAACCTACATCATAAACCTAAAATAATCCTAAACAAAACCTAAACATAATCATAAACATAAACCTAATCATAAACCTAAACATAAACCTAATCATAAATCTAAAAATAAGCCAAAACATAAGCTAAAAATAAGCCAAAACATAAGCTAAAAATAAGCCAAAACATAAGCTAAAACATAAGCCAAAACATAAGCTAAAACATAAGCCAAAACCTAAACCTATACCTAAACCTAAAAACCAAGATATAACCATGAAAATAAAAGCTTATATATAATATCATAATATCAAGACATAAAAAAGCCTGGACAAAAAGCCGGACCTCCAGCCTTAGAGCATAAAACTATCTTCATCCTGACAGCTCTACAGCTATCAGATTATGCAGCCTGGGTCTGAATTTAATATGCTTTTGATTATCCCGACCATAATTTACCCGGTTAGTCAGCAGAATAACAGTCAAATTAAAATCAGGATCATGCCAGATTGAACTGCCAGTAAAACCGGTATGTCCGTAGGATTCCGGACTGAAATACACCCCGCAGGAGGAATCAGTCCTGCCCGCTCTATCCCAGCCTAGCCCCCGTGCCGGCAGATCGGCAGCAGTACAGTCAGCAGCCATCAGCTCCACACTTCGTCGAGATAGCAGCCCTGCTTTTCTTTCGTTGCTGCAGTCATCATTCGGGAAATTGTCAAAATCAGAAGCATTACTGCAATCATTATTCTCAGAGCTTATAAACTCAGCTAAATTACCTTCTGGAGTCAGGGCCTGCATTAATTTGATCAGATCGGGCAGACAGGAAAAAAGCCCGGCCTGACCGCTAGCCCCTCCCAGAAAAAAGCAGTTTTCATCGTGAACCTGTCCCCGGGGAGTAAATCCCCGCCAACTGCAGTCTTCTGTGGGAGCAATCTTATCTGCCTTGAGCTCAAGCGGCTCCTCCAGAGGTTTAAATCCGGTTCGTTTAAGCCCCAGGGGAGCAAAGATATATTCCCTGGCGTAGTTCTCCAGTTTCATTCCGCTGAGCTTTTCCACCAGAAAACCCAGCAGCAAAAAATTGGGGTCACTGTAAAGCACCCTTTCTCCAGGTTTGTTTTCCAGCTGGAGGTTTAACAGGTAAGTCTCTACCTTTTCTCGTTCACCGGGCTCCTGCCAGAGCTCCACCACTGCAGGCAGCCCCGAGGTATGAGTTAAAAGATGCCAGATGGTAATCCCATCATAATAGCTGGAGGCCTCCGGGAAAAAATCACCGAGGTGGTCATGAAGATTAAGCTCAGCCTGCTCCAACAACTGCAGCACTGCCGTAGTGGTGACCAGCACCTTGGTCAGAGAAGCCAGATCATAAACACTATTAATTTCCACTCTGCTTTTCTTCTCTCTGCTCAAATATCCCTGAGCAGATTGAAAGACAACTTCTCCCCCCTGAATTATCCCCAGCACCGCTCCCGGGAAAATCTCTTGAGCCACAGCCCGCTTTAGTAGAGCCTCAATCTTTTCAGCACCCTTTTCCGTCAGAGACAGCTTACTCACCAAAACTCAGCTCCTTTAAATTCAGCTCTAAATATATTTCTGCTTTCATCCGCAGCTCTATCTATCAGTTACAGCCTTTCATAAAACGTAAATCATATAATAAATCTCTTTGGCCATAGCTTTCTCTGGACAAAGTTTTTAACATTACTCCGGCTATAAAATTTCCTGCTCATTCTCAGGAAGCAGCCCGATAAAGCTTATAGGCCGGGCCAATAACTAAAATCAACAGCAGAGCCAGGTAGGCGGGATAATCCCCGTATTTTTGATAGATTGTTCTTTCCCGACCGCTCTCAAGCAGTCTAACTTCCAGAACCTCAGCTCCTTCGATAAGCCGATAACTTCCGTCGCTAAAAACCTTACCGGAAGTGGCATAATTTCCAGCCTTAATCACCGGCATCCTTGATTCCACCGCCCGGAGACGGGCCGACTGCCACATCTGAGTCTGCAGGTTGCCCCTGCCAAACCAGGCTTCATTGGAAGGGTTAACGATAAACTGCTGATCAACAAGCTCATCAATCTCCCGGGGTGGATAGAGTATCTCAGAACAGATCAGCACCTGAAAGGAAATTCCTTCCCCTAAATCCCCATCATCTGCATAATTCTCATCATTTTCACCATTTTCGTTATTCCCAGTCTCGCCCTGATTATCTCCGGCAGACAGCGACAGCACCTGATTTTCTGAGCCTGGAGTCAGAGAATACCATCTTTCTCCGGTAAAAAACTCCAGCACTCCGGGAAAGGGAACACTTTCACCGCCCGGGACCAGAATTCTTTTATTATATCTGCCCAGCACCTCCTGATCGGTATCAACCAGAAAAACACTGTTATACTGCTTCGCCGGATCTTCTTTAATCGCCTGACTCCCTACCAGCAGATAGCCCTTCTGCTCAAAATATTCGTGAAACATCTCGCGATAATAGCTGTTCCTCAGATAATCAAAGGTCAAAACTGTCTCGGGCATAATCACCAGCTCAGCCCCCTGCTCATAGGCTTCCCCGGCCAATTCAGCTGCTATCTCAATATTATACTCAATATTTTCCGGCAGCCACTTATCCTCCTGACTTATCTCGGTCTCAACCACTCCCAGGCTCAAAGTTTTCTCAGCTGACCGGCTCCTTTCCTGAATCGGCTCCAGACTCTGATTAGCATTGAACATGGTAACCAGCAGGAGCAGAGCTACCAGCAGGGTATAACCCATTTTCTGACGCAGCAGGGATTTAAACAGCAATCCGTTAACCAGCAGTACAGCAGCCGCCACCAGATAACTTCCACCCAGTTCTGCCAGCTGGAGAAAGGGGGAAAAGTCCGCCTGGCTCAGACTGAGATTACCGAAGGGATAATAGGGAAAGAGCTGTGCCATCAGATACTCGATGCTGAGCCAGCTGGCGATCAGCAAAATCAAAGAATCGCCCCTCTCTCCACTAAAAAGTTTATAGATTAACGCCCAGAGCCCCCGGCTCAGACCGGCAGTGGCCAGTAAAAGCAAGGTCAGCACTATAACCAGGGGATAGGGAAGCCCGCTAAAATCTCTCAGGGGATAAAAGAGCCAGTAACTTGCTCCGGCATAAAGAATAAACCCCAGCAGCCAGCCCCAGAGGAAGCTCCTTTTCAGCGATTTTTCATCCTGCAGCACAAACAAAGTTGGAATTAATGCCAGCCAGGCCAGAAAAAAAAGTCCGGGATAGCTGATCGCTAGAATTAGCAGAATTGCACTTAAAAAAATTAAGAGAAATTTCAAGTCCCGACAGCCTCCTTATCAGGCAGTTTTGCCAAGCTCATCAATTGACAGCTTAAACAACTTCAAACCAAAAATTCGTCCCAGCAATCAGCCCAGTTCTCTTCAATTTACTCTCCCCTGATCCAGCCTCTCATTCCGACCCCTATGCCGCCCCTGATCCAGCCTCTCATTCCGACCCCGAATTCTGCCTTTAATTTGCCGCAAACCACTCCTCAGCTCTGAGAAAACTTATTCAGAAAAATCCGCCAGCAAATAGCTGACAAAAAATATCCTGCAAAAAGCACCTAATCAATCAACTTCTCCAGCTCCTCCCGGTCCGGTATAATAATTTCCCGGCCCTCCATCTCAATATAATTATCCTGCTTCAACTGGCTTAAATTTCTGCTGACCGTTTCTCTGGTTATCCCCAGAAAATTTGCCAGCTGCTGCTGATTTAGCTCCTGAACTCTAACAGTTTTACCCTCACCACTCAGCTGCAGCAGAGCCTGAATAATCTTACTGCGGGAGTCCTGCAGAGACAGGCTTTTAATCCTGCTCTGTGAATAGTATAGTTTCTGAGCCATAGTCTCCAGCATCCCCAGACCAATCTCAGGATGCTCAAGGAAAAAATCCCGAAAAATCTGCCTGGTTAATACATCGAATTCACAATCTTCCAGACAAATTGCCGAAACCGGATATCTATCTATTCCAAAAAGAACTACTTCACCAAAAACCTCGCCCTC
>SL_5KL_010_SEDDRAFT_10000341_pt1 | contig 30559 bp, 51 predicted proteins | sample SodLakKL_010_SED_FD_9118 | JGI IMG/M metagenome (IMG submission 9118) | reverse complement strand
CCAATTCATTTTTTGATACTGGTTCCGTGTGACCACTCATTTTTCGATAGTGCAAACCTTTATATAGTTTGACTACACAGTTAGTATTGTAAACCTAAAGGAGTTGAACAAAATGGAGACGAAACAGATACAGGTGAAGACCGGCGACAAAGTGCATATTGGCATGGTTGCCAAGCACGGTGTTGGAGTTGTGGGTGTGGTTGTTGAAACAACACTGACACAGGTGATTGTAGAAACTGCAGAAAACAGGTTCTGCAGGGGCTACATTGGAAATGTGACGGTGCTGGAATACGCGGAGTAGGTGGACGAAATGGCAAAAATTGACCAAGAAATTGAATACTTAAGAACCTGGGATACTGAGTACATTTGGAAGGTGCTTGGTAAAGAAGGTGTCAAGGCACTGGCAGAAGAGTTAGTGCAGCACAGAATCGATGAGGAGCACATACACGGGCTTGAGAAACTCCTGAAAACCGGGTACAACCAGCGATTAAGAAGCGACTTCAGGAAGTCGTTATACACGCAGGTGTGTATGTGGAGGGTGAAATCCGATGCAGGTGAACAGGTGCACAGAACACCACTGTCACTAAAGCAGATGGATACCTTACTGCCTTGGAAACGGAGATTTTAAGCGCAGGAGTGGGAGTAAATGGCTAAAGCTACTAAATTATACAGACACGACAACAGACAAACTCGGCACAGGCGTGCCGAGTGCAAAGCAGTCGAACGCAACGTGCAGGAGCAACACAGATTCTTGCATGAACTCGTATATGGGCAGGCGGCTTGTTTGCTGCCTGCAATGTATGGGCGGTTTACACAACCAAGACAGGGGGAATAAAAATGGAGCATGGTGTGAGATGGAGCGAAATCTCGAAAAAAGACTTCTGCTTTGAAATAAAGCAGAAGTTTTTTAGAACAGAGAAATTGCGGGCGAAATTTGTTGAAAAACTGCACGAAAAAGACAATTTCGTGGAGATAATTGGATATCAGGGCTAAATAATGAACCAAGAAACCATTTTTGCCTTTGAAGAGGCAATGGAAGAACTTCAGGATGTCGTAGACAAACTGAAGCGGGTGCTGCATAACGCACCGAACATGATTGAGGAACGGGCGATATCATATTGGCTCGGATACCTCGAGGATATGGCACTGATGGAAGACGAAAGCCGGGCAATCATGGTGATGCCGTGGCAGACACTTGCAGAATTGAAAGAAGCGGCTTCAGGCAAAGAGGAGGAAAACTGATGTTTGGGAAGTTGCCTGCGGGTTATGGGGAGGCAGAATGTTGCTATAACTGTAGACATTCTGCAGGTTCAATGTCGAATCCCGGCTGGTATTGCTATTTTTATGGCGAATCGGTCACAGTTGCGAAGCATTGTATCTGTAATGAATGGGTTCATATTTGAAAACTGGCCGCACCACGCGGCACGGATTGACCGGATAACGGAAGCCGGACTACTGGACGAATTTAAAGAGGTACTTGCAGAGGAGAAGGCAGAACGAATGCCAGATCCTCATGAAATCGGGGCAATGGCTCATGATGTCATTTCCGATGAAGCTGCAATCGCCGCAAGTATAGATGTGTGTTTAAGACACGGGCTTAGCCTGTGGGATGAGGACTTAAAGAGAGAGGAGATATTCAATGACGAATAGAGATAGAATTAGGTATCTTGAGCAAATGCTCGGGAGAATACACCAACAAATCATCAGGAGCCGTAATTCCACGGAATTGCGGTTTTTTCAAGATATTCGTGACCGGTGGGAAAACGAGTATGTAGAGTTGGTGAGAGTCACAAAAACAGAAGAAGATCACAGAAGGAGGAGGAGAAGAGGATTATGACCGAAGAAAAAACAAGAACTTGTAACAAGTGCAAAACTTCTTATTCTATCTCTTATTTTCACAGAGATGGAACAANGCCAGAAGGGATATCATATATCTGCAAATCATGTGCAAATGTAAAATCTAACAGATATTATTGGAAAAACAGGGAGCGGATAAACATGGATAGGGCACAAAAACGGGCGGCAGGTCGTGCACTGAAACGACAGGCAAAACGGGTTGAAACTATAGAGTTTCTCAAATCTACGGCGTTAAAAATAATGACGTGGGATTGTGAAAATATCTATATGCTCGAAGGATGGTTTAATGACATGCTCTGGGTATGTAAAGAAGAAGGGATGTCCCCGAAATTCGAAAAATACGGGGTAGAATGGCAAAAAATACCATCAGTAAAGCCTGATCCGTTTGTTGTTATTCAGTTAAGAACCAACAATTATGAACCTATTGCCTTTGATAGAAAAGGCAGGGCATTGGTTGATAATGGAGAAGGAGAACCGATGGAAGTTATTACTGCTCCCTTGTAGGGATAGGATTGGTTCATTACCAATCCGGCAGTATTTCCCCGAAAGGGGATAGGTGAAACAAATGGAAACCAGAACATATAAGTTCGAGGGGCTCGGAGAAATGGTAGACATTGTCCGGGCAGACGTTGAATTGGTCGATGAAAAACCTCTGTTTATATTACCGGAGGGGTCAGAAGAGGTTCACCCACTTGCTCGCAGGAATGCCTTGATAGGGCAGAGATCGCAGCAATTTTTTGGGTATGCTACAGACCAATATCAACTGGTTCAGCATTATGAAGTAGCAGAGATGGTTTCAGGGTTCATCACAGAACATTTTCCAAACCTGCATATTAAGGGAACAATAAAGACAACAGGCCCTAAAATGAGGTTGAACTTCATGTTCCCTGATCACACATTCGATGACAACACATCTCAGGGGATTTATCCCGGCGCCTTTGTTAATCATTCGATTGATGGCAGGGGTAGCTTAGCCGGTGGTGCACGTTTCTACAAGGTTATCTGCACAAACGGTATGATGTTTAAGACCGTAATACCGGAAGCGTCTTTTTCGGTGAAACACATTGGCGACTTTGAAGAAAAAGTGAAGAAATCGTTTGGATTGCTCACATCGGGTATAGAAATAATTCAGAGAATAGAAACTCTCATTGGAATTGCCGTTGAAGACAGATACAGGCATTTTACCAGAGATGGTGTGTTTGAAGTGCTGCAAAGAATAACAGGTTCAAAACGTCTGGCAAAATACATCATTGAAGTGGGTGAATTAAACCCTGAAAACTTCACCCGATACGAGCTTTACAATGATATCACACGATATTTTGAGCATAATTCCCGGTCTATTAATCATGGAGAAAAATATGACATAATAGCCGAGAAACTCTTAACAGGCGAAATCCCGGTGATGTTGGAGGAAAACAAAGAAGAATGATCTTCAAACTTTTTTAAAAAAGGTTTGATACCCATGATTTGAAGATTTTTAAAAAAGTTCGGTGATCATGCTGCAGGTAACTTTTACAAAAGTTAGATACCCGGGACTCGAAAACTTTCGAAAACCTTTGATAATCATGGCTTTGAAGACTTTAAGAGAAGTTTGGTGATTATAGTATGGAGATGTATAACAATATCCTTTTATGGTTATCAACCCTAATAACAGGGGTAATGATATGGCAAAAATGAGCGTTATAAAAGCAGAATCGGCTGCTAAAAACGTTATACACCTATTTGGTCGTGATGAATCAGGTGGGGCATGCCATATAAAAGTGCAGGGGTTTAAACCCTATTTTTACGTTTCTATTGAAGATGCACCCAATTTGAAGGGGATTGTTGATAAACCAACTTTGTATCAGGCTATTGATGGAGAACAGGTAGTAAAAGTGCTCCCGCGTGCCGTTGGTGATATCTATGATTTGAGACAACAGGTGCGACACCATTATGAAGCTGATGTATTGTTCACGAACAGATTCTTAATTGATAAAGGAATATCTACTGCAATAGAATATAGCGGTTCAGACACGATACATACTGATAATATCTATCCCGCAACTTTGAAATCTTTATCACGGGTGTGTTATCTTGATATTGAATGTGACGATTCGCAAGGGTTCCCTGTGCCAAAACACCACAAAATACTTTGTATTTCGGTGTTTGATTCTTTTGATGCCGAATATATGACGTTCATATTATCAGGTGATGATCATGACGCGGTTTCTGAAAACCATATTGTGTTGTCGTTTGAAACTGAAAAAGAGATGTTAGCAGGACTTTTTAATTATTTGAAACAAAAAAATCCCGATATCATAACAGGATGGAATGTTGCGAATTTCGATATTCCATACCTAAAAGACAGAATGGAGCATTTGGGTATCGACCCCGGTAAACTCGGCAGAATCCCCGGAATATCAAGAGAAAAACAAGATATCAGAGGACGGGTAGTTTTTGATTTGTTGCCTGCATTCAAGAAATTAACGATAGTGGATGGAGAACGCGAATCATACAGACTGGATTCAATAGCAAAAGAAGAACTTGGGTTTTCGAAAATTGAACGCCGGGTAAATGTTTGGGATTTGTGGCGTTGGAACCCCGAGGAATTGATTAAATACAACCTCAGAGATGTTGAAATCTGTAGAGAACTCGATATTAAACGCAGAATTATTGAGTTTTTCGAGCAGTTATCGGGGTATGTCGGGTGTTGTATTGAAGATTCATTATATTCTACAAAACTACTGGATATGCTGTTATTACGGCAGGCAAAAGGTAGATACGTATTACCATCAAAAAAGCGGGCATTAGAACCACAGTTTGAAGGTGCGTTGATATTCGATCCTGCAAAAGGGTTACAGAAAAATGTGGTGGTTCTTGATATAAAATCGTTATATCCGATGGCAATGATGACATTAAACGCATCCCCGGAAACAAAAGATCCAAAAGGAGAACTTGTTGCACCGACAGGAGCAAGGTTCCGAAAAACACCGGACGGGTTGTTTAAAGAGGTAACATTGAAGTTGCTTACAGAACGGTCAGAGAAGCGTGCCATGCGTGATAAAACCCGATACGATTCAGAAGAGTATATTTTATACGACTTGCAGCAAAATGCCGTGAAAATCGTGATGAACAGCTTATACGGGGCATCGGCTCATGTAGGGTTCCGGTTGTTTGATGGAGTAATATCTGCAGCAATAACGTCTACAGGCAGAAAAATAATCCGGCATACAAAAAATGTCATTGAATCGTATGGATTCGAAGTGGTTTATGGAGATACGGATTCTACGATGGTAAAAATAGATGTGGAAGATTTAAAATCTGTTCTTGAAATAGGTGATTTTTTAGCGTCTGAAATCAATTCAAGTTATGATTCTTTTGCAAAACAAGAATTAAAAGCCGATGAACACTGGTTTTCAATAAAATTAGAGAAGATATACAAACGGTATTATCAGGTAGGCAAAAAACGGTATGCCGGGCTTCTTGTATGGAAAGAAGGTCAGTTTGTAGATAAAACTGAAATTGTCGGTTATGAACTCAAAAGAAGCAATTATCCACGAATAACAAAAGAAACCCAACAAAAAGTCTTTGATATGATGTTGAATGAAGTAGATCCGGCAGAAATAAAGGAATATGTATCAAGGGTAATAACGAAAATTAGACGCGGTGAAGTCAGTCTTGAAGATATAGCTATCCCTCGGGGGATTAAAAAAGATATGGACGAATACTTAACACAAGACGAACACATTAGAGGAGCACGATATGCCAACGAACATTTTGGAGAACATCTTGGTGAAGGCTCCAAACCGAAGAAAATATTCATAAAAACAGTTACCGGGGATTATCCCCAAACAGACGTTGTATCAACCGAATATCCCGGTGATTTGCCATCTGTGTTCATTGTGAATTACGAACTCATGATGGAGAAAACCATAAGATCACCTATAGAACCAATCCTGCAAGATATCGGTTTAACGTGGGCTGATGTCGATCCTACGGTCAAAACGTTGAGCGATTTTGGGTTGTAAAAGGTATTATATATTCATAGAGTCTATACTAATATGCACAGATAGCGATCCCCGATGAGCCGCAAAAGTGGGGAGGGGAAAAACCAGTTTGAAACAGAGGTTCGAAAAAATGGACGATAAGAAACAGAAAGTCCTAAAAATGCTAGAAGCAACCCCCGAATGGGCGGCTGTTGATAGCGGTAAAGCAGAGCAGATATTTGATGAGTTGTTCGAGAAATATAAAAATCGATACAGCGAGCCCACGATTGTTTCTTTTATAAAGGGCAAACTCCGCACGGTTGCAGAAACCGAAGATGCGGAAGAACTTACCGGGTTTACACTTGGTGGGTGTGACAAAGCCGGTATGAGGTTGCCTGTATCTTATGTTCTCGTTAAGAAGGACGGGACAAAAGAGAAGGTTGTTTCATGGAGGTCATCTACAATCCCTGCAGGCCCACATATCACACGAATAAAAGCAAATTATAATGAGCAGTTTAATAACTACCAAGTGCTCGAATTGGTTGATGCAAAGCCTGTGAGGGATTTATCAAAGATTGCTGCAGGTGCTTTAACTATCCGGGATGAAGGCGAATTCGACAACTACCTTGGTGCAGGGCATCCTGTGATGGTAAAAGGCCGGATTGCATGGGTGAACCCTATATATAACAAGGATGCAGACGGTCAAAGAGCCAATGCGATACCTCTGCTTGTAGATAACAAGCTGGTAGCCGAGATTGTGCTTGAATATGATTCTCTGGTTACAATCAACCTGCGTGTTAATCCGCAGGCAAAGGGTCGTCCTTATATCGGTTTAACTGATATCGGTGTTCTGTTGGATGATGCTATAGAAGAGTCTGATAATCCAGAAGAGCAGGCAAAGTTCCTGCAGATGGGTCTAAAAGGTAGAAATATTCTTGCAACCGGGGATGTAATGAACATTTCTGAGAGGTTTACCAAAGAAGGAGATCGCACATTGCCTGTATATATTGCAGTAGGCGGTATCACAGAATTGGAGTCTGAATCAACAGAGCCTTGGACAGAACCACTTCTTGAAGCAGAGAAAAAGAAGAAAGCCAAACCCGAAGAACCGAAGTCAGAGGAGCCAACGCACGAACCCCCGAAGACTGAAGACAAAAGTCTTAAAGCGAGTGTTGTATGGGAACTTGCAGAAGAAATAGTAGAATTCTGCAGAACGGTGAATAAAACGCCAACCATGCTCTCATCATCTGAGCTTAAGAAAGCCGGAATTGGCGAGGGATATACGAAAACTGCCATAGAATTGGGTATTCAGAAGGCTAAGTCGTTATATGAGATTGGCGTAAAACAGGCGTGATCTTATGGTTGTTTTCAAAAAGAGTGTTCGACATCAGAAGAAATTGAAAATGGGGATAGTCGGGCCGAGTGGGAGTGGGAAAACCTACTCATCCCTTCTTTTGGCACGCGGGATCGCAGGGGAAACCGGGAAAATTGCGGTTATCGATTCCGAGAACAAAAGTAGCGAATTGTATGCCGATTTGACGGATTTTGATGTTGCTATCCCTTCTGAAAAGGTATCTGTTGATGAAATGGATAAGATGATAAAAGGTGCAATAGCTGCAGGATATGATGTTCTGGTTATTGATTCTATAACTCCTGTATGGAGAACTTTATTGGAACTCCACGAAAAATATACCCGGCAAACAGGCAACTCTTTTACTGCATGGAATAAAGTAACCCCGGAATATACGAGATTCATAAATCTGTTGGTTTACTCGGATATCCATATATTGTTCACGATTCGAGCAAAAACCCAATATGAGGTCGTTATTGATAGCAACCAAAAAGCGGTTCCTAAGAAACTAGGTATAGGCCCGGTTTTCCGACAAGGAATTGATTATGAGCCAGATGTTGCGCTCGATATGACGTTTGATGGGAAAGACAACTATGCAATAGTGAGCAAAACAAGAATAAATATACTCCCGATGGGACACGAATTTATACCTACGATTGAAATGGGCGCGAAACTCCAAGAATGGATATCAGGTGGTGAGATAGAAGAAAAAGAGGAAGAAGAGGTTTTATCTGAAACAACCTATGAGGAGGAGATTGAAGAACTATGGTAATCATGGCACGAATCAACAATCCCCAAGGTTCCGGGCTTTGTTTCATAAATATGGTGTCTGGGAAACTTCCTGCAGAAGTTATCAATGATTTGGACGAGGTCTTATCAGATTATGTACAGGGCTTCGAATGGATGGATACCTATAAATCGGGCGAATGGGATGGACGGTATAGACTGTTCAAACAAGCAAAAAATGGTGCTTGGTATTTTCCTATTGGGTATCTGAAAGTTGTTATTGATTATCTACGATCATCGGGCGTAATAATCCATTCTGTTGTTGTATCTGTGCCCAAAACTGAAACTCTCGGGATTCAGTGGGATAATAAAATAATGAGGTTACGACCATATCAGCAAGAAATTGTTGATAAAATTATTGAGAACAATGGTTGGTGCACCATACAAATCCCTACAGGCGCCGGGAAGACTGCAATCGCGCTCAGGGTTGCAACAATGGCAAACACCCCGTTTTTAGTGGTGGTTCATAGGAAGGAGTTATTATACCAGTGGAAATCCGAGATAGAAAGGTTATTGAAGATATCCCCGGTATTGTATGGCGCGGGACACAAAGAAGAAGTTACCGGAGAACGTCCTGCAGTCGTTATGGTGCAGTCATTGATACGACTCGTAAAGAAAGGATACCGATTTAGTTTTCCGTTTGTTATCTTTGATGAAGTGCACACAACCCCTGCAAACGAAGCCTATAGTGTAGCCATGAATATCGGAGCAAGATGGCGTCTTGGATTGTCGGCTACTGCTCGGAGAGAAGACGGAAAAGACAAAATGCTGTTTGGTGCTGCAGGAGAGATTATTCATACATTGAAACTCACAGAACTGGTAGAAAAAGGGTATCTTATAGAACCTAAATTCCGGTTGTATGAAGTGCCGTATCCTGCACATACAATCGGGGATTATGCAAGGTATTCAGAAGTCTATAAAATGGGTGTCACACATCACAAAGCCAGAAACGAAATAATTGCACGTGAAGCTCAAAAAGGGCTTGAAGAGGGTCGTCTTGTCTTTATAAATGTCCGGCACATCGAACACGGAAAAAAACTGAACAGACTGATACCTGATTCATATTTCATACACGGAACAAGCCCTGACAGACAAGAAATGCTACAAGCATTTAAAGACGGGGTTATCAGGTGTTTAATCTCGACTTTACTTCGTGAAGGTGTAGATATCCCTGCAGCATCTCAGTATATCAATGCTGCAGGAGGAGCAAGTAGTATCGCAACTATACAAACGGCGGGCAGAGTAATGAGAACAGCCGATGGTAAGGAAGATACGTTGATTATAGAATTGATTGATAATTGCCATAAATTCCTTATTAGGCATACCCAACAACGATTTGGCGCTTATTCTGCTGAATATGGAGAATACTTTGATAATGCAGAGGTAATAAAATGAGGATACCGGAAAGCGAATGGGTTTGGGGGGGATACCCCGGGCACTTCATTGGTGCTGACAGATGCAAGTTCAGAATGAGAACAGAAGTGGGAGATCATGTCATATCGACAGTGGGAGATTTCAGGACAGAATTGAGCAAAGAAGCAGAAGAAATCGGTGTGGGGAGAACTTTCGAAACAATGGTGTTCAAACTGCAGGATGAAGTGTGCCATTGTGGATGTGGAATGAGGCTTCCAAAGTCTTGGATAGAAATGGACTCCAAAGGCTATAACGATCCGGAATCAGCGAGAAAAGGACATATGAAGTTATGCTATAAATGGGCAGAAATCGAAACCTATGAAGAGGATTAAAACATGATGATAACAATAAAAATCATTGTAAATGAAGAAACAGGCGAAAAACAGGTTGTTTCTGTTGAAGAAAATCGGTTTATACCGTGCGAATTGGTAGAAGATGTTGTAAAATTAATATCAGGGGTTGATTTAACTCCTGTAACTATTTCAAAACCATCATCTTCTGAACAAGCGGTTGTTACAGATATTCAAGTTTCAACTGTAGACCACCCTATAAAGTGGACGCAGGAAGAAGACCAGACTATTAAAAACTGTAGAACCCGTGATGAAGCTATTACTGCATACCTAAAAACATTTGGAGAAAAAAGAACAAAAAGTGCAATTCACACACGATGGAAACGCATTAAACCGAACCCCAAAACCCCGGTGATAACCCGGGGAGATAAAGTAGTAATAAAAACAAAATACTCAAAAAAGACGGGTATGGTAAGAAAAAAAGATGAAACGGGGGGGGATATCTTGGTGGATCTCGGGATAGAAGGGTTGTTATGGGTAAAATCAGATGATGTGGAATTAGAATGATGATTAAACCCTGCAGGTATGGATGCCAGCATCTTGATGAGCATATCATCAGTAAGACAATCACTTTTTGGTATTGTCAGTATCACAGGCATAAATTGGTAGGGTGGGAGTCACCTAATGAAACAATGGAACCGCCGGGCTGCAAAGATTGGAGCACCGGGTATCGTGACGAGAGGATGATAGCATGAAAGACTGGATAAAATTTGTATTGGGCGGAAAGTTACCTCCTGAACGAAAATATGTGTTGTGTTTGCTCGAACCCCTTGAAAACAAAGGTATTCCAAGGGGTGTAGTGGTCGGGTATCTACGATATGCAGCAGGGGATAAAAATTCTCCACAATTCATAACTCCGGGGATATATCGGATTGTCAGAGAAGGGATTTATTGTAGAACACGAGAAGTGACACATTGGTGTTATTGTTTATCACGCGGGTTTGAATTTCCAAAGGTGGGTGAAGAATGAATAAAATCACAAAAATGCTTTTTCCAAAGGAAGAAGAGAAATTTATCCTCAAAATATCGTTTATTAACGATATGGGAGAAGTTGTGGTAAGAAATGAATTTCCTGTGATAGATGGGTGTATAATAGCGTATGATTGTAAATTAAACACCGATATTGAACACATTTCAAATTCGCTTAGTAGAGCGATATCTGATGTGATTATTGCTGGATTGGATAGAATTACTAAAATAGAGTTTGAAATATCAAGAGAATAAATAGAGGAAAAAATGACACCCGATGAAACAGAATTGCCTGAATGGGCGCAGATACGGTTAAAAACCCAACAAGAAGAGATTCAATATTGGATGAACCGGGTGCATGAACTGGAATCCAAACTGGAATGGTATTGGAGATTAAATAGACCAACACAGGCGGTTTGAATGAAACGGTTTCTACCTTTAACTTATGAACCCAAGATACAGGGTGTCATAAACGGGACTATTCGGCAAACGATACGAAAAGGTTGGAAGTTAAAAATAGGCGATCAGGTGGCATTTCATGGGTGGGAGGGAACACCATACAAAAGCAAATGGAGTTTCAGGACGGAATATTTCACACTGAACGAAGTTATTGACATCCGTATTGATGACGAAGGGTTTGATGTATATTCCGATATAGTTGTTGCTCTACAAATAACGAAGGGTGAAGTTACAATGGATGAAATTGCCCGTCTTGACGGTATTGATCCACCAACAGGGGAAGAATTGCGGAGCGTCCTTTTATCAATGGGCTGCATAGGAGATGCACAAATATTGAGGTGGTAATAATGGGTAGAAAAATGATATCACCATTAGATTGTAACCAGTGTCAGAATGCACTCCCCCGAATTACAAGAGATTGGCACGGACATATGAACCGCCCGGTGATGATTTTCTGGTGTAAAGTTGTAGAATGTGAATTCATTAAACGGTCACAGCCTTGGACTGATGAACGTCATGTGAGGAGATAATTGTATGTCAGTATGGAACGAATATGGACGTAACTCTATTGATCGTGTATGTTGTGAATACGACCAAAAGCGAATTAATGGGTATATTACCAATGCCCGGCAGGATATTGAACAGATTCGGGCATATATCTGGTCATGTGAAAAACAACTGGATATTATTAAAGGTATTGAATATAATAAAACGGTTACTGTTCGGAAAGGTAAATCGTATTTCGGTCATGTCGAATACAGGGTGGATCTAATAGTAGTTCCCGTTATTGGTAATACAGAATATCGTGATGGTGCATGGACAGAAATATCAGAAGAATATCCAGCAACCCCTAATTCGCATGATCTAGACGGGATGCCGGGGCGTGCAATTGCACTTGAACGGGCAACATGGTTGCAGTCACAACATCTTGCAGCACGGATAATCCGGTTTCAACCAACGAAAAAAGAGATGGATAAATACAATATTTACGATTCGGAGATTAAATTATGACGCGATATAAATGTTCAGATTGTTTATTAATCATTTCAGATACCGATTTAGAAGAAGATGGAGCATGTCCTGTATGCAAATCCAGCACTTTCTTAACCGAAATGTGCGAAGCTGATGGAGTTTGTACATGCGCCGAGCCAGTATCGTATGAGATGAATGTGTGTGATGTGTGTGGGGAAAGAGTATGTCCCTGTAAAAGTCATAACGTAGAACTGTACTCTAGAATAACCGGCTACATAAGCGCCGTTGGCTCAGATAAGGGCGGTGGATGGAACGTTGCGAAAAAACAAGAGTTTAAAGACAGGAGGAGATACGAAATATCATGATGCTATCCGATTATAGTCCTGCAGCGAGAGATAAAATTTATCACGAATTCGATAGAAAACGGCTTGAATCGCTGTTAAAAGGATGTATTGATGATATCAGGACTATTGAAGAGTTTAAAACGGCGATAAAAGAACAGATGTATCTTTTGGATGCAGCAACATACAAGAGAACCATTGTATTAAGTAAAGCTCACCATTCAGAAGGTAAAAAAGTAGAATACCGTGTCAGAGTGGTTGTTATTCCCATTATCAGAGGACACGATATCAATATCAGCGCTTATACTGAGTTACAAGAGTTTCACTCAAATCGTGATGAAGCGTTTCAAAGAGCGGTTGAATTACAGGCAGAATATGACGCATCTTTTAAATTGAAGTTTAAACCGTCTATTCGTGAAATAAATGATTATTATATCAATGATGCGGAGATTGACATATGAACAAACATAAAGGTATGATGACTTCACAGAAATCAGACTGGATAACCCCACCAGAACTGATAGATTCAGTGTTGCAGGTTATGGGAATGATTGATCTCGATCCGTGTTCACCTTTAGTACTTGCACCTGTTCCGGCTAAGATGTATTATACAGAATGGAGCAACGGATTGGAACAAAACTGGTATGGACGGGTTTACATGAACCCACCATATGGAAAAGAAATAAAAAAATGGATTGAAAAGGTAATTTATGAATACAACATTGGAAATGTGACAGAAGCGATTGTATTGGTTCCAGCGAGAACTGATACCCGGTGGTTTGCATTACTTACAAAATATCCTTGGTGTGCAATACAAGGCAGGCTCAAATTTAGTGGTCACAACCATTCTGCACCGTTTCCATCAGCTATTTTTTATTTGGGGCAGAATACGGAGAAATTCGTTAAGGTGTTCTCTGAATGGGGAACAGTATGGAGGAGGTATAAATGAAACTGGATTGTAGAGATATTGACCAATGGATGATTCTGATCGGGTTTTTTAGATATTCATTGGGTCGCAGGTCAATGATGCCGGGACTGGCTATTCAAGTCCTTACCGACAGTTGGGATACATTATCATACCGTAAAAAAGAGATTATTAAAACCGAGATACAAGAAGCAATTGATAAAGGATGGGCGGGCTCAGAAAAGACAGATGTTCCGGGATGGAAAAAGATTCTTGAATTACCAATGGAGGAAGAAGAATGAAAACATCCGAATTAATAAAGAGATTAGAAGACGTCATATCTAATTACGGCGATCTTGAAATCACGTTACATACAGATCATATGCACGGACGACAGGTAACGCGATATGATGATGTATATATCGGGATTGATGAATACGAATACGAACCACCGAAACTTGATATCAGAAGTTTCCCGTATTGTGGAGGAAGAAGAATGAAACCGGATAGATTCATTGGGCGATGCGATTATTGCGGCGAAACCGCTGAATGTCGTAGATATCGTACAGAATTTAATAGTCTCGGAAAAGCTTGCTTCGATTGTATCCCGGAAAAGGAGAGGAAGGAATGAAAACCTACAGTATGAAAATCAGGTGTTCTGTATGTAATGGAACAGGTGCAGTATCTACGATATTCGCATCTGGTTATGTTGATACAGGAAGAGGATATACAGGGACGGAGATATCAAAACCATGTCCTGTATGTAGTGGAACTGGGATACAGACCGTGACTGTAAACGAATTTTCGCATAATCAGATCACGTTAAAAAATGAAGACGGCTCTGAATGGCAGGCATTTGTGACATTTGGGAATTCAAAATGACACAATATATCAATAATCCAGTAACAGGCAACCAGATTCCTGTTGTAAAAAGGACATATAAATTCAGACCGCCGAGGTATATTCTGGTTGTTGATAAAAGAAAATGTCCGTATCGTAAAGATGAAGTATCACGATATGTATGCAGACATGATGATAATTGGGGCGGTTCGTGTGATGAATGTCCTTTACCTGTAATGGAGGCAAATAGGACATGACAATTACCGAATCTTATTTGTGGGACGTATATTGGGGATTAGAAAAACCGATAAAATGGATATCTAAAGAAACTAACATATCTGCAGCAAAAATATCACGGGATTTTCGAAGATATGGAGTTCCTACCCGGCACAATCGTTATGCAGAAGGATACCCCGAATTACATGATAAACAATGGGTGTATGACCATTATATCACTAAAAACTTATCTATTCACAAAATAGCCAAGATACTTGGCTGTTCTCGTTCTACAGTTAATCTGGCATTACATAGACATAAACTACCAGTTCGTGAACCAGCTTATCGGTGGGGCAGGGCTGTTGAATTACGGGTTCGGAACCCCGAACTTGCTAAAGCACTTGATGAAATAACAGGATGAAATTATGGGAATATCGGCGTTATATTTGTGGGATTCATATTGGGGACTCAGAAAAACGACTTCTGAAATAGCTAAAGAATGTAGTGTATCACAACCCTATATATCGAATTTAATGAAAAAACTCGGTATTCCGGTAAGAAAACCTTGGAAAGAGATACCAGAACTGGAAGATAAACAGTGGTTATACGAAGAATATATAACAGATGGAAGATCAACAAGAGATATAGCTGCAACCATTGGTTGTGGTGAATCAACCATTACCTATGCACTCAGACGACACGGAATACCCATTCGAGTGCCAGAACACCTGCAACCATACAAATGTATAGCTCGATGGCCAAAACACATTCCCAAACATTTGGATAAAGGACAACATCTTTATGTAGACGGGGTATTAGGCTTTGCCAGAGGTGGATATTTGACCAGAAAAAAGAATATAGACGTTTTAGTCCAAATATATTTGAAGTTCGGGACTGAAAATGTATTTATGTTTCAAGATTTAGAACAAGTTGGAATAAAAACATCCCCTAATGCACTTCGAGCATTCCGATTAATTGGTATGCTCAAGCATGTTAAACCCAAACATACAACCTCAAAAAAACCTCATAGGTTGAGGCGATGGAAATTAACAAGAACAGGGGCGAAAGTAGCTGAAACCCATATAAAGGAGTGATACAAATGATATCTAATTTCAAAGAAATATGGACAGAACTTAAAAAATACCCAAATGTGAACGGCATTTCAGAAGAATATATGCCGAAGATAATTGGTGGAGAAACACATGAAGAAACTCCATGTATCCGGGTGTATGTAAGACATAAAGTGGCAAGAAACTTGTTACATCCAAAATACTTGATTCCAATGATAGTAGATGGAGTTCAAACTGATGTCGTTGAAATCGGGGTTGTTCGTGCATTAAGAACAAGAAGACACCGTCCCCTTGTTAAAGGAGTATCAATGGGACATTGGAATATTTCTGCAGGAACCCTTGGTGGGTTTTTCCATGATGATGACGGGAACATCTATATTGGAACAAATGCTCATGTAGGAACTCAAGATGCCATGCTAACCCATGAAGAACAGAAAAATGGAGATACCCGGTGGATACAACCCGGGCGTTATGACGGCGGGGGCGAAAATGATGTTATCGGTCATTACTACTGGCATCAACAGTTGTTCCCGGTGAATTACGAGCCCGATTGTAATATCGCTGATAGGGTGGTGAAGTTCCTGAACGGGGTTGCGGAAGCATTTGGCAGGACTACCCGTGTCGAAAAGGTTGCGGATATTGAAAACACGATTGATTTTGCCGTTGGCACTATATCTACCTGTGACGGGTTTGTAAACGAATTTATTGATGATGTCCGACCCCGCGAACACAACTTTGTGGGATTATTTTTTGCGGGGTCGAGCGAAACTTCGATAGGTTGTCGGGGGTCTGAACTAGCCAAATACGGGTTTTATCCGTGTGGATACGACATTGTAGAACCTGAATGGGGCATGCGTGTAGTAAAATCTGGTAGAACAACCGGGTTTACTGAATCAACCATTAATGACACTTCTGCAACAATCCGTGTAGGATTTGCTTTTGGTGTTGTAGTAGAATTTTCCCATGTATTCCTTACAAGAATTTCGATGTTACAAGGAGGAGATTCCGGGAGTTTTGCATTAACCCGGAAACCAGCAGCACGATCAACTACCGACGACTAAAGTCATTGGTTTGCCCTTCCATCTCTTTGATCCCAATAGAATCAAAGCGGAGTGCGATAGGCTGGTTGATAGGGCAGCCCGTAGATATGTGCATAATAACCGTTTGCTCCCGGAGGGAGTGCCCTTGCACATAATAGTATCGACTGTTAGATATATAAAATTAACGGCATTCATCCCACGACTAAAGTCGTGGGCTTCCTGCCTGTTGGATCGTGAACAAAATGGAGAAGATGTATAATTGCGATGGTATTCCCGTATTGGTTACATTGCCAGAATCACAACATGCTCTGGCTCCCTATCCATATTTTACCTATGAAAACAAGCTTGATCGGCTTTGCAAAGAATTGGTGCAGCGAATACGGGCTATTGCTAAAGCTTGTATAGATGCCAATGACGATATAAGATGACACTTTTATATCATCTTATACTTTTATTCCGGCGCATAAAGATTGCACTCGCACGAACAAAAGAACCCCCTGAATACAATCTGCTCGAAATTGATATTAAACTTCCAGTTAAAGAGATAACCAAAAAGTTATGGGAATATAATTATTATTATAATGATCTCAGTATAACATACATAGGACAGGTAGCAACTTGGAGAAGATTAGTCGGACTGGATTATCAGATTCATTTGCGTTTATACAAAAACGGTTTAGTTACAGGTCACTTTGAAGTATCAACCCGGCACCAAAGTTCACACTTGTTGGGAGCATCATTTCGTCCACTTCTATGTGAAGAAAAAAATATAATTTTAAATATGTTTAAAAATGTATGTGGTGTTGAGAATATTAAAGCGGTGTATCTGTGGTGATACCCGACACTTTCACGTTTTTTGTCGATTCGTTCTGAGACCATCATATCAGCGATCCTATAGTGTTTATTGACCAAACGTATAAACATAAGCGGCTTCCGAGATCCGGCGTGAGAAGAAGCATGTTTTCAGCCGATTCAAGCGATTCCAAGTTCATCCCGAAGTCCCTTGAGGTGTTATAACGATATAAAGAAATAGTAACAACCAGTGTGATAATCGTGAAATCACAAGAAATGTTCCGCGCGGTTAAGAACCGAAACCGCCAGATTGATATTATTTTTCTTGGTGAATACATACCTTTATATATGATGTTGCCGGGTTCTGAGGAGATATAATCTATTAATATATTTTTGCCACCATGCCCCTCAGATACTATTCAATGTTTTTGCATTTTTTGCCGTTTTCAACTGAGAGCCCCACATCAGCGATTCTATGGCGCTTCGATGTTCAACGTATAAACACAAAGGCATAGTGTTGATCTGCCATGAGAAGAAGCATGTTTCCAGTCGATTCAGCCAGTTTCAAGCGTTCTCCGAAGCGCTTTGAAGCGTTATAACGATACATAGAAATAGTAACAACCAGTGTGATAATCGTGAAATCGTGAAAATCGTCCCGCGCGGTAAAACCCCGAACTCGCCAAATTGATATTATTTGTTTTGGTAGATACATACCTTTATATAAGATGTTGCCAAGCAAATCTTTTGTAAAATCGGGAAATAAGCCCAATTCAGGGGGCAGATACAAACCGATAAGTATATAAAAGAAGGACTCCTAAAGGATATTGTAGACAAATCTACAAAAAAACGAGGTTGAGAAAAAAAAATGAAGGCACGAAACCATACCGACTTTACCCATGTAATACCTTGGGTAGTGCACGCATGCCACAAATGTGGGGCTAAGGATGCGGCAGAACGGGTCACGCCATCTGTAGTGACACAAGCCGGAAGGAAAACATTTGAGCGGTGCAGAGAGTGTCATGAACCTTGGCACAGCCGGGAAACCATAAAGACATATGAGTGATTGAAATGTTATTATCACTAAATACCAAATACGAAGATATGTTTGATTTGTTGATAAAAATAGGAATCCTCAATGATACGGGGTTTCCTAATTTTACGGGGTTACATAAGAAAATTGAAAATGAACCCTATATGGCATTGAATATCGACATCTTGTCACCTGCAGAGGCAGACGGATACAGGATAGCAATGGCTCATAATTACATTTCAAACAACGATGTGATGGCAGATCCAGACATGGAAATCCAGATATATCCCCGGATACGAGCAGTTGAAGTTTTGACATATCAGCAGAGCGCTGTTGGAATTTATCAGAGAGTGTATTCTGAATCGGGCGTGAATGTAAAAATGAAACGCAAACTGAACGACTTTCTCTATTTATGGCTGAAAAATCTCGTAGGTCAGGGATTCAGGATGGTGGAATAAATGAAAAATAAACATTTTTGCCCACAATGCGGAACATTGGTTCATGAAGGATCTATGTTCCAGCTTTGTAAAATCTGTAAAATTGCTACAGAAAAAGTGAAATCAAAAAGCGGCCCTTTGAAAATGAAATTTGCAGTTACAGACTACAAGTATTCGGGCAGTTTGGTAGAAAGTGATCCCTATAACCGTAACCAGCAGGCGCCAATTTATCTGGTTCTGGATTGGGATAACAGGGCAGTGTATATTGAAACAATGACCGGGCAAGGTATCCCCGAACGGTTCTGGCACAGAAGAGCAGACAGAATCTTTTTACCCCGCGATATCGATGCCACACGGTTGGAAGCCGGAATAAAGGAAATTGAGGACGATATACAAGAAATCTATAAAGGATATTACACAGAATGGAACGGTTCCAACTGGATTGGTGATTTCAGTGAAGAAACTTTTGATTTGCTGGAAGAGTTACGGATCAGAATTGATCGGGGATATGTGTTTTCTATAACTGAAGTAGGTGGATTATGGCATGCAGACGATTGGTTCTGTGATATTCCTGATGAAATAACTGCAGATAGCACAGATGAAGAGATTGAAGAACTGGCTCGAGAAGAGTATAAAGGAGCACTTGCAGAAGGTGTTGGAATAGTTGGTGGATTGGATGAGGTTATTTGGGTATTTCGGGAGTATCGAAAGTTGAAACAGGAGGAAAACCTTTATGTTGAAGAAGACCAATAAAACGTCAGCGAATATGATGATCTGCACCGAAACTTATAACGATTTTAAACAGGCCTGTGACCGAATCGGACTCAAATATTCGCGGAAAACCGAAAATTTGATGAAAGAATGGTTAAAAGCTATCAGAAAGGAGGAAAATGAAAAATGAGTCTTGATGTATATCTCTATCACAGAGTGTATAGTAGAAATATTACTCATAACTTGGGTGAAATGGCTGAAGCCGCAGGAATCTATAAACATTTGTGGCATCCAGAGGAAATAGATATCTGGGATGCAGAAGATTTAATCAAACCATTAGAAGAAGGACTTGCTCGGTTAAAAGCAAATCCAGAAAAATACAAAAAATATAATCCTCCTAATGGATGGGGGGATTATGAATCACTTGTAGAATTTGTTGGAATTTATTTAAAGCATTGTCGTTTATTCCCTGATGCAAAAGTAGAGGTAAGAATATGAACCCCGGAATATTTAGTCCACGACAAATACTTGATATCAGTGATACACAACTGGTAAAAATCAACAAGATGCTCGATGCGTTGGATAAATATTGTCAAACAATGCCCGAACTGGTTGAAGAAATAAGAAAAGAAGCCGTAGAATGGAACTATAGTCAAGAAGAGTGTGTTTATGTAGGAATTTGTCTTGGATACTACCTCCTCACAAACGACCAAATACACAAAACAAAAACTGAGTTGTATGACTGACTATTTACCAAGAAGAGCCGGAAAAGGAGAATATTTGAAATTTAAGCGCGGTGAATACTGCACACAACGAGAACTGATTCGGGCGAAATGTTACGAGTGTATGGGATTCTATACCGATGGTGCTTTAGATTGCCAAATTACAGGTTGTCCTTTACACAAATTTCAACCGTATCGGGAGAAGTGATTATGACAGACAGCCCACCTAAGTTTAGGAAAGCCAAAATATGCAAATGTTGTGATACATGCGATCACGGATATTTACACCTCGATTGGTGTAATAAATATAATTACATAATTGAACCAGATAATTTATGCGATTCGTGGATAGAGGTAAGGAAATATTGCTGAAGCACGGATTAAAGCAGTATCAAGTCAGAAACGGTTGGTATAAAGAGAGAAAGGTGATTCAATGAAATATGACAAGAAAAAATGTCCTCGAGTTACAACTGTTATTTCAGAAATGATGGATAAATCATGGTTATGGCGATGGAAACGCCGGATAGGAGAACAAGAAGCCGCAAAAATATCAAGAGAAACTGCAGGTATCGGAACACTGGTTCATTATAGAGTGCTCAAAAAACTGGTGAAACATTCATTGCCCGATCCCGATATCGAATATAAAAAACTGCCCGGAAATGCCAGAGATTTGTGTGAAATAGCCGAATTGCAGTTCGATGACTTGACTGAATCGGGAACAATAGAAATACAACCCGGTAGAATCGATGTTGAACAAACTGAAATCCATAGAAAACATAGATATGCAGGAACCTATGATCTTGCTGCAACTATGAAGGTCAATGGAGGAGATTTTAAATGGACAATCGCAGATATCAAAACTTCTGCACAGGCTCATGATAACCACTTTGTTCAGCTTGGAGCGTATAGTCTCTTAATCAACCCGCCGCCAGAACAGGGCGTGATTATATGTTTATGTCCCTATGAACAGAAAAATCAAGGATTGCAAGGTAAAATATACGTTATTGATAAAGAAGAACTTGAAGCCCGGGCAATCGAATTTCTTGGGTTATTAGATGGTTACAAAGCAAAAATCAATGCGAAATTATAACATCACAATCATTATAAGAATCAAGAACGTATAGTGTATTGCGCACAAACGGAAAGGAAAAGGAGTGGGGGTAAACTCCTGATCCAGCCGAGAGGGGAATAAATGAGAGGAGATTGAATATGGATCAACCACCACATAATATAATGGACACGAAAGAATATAAAGGTTTCGTTTTTTCTATCCCTGAAAAAGTCTGTTTTGAAGGGTTCCGGTTTATTAGAGTGGTTCCAAAAGGTAAAAATCCTATTGATGCTAATTATCTCCAAACAAATAATTTCTCTCATGATTCTTTAACAATTCAACGGCATCTTAGAAGAAAAGGCAATATCGGGGTTATTCCGGTAAACGGGTATTGTATTCTTGATGCAGACAAGTTTGAAGTGTTTGAAGAGTTAGGTATTGCACACTATTTTGAAGATACTTTTACCGTGAAAACAGGAGGAGAAGGCGAAAAATACCATTTCTATATCAAATGTCCTGAAATGCACGGGAAATTCCCGTTATACAACCCAAACACCGGCGACCATATTGGGGATTTTTATGGTGCAGGACAAAAAGGGTTCTGTGTTGCACCACCATCTATACATCCATCAGGAATACCATATACAGTAGTTCATGATACCGATATTAAAGAGTTTGATCTTGACATATTAGAATCCATATTGAGTCCTTTACGCAAAAAACTACATCCTACACAGACCAGACTACCTCCTAAATATGATTATGACCAGTTTTCACGTGATCACGATATTATGGACATTTTACCGCCAGACAATCCCGTAAAACAAGGAACCGAATATCAAGGTGCGCATCCTGTTCACGGGTCTACAGGCGGTAAAAACTATTCTGTGGATACATACAAAAATGTGTGGTTCTGTTTTCGGTGTAATTCTGGCGGAAACTGGATTCATGCGTTGCTCATGAAACATGGGTATATCGAATGTGGTGAATGTGTTCCCGGTAGCCTGCAGAATAGAGGTTATGAAATCAGAGAAGCATGCGAACTTGAAGGACTTGAAACGCCACAATTCACCCGAATTGGTAAAAAACCAGTTGCAACAGGAGATATTGAAATCCAAAAAGTTGCTATGCTACCCGATAAGTTGCCGTCATGTGATGCACTCCTGATACAAGCGTATCCGAGAACAGGAAAAACCCACAAAGTGGTTGCGCATCTTGTAACAGAACGCAGTGGAGCCTTCATATCAGCCCGTCATAGTGTATTGGAACATGCCCTGAATATATTTAAGCATATCAGAGAAGAAGGTCAGACGGCAGCCCATATCGGCGGTAAAGACAAGGTCTGTAAGTTCGAACAGGATTGTTTTGATTGTGAGTATAACATTGTCTATAAAGAGGACGGTATACACCAAACAAAAGCTGAACTGGACGAATTTATACGTGATTTGGTTGAAAGAGAACCCATTCTTACAGGCGATATACTGCATAACTACAATGTATGTCCTTACCAAGGGTTATTATCAGCCAGAAATCATGTAGATTTTATTTTTGCGGTTCCTTATTTTTTAACAACACAACAGCCTGATAAAGCATTACCTCCACAATCCCTCATAATACTTGATGAAGATATCACTATAGCCGGGCTATATCCAAATGAATTAACACTTGCTGAAGTTACAATCGGACGTGGGATCATGAATATGAGGGCTCTGTTGGGTTCTGTAAGCGAAACACATCTTAACGAGTTCAAAACGATGATAAGCGATCCCGAAATCAACAAAAACCCTTCAAAAAAGAGAGATAATCAAATAATTCGGGTTATAAATGGCGTGATAAAATGGGTGACATATATTAATCGTGCTGCAGATTATAAGAAAGAAGAACTTAAATCAAGATTGGTCGCAGAACTGGAATCAGTAGAATATCTTGATGATATCGAGTTTAATCAAAAAGAAAAACTTGTAGAGAAGATACACGATTATATCATGAGTTTTCCGGTGCAGCACAAAGAAACCATTGAAAAACTATGCACCGGCTTTATCTATAATAATCATTTGCGTAGGTTTCAGTGGATCGGGAAAATGAGAAGCACTTTGTTTGCCATACCTGAACGCCGGATATTTACATTTACCCCGTTTGAAAAAATGATAATCATAGGCCAGACGGCAGGAGAATTATTTATCAATGATTTGCACAGACAACATGATTTGCAGGATTGCAGGATATTGAATTGTGAAGCGTTCCGTTATATAAACAATTTCGTGTTTTATGTGATAGAAGGAGCATCCACGACCAAGATGAAACGTATTTTGCATGGTATCATTAATGAAAACCGGAAACGCCGAGGATTAAAAACACCTGTATTGATAGCGACACCCACAAAAGAGAAACAATTGGATTTGAAACAGACTTTAGGTGCGGGCGCTATAATATCGAGCAATGAGGATTTGTATGAACAATTGGAGAACCACCATTCTGGTCGTGCGAACATCGTGTATTTGAATTCAGTAGTATCGAGGGGTTTAGATGTAGATTTTTATGATATCATGTTTATTGTGGGTTCTGATTTTCAGACACCATATTTCATGGCGATGCGTGAACATGCGGTTGATATGGGTGACGATGAGAAAGCGAAAGAGTATAACTATATAATGGACAGGATAAAGTATGATGAAGTAATAAATATGTGTTTAAGAGTAGCACCAATAGGTGGTCGTGAGGACGACTTAATTAAACTGGTTATTTTACCAAGTAGCATTTGGGGCTATTTTGAAAAATACAATTTCCGGGCACGAAATCAAAAAATACAGACGGAAAATGCCCAGAAGATAATTCGGGGCATTATGCAGATGCGGAATGCCGGATCACGCGGTAAACTGAGCGGTATAGCTCAATCGGAGCATATTATGGGGAGATAATTAGGTCATAATTTGTATATATATATAGTGTTTTTGTCCTGATGAAGTCTGAGAAAATCGGGTGAAATGGTGAATGGAGGTAAAAGAATGAACGGAATTGAGATTGGCGTCTGCATAATTGAGGAAAAAAATTCGAACACAACGAGGGATTGAAATGGAAAAAGAAGAGCAAATAGAAGAGATTGATAATTTAGGATTTTATTTAAGATTGGGTAGACAACATAGGGTTTTAAATAATATGAACGACAAAAAATTCAACCTAATGCCCCGGTGATAGATAAATCAAAAGAAAATTAACGAATCGGGAAACGGAAGACAAAATGAAGGGAAAACAGTATGGAAACTAACCCCACAGGTCGTTTTAGACAAAATGAGGCAGAGTGTGAGGAAAATGAAAGAAATTATTACGGGTTCAGGAAAGTAATACTCAGGTATGATGGCGAAAGTAGATCATGCAAAAGATGTCAGCACGCATCGTGGAACTGGGGGTGGGATATAAAGTGGAATCGGCCAGATATATTCTCTATCACCTGCTATCATCCGAAACTGCAAGAATATGATATTGCAGAATGTCCTGCAGTTAAAGAAGGGGAAGGGTGGGAAACAAAACTTTTTGATGCTAATAACTGGAACGAACTGGAACAATTGCTGAAAGATGAAGGATTATGGGTGTTTGATGAAACTATCACCGATAAAGTGGGCGAACCCGATAGACCAAAAGCTAAGGTGGTCAGGGCGATAATGACACATCCACAACTCAAAAATGGAGGTAGATTGAGTGAAGAAGCGCTGATTAAGTGGATTATTAAAAGGATAAATTACCGAAAAAGTAAAAAGACCATAATTCGGTATATCGAATTTATGACCGAAAAGTTGAAGCTGCTTAAAGCAAAATATGATTCTAAAGATGATAAGTTATACTTCCAACTCGTAACAGAGAACAGATTGTGACGATAAGGTTATATAATAGAAAAACAGAAGTAAAACAGATTAGTCGCAAGGATGAGTGACGCAAAATGAGTTTTTCAAATAGAATCGTTGAATCGGGCACGGTTGAGCCAAAGAAGCTTAAACCGAACCCGAAAAATTGGAGGAAACATCCTGAATATCAAGAAAGCGTTATGGCGGGAGTGCTTGACGAAATAGGATGGATTCGGGATATTATTGTGAACAAAAGAACCGGAAATCTTGTTGATGGACATTTAAGGCTCGAAATAGCTTTGAAAAATAAAGAAGAGTCCGTGCCGGTGAAATATGTGGATCTTTCTGAGGAAGAAGAGAATAAAGCTATGCTTACTTTTGACCCTATCGGGGCAATGATAGAAGCCGATCAAGAAGCGCTCAGGGAACTGATGGAAGATGTCGAGTTAGAATCCGAGATAGTGGAAAAATTGCTCGAAGATATGAGGGATCAGTATGGTATAGCAGACGATATCCCCGAGATACATAACGAAGTTGAAGGGACTTCTCCCGTGTCCGGTGAATACGCCAGAAAATCTATGCCTATAATCATAGGCAAACTGATTGTGTTTAAACATATTGATGAACCTATTGAATATGACGATAAAACGACAGATAGCGACCATTTTAATGTCTTTTTTGAAGAAGGGATTAATGAAAACGAAAAGGCTAAAGAACTCATGAAAAAGTTTGCTGCAAGGGTTGCCGATGAAATTCGCAATATTATGTAATACGGAAATGGATCATATCCAGTATACGGTATCAGTGCTTACCCATATAGCCAAGTTTTACGGGCACGAAATCGTAGAACCTGAAGATGCAGATATGCTGCTGGTTTCAGTATGTGATGTCCATGATCTTGGGTTTGCTGAAAAAGTGAGGAACAAATACCCGAATAAAATCATAATGATAGGAGGACATGCTGCAGTCTATTACAAACTCTGGTTCTTGTTTGGGGATTATGTAAATATTGGTCAGGGATTTGAACTCCTGAAATGCCAGTCTATTGATGAAATGAAAGAATTAAAGTGCGTCACGTGGGAGGGCAAAGACGAAATTATTCATCCATCGAATCTTATAGAATGGGAAAACGTGCCTGTAGCAAATGTGAGTAAAGGAGGTCGATATTATTGGGGATCAGTGGGGTGTAAGAATAAGTGTAGTTTTTGTGTGACTTCTTGGACGAATACGTATCAGACAAATAGCCCAGCCCGAGTAAACAAGGTGCTTACTCAATACCCAAACTGTATTATTGTAACAAACGATTCTGCGGGGTTTTTATCGAGACCAACACAATCTATCATGCTGAAAGACTTTTTAAAGGCTCCTCTGAGGCAGGGGTCGATATACAGGTTAGGAATAGAGTTTGCAACAGAAGAACGCCGAAAAAAGTATGGAAAATCGTTTACTGATTCAGAATTTGTAGCTGCTATGCTCCGGGCTGCCCGCCGCAAAGTCAGGTTAAGGTTGTTCTGTATAACGGGACTTGATACTATGGAAGAATGGGACGGGTTGTTTGGACAGATACCGCCGATCTATGATAATGCAGGGGCGTTCCGTGTTAAATTTACCAATCTGGATTATCAAATGTTTACACCTATGCGTCATGAACGTTATGATATCAGTTTAGATAATATGTTTAACACCAAAATAGCCGAAAAATTCCTGAGAAAATATATGGCAAATGTCAGACCATTGAGAACACTACCTTGCAGTTCAAAACAGACGACACTTTTAAGGAATGTTTTATATTATACAACGAACAGAGAAGAGTATGAAGGATACAAGATGGTAAAGAAATATGATGATGAAAGAGCCACCCTTGCATACATCAAAGATATGGGTGTTTTTGATAATGATTATACAGACACCATAAAGTTTGATCTGAAACCGATAAAGAAGAGGAGATAACAATGACAAGACTACCCGGGCGTGTAGTTTCAAATGAAGAAATTATTGAAGCGTTATGGGCTTCTCGGGGTAACATGACAGCTGCAGCCCGGCGTCTTGGTATTGCGAGATGGACAATATATAGACGGGCACAGACCGTTAAAAAAGTCAGGCAGGTTGTAGAAGAAGCACGCGAAATGACTATTGATATGGCAGAAACACAATTGAGCAGGATGGTTAATGAAGGAGATTTCAGGGCTATTAATCTGGTTCTGAGAACTATAGGGAAAACACGGGGTTATACAGAAGTGGTTGAAGATACAGATAAAGGACAACGTCTTGACAAACTTGTTGCAGCATTGGAACGAAACATAGCATTCGGAGACGATGAAGACGATGGTATATAAACGTCAGGCGTTATCAAAAAAACAAAAATATGTGCTCCGTGAAGCTAATGCACGATGGAATCTTCTTACTGGTTCTGTCCGAAGCGGTAAAACCGTTGCTTCTTTTTTTCTGTTGCCGTTACGAGTGAAATATCAAGGGCCGGGTAACTTCATGCTTGTAGGTAAAACAGAACGCACACTTATCAGAAACGTGATTGAACCATTACGTGCGTTATATGGTTCAGATAATGTATCAAGGTTGTATGGAAAAGGCAACCAGATAGATTTATTTGGGCGTCCAGCGTATGTGGTCGGTGCAAACGATGATCGCGCAGTAGCTAAAATACAGGGTATCGGGCTTGTTTATTGTATGGGCGATGAAGTGAGTACGTGGCCGGAACCTTTTTTCCAAATGTTAAAATCAAGACTGGATAAACCCGGTGCAAAGTTTGATGGCACTTCTAACCCCGAATCCCCGTATCACTGGTTAAAAAAGTTCATTGATACAACTGATCTTGATATAAAACATATTCCATTCAGGATTGACGATAATCCATTTCTTGACCGCATGTTTGTGCAGCAACTCAAAATGGAATATACTGGATTATGGTATAAACGGTATATCGAAGGGTTATGGGTAATGGCAGAAGGAGCCGTGTATGATATGTTTGATGAATCACGGCATGTCATTGATTTACCTCCTGCTTCACCAACAGCCTATTATGTTGCAGTAGATTATGGAACAAACAACCCGACTGCATTTGGGTTGTATGGAGTAAAAGACGATCTTGCTTGGAAAGAACGTGAATATTATTACGATTATACGGTGCAAGGCAGACAAAAGACAGATGTTGAATATTCGCAAGATATGAAGACGTTTCTTGGTAACATCAAACCCCGTGCGATTATTGTAGATCCTTCCGCGCTCAGTTTCAAAGCACAATTGAGGAAAGACGGGTTCCATAATGTGATAGAAGCAGACAATGCCGTATTGGACGGTATTCGGACACAGGCAACAATGTTGCATCAGGGGAGATATTATATACATCGAAGTTGTAAAGAAACTATCAGAGAGTATGGGGGTTATGTTTGGGATGTTAGAGCTCAGGCACAAGGGCAAGACAAACCACTTAAACAGAACGACCATACCAAGGATGAGGAGCGATACTTTTTGCATACAGTGTTTGGTAAAACTCCGGGATTAGCGCCGTTTAATAAGCGGTTACTAGGGTTATAAGGGCGGTTAAAAGCATGTCAGAGTATGAAGTCGAAACTTTTAGCACGGTAGATGATTTAGTCATCAGACTGGAACAGATTAAACAGAACAGAGATATCAAAGTCATCCCACTTCCATATTGGAGGAGAGATGCCCCCCATTATAGTGGGTTCGTGAAAGACGAATCTGATATCACTGTGTTTGGTACACCGATTATCTTCCCGGCATTATCAAAGATTCGGGTACAAGTAACTTCCCATGCAACCGATACATTAGCCTTTGTGAACATGAGAGGATACATCGAACAGGTAGGAGAGTAAAATGATTGAAAGTCATGCAGCAATGAAAGAAGCCTCGATATCTGCTAAGGTTATCAGGGCAGACGGTACAGTAGAAGATAAAGGGGTTATTGCTTATTGGAGCAGGAACCCGTTGAAACGTATTGCTTACAAAATAAAGAAATTTATAGGAGGAAATTAACATGACAGATATAGTAAAAATCGTAAACAATGGTCTTAAAATCATTGCAGACAGAATCAAAGGAGATAGCACCGAGCCAAAATGGGTTCATTGGGGAACGGGTGGAGCAACAGCCGCTCAGATTACTGATGAAACACTTGAAGTTCCGGGTGCAGAAGCCAGAACAGACGGCACTTCTTCGGTTGTTGAATCTACGCCCGAATCAGGCATCTTTAACACTTACAGAGTTGTTGGTGAGCTTACTTGTGATTCTACGCCAAAAGCGATTAATGAGGTTGGATTGTTTAATCATGAAAGTAATACGACTGGATACCTGTTTCTGCGCGGCTCCTTTCTCCCTTTAAACTTGAATCCGGGAGATAAGATTGAGTTCGTTATTAACACGGTATTCGCAGATGGGAGCTGATTGAAATGCCACGGTTGCAGGCGGCTAATTTCGCCAACTCAACCCTTTCTGCCGCTATTAACGATTCAACTGATGTTAATATTCCTGTTGATTCCGGGGCAGTATTCCCAAATCCTCCGTTCAGGGCGATGATTCGTGAGGGAGCGACAAGAGAAATCGTTGAAATACAGGAAGTTGATGGAAATACTCTAAAGTGTTTAACGCTTGGTAATCGAGGATTGGAAGAAACCACACGGCAGGCGTTCGGAATCGGGGCTATTATTGAGAATGTATTCACTGCCGGGTGTCATATGGAATTAAACGATTCCGCTTTTCTTGACGGAGGGAACGCAGTATCCAATTATATAGCCAATCAGCAGATTGATTGTGGAGGAGCATAAAATGGCATATCAAATACAATTAAGAAGGGATTTGGCGGCTAATTGGATATCGGTTGATCCTGTGCTTGCGGAAGGTGAATGGGGATACGAAACCGACACCGGGAAATATAAAGTCGGAAACGGCGTGGATGATTGGTCTGTGTTAGATTATGTCGTTACAGATGGCAATTGGTATCACTTTATCTTTAAACGTGCCGCAACAATCCCCGATACACCAACTGGAAATGGTACTCCTGCAACATGGAGCAATACGCCTCCCGTTCCCGATTCAAATAAGTTATGGATGAGCGTTGCAATTAAACTCCCAGATGGTGACTTACCACCTGCTGGAGAATGGAGTGTTCCAATTCAGCTTGAAGGCGCGGATGGAACGCTTGAAGAGCACACACACGGAAGTATTACTAATGATGGTAAAATTGGATCTACTGAACACATACCGATTATAACAGGATCATCAGGTGTTCTTCAAGCAGGGAGTTTTGGAACTGAAGCAAACACGTTCTGTGAGGGAAACGATGGAAGATTAAGTGATTCGAGAACGCCATCAAGTCACACACACGGAAGTATTACTAATGATGGTAAAATTGGATCTACTGAACACATACCGATTATAACAGGATCATCAGGTGTTCTTCAAGCAGGGAGTT
>SL_5KL_010_SEDDRAFT_10000340_pt1 | contig 30575 bp, 30 predicted proteins | sample SodLakKL_010_SED_FD_9118 | JGI IMG/M metagenome (IMG submission 9118) | reverse complement strand
CGGATGGTTGGGGGTGTCCGTTGCAGTGGAGCGGCAGGGATGGGCCGATGAGGCGGGGACGAATCTACACGGTCGGATCTGGACCCGGCCGTTGGGTGGCCTTTCCTTCTTCGCGGAGGGCGAATCCGGATCCCGCGCCGTCCCCTATTTCGTCACACCCCTCCCACCGCCGGAGCCGCCGGTGGAGAATGGTGGCGATGAGGGTGCCACCGGTGGGGTCCCCGTCCCGGAGCCTGAGGAGCCTTCAGAGGAGGAGGAAGAGCCCCGGGCTCCTCCCCGATTCGACGAATCCACCGCACTGCGGGCCGGAGCCGAGTTCCAGCGGGGCGGACTGGTGCTGGGCGCCGCCTTCCTGGCAGTGGAGCCCGATTCACTCCGTCCCACCGGATTGCCCTTCGATCGGCGCGGGACCGTGCTCCCCGGGGTCCGCCGCACAGGCGTGGAGTTTCATGGCAGGCTCCCCCTGAACCGGCTCCTGGATGGACTGGCTCTCACGGGACAGGGGCAGATCTGGGATGAAGCGGACGGGTGGAGCTACGGTCCGGAAAAGAACTGGGATGTGGCCATCCGCTATCACAACGTCTTTTTCGATACCCGGAATCTGGAGATCTGGGGAGACGTGGGCATGCGGGGTCGCAGCGCCATGTGGATCCCGGAGGCCGGTGGGGAGGGCAGGGGGCTCGACGGCCTGGCCCGGGTACCGGTGAACCAGTCCTACTATGCCCGCATCCAGGCCCGGGTGGTTTCGGCCCGGATCTTCATCCAGTGGGAGAATCTGAGCTTCCGCCGGGAGAACCAGGACGTGCCGGGCCGCATCCTCCCCCAGACCCGAGCCATGTATGGCGTGAGATGGACCCTCTGGAACTGAGACCCTTCCTCAGCAGGTGGACGCGCCTCAACTCGACGCCCTCCGGACTTGAGTACACGGGTGGCCTTCGGTTAACATAGCGGCTTCATGAATGTCTCTCCCATCCGGAGCATGACCGGGTTCGGGGCGGCGGAGACCACCGCCGACACCGTACGAATCCGGGCCGAAATCCGAACCGTCAACCACCGCTACCTGAAGGTGCAGAGTCGGCTGCCCACGGGCCTTGAGGGCCTTTCCTCTGCGCTGGAGCGGTGGATCCGGTCCCAGGTTTCCCGCGGCCATGTCTCAGTTACCATCGCGTTGGAGCCGGTGGAAGAGGGCTCCGATTGGAGCGTTCCCATTCAGATGGACCGGGCCCGGGCTTACCGCGACGCCCTTCGTCACCTCCAGGACCAGCTGGGGCTGGGGGGATCGGTGGATGTGGCCCTCCTGGCAGGGTTCCGGGACATCTTCCAACCTGCAGAGCGGAATTCCCTGCCGGAGAACCTGGGTGAGGAGGAGGTAGAGGAAGCGATCCGCCTGGCCCTTTCCCGGCTGCAGGTCATGCGGGAGGAGGAGGGTCGACGCATGGCGGAGGACCTGGAGGGGCGGCTCGCCATCATGGATGAGGAGCTTACCCGGGTCCGTGAGGCGGCCCCCCGTCGACTCCTGTCGGAGCGGGACCGGCTCCGGGAGCAGATCGGGGAACTCCTGGGATCGGATTTCGAGGTGGACGAGGAGCGAATCGCCCGGGAGGTGGCCCACCTGGCCGATCGATGGGACATCCACGAGGAACTGGTTCGTCTGGCGTCCCACATCCAGATGTTCCGGGAGGCGTTGGCCACGGGAGCGGTGGATGGAGTGGGGAAGCGGCTCGGGTTCATCGCCCAGGAAATCCTCCGGGAGGTGAACACCATCGGCTCCAAGGCGAACGACGCCGAAATCGCTGCCCGGGTTGTCACCATGAAGGAAGAGGTGGAACGGCTTCGGGAGCAGTTGGAGAATATCGAGTGACCACCGGACTCCCCCATCGGCCCTGCCCCGTGGTCCTGGCGGCCCCCAGCGGAACCGGGAAGACCACCATCGCCCACGCCCTGGTGGAGCGCTTCGAGCACTTCGTCTTCTCCGTCTCGGCCACGACCCGTCGGGCCCGGACCGGGGAGGTGGACGGACGGGACTACGAGTTCGTGAGCCGCGAACGGTTCCGGGCCATGATCGATGCCGACGAACTGGTGGAGTGGGCCGAAGTCCACGGAAACCTCTACGGGACCCCGGCCCGGAACCTGAAGGCCGCCCAGGACCGGGGGGAGCACGTGGTGCTGGACATCGACGTGCAGGGTGCCCGGCAGATCCGGAAGCGGATTCCCGAAGCGGTCCTGGTCTTCATCTTCCCGCCTTCGGCCCAGGCCCTCTGGAGCAGGCTCACTGCCAGGGGTACGGAACGGCTGGACGAGGTCCGGCGCCGGCTCCGCGCCGGCCGCCGGGAACTGGAAGAGGCCCAGCACTTCGATTACATCGTAGTGAACGAGGACCTGGAGCGGGCCGTGGCCCGGGTCCGGGCCATCGTGGAAGCCGAAAGCCATCGCCCGCGCCGGATCCTGGATCTGGACGGCCAGGTCTCCCGCCTGAGGGGCGAGATCGACGAGGTGGTCCGCAGGAGCGACACCATCTCACCCCATCCGGAGTACTCTGAGTAGCAGGGCACCACTCGCTCTGATGTGGATGAGTCCAGCTACCACCCATTAAAGCCTGGGAGAGTGACAAGATGCAGGTTCGTACGCCGAACGAAGTGGCCCGGAACACGGGCAGCAAGTACCTGGGGGTCCTGGTTGCCGCCAAGTATGCCCGTGAACTGAATGCCCTCCCCCGGGACCTCAAGCCCCTGGGTCAGGAGAAGAAGCTGACGACCCGTTCCCTGGAGGCCCTGACCTCTGGCCAGATCGAGTTCCGTCTGGTGGGGCGCCGTCGTCGGGAGATCTGACCCGGTGGTCCCCTGGAGCCTGACTCCTCGCCCCCCTTGGGAAGGGCGGCGGATCGTCCTGGGCGTCACCGGGGGGATCGCCGCCTACAAGAGTGTTCAGATCGCCAGGGACCTGACCCTTCTGGGAGCCCGGGTGGACGTGGTCATGACCGAGGCGGCCGGCCGGTTTGTCGGGCCCCTCTCCTTCGAGGGTGTCACCGGACGGAAGGTCGCCGATTCCCTCTGGTCGGCGGAGGGATCGGCGTTGCACATCGCCCTGGGCCGGGATGCGGACCTTCTGGTGGTGGCTCCCGCCACCGCCGACTTCCTGGCCCGGGCAGCGCAGGGACGGGCCGACGACCTCCTCACCACCACCCTCCTGGCCACCAGAGCGCCGGTGCTCATGGCGCCTGCCATGAACCACCGCATGTGGGATCATTCCCAGACCCGGGCCAATGTGGAGCATTGCAGGGACCGGTTGGGGTACCATCTGGTTGGACCCTATGGCGGCCGCCTGGGCGCAGGAGAGGGGAGCGGTATGGGACGAATGGCCGAACCCTGGGAGATAACGGAGTGGTGCGGCCGCCTCGCAGAGGGTCCATCCCGTGCCCTCCGGGGGCGCCGAATCCTCATCACCGCCGGCCCCACCCGAGAGCCGCTGGATCCGGTCCGATTCGTGGGCAATCGGTCATCTGGGCTTATGGGCTTCGCCCTGGCTCGGGAGGCATGGCTCAGGGGCGGAGAGGTAACCCTGGTCACTGGCCCTTCGGGTCTCACCGATCCGGTGGGGATGACCGTGGTACGGGTGGAGAAGGCCCGGGAGATGCTGGAAGCCGTTCGGGACCACGGAGCAGCGGCCGACCTACTGGTCTACGCAGCCGCTGTCGCCGACTACCGGCCCACCAGCCCCTCGAGCCGGAAGACGCGCAAGGCGGACACAGGGAGTCGATTCACCATTGAACTGGAGGAGAATCCCGACATTGCCGCCGAAACTCGGAGTCTCGGCACACCTGGCGGCGTGCGCGTGGGATTCGCCCTGGAAACGGAGGACCTTCTCGATCGAGCCAGAGCCAAACTCCGGAAGAAGGGCTTCCATCTGGTGGTGGCGAATCCGGCGGATGAACCGGACTCCGGATTCGATGTGGACACGAACCGGGTGACCATGGTTCACGAGGAAGGCCCTCCGGAGATACTCCCCCTCCTCTCCAAGGAGGATGTGGCGGCGGCCATCCTGGATCGGGCTGAGCGGCTTCTGGAAGCCGGGCGGGTGGCCCCGGGGACCTCACCGTGAGCGGAGGCACGAGAGACCGACCTACCGGTTCGCTGCGAGGTGCTCTTTCCACGCACCCTGCCGCCGGGATCGATGGCGCGGACCTCCGGGAAGCACTCGCCCGCTTCGTGATCCAAAGGCAGGAACTGGGTCAGGGGCCGCTAATTCTGGATTCCCTGGCTCCGGAACGGGTCCGGGAGGTGGTGGCGCATCCTGTGGTTTCGGTGGGGGGGCTTGATGATGAGCAACTGGTTCCGGCAAACCCCGCCGCGACTGGGGCCGGGCCTGGTACTGCCATGACTCCGTCCCCTTCCACCATGGCATCGCCCCCTCCGTCGGAGCACACTGGTGGGGCCGGCGGCTTCGAACCTCCGCGGAAATACCCGGAGCTCAGGGCGGCGGCGCTCCAGTGTACTCGCTGCCCACTTGCCGGCGAGCGAACCCAGGTGGTCTTCTCCGACGGGGCGCCTGACGCTTCGGTGATGGTGGTGGGCGAGGCACCGGGTGCCAACGAGGATCTCACCGGGCTCCCCTTCGTGGGGCGGGCAGGGAAGCTCCTGGATCTCCTCCTGGCCTCGGTGGACCTGTCCAGGAAGCGGAACGTCTACATCTGCAACGTGCTCAAGTGTCGTCCTCCGGGGAACCGGAACCCCCAACCGGATGAGATCGAGAGCTGCGCCCCCTGGCTCCGTCGGCAAATCGAGCTCGTGGCCCCCCAGGTGATTCTGGCTGTGGGGACCTTCTCCGGAAAACTCCTTACCGGACGGGATGTGGCGCTGAGAGAGTTGAGGGGTCAGGTTTACACATACCAAGGCGCCCCGCTGGTGGTGACCTACCATCCGGCTGCGCTCCTTCGGAACCCCAGGTGGATCCGACCCACCTGGGATGATCTTCAGCTCCTGCGCGGCATCCTCCACCGGAGTTGAACGCGTCGGGGGCGTGTAGGACCCCCGTCGCCTCGGTCGGTCTCACCCCAGCCCTGCCCCATTTCGTGCCTTCGTTCCCAGCCTCTCCCTCCGCCCCCGGCCTCCGTGACGTCTCCACCGGTGGACCTCAGGGCCATGACCGGGATCCGCCTTTCTCCGGCCAGGCCGAGGTCTCCGTCCTAGCCGGGATCCTCCTGGATCCGGAGTCCATTCACCAGATCGAGGATCTGGTCGATGACACCATGTTCTACCTGGAGGCCCACCGCATCCTCTTCAGGGGGATGCGGCACCTCTATGAGAGGCGAGTGGTGGTGGACGTGGTCACACTGGGAGACCACCTGCGCTCCACAGCCGAGCTGGAGCGGGCCGGAGGGGAAGAGTACCTGGCGGAACTCCTGGACGCGGTCCCTACCGCTGCCAACATCAAGTACCACGCCCGCATCATCCGGGACAAAGCCCTCCTCCGCAGGCTCATCGAGGCCTCCACCCGCACCATCCAGGATGCCCACGCTCCCGGGGAGCGGAGCGTGGAGGAGCTGGTGGATGAAGCGGAATCCAGGGTCTTCCAGATCGGGAAGAGCCATGACCGGGGCGGATTCGTCTGGATCAAGGACCTCCTCTGGAAGGCCTTTGAGAACATCGAAACCCTCCAGCGCAGCGATGGAGGTCTCACCGGTGTTCCCTCCGGTTTCCGCACCCTGGATCGCATGACCACGGGGCTCCAGAAGGGAGACCTGATCATCGTGGCGGCCCGGCCCGCCATGGGGAAGACCTCCTGGGTCCTGAACGTGGCCCAGAATGCCGCCATCGATCACAAGGTACCAGTGGCCATCTTCTCCCTGGAGATGTCCAAGGAGCAGTTGGTCCACCGACTCCTGTGCGCCGAAGCCCGGGTCGATGCCCAGAAGCTCAGGACCGGTCGACTCTCGCCTTCGGACTACCAGCGAATCGGTACCGCCGGGGCCAAGCTGAACACGGCACCCATCTGGATCGATGACTCCCCTGGAGGGTCGGTGCTGGAAATGCGGGCCAAGGCACGAAGGCTCAAGGCGGAGGGTGGGCTGGGCCTCCTGGTCATCGACTACCTGCAGCTCATGGCGGGATCCGGCAGGCAGGAGAGTCGTCAGCAGGAGGTGAGTCAGATCTCCCGCGGACTGAAGGGTCTGGCGCGAGAGTTGGAGGTTCCGGTGATCGCGCTCTCCCAGCTCTCCCGAGGGCCGGAGCAGCGCACCGATCACCGACCTCAGCTCTCCGATCTACGAGACTCGGGCTCCATCGAGCAGGATGCCGATCTGGTCATGTTCCTGTACCGTCCTGAGTACTACAGTTCCACGGGACAGGATGACGACGGAAATGCGCTGGAGGGGAAGGCGGAATTGATCGTGGGAAAGCAGCGAAACGGACCCACCGGAACGGTGGAGCTCTACTTCCACAAGGCCTACACCCGCTTTGATGACATGGCGCCGGAGCCCCGCGATGGGGGTATGGCGCCGGGAGGGGCGAGGGGGGCGGGGGGAGACCGTGAAGACCTCCCGTTCTGACGCCAGGAGTAGGCCTCCCGTGGAGCCGGTATGAATGGGGGCCAGGGGGGTGTCGGTATCGCCGTCCCGGCCGCGGGCTCCGGGCGAAGGATGGGGGGCGTCCGTAAGCCCCTCCTGGCATTGGCCGGGGAACCCATCCTCGTCCATGCCCTCCGCCCCTTCCTCTCCCTTCCGGAGGTGGAAGCGGTAGTGGTGGCTATGTCGCCCGAGGATGCGGCCTCCCCGCCCCCGTGGTTGCTGGAGCTGGACCGCCGGATCCAGGTGGTCCCGGGAGGGAGCACCCGCCTGGAATCGGTGGGACGGGCGCTGGATGCCCTCCCCGACCACCTGAGCGTCCTGGCGGTTCACGATGCGGCCCGTCCACTGATTTCCCGAGAGGTCATCGGCGAATGCGTTCGTCTGGCCAGGACCGGAGTGGGGGCGGTGGCCGGATGGCCGGTGGTGGATACGCTGAAGGAGGTGGACGCAGGCGGGAGGGTGATCTCAACCCCGGACCGGAATCGATTCTGGAGGGCACAGACCCCCCAGGTGTTCCCCGCACCCATCCTCAGAGCCGCCTACCGCAGGGCTCTGGCGGAAGGCCATGAGGCCACGGACGACGCGGCGCTGGTCTCGTGGGCCGGCGGAGACGTGCGCATGGTCAGGGCCGATCCGTGGAATCTGAAGGTCACCCACCCGGAGGACCTGGCCCTGGCAGGGACCCTTCTGACCGAGCGGAGTGACGGGCTCGGTCCCGCCAGGGTGCCGGGAATCTCCAGACACCTGCGGGTTCCACAGGATTCCGATCCGGACGAGGAGATCCTCAGCGCGGTGGTGAGGCATCTGGAGGCCGATGGCTTGCTCGTTCACCCCACCGAGACGGTGTACGGGATCGGTGGGCGGGTCACGGAGGGAGTCCTGGAGCGGATCCGGGAAGTGAAGGGGCGAGGATCCCATCGCCCCTTCCTCCTCCTGATCCCCGATGAGTCTCCCCCCGGGCTCCGCTGGACCCCCGAAGCCCGGGCTCTGGCCAGGCGGTTCTGGCCCGGACCCCTGACCCTGGTCCTGGATGACCCCACGGCCGTCTTCCCCGAGGGAATCCGGAGCCCGGCAGGGGGGGTGGCGGTGCGGATCAGCCCCCACCCCTTCATCCGTGCGCTGGCCCGGCGGTGGCCCCATCCCCTCATTTCCACCAGCGCCAATCCCACTGGTGGTCCGGACCCCCTGGACATGGCGCAGCTCCGGGCCGGGCTCGGAGACTTCCTGGTGGACCCGGATGTCCTGGTGGTGGACGGTGGATCTCTACCCCCTTCCCATCCGTCCACCGTTGTGGACTGCACACGCCCTATCCCCCGGATCGTCCGTTCGGGCCCGGTGGGCCCGGACGAGCTGCGGGACGCCCTCCAAGGGCTTTCCTCACCGGAATGACCACCTCAACACTCTTATGCCCATGGACCGCAAGGACCACCCGGATACGCCCTTTCACCTCCTCTTTGTCTGCACCGGCAACACCTGCAGGAGCCCCATGGCCGAGGTGGTGGCTCGCAAAGCGGCGGAGCGGCGGGGACTGACTCAGCTGGAGGTCCGGTCGGCGGGAGTAGCGGCCTTCCCCGGGATGGGGGCGGCGGGCGGCGCAATCCGGGCATCCCGGCGACGCGGACTGGATCTGGAGGGTCACCGGAGCCGTCCACTGGATCCGGAGTTGGTGGCGTGGGCCGACCTGGTCCTCACCATGTCTCCCAGTCACCTGGGCGGCGTGGTGGCGGCAGGTGGAGGAGATCATGCGGCGGTGATCACGAACGTCCAACGTGTTCTCCCCGGCCCAGGGGACGGCTCCGGTGATGGACCGGACCCTACCGGGGGCGTACCGGACCCCTTCGGAGGCCCGGATGAGTTGTACGAGGTGACCATGGAAGAGTTGGAGCGCCTGGTGGATGAGGTGATGGACCGGATTGAAGCTTCTCTCCGAATGGGAGGGGAATCCGGTGGGGCCCGGAATCCGGGGCAGGGAACGGAACCGGGTGAAGGGGAGGGCCCCTCCCGTAGCAAGGGGGGTGAATCGGGGGAGGAAGGAGCTTCATCGTGACCCGACATCTCCCGGTGACTACCTCTACGCGGACTCTGGCCCTCCTGGGAGACCCGGTTTCCCACTCCCTCTCACCCATCATCCAGAATGCCGCCATGATGGCGCGGGAGCTGGACGGTGTCTACGTGGCCCTCAGGGTCGGTTCTGAAGATCTAGCCGGACTGATGCGGGGGTTGGCAGCGGCGGGAGGTGGAGGCAACGTGACTCTCCCCCACAAGGAGCGGGCCGCGGCGGTGGTGGATCGTCCCTCCGAGGCCGTGCGCCGCACCGGCGCCTGCAACACGTTCTGGATGGAGGATGGTGAACTCCATGGGGACAACACCGATGTGGAGGGGTTGAAGCGCGCCATCCACACCCACCTGGCGGGGCCCATTCAGGGAGCACGGGTGCTGATCCTTGGAGCGGGGGGCGCAGCACGGGCGGCGTTGGCCGCCGTGCTGGATGACGGAGCCGCCGAGGTGGAGATTCACAATCGGACGGTGGAGAGAGCCCGGGCGGTAGCCCGCCGCATGGGTGGGGCCAGGACCCGGATCGTGGAGAGCCGGGCCGAACTGCAGGGGCGAACCTACGATCTCGTACTCAACACCACCCGGTTGGGGCTGGAAGCGGAGGACCCGCTCCCCCTGGATCCCGCCGGCGAGGTGGAGGCGCCGGCCCTTCTGGACTTGGTATACACCCCCGGCGAGACGGAACTCGTCCGGAGGGCCCGAGCGGAAGGGATCCACGCCATGGATGGGGGGGAGATGCTGGTTCAGCAGGGGGGCGTGGCCTTCGAGCGTTGGTGGGGTGTACCGGGACCCGTGGATGTCATGAGGGAGGAACTGGACCGTCTCCGCCGCCGCGCGAGGTGAGCCATGGGACGGGGAATTGCCATGGCGTACCGGCAGGCCATCCACTTTCTTCTACCCCCCGCCTGCTTCGGCTGCGGCGATCCCCTCTCCCCGGGGGAGTCGCAGGTTTGCGCGGGCTGCCGTACCCGCCTGCGGACCCCGTCTTTCCCCCAATGCCCCCGCTGCCGGGCTCCCCAGGGCACGGGGGTTTCATCGGCGCGCCCCTGTCCCGAGTGTCGGGAATGGTCCGAGGCCCTGGAGGACGCTCGTTCCGCCTATGTCCTGGTGCCTCCGGCCGACCGGCTGGTCCATGCCCTCAAGTACGGAGGCTGGCCTGAGATCGCCGGGTTCATGGCGGATCGGATGGACCCCCTCCTGGACCCGGGGGAGAGAACTGGGTCCTGGGTCATCGTCCCCGTTCCCACCGCCCCCTCCCGGGAGCGGGCCAGGGGGTACAATCAGGCCGCTCTTCTGGCTAGATCCCTGGCGGAGCGAACGGGGCTGAAACTGGCCAATATCCTGGAGCGCAGGGAGGGAGGAGGGACCCAGGTCGCCTTGCACCGGCACGAGCGCCGGGCTAACGTCCAAGGTGCTTTCCGGTCGGCGGATGGCGCCCGAAATCGCCTCATGGGCAGGTCCGTTCTCCTGGTGGATGACGTCCTTACCACCGGGTCCACCGGACAGGCCGCCGCCGAGGCCCTGGTAGAGGAAGCCGGCGCGAAGCGCGTCCGCCTCATCACCTTTGCCCGATCCCTCCCCCAGGAAGGGGAGGAGGGGCGGTAAACCGGAAGCGCACACTCAAATCAATACGACCACTCAGGGGAGTCCATACGACTCAGGGGAGTCCATACCACCATGGCGATTCGTGTAGGGATCAATGGGTTCGGCCGCATCGGCCGCCTCGTACTGCGTGCTGTAATGGAATCGGGGAAGGACGATGTGGAGATCGTCGCTGTGAACGATCTCACCGATGCGTCCACCCTGGCCCACCTCTTCAAGTACGATTCGGTGCATCGGACCTTCCCGGGACGGGTGGAGGTCACCGAGGACGGGATCCGGATCGATGGGAGGGAGGTGAAGGTTCTCAGTGAGCCGAAGCCGGAGGATCTGCCCTGGGGTGAGCTGGGTGTTCAGGTCGTGGTGGAATCCTCGGGTCGCTTCACGAAGCGCGACGATGCCGCCAGGCATCTGGCCGCAGGCGCCGAGAAGGTTCTCATTTCCGCCCCCGGAAAGAACGAGGACGTCACCGTCGTTCTGGGCGTGAACGAGGACAGCTATGACCCGGCCAACCACCACGTGATCTCCAACGCCAGCTGCACCACCAACTGTCTGGCGCCGGTGGTGAAGGTGCTCATTGAGCGGTTCGGCTTCGTCCGGGGGCTCATGACCACCATCCACTCCTACACCAACGACCAGACGACGCTGGACGCGCCCCACAAGGACCTCCGGCGGGCCCGTGCCGCCGCCGTGTCCATGATCCCCACCACCACTGGCGCCGCTCGGGCCACGTCCCTGGTCCTCCCGGAGGTCGAGGGTAGGATCGACGGCATGGCCATCCGGGTGCCCACTCCCAATGTCTCCCTGGTGGATCTGGTCGCCGAGGTAGAGCAGGATGTGACGGTGGACGAGGTGAACCTGGCGTTCCGGGAGATGGCCCAGGGCCCCATGGCCGGAGTCCTGGATGTGGCCGAGGAACTCCTGGTGTCCACGGATTTCATCGGAAACCCCGCTTCCTCCATTGTTGATCTCGCCTCCACATCGGTGACGCAGAACCGTATGGTCAAGGTCCTGGCCTGGTACGACAACGAATGGGGTTACTCCATGCGGGTGTTGGACATGGTCCGCTACATCGGGGAGCGCCTCGAGGGGGAGGACTGACCTGATGGCGAGCGCCGGCGCAGCGACGCTCTCGGATCTGGATCCGGGCCTCCTACGGGGGGCTCGGGTTCTGGTCCGGGTGGATTTCAATGTCCCCCTCTCCTCAGACGGAGGGGTTTCGGACGATACCCGGCTCCGGGCCGCTCTCCCCACCCTTCAAGACCTGCGGGAGGCAGGAGCCCGTGTCATCCTGGTCTCCCACCTGGGTCGGCCGAAGGGGAGTGAGGATCCTGATCTCTCCCTGGGTCCCGTGGCCCCGGCCCTGTCGGATCTCCTGGAAGCGGAGGTCTCTCTCGTAACCCACAAACCCGGGTCGGAGGAGTTGCGGGAGCGGATCGACGCCATGGAGGATGGAGAGGTGGTCCTTCTGGAGAATATCCGCTTCCTCCCCGGCGAGACCGCCAACGACGACGAACTCGCCGGGAATCTGGCCGCTCTGTGCGACCACTTCGTAGGCGACGCCTTCGGGACGGCGCACCGGGCCCACGCCTCCACCGACGGAGTGCCTCGCCAGGTGCGGGAGAAGGGAGGACGGGCCGTTGCCGGCCACCTCATGGAGCGGGAACTGTCCTTCCTTGGGGATACGCTGGCCGAGCCGGAGCGCCCCTTCGTCGCAGTCATGGGAGGGGCCAAGATCTCCGGAAAGATCGAACTCATCGAGACGATTCTTCCCCAGGTGGATCGCCTCCTCATCGGCGGCGCCATGGCCAACACCTTCTTCCAGGCCATGGGTCTGGATACCGGAGAGTCCATGGTGGAGCCGGAACGGGTGGACATGGCCCGAGAGCTCCTGGACCGTGCCGGAGACAAGATCCTCCTCCCGGTGGACTGCGTCGTGGGAGAGGAGATCTCATCCGATGCCTCGGTTCGGAACGTAGACCGGAATGAGGTGGGTGGAGCCGACAAGATCGGTGACATTGGCCCCCGGTCCCGGGAGATCTTCGCCCGGGAGATCCTCGGGGCAAAGACCCTCCTCTGGAATGGACCCATGGGCGTCTTTGAGATGGAGCCCTACGCCGAGGGGACCCTTCACGTCGCGCGGAGTCTTGCGGAGGCCACCGACGAAGGTGCCGTCACCGTGGTGGGCGGTGGGGACTCCGCCGCCGCCGCGGAGGCCGCAGATGTGGCCGAGCGGCTGACCCACATCTCCACCGGCGGGGGCGCATCTCTGGATCTCATGGCAGGAAAGCCGCTCCCAGGGGTGGAGGCGCTGGATCGGGCGCAGGACTCGGACCACGAGGAGAATTCATGACCGTACCCAGGAAGGTGGTTGCCGGGAACTGGAAGATGAATCACGGCCCTGAAGAGGCCAGGGAGTTCCCTCTTGGTCTGAACATCGGCGACAACGTCACCGCCCATGTCCTCCTGTTTCCTCCCGCATTGGCGCTCGCAGGGCTAAGGGCCGGGCTGGAGAGCGCGGGGCTGGCCCAGCGGGTCCATTTGGGCGTGCAGAATGTGCACGCCGAGGACTCAGGCGCCTTCACAGGGGAGATTTCCGCGCCCATGGCTGCGGCGGCCGGCGCCAGGTACGTGCTGGTGGGTCATTCCGAACGACGCCACGTCTTCGGTGAAACGGACGGAGACACCCTGCAGAAGGTGGCGGCGGTGCTCCGTTCCGGCCTCACCCCCGTCCTCTGCGTCGGTGAGAAGCTCGGAGAACGGGAGGCGGATCGGGTGGAGGAGGTCATCCTTCGCCAACTGGATGCGGTCCTGGGATCCGACACCATCCGGTCGAAAGTCGCCTCCGGCGACGCACCCTTCCTTCTGGCCTACGAGCCGGTTTGGGCCATCGGCACGGGCCGCACGGCCACACCCGACGACGCCTCCGCAGCCCACCAGGCACTCCGAAACCACCTGGTGGAGCGACTGGGGTCGTCGGTGGGCAGGGCCGTCCCCATCCTCTATGGGGGATCCGTGAAGCCCGACAACGCCGGGGAGCTCATGGAAGCACCGGAAGTGGACGGGGTTCTGGTAGGAGGAGCGTCGCTGGATCCGGACGGCTTCTCCAGGATCATCCAGGCCGCCTGACTGGAGACCGTGAACCCTACGGAGTTCATGATCTTTCCCCGGTTGACAGGGAGTCTTCTCCCCGTGACCTTTCCATGCTGATCTGGAATCTTTCGAAAGAGGCCTGGACCCCAAGCTCATGTACACCTTCTTTCTTGTTCTGCTCGTTCTCATCGGGATCTTCCTGACCGTCATCATCCTCCTGCAGGCAGGGAAGGGAGGGGGACTCGCGGCCATGGGTGGAGGAGTGACCTCTACCGAGGGTGTTCTGGGTGGTCGGCAGGCCACGACCTTCCTGGTGAGGGCCACCTGGGCGGGGGGCGCCGCCTTCATGGTACTTGCCCTCATCCTGGCAATCCTGTCGTCCCGGGCGCAGGCTCCCGGGTCGATCCTGCAGCAGGATCTCCAGCAGATTCCCACCCAGCCCGCTCCCGTGATTCCAGGGACGGGTGAAGACACCCCGGCGCCCCCGGCTGGTGGTGACGAGGTGATCCTGCCGGAACAGCCCTGATCCGACGGTGATCCCACTCCGGTCGGGTTCCGCCGCCTCCCGAGTACCCCAGGTAGGGGTCTTGGGAGGCGGCGTTTGTTTTTTCGAGGTGCCCCCTTCCTCCCTTTGTGGGAGAAGGCGGCTGGATTAGACTCCTGGGGTCGAAACGGCGCCGGGGCCCCGCCGGGCTCGGTCAGTCTTCCCTTGCGGCCCGTTTCCGCGTACGCCCCTTCCCACTCCTACGGACGACGGAGAATCAACGTGGCTCGGATCGAAGTGCCCATGCCCCAGATGGGCGAATCCATCGCTGAAGGCACCGTCTCGAAGTGGCTCAAGAACGTCGGTGACACCGTTGAACGGGATGAGCCCATCCTGGAGATCTCCACCGACAAGGTGGACGCGGAGATCCCTGCTCCCCAGTCGGGAACCCTGGTAGAGGTTGCGGTGCAGGAGGGAGAGACCGTTGAGGTGGGCACCATCGTGGCCTACCTGGATACGGAGGGTGGGGCTCCGGCGGCAACCCCGCCTCCGTCGGCAGCAGACGAGTCCGAGACCGCAGCCGCGCCGGACCCCGAGCCTGCCTCCCCAGCTCCGGCCCCGACCCCGGAGAGGTCGCAAGGCAAGCCCGGTTCCGAGGAGGAACGCCTGCGGCAACGCTCCACCCCTGTGGTCCGGCGCATGGCCGAGGAGCACGGTGTCGATCTGTCGACAGTGGAAGGCTCCGGATACGCCGGACGTGTGACGAAGCAGGATCTGGAAGCCCATCTGAAGCGTCGTGAAGACGATCGCTCGGCTCCGGCTCCAGCCGCACCGACTCCCGGTGCGCCGGTCCAGCCGGCCGCCGCTCCCCGTCCGGCTGCGGCCGCAGCACCTTCGGATATCTGGACCGCCTTCTACAACCAGGTACAGAACCCCGAATTCCCGGTGCGGGACGCAGACCGGGTCGAGCCCATGGACAAGATCCGGCGGCTCACTGCTGAACACATGGTGGTGGCCAAGCGGATAGCCCCCCACGTCCACTCCTTCATCGAGATCGACTTCACCCGGATCGACCAGATCCGTCGGGAGGGCAAGAAGCGCTGGGCGGAGCAGGGCGCCCGGGTCAGCTTCACCGCATTCGTGGTCTGGGCCCTCTCCCGGGTTCTGCGGGACTACCCGACCCTCAACGCCACGGCGTCGGGGAATAACATCATCTACCGAGCCAACGTGAACATCGGTGTGGCCGTGGATCTGGACCCGGGCCTAATTGTGCCGGTGATCCGGGATGCGGATCACCTCTCTCTCGTGGGCATCGGGAAGAAGATCGTGGATCTGGCGGATCGGGCCCGTTCTCGGCAGTTGGCCCCTCAGGAGATCCAAGGGGCCACCTTCTCCATCACCAATCCGGGAGTCCTGGGGACCATGGTGGGACTCCCCATCATCCCCAAGGGTACAGCGGGAATCCTGGGGACCGGCGCCATCGAGAAGCGGGTTGTGGTGGTGGAGGACCCAGCCACCGGCGGCGACTCCATCGCCATTCGGAAGCGCTCCATCTTCTCCCTGGGCTACGACCACCGCATCGTGGACGGGGCCGATGCAGCCCGCTTCCTGGCCGATCTGAAGGAGGTCATGGAAACCTTCCCCGACGACGGCTGATCCACCGACTGCGCGGTGGGAGGGTAAGGGGGGAGGGGAGCGACTCAGCTCCTCTCCCCCTTCGCCGTTTCCGGAGGAAGGAACTCCATGAAGTCCAGGTACCGGCCAGCTCGATCCCGCTCCTTCTCAAGCCATTCCTCGAATCCTGACGGCTCGAGTCCCTCCGACGAGGTCTGTGATCTGGCCGCCTCCACTGCCAGGTCGTTGGCATACTCGTTCCGGGGATGGCCGGCATGCCCCCGGACCCAGCGCCACTCCAGGGTATGTCGTTGCACAGCGCGGTCCAACTCCTTCCAGAGTTCCAGGTTCTCGATGGGCCCGGCCTTCCGCTTCCACCCCCGCTTCTTCCAACCGTGGATCCACTCGGTGATCCCCTTCACCAGATACTGGGAATCGGAGACGAACCGGACCCGGCAGGGCTTACGGAGCCGGCCCAGCCCCTCGATGGCGCTCCGAAGGGCCATCCGGTTGTTGGTGGTGTCGGGTTCGGCGACCCAGAAGTCACGACGGATCCACTCCGAGCCGTCCCAGAACTCCACCAGGCCGGCAGCGCCTCCGGGATTGTGGCGATCCTGGAATTGATTTCCCAGGCAGGACTCGTCTGCATGGATCATGACGAAGGGACGGGACGATGTCTCGCTCACGGTGCTCACTGTTGGAAGAGGAAGAGGTGCTTAGTGGTGGATGGAACTTCTAGCAGGATCCATCCGCGGGTCCGCAGCGAGGTGAACGGAGCCTCTGGGCCGTGGGAAAGTCAAGGCCGGACGGACCCGTTCCGGCTCCGTGTTGACCGCTTCCGTCCTCCTCCTACATTCCGGAAACACTTCCACGCCCATTCCCACGTACCGGGGGTCCCGTGCCGTTCGAGTTCAAGCCCACCTACCTTCTCCTCGAGGATGGCCGCCGCTTCGACGGTACCAGCCTGGGAACCATTGGCGTCGCACTCGGGGAGGTGGTCTTCAACACCGCCATGACCGGGTACCAGGAGGTCCTCACCGACCCGTCCTACACCGGCCAACTCGTCACCATGACCTATCCCCTCATCGGGAACTACGGGGTCAACGACGAGGATCGGGAGTCCGAGGTTCCGGCCGTGGCCGGGTTCATCGTCCGGGAAGCGGCCCGCCTCCCCTCGTCCTGGCGATCCCAGGGTTCCCTGCAGGCCTACCTCACCGACCACGGGGTGGTGGGGATCCAGGGGATCGACACCCGCGCCTTGACCCTGCACCTCCGGGAGTGCGGCGCCATGCGCGGCGGCATCGCCCCCGCGGATGTATCCCAAGCGGAGCTCATGGAGCGGATCCTGGCTCATCCCAAGATGGAGGGATCGGACCTGGCGTGTGGGGTTTCCACCAACCGTCGGTACGAGGTCCCAGCCGAGGGTGAGGAGCGGTTCCACGTGGTGGCATACGACTTTGGTGTGAAGGCTCACTCACCACGCCTCCTGGCAGAGCGGGGGTGCCGGGTCACGGTAGTGCCCGCTTCGACATCGCTGGATGAGATCCGGAAGATGGCGCCGGACGGGATCTTCATCTCCAACGGTCCCGGGGACCCGGCGGCGGTGGGTGAGGCGATTCGCGCCATTCGGGAGTTGGCGGAAGAGGGGACGCCCATTTTCGGGATCTGCCTGGGGCACCAGCTCATCGCCCGGGCCTTTGGGGCGGAAACCTACAAGCTTCCCTTCGGCCACCACGGAGCCAACCATCCGGTGAGGTTCCTGGATGGCGATCGTGTGGAGATCACCTCCCAGAACCACGGATTCGCCGTTCGCGGCGGAGAAACCCCGGAAGACGGCATCCCCGGAGCACCGAGACTCCGTGTTACCCACCTGAATCTGTACGATGGAACAGTGGAGGGAGTGGAGCACCTGGACCTTCCCGTCTTCTCGGTTCAGTACCATCCGGAATCGGCTCCGGGCCCCCACGACTCTCGATATCTCTTCGATCGGTTCCTGACCCTCCTGGAGGCCCGAACCGCCGGTGCAGGCTCCGCTTGACCATCCGTCGGCACGGGCGTTACCCTTGCGCCCGCTGATTCGGGCCACGGCACTTCCGTCGCGGCTCGGCGCCCGAACCATGGAATGACCGGCAGAACCCGGACGGAGGCATGAATGACCAAAGCGGATCTCGTGGAGCAAGTTGCCGAGGCCATCGGGCCCGGGATCACCAAGAAGGACTGTGCCATGGTGGTCGATGGCTTCCTGAATGCAGTGCGTCAGGCCCTGGCCGAGGGTGAGCACATCGAGATCCGGGGCTTCGGTACCTTCAAGGTCCGGGAGCGAGAGGCCAGGACGGCCCGGAACCCGAGGACCGGGGACCCGGTGAAAGTTCCGGCCCGGCATGTGCCGGTCTTCAAACCGTCCAAGCATATGCGGTCGCAGGTGAGCAAGGGGGCGGCCAAGCGCGCCAACGGGTAGGGGTGCCCACCAGCCTCCACCACACGGCGAAGGCCCACCCCCCGGCCCCTACCTCCCCGACCCTGGCGATTTAACGCTCTACCGACCTGGGGCATCCCCCAACTGAGGAACTGGTGCGGTGACCGCCCCGGAACAGCAGCCCAACCCCGGAGAGGACCGCCCGGACGGCCCCTTGGTGCAAAGGGCCCGCTCGGGAGACCGGGAAGCCATGGCGGAACTCGTAACCAGGCATCAGGGCACTGTATATCGCTTTCTGCTGGGCCTTTTCGCAGATGAGGACCTGGCGGCAGATTCCACCCAGGAGACCTTCGTTCGGGCACTGGGGAACCTCGCCGGGTTTCGGGGAGATTCCTCGTTTCGCACATGGCTACTGGCCATCGCCCGAAATGAAGCACGGGGTGCGCTCCGACGACGAGTACGGCGCCGGGAGTTGGCGCTGGACGACGCACCGCCCATAGAAGACGACGGCGTAGGTCCGGAGGCTGCGGCCCTCAGGTCGGCCGAGGTCCATCGAATCCGGGAGGCGCTGGCAGACCTCCCGCCAAAACAGAGGATGAGCGTGTCACTCCGCCTGTTCGACGGCCTGAGCTTCCGGGAGGTGGGACGCGCCATCGATTCATCCGAGGGGGCTGCCCGGGTGAACTACCATCACGGGATCAGACGACTGAGGGAGCTGCTGGATGAGCAAGGAGACCAGGTACGACGGAGGAGGTCGGATGGGTGACGGGTGTGCCCGGGCCCTGGACCTTCTGCCCCTTCACATCCAGGGACGGATTTCCGACGCCGGGGAGGCCGTGTGGGTCAAGCAACACCTCCAGCTCTGCGGGGATTGTGCTGAGGAGGCCGCCTTCCTCGAAGGGCTCCTCCCGGCCTGTCCGGAGCCACCGGTGGATCTTGTGGCCTCCGTCATGGCACGCGTCGAAGCGCCGGTGACGCCCTCGGTCCACCACGTCCATCGCAATCTCCCCCCATCCGCCCTTCCGAATTCGGCTCCGTCCAGACAGCGTGTCCGCTTCGGCGGCTGGGCCGCCTCCGTTGCGGCACTTCTCATCCTGGGTTTGGGGATCGGAAGCTTGTGGACCGGGGATGGGGCCAACGGGGGGGATTTGCTCTTCTCGGCGTTCCTGGAAGACGACGAGGTCGCGGTGGATCGAGACGACTGGATGGTGGCCGGCGCGCCGGTCCTGGACGCCCTCCCTGACGAGGTCCTCCTGGCGCTTGTTTCGGAGGCCAGGAGATGATCGCGCAGTCCACGTGGGAGACAGCAGGCTCCCACAAGACCTTCCTCGGGAGGCCAAGATGGATGCGGAGGGGCCTGGTTCCCATGGCTTTCGCGCTCCTGGGTCTCGTCGTGCTTTCCCCCCCATCGCCGGCGGAGGCGCAATCGGTGGACCCGCCCTCCTCGGACCAGATGACCCGAGAGGAGATGCAGGCCTTTGTCCACTCCCAGTTCCAACGAGAGTTGGAGCGGGAGCTCGGGCTCAGCCAGGAGACCATGGATGCCATCTTCGGGGTCATGGCGGACATGGGGGAACGTCGTCGTGAACTCTGGCAACGAAACCGAGCGCTGCGCAACATGACCCGGGATTTCCGCGAATCCGGCGGGGATGAGGCGCTGGCCCGACGGATCCTATCGGAGACCCGTGCCATCCGGTCCCAGGAGGCTCTTTTGGAGGCAGATGAGGAGTCCCAACTCCTTCAGATCATGTCGCCGGCCCAGGTGTTACGCTTCCAGGCCCTACGCGATGACTTCAATGAGCGCATCCGGCGCATGCACCGGGGTCGGCTGGACGGGATCTGATCCCATGATCGTTACCCTGGCAGGGTGACCATTTCCGTTGACACTCTCTCGGGGTCCGGATAGGTTCCGTCGGTTCCTATCCCTTCCGAATTCCCCCTCCCGGGAGTTGCGTTCATGAAGAAGATCACGGTCGTCGGGTCCGGAAACGTCGGTGCATCGGCAGCCTATCGAGTGGCTCAGTTGGAGTTGGCCCGCGAAGTGGTAATGGTGGATATCGCTGAGGGGATCCCTCAGGGAAAAGGTCTTGATCAGTGGCAGAGTGCTCCCGTTGAAGGGTTCGACACCCGGGTCGTGGGCTCGTCTTCCTACGATGTGGCCGAAGGTTCCGATCTCTTCATCGTCACCGCAGGTATCGCCCGGAAGCCCGGGATGAGCCGGGACGATCTTCTCAAGACCAACGCCGGCATCGTGGAGTCCGTCTCCCGTGAGATCGCACGGGTCGCCCCTGATTCCATCATCATCATGGTGTCCAATCCGTTGGACGTCATGTCGTATGTTGCCATGAAGACCTCGGGCTTCCCCAAGGAGCGGGTGCTGGGGATGGCGGGGGTCCTGGATACGGCGCGCTACCGTGCCTTCATCGCCCAGGAACTGGATTGTTCGGTGGAAGATATCCAGGCCCTGGTGCTGGGGGGGCACGGTGACACCATGGTCCCCCTGGTGAGCTACACCTCGGTGAGCGGGATCCCACTCACCCAACTCCTCCCGCAGGATCGGATCGATGCCCTCATCGAGCGGACCCGGAACGGGGGCGCCGAGATCGTGGGGTACCTGAAGACCGGAAGCGCCTACTATGCCCCCGCCACCGCGGCGGTCCAGATGGCCGAGGCCATCTGCCGTCACAAGCGGCGGATCCTTCCGTGCGCGGCCTACCTTGAGGGTGAATACGGACAGGAGGGCATCTTCCTGGGGGTTCCCTGCCGGATCGGCGAGGGTGGTCTTCTGAACATCCTTGAGGTGGAGCTGACCGACGAGGAGCGAGCCCAGCTAGAGAAGAGCGCTGAGGCCGTACGCTCGACCATCGCCAAGCTGGACTGAGTGGACCTTACGCCGGCCCCAGGGGTTGGCGGAGAGGATCCAGGATCTCGTCAGTCAGGGAGTCGCCCGGGCCCTCCTGGCCCAGGGCGGCGAAACCCCAAGGAGCCCTGCTCATGCGCCGCGTCTTGACGCTATACCGATCGTCGGTGGGCAAGAAGATCATGATGGCCGTGTCCGGCATCCTCCTCTTCGGCTTCATCGTCGGGCACATGGTCGGCAACCTCAAGGCCTTCCAGTCCCACAACGGGGATGGAACCCATCCCCTCGACACCTATGCCGAATTCCTCCGGGAGGTCGGGTACCCCCTGGTTCCGGAAGGTGGGCTCCTCTGGGCCTTCCGCCTGGTCCTGCTGGCGGCGGTGGGGGTGCACATCATCGCCGCCATCCAGCTCTGGTCCGGGGCCCGCACTGCACGTCCGGGCCGCTACCGTAAGGAGGACTCCCAGGTCTTCTCCTACGCGTCCCGGACCATGCGCTGGGGTGGGGTCATCGTGGCGGTCTTCGTGGTCTACCACATCCTCCACTTCACCACCGGCCATGCACACCCGGACTTCGAGTACGGTCGGGTCTACGACAATCTGGTCATTGGATTCCAGAATCCACTTGTGGCAGGGTTCTATATCGTGGCGGTGGGGGCCCTTTGCCTCCACCTCTATCACGGGCTCTGGAGCGTGTTCACCACCCTCGGGGTGCAGAACCGGCGCATCGACCGGATCCGCCGCCCTCTCGCGGCCGCGATCTCAGTGATCCTCTTCCTGGGGTTCACGTCCGTGCCCCTGGCCGTACTGACCCGGATCCTGACGCTGCCCTGATCTTCCCCGGTCCGGGGAAGAACCGGACATGCCCCTTCCCGTGACATCGGAGACGTGAGTGCACTATGGAGCTCGACGCGAAGATTCCGGACGGTCCCATCGCCGAGAAGTGGACGCGACACCAGTTCGAGATGAAGCTGGTGAACCCGTCCAACAAGCGGAAATACAAAGTAATCGTAGTAGGAACCGGTCTCGCCGGGGGCGCAGCCGCCGCGACCATGGGGGAGCTGGGATACGATGTCCACTGCTTCACCTACCATGATTCTCCCCGGCGAGCCCACTCCATCTCCGCCCAGGGGGGGATCAACGCGGCCAAGAACTACCAGGGGGATGGCGACTCCATCTTCCGCCTGTTTTATGACACGGTGAAGGGAGGGGACTTCCGCTCCAGGGAGGCCAACGTCTACCGGCTGGCTGAGCTGTCGGTGAATATCATCGACCAGGCCGTTGCCCAGGGCGTCCCCTTCGCCCGGGAATACGGAGGACTCCTGGACAACCGCTCTTTCGGTGGGGCCCAGGTGTCGCGGACGTTTTACGCTCGCGGGCAGACCGGGCAGCAGCTCCTCCTGGGCTGCTATCAGGCCCTTGAGCGTCAGATCCATCTGGGGACCGTCCAGATGTACAACCGGCATGAGATGCTGGATGTGATCCTCATCGACGGTCGGGCCAGGGGAATCGTGACTCGCCACCTCCTCACGGGGGAGATCGAGGCCCACATGGCTGACGCGGTGGTCCTGGGGACCGGTGGCTATTCCAACGTCTTCTTCCTGTCGACCAATGCGAAGGCGTGCAACGTCACCTCGATCTGGCGGGCCGCCAAGAAGGGAGCCGGTTTCGCCAATCCGTGCTTCACCCAGATCCACCCCACCTGCATCCCCCAGAGCGGAGAGTACCAGTCCAAGCTCACCCTCATGAGTGAGTCACTCCGCAACGACGGACGAATCTGGGTTCCCACCAAGCCCGGTGACGAGCGGCCGGCCAACGACATCCCCGAGTCCGACCGGGATTACTACTTGGAACGCTTGTACCCCTCCTTCGGCAACCTCAGCCCCCGGGACATCTCGTCCAGGCGGGCCAAGGAGATGGTGGACGCCGGACAGGGAGTGGGGCCCCTCAAGAACGGGGTCTACCTGGACTTCCGGGATGCCATCCAGCGCCTTGGAAAGGACAAGGTATCGGAACGNTATGGGAATCTCTTCCAGATGTACGAGAAGATCACCGGCGAGGACCCCTATTCCGTGCCCATGCGAATCTTCCCGGCGCCCCACTACACCATGGGGGGCCTCTGGGTGGACTACAACCTCATGACCAATATCCCCGGGCTCTTCGCCATCGGTGAGGCGAACTTCTCGGATCACGGGGCGAATCGACTGGGGGCTTCTGCCCTCATGCAGGGGCTGGCAGATGGATACTTCATCATGCCCCTCACGCTGGGGAACTACCTGGTGGACGCGCCCAGTGGTGGAGTGGATCCGGATCATCCCGCAGCCCGGGACGCAATTCGGGAATGCGTGGCCATCCAGGAACGGCTTCTCTCCACCGGAGGCAAGCGGAGTGTGGACTCGTTCCACATGGAGCTGGGACGGATCGTCTGGGATCATTGCGGCATGGCCCGCAACGAGAGTGGCCTCAAGGAGGCACTGAAGCGGATCCCCGAGCTCCGGGAAGAGTTCTGGCGCGATGTGAAGGTGCCGGGAAGCGGTGCCGACCTGAACCAATCCCTGGAGAAGGCAGGGCGGGTCGCAGACTTCATGGAGTTCGCCGAGATCATGTGCTGGGACGCCCTGACCCGGGACGAATCGTGTGGGGCCCATTACCGGGAAGAACATGTGACGGAAGAGGGGGAGGCGAAGCGGGACGACGAGAACTTCCTGCACGGAGCGGTGTGGGAATTCAAGGGAGTCGGGGAGGAGCCCGTCCGACACGAGGAGCCCCTCACCTTCGAACACGTGCCCCTCTCGCAGAGGAGCTACAAGTAATGAAGCTGAAGCTGCACATCTGGCGTCAGACGAGCCCTCGGTCCAAGGGCGACTTCCAGGCCTACGACCTGGACGGAGTATCACCCCACATGTCCTTTCTGGATATGCTGGATCTTCTGAATGAACAGATCCTGGAGGAGGGTGGCGAACCGGTAGCCTTCGAGCACGACTGCAGGGAAGGCATCTGCGGATCCTGTGGGATGGTCATCAACGGCATCGCCCATGGGCCCGAGAAGCTGATCACTGCCTGCCAGCTCCACATGCGCACCTTCAAGGACGGTGATGAGATCTGGATCGAGCCGTGGAGGGCCGCGGCCTTCCCCGTCATCAAGGATCTTGTGGTGGAGCGAGCTTCGTTCGACCGCATCATCCAGGCCGGCGGATACATTTCGGTGCGATCCGGGAGCGCCCAGGACGCCAATGCTATCCCCATTCCCAAGGCAGACGCCGATCGCGCCTTCGATGCGGCGGCTTGCATCGGCTGCGGAGCCTGCGTGGCGGCCTGCCCCAATGCCTCCGCCATGCTCTTCACCGCTGCCAAGGCCGCCCATCTCTCCTACCTCCCGCAGGGGCAGACGGAGCGCCTGCAGCGGGCAGCCGATATGGTGACGGCTCACGATGAGGAGGGCTTCGGGAACTGCACAAACCACGGCGCGTGTCAGGAGGTCTGTCCGAAGGGGATCAGCGTGGACTACATCGGCCGCCTGAATCGGGATGTCCTGAAGGCAACTCTCTCCGGAGTGGAGGTCACTACCCGTTAGGCTTTTCTCCCCGCTGAGAGAGCTGAACGGAGTCGATTCGGGCCCCGGTGTCCCTCAAGGGATGCCGGGGCCCGCTCTGTAACGGGCAACCGCCCGTGGTGAGCCGGTGCCGCACCGCTTGCCGCTCCCGCAGGTGGCCCGTAACATCCCTGACAGTGGGGCGGTCAGACCGTTACGAGGACGGCGCCGGCGCCTCAGCCCCACCGGCCCGGCCCCTGGCAGAGACTCCACCGATGGTCCTATCTCCGTCCGCCATGAAGAGGTTACGGTTCGTCACCACGCGCCGCTTGAACGTCGGCGTTTTGGCACTCCTCCCTCTACTGATACTCCTGGGATCCGGGGTCCTCAGCTCACTGAGTGCCCAGGCTCCCACCTTCCGGGATGTGGTTGGCTACGAGTTGGGTCATGGGATGGTCCAACACCACGAGATGGTCCGGTACCTGGAGGCGCTGGATGAGGCGTCGGACCGGATTCGGTTGGTGAACCAGGGGCGAAGCATCGAGGGTCGGGATCTCTGGCTGGTGGTGGTGTCCGATCCTGCGAACCTGGCTCGCCTGGACGAGATTCGGGGGGTGGCACACCGCCTGAACGACCCCAGGGAGACGACTCGCTCCGAAGCTGAGGCCCTGCTGGCCGACCAGCCCATCATCAGTTGGATCGGGGGAACGCTCCACGGCTTCGAGCTCTCCGGGACAGAGGCGGTTCTGATGGCGCTGGAGCGGCTCACCACCGCCGATGATCCCGAGACCCTGCGGGTCCTCCAGGAGTCGGTGGTACTCCTGGACCCCATCCTGAATCCCGACGGCAGGGATCACTTCGTGCTCCACAATCTCCGCACCATTGGGAGGACTCCGGCGTCGGACCGCCGGGACTGGTCCAACGACTTCACTCCTTGGGAGGCCAGGCGCTACCGCACGAACCACTATTACCACGACCCGAATCGGGACTGGTTCGCCCATGTCTTTCCCGAGACCCGGGCCCGTGTAGCCACCATTGGGGAGTGGCGGCCCCAGATCCTCGTGGACATCCACGAGATGGGAGCAGATGTGGAGTTCTACTTCGATCCGCCCACCGATCCCATAAACCCGTTCTTCCCGGAATTCGGGACGTGGGGCTTCGAGCTCTTTGGCGCCGCCTATCGCCAGGCATTCGATGGGGCAGGGTTCGAGTACATGACCGGCGAGCGCTTCACCTTCTTCTTCCCCGGATTCCTCACGGCCTTCGGTTCCTACCAGGGGGGGATCGGAATGCTCTTCGAACAGGGGTCGACCCGGGGCCTCGCCATGACCCGGGCCGACGGCTCGGTCCGCACCTTCCGGGACGCGGTGGACCAGCAGTACCTGGCCACGTGGACGGCGCTGGTGACCGCGGCGGACAATCGCCGAGAGATCCTCTCCCGCTATGATCAGGGCCACCGGGATGCGGTGGCCGACGGCGAGTCGGGCGCCCGCCGCTACATCCTCGCCGCCGGCGAGGCTGATCCCCATCACCTCAGGGAGTTGGTGGAGCTGCTGCTCCGAAACGGGATCGAGGTGGGCCGCCTCACCGAGGAGGTGCGGATCGGGGGCCTCCGGGACCGGACGGGAGCCTCCGTATCGGAGCGCACCTTCCCGGCGGGGAGCTACGTGGTGGAGGCTGCACAGCCCAGGAACCGGATGATCCGTGTTCTCTTGGAGCCCGAGAGCCCGGTGCCCCAACCCTTCCTGGAGTTGGCGCGGGAGCGGATCGACCGGGGCGAGAACCCCAGATTCTACGACGTGACATCCTTCTCCCTGCCGCTCTTCTTCAACCTGCCCGCCTTCTCGTCCACCTCCGCCGCATCGCTCATGGTGCAGCCGGTGGAGGAAGCGGCGGCGCCCCCTCCCGCTCCCCAGGCCCAGGCGGCCTACGCGTATCTTCTGGACGGCATGAACTCACGGGCCCTCTCGGTGGCCACCCACCTGCGAGGGCGCGGATACCGTCTGGCCTTTCTGGCTGTGCCCACCCGGATGGGAGGAGAGCATGTCCCTTCCGGCTCCATTGTGGTCTGGGTCGGTCCGAGTGAGGCCTCGGTCCACGGGTCGGTCCGGGAGTTGGCCACCCGTTTCGGAGTAGCCGTCCGGGCACTGGATTCCGGCGCCGGGGATCCGGGCTACCCGTCGCTCGGCACCGGGGACGGCTTTCCAATGGTGGAGCCCCGGATTGCCCTGGTGGCAGAGGGACCGGTGGATGCGTACTCCTTCGGATACGCTTGGTCGACCCTGGACTGGCAGTATGAAATCCCGAATACCGTCCTTCGAGCCGAACGCCTGGGAGGCATGAACCTCAGTGACTTCAACGTGCTGGTTCTCCCGGAGGCATCTTCCGGCGCCCTGGCCCGACTCCTGGGTCAGGAAGGTCTGGACCACCTGCGTCACTGGGTCCGACACGGTGGGACTTTGATCGCCCTTGGTTCCTCCGTGGACTTCGCCCGGGAGCACCTCGGCCTCATGGCGCTTCGCAGTTGGTACGACACCGACGACGGCGCCAACGCCGTCCCCTACGATGCTGTGGGCGCCTTCTTCCGGGGAGAGCTGAATCGCGCCTACTGGCTCTCGGCCGGGCTACCGGAAGGGGAGCTGCCGGTTCAGGTGCGTTCGTCCCGCCTCTATCTGCCTCCTACCGGCGCACCCTCCGCAGGTCGGAGGGTGGTGGGGACCTTCACCGACGGCGACGTCAACATCTCGGGTCACGCCTGGCCCGAAACCCTGGAGCGGGCCCCGGGGACCGTGTTCGCCTATGAGGAACGAATCGGCGCCGGACGGGTGATCGCTTTCTCCGAGGATGTGAACTTCCGCGGGTACCTACGGGGTCCACAGCGCCTCTTCCTCAATGCAGCAATCCTCGGCCCCAGCGCGCCCTGACCAGGGCCGGTCCCATTCCCGTCACGTGGAACGATTCATGAGCAGAGCAATCCATTCCCCCTCGCCACGGAGCCGGGGCGGGAGGCTGTCCGGGCTCCTGGCGGCCCTGTCCCTGGTAGTGGTGGCCGCCGGATGCCTCGACAGCACCACGACTCGGGTGGAACCGGACCCAACCGTGGATGAGGTGGAGTTTTCACCCATCTTCGAGATCGACCTCTCGGCCATGGAGGAGCGGCCGTCAGGCCTCTGGATCCGGGAGGAGCTCGTTCCCGAAGAGGGCTCCCAAGCGGGAGAGTTCGATCTTTCGGTGGTGGACTACGTTCTGTGGCTACCGAACGGGCAGGAAGCGGACCGGGGGCGTCTGGAATTGGTCCCTGCCGGGGGCCAGGTAATTGCCGGTTTCGCGGAAGGGGTGCTGGGAATGAGGGAAGGGGGACGTCGCCTGCTCCTGGTTCCGCCCCACCTAGGGTACGGGAGCCGGCAATGGCTCGTCTTTCGAGTGAACCTGGTGGCGGTGAATCCCCGGGATTGAGGCCACGGGGAGGACTTTGCTTGCTGCCCTCCGTGGTGTCGGCCAGAGGAGTCCCACCCGTCCAGTCCTCGCTGTGAGGTGCAGTCGGGGACGCCGGCTCTACAGTCGGGGAAGTGTCACGCCCACCTGATTCTGGTACTTGCCCTTCCGGTCGGCGTACGCCACCTCCGGTGCCTCGTCTCCCTGGAAGAATATGAGCTGGGCGATCCCCTCATTGGCGTAGATCTTCGCCGGAAGCGGGGTGGTGTTGGAGATCTCCAACGTAAGGAACCCCTCCCAGGTGGGCTCCAGGGGGGTCACATTCACGATGATCCCGCACCGAGCGTAGGTGCTCTTCCCCACACAGAGCACCAGGGTGTCCCTGGGAACCCGGAAGTATTCCACCGTGCGCGCCAGTGCGAAGGAGTTGGGAGGGATGAGGCAGGTATCAGCCTGTACGTCCACGAAGGAGCGGTCATCGAACCGCTTCGGATCCACCACTACGTTGTGGACGTTGGTGAACACCTTGAACTCGGGGGCCACTCGGATATCGTATCCGAAGGATGACACCCCATAGGAGATCACCCCCGCCCGGACCTGGCCCGGTTCGAAGGGTTCGATCATCCCGTGCTCTTCGCTCATGGTCCGGATCCAGCGGTCGCTTCGAATGGTCATGGCGGTGGGCGTAGGTGAAGGCGAGCCTGGGCGCTGTCCCCGCCGCTTCCGGGGATGAGCCGTGAGGGAAACCCGGAACTTGGGGGCCGCAGCGGCGATCCACAAGGTGGCGGCATCCTCCCTCATTTCGCCAGAAGGGCAGGGCCCGATTCGGGAGAACGGTATGGGGTCCGGCCCCGGAGGCGGCAGAGGACAACTACGCTCCCTGGCACGCGACGAGGCCCGACCCCGCAGAGTTGCTGTGCGGTGTCGGCCCAAGGGTGTCCAGACCGGGTGTCAAGTGCCAAATCGGGTTGACACCCCCCGACGGATTCGGATACCTTTTGGCGCCGATAAGATAAGCTAAATGCTTCCAAGAACTATTCCTGCCACGGCGGTCCATGACGGAAAGCTACCTTCCGGTGCTGATCCTCCTGGGCGTCTCCATTGTGAATGCTGTGGGGATGCTGGCGGCTGCTCACATCCTGAATCCTCGGCGGGCGACGCCTGAGAAGGACATGCCCTACGAGTCCGGGATGGTCCCCCTGGGAGACACCCGAGCCCGGTTCTCAGTGAAGTTCTACACCATCGCCATCAGCTTCATCATCTTCGACCTGGAGGCGATCTTCCTGATCCCCTGGGCGGTGGAGATGCGGACGTTGGGTTGGGAGGGCTTCATCGCCGTCTCGATCTTCATGGTGATCCTCGTGGTCGGCTTCGCCTACGAATGGCGCAGGGGAGGGTTGGACTGGGAATGAGCGACAATCAGAGCGGACGAGAGGTGGCTCGCTCCAGCGAGAGCGGACTGCCGGGAGGAATCTTTGGATCCGGAACGCCCACCTTCCTCACCACCAAGGTGGACTTCGTGGTGAATTGGGCCCGGCGCAACTCCCTCTGGCCCATGCCCTTCGGGACGGCGTGCTGCGCCATTGAGATGATGGCGTCGGCCGCCTCGAACAACGATCTGGCCCGCTTCGGGATGGAGCGTATGTCATTCTCTCCCCGGCAGGCCGATGTGCTCATCTGCGCCGGGCGGGTCCCGTACAAGCTGGCGCCGGTGCTCCGCAGGATCTGGGACCAGATGCCCCAGCCCAAGTGGGCCGTCTCCATGGGGGCCTGTGCCTCCTCCGGGGGCGTGTTCGACGCCTACTCCATGGTTCAGGGGATCGACACCATCATCCCGGTAGACGTCTACGTTCCGGGGTGTCCGCCCCGACCGGAAGCCCTCATCTACGGTCTCATCATGATCCAGGAGAAGATCCGGGGGGAGACGCTGGGTGAGCATGCCCTGAACCGGGCGGAAGACCCGACTGTGGTGGGTCGCCCTCGGGCCGACGCCGGAGAGGTCAGCGCCCTCGCCGCTCCCTTCGGAAACTCCACGAACCAGAATCGCGCCAGCGGGCTGGTGCCAGGCATTCCCGCAGTCAGACCGGGAGACCGCATCCCCTGAGATCAGGTCCCGGAGGCCATGGATCCCCGTTCGCAAACCAGCTGAGAGAGGGGTGGGATGAGCACCGAAGCAGGATCCGGATACCGGGACGTTCCCGGCTCCGCCGAAACCACAGGGGCTGTAGTCAGCCTGCCCGAGGGCCTTGAGCGCGCCCACCCAACGGTTCCGGCCCTTAAGGACCAGTTCGCAGATGCCTTTCTCCGTCATGAGGTGGTCGCCGGCGACGAGCATGTGGTCTTCGTGGACCCCACCCGGTTGTTCCAGGTCCTGGAGTGGCTGAAAAACGACCCGGAGCACGCCTACAACTACCTGTCGGACGTGACCGCCGTGGACTACGGAGGTGGTCGGCCGCTCCAAGTGGTGTACCAGCTCTACTCCATTCCCCACCGGCGAGTCCTGCGGGTCAAGGCCGAACTCCCGCTATCGGCGCTGGAGGTGGACTCGGTGGTCCCCCTCTGGTCTGGAGCAAACTGGCTGGAGCGGGAGGTCTATGACATGTTCGGCATCCATTTCCGCAACCATCCGGATCTCCGGCGGATCCTCATGCCCGAGGTCTACGCCGAGGGGCATCCACTCCGGAAGGACTTTCCCCTTCGAGGCCGCTTCTCCCGGGCCGAGCAGACCAGGCGGGCACTGGCCCAGGCCCCCGAAGACTACTACGTCCCCTCGGACTTCGGTCCCGGACGGGATTTCCAGGTGGTGGGTTGGCAGGAGGTGGGCGGTGAGCCGGTGCCGGTGAAGGAAGGTGAGGCTTCGGGTCCGCCCTCCCGGCGTCCCCCCAAGGGGTCGACTGAAGAAGGGACGTCCCCATCTACGACCGCC
>SL_5KL_010_SEDDRAFT_10000339_pt1 | contig 30591 bp, 33 predicted proteins | sample SodLakKL_010_SED_FD_9118 | JGI IMG/M metagenome (IMG submission 9118) | reverse complement strand
GTCCCGGGCCAGATCCGGCCCTCCCACTCCTCACTCGCGTCCACACCGGGTGCGGGGGGCGCATTCGAGCCGAGGAAACCCTCCGCGGCGGTCCGCGCGACGGCATCAAGCACGTCGCGCTCCACACCCTCGACCGATCGCAACCCATCCGGCAGCCCGAGCGCCGAGCGAAGCTCCCCGACGCCATCGACGACCGCCGCCCCGGGATCGGCGGGCGTCCCCGAACAGAGCGCCGACGCGAGGAGGTCCCGACGACCATCGATCTCCCCGAACATCCACGCGAGGGCGTGCTCGGCGACGGCCCCGTGGGCGACTCCGAGCTGGACGCCCGTATGGACACGGAGCGCGTGTCCGAGCGCGTGGACGACCGAGAAGGTCGTTCCGTCCGCCCGCGTCGTCCCGTACTGTGCGAGCGCGACCCCCTGGAGGAGCCGATCCCAGTTCGGCTCCTGGTCATCGTTCCCGAGCGCGGGAAGCTCAGCGGCGAGCAACGAGAGGCCACGGCTCGCGGTCGCATCGGTGACGGGCGTGCCGGCGCTCGAATACAGGGTTTCGAGGCCCTTCGAAAACCCGTTCATGGCCGAGCCGACGAGGATCGGATTCGGGGTCATCGCGACGAGTTCGGGATCATAACAGACCGCCGCCGGCATGAGCCGGGGGTCCCCGACGCTTCCGCCGTCGAGTTCCCCATGGGGGCCCTCGGGGGCAGCGCTCACCCCCGCGAGCATCGAAAGGCTTCCACCGGCGAGCGTCGTCGGGACGGCGATTATCGGTAAGGGATCGTCGTCGACGGCGATCGCCCCGTGTGCACGCAATCCCTCGCGCAAGCTTTCGAGATCCCGGCTTCCGACCGCGCTCGCCGCGCGGGCGACGTCGAGGCTGCTCGCGCCGCCGACGGCGACGAGCACGTCCGCCCCATTCGACGCGGCAGCCGTCGCGCAGGCGGCAACCTCCGCGAGCCGCTTTTTTGGGGTCGTTTCCGCACGGACCTCCGCGAGGCGCGGGCCAAGGGCCGCACGGATCGGGTCTATCACCGCCTCACGCTCGCCAACGGTTCGACCGGTGACGACGATGGCGCGTTCCGCCCCGATCGCCTCCATTTCGTGAGCGAGATGCTCGACTGCACCGGCCCCATGTCGAATGGTCGGCGGGTCGTACGCGAACCGGGAACCGCCCGGGGAACCGGCTGGTTCGTGTGTCATCATACACACGACCCCGGGCGGTAAAGTGATAGGTCTACTGAACGACGACGGTGGCGGGGTCGGTAGCGGGGCCGTGCCGGGGTCGGCGTCGAACGTGGTCGGCCGCGTGACCACGGTCGCCACGAGGCAGGGGCTTTTGTTCGTTCGGACCCTAAGGATGTTAGCTTCCGGCACCGCCTTGTCAGTCGATACGACGGTCGATCTGGCGGGCCTCGCGTGTGCACGGAGGGGATGGATCAATGACACACCACACGACCGTACTCGTCATCGGCGGCGGCGGCACCGGCGTCGGAACAGCCCGCGACCTCGCCGCACGGGGGATCGACGTAACCCTCGTCGAGCGCACCGGATTGGGCGGTGGCACCACGGGACGATCACACGGCCTGCTGCACAGCGGCGCACGCTACGCCGAGTCCGACCCGGAGGGCGCGGCGGAGTGCATCGCCGAAAACCAGATCGTCCGGGAGATCGCTGGAGAGTGCATCCGTGATAGCGGCGGGCTCTTTATCCAACTCGAATCGGATGACCCGGCGTACTTCGAGGCGAAACTCGAGGGATGCCGCGAGCACGGGATCGACGCGACCGTCATCGACGGGGAGACGGCACGTAAGCGGGTCCCGGAGCTCTCCGATGACGTCGTCCGCGCGATGGTCGTCCCCGACGGCGTCATCTATCCCTCACGGCTGGTGGCGGCGAACGCCGAGAGCGCCGCGGCGCACGGGGCACGGATCGAGACACACGCGCCAGTCGAGGACATCACCGTCGAGGACGGCGATATCAGCCGCGTATCCGTCGGCGGAGACCTCAACGACGACATCGTTCCGGAATACGTCGTGAACGCGACCGGGGCGTGGGCGGGCGAGTGCGCGTCGATGTTCGGCGTCGAGGTCGAGATGCGCCCGACGAAGGGCGTGATGGTCGGCGTCGATTACGACGAACTCGGACCGGTTCTCAACCGGTGCCGGGATCCTGACGACGGCGACATCGTGATCCCGCACGATGAGCAGGTGATCCTCGGGACGACGAGCATCGCTGTCGAGGACCCCGACGAGTACGACCGTGAGGCGTGGGAGGTCGACCGAATGTTCGAGGAGTGTGCGGCCATGCTCCCCTCGCTGTCGGATCGCACCGCCGCGCGAACCTACTGGGGCGTCCGTCCGCTGTATGCGCCCGATGAGTCCTCCCGCGGGAGCCGCGACTCCGGCACCGGGGCCGAGCGTGGGATCTCACGGGGCTTTTTCCTGCTGGATCACGCCGGTGATGGCATCGAGAACTGCTGTAGCGTCGTCGGCGGAAAGCTCACCACCTATCGGCTCATGGCCGAAGCGGTCGCCGATCACGTCGCCGGGGTCCTCGACGTCGATGCGGCCTCGACCACGGCGACCGAGCGGCTGCCGGGGGCCGATGACCCGGAACGCCTCGATGGACTCGTCGCGAAATACGACGCTTCGAACCCCGCCGACGAGGACGTGGTCTCCCGCGCCGTTCCGGGGGAATAGGGCAACCGGCCCCCTCAGTCGGGCCGCCAGTTAACCGGTCCAACGCTGCGCCGCTGCCTCGCTTCACCGCTGCGCCGATTCGCCGTACCTCTGTCTCTCCGGTTCGCCATACCTCCGTTTCTCCCTTTGCCACCCCACTATCGTGTCCCACCGACGGTATATGAGAGGACGACCCCGTCATCGAGCCGCTCGACCCCGACGAGTTCCAGCCGTGGAAACGCCTCGATAAACCCGTCGCCGTCCGCGAGCGTTGGCGCGTCCCGTCCGCCGATGACGAGCGATCCGACGTACACGTCGAGTTCGTCAACGAGCCCCGCCGCGAAACAGGAGTGGATCACCTCGCCACCGCCCTCGATCATCAGTCGATCGACACCATGCTCCGAGAGTTCGGTGAAACCGGCTTCGAGGTCGACACGCTCCTCGCCGGCGACGATGACCGTCGCACCGGTCGCCTCGAGGGCATCCCGGCGATCGGGTGTCGCGGTTTCAGACACCAGCAAGAACGTCTCGGCCGCCTCATCGAGAACGGCCGCATCGGTCGGGGTTCTGGCCCGTGAGTCGACCACGACGCGGGCAGGATTCCCGGGACGACCGTTCTGGAGCCGGCTCACGCGACGCGGCTCCTCTTTCACCGTGAGGCTCGGATCGTCGGCGAGGACCGTGCCGATCCCCACCAAGACCGCGTCGGCGGCCGCGCGGATCCGGTCGACACGGTCGAAGTCCTCAGGTCCCGAGATCCGAAGCTGTGTGCGGCGGCGGGTGGACAGCTTTCCGTCGACGCTCTGTGCGGCGTTGACGACGACGTGCATACATATCGCTTGCCCGCATCTCGAAAGGACGTTTCGGTCCGGTTCGTCCCGTCCGCGTATCGTCCCTGTTCACGCGAGCGGTTTAAGTATCGCATGTCGGCCGGAATCGCTTTGATACCTCCGAGAGATCGACGACCATGAGCACCCCGCCAAGCCCCGGACGCGACGTAACGACGTCCCCGTCGGCCCATCACGTCGGGATCACCGTCGCGGACCTTGACCGTGCCGTATCCTTTTATACCGATACCTTCGGTTTCGAGGTCCTTGCGGAGTTTACCGTGGGTGGAGAGGCGTTCGCGGAGGGCGTCGGCGTCCCCGAGGCATCGGGACGATTCGCGCATCTCGATGCCGACGGCGTCCGTCTGGAACTCGTCGAGTACGAGCCGGAGGGCGAACCGCTGCCGACCGTCACGCTCGATCGTCCCGGCGCAGTCCACTTCGGGTTCGCCGTCGACGACCTCGATGCGTTTTACGCGACCCTTGACCCGGAGGTCGAGACCATCAGCGAGCCCCAAACGACCGAGAGCGGAACGACGATCCTGTTCGTACGCGATCCCGAGGGGAATCTCGTCGAGGTGTTAGAGACCGGGTAAGGGGGATCAGTCGTGGCTTTCGGTCTTCCTGCTGGTTTCGGTCTTCCTGCTGCTCTCGGTCTTCTTGCTGCTTTCGGCCTCCCTGCTGCTTTCGGCCTCCCTGCTGCTTTCAGCCTTCCTACGGAGCCGTTCGGCGATCGCCGCCCCCGCGGTTTCGGGATCCGGCTCGACGATCCGAACACCGTCGCCCACGGCCACCCTCCCCGGTTCGATGACCGTACAGCAGAGCCCACCACGGCCCGAAAGTGCACTCGCGAGCCCGTCCGCGCCCGCGAGCTGCTCGACGTGGGCGCACGGCGGTCTTCGCCGTGTGGGGCGTACGCGTGCGTCGCCGATCGCGACGGTCGCCTCAAGCAGGTCGTCCATCCCCTCCCCGAAGCCTCTGACGACGATGTTTCGCCGATGGCGGCCGTCGGAGACGTCGATGCCCGTCTCCTCCCGAACCACATCGAGCGCCTCGGCGGCGACGAGCGTTACCGCACAGGCGTCGAGCGCGAAGTGTCCGCCCCCGCCGCCGGCATCGCTCGTACAGTATCGGTCGCCCGCGACGCCGGCGGCGACGACCTCGACCTGCTCCCGTTTGACTGGGTCGGCACCGGCTTCGGGTGCCGTCACCAGCGAGGTGACCGTCCCCGACATCAGATCGCTCCAAGGAGGTCCGGATTCTCGGGTTTTAACCATTCGCGGTGGAGGTAGTAGAGAACCGCTATCGGCGGGGCGAAGAGCGCGATAAGGCCGTATAGCCACTTAAATAAGCCCAGATCCGCAAGCCCCCGTTCGGCGAGCGAGAGCGAATCGAGCAGGATCGCGGCGGTGACGAGCGGCGCGAGGATATAGGCGTGTCCGAAGCCGACCACGGCCCCCGCCGGCGTCGCGGGCGCAAACAGCAGCTGATCGAGACCGTACAGGAGGCTCCAGCCGACAACCGCGGCGACGAGGATCCGAAGCCACGGCCCGGTGAATCGACGCTCGGGGGGCTCCTCGTGGGTCGTCGCGTCGTGTGTGTTCACGACGAATAGTATGGCGTCGATGGGCATCAACGTCCCGCTGACGGCACTCACATACGGGCGTCTCAAGAGGTAGCCAGCCGGGAGGCCCATATTTATATCCCGCTGCCCAAAACCTTCACTATGGTCCGAGTAACTGTTTGGAACGAGTACCGTCACGAGCGCGAAAGCGAGGTGGTCGCGGAGGTGTATCCGGACGGTATCCACGCCCAGCTCGCCGAGGTGTTCGAGGCCGCCGGCCACGAGGTTCGGACGGCGACGCTCGATGAGGGTCCCGACCACGGGCTGACCGAGGAGGTCCTCGCGGAGACCGACGTGCTCACCTGGTGGGGACACGCCGCACACGACGAGGTCCGCGACGAGGTCGTCGACCGCGTTCACGAACACGTCCTCGACGGGATGGGACTGCTCGTCCTCCATTCGGGCCACTACTCGAAGATCTTCACTCGACTGATGGGCACGACCTGCTCGTTAAAGTGGCGCGAGGCGGCCGAACGCGAGCGTCTCTGGGTCGTCGAGCCCGGCCATCCGATCGCCGAGGGGATCGGCGAGTACATCGAACTCGAGGAGACGGAGATGTACGGCGAGCGGTTCGACATCCCTCAACCCGATACGCTCGTCTTCTCCTCCTGGTTCGAGGGCGGCGAGATATTCCGCTCGGGGTGTTGTTATCGACGCGGCGCGGGCAACGTGTTCTACTTCCGCCCGGGCCACGAGACCTATCCGGTCTACCACGATGAGGACGTCCAGCGGGTGCTCTGTAACGCCATCGAGTGGGCCGCCCCCACCGACGGGCCGACGCCCGACTTCGGCAACGCCGACCCGATAGAGGAGATCGATACCTCCGACGAGCGAACCGTCCACTGAGGGCTGCTATTGGACTCGCGAGCACCCAAACCCTCGCAGTCTACGATCACTCCGGTCGGTGAACCTTCCCCTCCCGTGCGTCGGCGGCCTTCCGACGGAGCGCCGCGGCCGCGTTGCTCGCGTCGTAGCCGAAGAGGACGTCCTTCGCGTAGGTTTCCGCGACCTCCGTCGCGTGGATCAAGTTGTCGACGTCGACGTTCACCGCATAGAGTTCGATGGAGAACGGCGTCTCGGGCGGTGCGCCGTGGACGTCGTAATCGCCCCCGAGCCGCGATCGGAACCCCCTGGCAATGGACTCCAACCAGTAGGTCGTCCCGTAATCTAAATCATATACGGGAACGACGAACTCGTCGACATGGTCCGCCAGCGCGTCGATATCGAGGCCGGCACGCGCACGGAGGTGACCCGGGTACGGGTCGGGATACAGCGTCAGGAGCGTTCGACCGGGGATCCGATCGGCCGCCTCGGCGACGAACTCGGAGATCACGGCGGCACGCCAGTCGGCCCACTCCTCGTGGTCGCTCCCGGCGAAGCGCTCCCGACAGCGCTCACATCGGCAGTACCCCTCCCGTGGAAAGCCCACATCGTCGAGGCGCACGTCCCGGTTCACCGCGGCACAATCCTCGACGATCTCCAACAGCCCGGCACGGTACTCCGGATGAGTCGGACAGACGTACGCCCAATCGAAGTACTTCCGGTCGCGATTGGCCGGTTCACCCCGTTCGTTCACCGGCACGAGGTCGGCGTTCTCCCCCGCGGCCGCGTTGTCCCCGAAACACGACACCATGTTGACCGCGTTCGGAAGCGGCGCGGCCGCGCGCCCCGTGACGTCTTTGACCTCAAAGAATCCGAGGTCGAACGGGTCCATGTCGACCTCGTCGGCGTTTCGCGTAACGACACCGTACATACCCGTCGCTACGGGTGCGGATCATAAAAGCGCGGGCATGAGGCCGCGGTGGTTCGGCGATCGCCGAGCGATACGGGTGCGGACGAGGTGACCTCGGTTACTCGACCTCTACCGGCTCCTTGTCGCCGGCGAGGAGGAAGTACGCGAGGACGACGAGCGACAGGACGAGGACGAGCTTTGCCTTCTTGCTCATACCGTCATATGCGACCGGGGACGGCTAAAAACTACCGCCGACCACGACCCCGATCGGTCCGCCGATCACACGTCGATGTGGTCGGCGAGGTCGTCACGGATGATCGTCGAGCAGTAGCCACACCGAACGCCGTTCCCGACCACCGCGAACTCCGTCTCGACCGGCTCCCCGGCGTTGGTGATACAGTTGCGATTCGGACATGAGAGCACGCCCGCCACCTGTTCGGGGCGAACGACCCGGTTCTTCTCGACGACCTCGAACTCACGAATGATGTTGATCGTCGCCTCAGGGGCGATGAGCGAGAGCACGTCGACCTCCGAGGAGGAGAGCTCACGCCCCTCGACTTTCACCACGTCCTTGCGACCGAGCCGGTCCGAGGGGACGTTCATCCCGATGGAGACGCCGAGTCCTTCGGAGCCGTCGATCCCGAGGATCGCGAGGACGTTCAGCGCCTGTCCACCCTCGACGTGGTCGATGACGGTTCCGTCGCGGATCTTCGAGACGCGCAGTTCGTGGTCGCTCATTGTGCCCCCTCCAGTAAGGTATCTAAAAGCGCCATCCGGACCGGGACGCCGTTGTGCGCCTGCTCGAAGTACCGCGCGTGACCGGAGGCGTCCACATCGGCCGCGATCTCGTCGACGCGGGGAAGCGGGTGCATCACCGTGAGCTCCTCGCGTGCAGCCGCGAGCGTCTCCGCATCGATCCGATACTGGCCGGCGACTCGGTGGTATTCGTTCTCATCGGGGAACCGCTCCTTTTGAATGCGGGTCACGTAAAGCACGTCCAACTCAGGGAGCACGTCCTCCAAGTCCGTGTGCTCACGCAGTTGTGCGCCCGCTTCATGCAGGTCGAACCTGACCGACCGGGGAAGTTTGAGCGACTCGGGGCTAATGAAGTGCTGATTGACCTCGAAGTTCGTGAGCGCCGCCGCCAGCGAGTGAACCGTGCGCCCGTACTTCAGATCGCCCATGATCCCGACGGTGAGTCCGTCGAGCCCGTGGTTCTCCCGGACGGTATAAAGGTCAAGCAACGTCTGTGAGGGGTGTTGTCCCGCCCCATCGCCAGCGTTGATAACCGGCACGTCGACGAACTCGGCAGCGAGCGTCGCCGCGCCCTCGCTCGGATGGCGGAGCACGATCGCGTCGGCGTAGCCCTCGATGACGCGGACGGTGTCCGCGAGCGATTCGCCTTTCGTCACCGAGGAGGACTCCACGGTCCCCATGTCGATGGTATTCGCGCCGAGCCGTTTGGCCGCCGTGTCGAAGCTCATCTTGGTTCGCGTGCTCGGCTCGAAAAAACAGAGCGCGAGCACCGTGTCGGCGTGTCGGTCGGTGAACGCGGCGGGGTCGGCCGCGATCTCGCGGGCCCGGTCGAGCACCGCCTCGATGTCATCACGCGAGAGCTGTGTCGCGGTGATGAGGTGGTCCTGACGCATCGTCAGAGAGGGTGCGGGGAACGACCTTGAATCTCCCGGCTGGGGGCCGCCGGAAGCTATGCAGCCCCGTGAACACCCAGCGCAGCGACGTTACGATATCCGCAACGAGATGGGGATCCTCGCTCGCATCTCAGTCACCGGTCGCCGCGTCCGGACGATACGCCTCGCTTATCGCCTTCCACTTGCCCGAGCGGAACCGCCAGTAGTTGATCGCCGCCGGGACGCTCGTCTCCGCGAGGAATGCCAGATACAACCCCCAGAGCCCGAGCGGCGTCGTCGCGCCGATATACGCGAGCGGGATGGCGACGAAGAACATCCCGATAAACTGGCTCACGAACGGCACCTTCGTGTCGCCCGCCGCATCGAGCGGCCCGGCGGCACCGCCGGAGACGCCCTGTAAGATCACCGCGAAACACGCCGCATAGACGAGCGTCACCGCGATCGGCACCTCCGGACTGTCCGGGCTTTCCGCGAAGAGCCGCACGATGTCGGTCGCGAAGAACGCGATCAGCGCCGCGGAGACGACGTAGGTGGCGACCGAGAACCGGATGATGTCACGGGCGTACGCCTCGGCCTCCTCGGGGTCGTTCGCACCGAGCTCCTGACCGACGAGGCTGGAGGAGGCGAGCCCGAAGCCCCATCCAGGGGTGTTCATGATCCCCCAGATGCGCCGGGCGATGACGAACGCCGCGACCGTGTTCTCGCCGAAGACGTCGAGGATGGCGAGCATCGGGAACTCCGCGACCACCCAGACGAGGTTCCGAAGGCCGACAGGCAAGCCGATCTCGACGAGGTCACGGAGCATTCCTGGGTTCAGATACGAGCCGAACGGGTCGATCCGGACGGGGAACTCGCCGACGCCGGGAAGCCGCCCCCACGCGAGCCCGAGCGCGAAGGACCCGGTCACGGCGGCGTTCGCGAGGACGGTGCCGACCGCCGCGCCGGCGACCCCCCAGCCCAGTCCAAGCACGAGCCACGCGGTGAGTATCACGTTCGCGATCGCCCCGCCGGCCCGCACGATCATCGCGGTGTAGGCGTCGTCACAGCCGACAAGGATCCGGCTGCCGACGAGGTTTAGTCCCGCAAGCGGGACGGCGAGCCCGACGATCTGGAGATACTCGGCACCGAGGTCGATCGCGCGCTCGTTGCTGCTGAGCAGGGAGATGAGCTCATGGGGGATGAACCAGAAGACGACGGTAACGGGGAGGCTTATCAGGACGACGAGGAGCGTACTCGCCCGGACCGCATCACCCAGTTCGTCGAACGCCTCAGCCCCGTAGCGCTGGGAGACGAGCGCGATGGTGCCGCCGGCGACCCCGCCGCCGATGGCGAACGCCAGCCCCCAAAACGGACCGGCGAACCCGACGCCGGCGACGGCGCTGGTCCCAACGGCGATGCCGACCATCGCCACGTCGACGGCGTTTTTTGACATCCGGGCGATGCCGGTCACGATCCGCGGCCACGCGAGGTCCGTGGTCCGTACCACACGGTGGCGGTCGATCAGCCCGAGGCGGGCCAACGCGAAACCGATGTAGAGGACGAGGAGACGGATGGGGTTGGGAACACGGGACACTGCGAACACGACCCGTTTTCGCGCCGGCTAAAAGGACCTTCCTTATTCGGCAGCGGTCACCGGCTCCGGATGGGGAACACGGAACACACTGGACACACCGGACACACGCGCATGTCCACGATCGACTCACCCAACCGAGACGAGATAGACCGCGACCATCGCGAAGACGATACCCGCGCCCTTCCGGAGCGTGAACTCCTCGCCGAGGAGGACGATGCCGATGACCGAGGAGAGGACGAGAAACATCGCGAAGATCGGCGTGACGACGCTCACCGGCCCCAACGCGAGCGCCCGATAGAGCGCGATGATCCCGATCCCGAGGAAAACACCGGCCGCGATAACGTGCGGTAGTTTCGAGGAACTGAACGTCCCGGAGACCTCCTGACCGGTGTAGACGACGATACTCGCCGCGAGCCCCACCAAGATCAGGTTTGTGATGATGACGGCGACGTCGCTCGGGATGGCGTCGGGGCCGGTCGTTGCAACCCGCATGAGCGGGGAGACGAGCGCGTATGCACCCATCGAGAGCAGGGCGTACGGGAGATACGAGGCAGCACTCATACCGTGAGTGAAACCCGCCGTGGGTAGTAGTTGACGGAGCCGGCACGTCGATCGAAAACGAGTTGCCGCCACTGCAAGGGGCTGTCTGACAGCTACTTAGCCAGTCGGTCGGAAGACGACCACCCGCTCGTCGTCCGTCTCGCGACGCTCAACACCCACGGTTACATCCAGCCCGAGGTCGATCGCGTCGTCATCGGGCTCGACACCTCGAAGGACGCCCGTAAGCCGGACCGGCCCGAAGGTCGCTATGGCGGTTACATACGGCGCGTCCTCGGCGAAGGTCGGCGTCGGGACGGACACGACGGTGAACGTCTCCACCGTTCCCGTCTCGGGAAGCGGTCGCTCGGTAAGGTCGGTGGAGCCGCACTCCGGACAGACACGCCGAGGTGGCAACGACCCGTGGCCGCACGGTGATTCGAGATAGTAGCCCTCGCCGCCGGCGAGCGCGTCGATCCATGCGTCGAATCCCGAGCGGGTGGCCTCGTCCCCCTCGCCCGCGTTCGAGCTGCTCATTCGGCCACCTCCAGCACGTGGACGACCGCGCTCGCGACGGTGCCCCCAGCGTTGTGTGCGACGGCCGTCGTCGCATCGGCGACGTGTTCGCTGTTCGGATGGTCCCCCCGGAGCAGTCGGACCAACTCCGCGATCTGTGCCGCGCCGGTCGCGCCGACCGGATGGCCCTTCGCTTTCAGGCCACCCGAGAGGTTCACGGGGAGGTCGCCGTCGGCGGTCGTGACCCCCTGGCGGGCCGCACGGATCCCCTCCCCGGGCTCCGCAAAGCCGAGCGACTCGATCGCCAACACCTCCGCGATGGTGAAACAGTCGTGGACCTCCGCGCAGTCCACGTCGTCCGGGCCGATACCGGCCTCCTCGTAGGCGGCGGTCGCCGCGTCGCGGGCGGCGGGCGTCTCCGTGAGCGATTCGCGATCGCCGAGCGCCATCCTATCGGTTCCCTGCCCGGTCCCGGTCACCGCCACGGGCGCATCGAGGCCGTGTTCCTCGGCGTACGACTCGGAGACGATGACGACGGCGCTCGCCCCGTCGGTGATCGGACACGCGTCGAAAAGGTGTAGCGGGGTCGCGACCGGCGGTGCGTCCAACGCGTCCTCGATGGAGACTTCGCGCCGATACTGCGCGTACTCGTTGTCGACCGCGTTCGCGTGGTTCTTCGAGGCGATGTGTGCGAGGTCGGTTCGGTCGCCCCCGAAGGCGTCGAAGTATGCGCGCGCCATGAGCGCGTACGCGCCGGGAAACGTCACGCCCGAGCGGACCTCGAAGAGGTCGTCCGCGGCGGTCGCCAGCCCACGGGTCGTCGTCGGGGTATCGACGTGCGTCATCCGTTCCATCCCACCGGCGAGCACGACGTCCGCCTCCCCACTACGAACGGTCCTGACGGCCTCGCGGACGGCGACACCGGCAGAGGCACACGCCTCCTCGTAGCGGGTCGCTGGACAGCGGAGCCCGGCGGCTTCCGCCATCAGCGGGGCTTGGTGGCCCTGTCCCTCGGCGAGCGCGCCGATGAAGTTGCCGTAGTTGAGCCCCTCGAGGTCCGCGCGCGGTACCGCAGCGTCCTCGAACGCCCGAAGCGCCGCCTCGGCGAAGAGATCTCGTCCCGTTCGATCCGGGTGACGGCCGAAACGGGTGAGCCCGACACCGGCGATCCGAACCTCGGTCATACACGATCGTTGATCGTCGACCCGATTTAGCTGTACCGGAGCCGGTGGTTTCGGCGTCCCCGATTTGGCGTCGATCCGCGATCCTGGCTGAACCGCGCGGCTCGACAGCGTTCAGCCGATATATCGAAGCTCGTCATCGGGGACGCTCGGGCCCTCCTGCATCTCGCGGATCTTCCCGATCACCTCCTCCATCTCCTCGGCGCGGTCCTCCAGGCTGGCGTAATCGACCTCGAAATCGAGCAGCGATTCGAGCGTCTCAAGCACCGCCCGGGCGCTTTTGGGGTCGACGAGGTAGCCGCTGGTCTCGCCCATCAGACACGCCGCCTCGAAGCCTCGACGACCGCCAAGCCCGAGGATCAGCCCGGAGACGCCGACGATCCCCCCGGCCGGTTCGTCCGGTCGGAACTCGACGTCAGCCTCCTCCAGCTCTGGTTTAAGCGACCCGTCCGCGACGGCACCGAGGACGGTGTATTCGTCGATGAGCTCGCCGGTGGGGACGCCGCCGAGCGCGAACGCGCGGGTCGTCCCGAACTCCTCGGCGATGTCGAGGAACGCCGTGGTGAGCCGATAGTGTCCCTCGTTGGTTCCCGCCTGATGGTCGCCGGTCAACACAAGCAGATCCGCATCCCCGGCGCTCACCGCGTGAAACTCCGCACACGTCAACTCGGCGACGCCGTCCTCGTCGATGTTCACCTGTGGGGGGAACACCGTCGTGTAGACGCGTCGAACGAGTTCGCTTTGGAACTCCTCAAGCAGGTGTTCGGCCGCGAGCTTTCCAACGTGCCCGACGCCCGGGAGCCCCTCGATGAGGACCGGCTCCGAGAGCGTCGGCGTTGCGACCTCGTCGATCTCGATATCGTTCATATCGTTCCCCTCCGGGCGGCTATCACAAGAGCATGGCTATCCGTCACGTTCGTGACCCTCGCATCGATCGGGACCGACCCACTTTGCCGTGTTCCCGGTCGCTTTTCCCGACGCGGCCGTGAGAAGCAGATCATGGACGACGATGTGTTGGAGACGCTCGGGTCGCCGCTCGTGCGGGTCGACTCGCCGTCTGGGACGACCGTCGCCGCGAAGCTCGAATCGCTCAACCCCGGCGGGTCCGCGAAGGACCGCCCGGCAGTGTTCATGGTCGAAGCCGCCGAGGCGCGAGGGGAACTCACGCCGGGCGACGGGATCGTCGAACCGACCTCCGGAAACACCGGGATCGGGCTGGCGATGGTTGGAGCGGTAAAGGGGTACGACGTAACCCTCGTCATGCCGACCTCGAAATCGCCGGAGCGTCGACGGGTGATGGCCGCCTACGGCGCGAGCATCGAACTCGTGGATGGCGACATCTCGGCCGCAAAGGCGCGCGCCGACGAACTGGAGCGCGAGGAGGGGATGGTCCAGCTGCGACAGTTCGAGAACCCGGCCAACCCGAACGCCCATTACGAGACGACCGGTCGGGAGATACTCGACCAGGTCGACGGTCGCCCCATCGACGCGCTCGTCGCGGGCGTCGGCACCGGCGGCACGCTCACCGGAACCGGGAGGCGGCTTCGGGAGGCGTTCCCGGAGGTCCGAGTCGATGCGGTCGAGCCCGCCGATAACGCCGTCCTTTCCGGGAAGGAACCGACGGGGGACAGTTTTCAGGGGATGGGACCGGGGTTCATCTCGGCAAACCTCGACGTGGACCTCATCGATGAGGTTCACGTCGTCGATATCGCGGATGCAGAGACGGAGTGCCGCCGGCTGGCCCGTGAGGAAGGGATCCTCGTCGGGCAGTCCTCAGCGGCCTCGAACCTCGCCGCCAAGGAGGTCGCCGCCGAACTGAAACAGTCGGGTGAGTACGTCGGCGAGGAGCCGCTCGTGATCACCGTTTTTTGGGACAGCGGGGAGCGCTACCTTTCGACCGGGTTGTTCGATCGGGAGTAAACCCAGCCTACCGCGACTGGCGGTAGATCAGGTTCCGCTGGACCTCGTTGGCCCCTTCATAAATGACCGGGATGCGACAGTCGCGGTAGACCCTGGCGATCCGCCGGTCGGCGAGGATCGACCGGCCGCCGTGGAGTTGCATCCCACGCTGTGCGCAGTCGACGGCGACCTCCGTGGATTTGGTCTTCGCGAGCGCCGCCCAGTAGCCGGGGTTCTCCCCGTTCGCCACCTTCTCGCAGGCGCGCCAATTGAGCGCGCGTGCGGATTCGAAGCCGAGCCGCATATCCGCGATCGAGTGTTGAACCGCCTGAAACTCGTTGACGGTCCGGCCGAAGGCGCTTCGATCGTGCACGAACGCCTCGGCCTCCTCGATGGCCGCGGCGGCGAGGCCCAGCCCGTGACCGCCGACGACGATCCGACCGTGGTTGAAGAAGTCCGCGAGCGCGTAAAAGCCGCCACCCTCCGCGCCGACAACGTTCTCCTCGGGCACGAAACAATCCTCGAAGACGATGTGGCCCTGTTTCGAGGCGCGCATCCCCATCTTCTCGGGGATGTGTTCGGCCTCGTAGCCCTCGCTATCGGTCTCGACGATGAAGAGCGTGTAGTTCGAGTAGCGGTCCTCGCCGTCGCCCGTCTTCGCGTAGACGGTGAGCCAGTCGGCCTCGACCGCGTTGCCGACCCAGTACTTCTCGCCGTTGAGCTCATAGCCCCCCTCGACCGCCGTCGCGGTCGTCGACATCCCCGCAAGGTCGGAGCCGGTCTCCGGTTCCGAAACGGCGAGTCCGGAGATCTGGTCGTTCTCGGCGACCGGCCGCAGGTAGGTCTCCTTCTGCTCTTCGGTGCCGTACGCCTCGACCATCTCACAGCCGAAACTGGCGAGCTGGAGGGTGAGTGCGATCCCGGCGTCCGCGCGGTAGAACTCCTCGGCGATCGCGAGTATCTGTGCGAGGTCGAAGCCCTTGCCGCCGTACTCCTCGTCGATGTCGCCGGCGACGAGCCCGGCGTCCATGCCGGCCTCCAACACCTCCCACGGGTATTCGCCCGATTCGTAGTACGCCGCCGCGTTCGGGGCGATGTGTTCCTCCGCAAATTCCCTCGCCTCGGCTTTGAGCTCCCGTGCGTGCTCCGGGACGATGCTGTCGTCGAGCAGATCCATGCCTCCGGTGTGGACCCCGACGGCATAACGTTCGTGAAACAACCAAAAACGAATTCCGTGTTTATATTCTGNCTCTGGCGGGGCGCGAGTTACNGATCCCCGTCGGGATCCGTTTCGGAGGAGTNCTCGATCCGATCGNTCGTCGCGCGTTCGTCCTCGTTCCCGGCACNGTTCTCGACGTCATCCGAGGGTTCGTTCCCACCGCCAGCCGCNGATTCGTACCCGTCATCACCTGCCGGNTTCTCCCCATCCTCAGCCGCAGATCCGTCCCCATCCTCAGCCGCAGATCCGTCCCCATCCTCAGCCGCAGATCCGTCCCCATCCTCAGCCGCAGATCCGTTCCGATCGTCGTCAGCACTTGCGTCGCTTCCGTCATGAACGCTCGCGTCCTTCCTACCGGTCTCCGGGTCGTCGTCCCCATCCTCCTCACTTTTGTCTTCCTTCGCCGCGACGGCATCCGCATCGGGGATCTCGACGTCGCCTTCGGCCGGTTTCGGGTCGACGGGCTCAAACCCGGCGTCGCTAAACCGATCCGACGGGTCCCCGGGTGGGAATCCCCGATCATCCAGCACCTCGCGTACCGCCTCCCGATCGACCGTGCCCGAGACGGTCCGGGGGAGGTCGTCGATGTAGGCGACCGTACGGGGCAGTTTGAAGCCGGCGAGGTGCTCACGGGCGAACTCGAAGAGCTCGTCCTCATCGATCACCTCGATCGGAGGTTCAGTCCCTGAACCGGGTATCTCAGTCGTCTCACTCACGGATGCGTCCCGTTGCATTCCTGTCCCGTCATCGGTTGCTCCGCTGTCATCGCTTCCCTCCTCGTCTCCGTCGTCGCCGTTGACACCCTCGTCACCCTCGCTCCCGGTATCGTCGTCTAAACCGCTCTCTCCGGTATCGTCGTCTACCCCGCTCTCTCCGGTATCGTCGTCTACCCCGCTCTCTCCGGTATCGTCGTCTACCCCGCTCTCTCCGGTATCCTCGGCCGCCTCGGGCTCGACGTCGACTCCTTCGGTGGCATCACGCCAGCGGTCGCCGACGGCGATGAGTGCGGCGACCCGTTCGCCCCATACCTCGTCCGGGATCCCGATGACGCTGATGTCGAGCACGTCATCGTGGCGGCGAAAGACATCCGCGACCTCGCCGGGTTCGACGTTCTCTCCGCCGGAGATGATCCGATCGTCGAGACGGTTGAGAACGTGGAGATACCCATGTTCGTCTATCCGGCCGGAATCGCCGGTGTGGAGCCCGAACGGTCCGAAGGCAGCGTCGTTCGCGGCGGGGTCTCGATAATATCCTGGGGTGATCGTCGGGCCGGAGACGACGATCTCCCCGGTACCGCCGGGTTCGACCGGCGATCCGTCCTCGTCGACAACCGTGATGTCCGTACCGAAGAGCGGCCGGCCGACCGTCCCGAGGTGCTCGCGTGCCTCATCGGGGGTCGCCGTCGCGATCTGTGAGGCCGCCTCGGTCATCCCGTAGGTCGGGTAGACCGGGATCGAGTAGTCGCGACAGCGCTCGATCAGCTCGTCCGGCGCGGGAGCGCCCCCGAGGAGGACGACCCGGAGCGAGTCCGAAAGCGTCCCGCGACTGTCGAGCGTTCGCTGCAGCATAGTCGGGACCATCGAGACGCCGGTCGCCTCGTACCGGTCGATGTCGTCGGCCACCCCACCCGGGTCGAATCCCTCCCGAAGGATGACCGTCGTGCCGTACAGCGCCGAGCGATACACCGGTGCCAGCCCACCCATGTGATGCAACGAGAGTGCGACGAACCACCGATCCGTCGGGTCGATCCCGAGCCTGAAGCCGGAGGCGACCGCGGAGGCCTGTACGTTTCCCAGGGTGAGTTCCACGGGCTTCGGATCGCCGGTCGTTCCGGAGGTGAAAAGCAGACAGAGTCGGTCGTCCTCGTGCCAGTTCGGCCGGTCGATCTGTACCGGATCCGCATCATGGACCGACTCGACGCCGTCGACGGTCGGCTCATCGACCGAGAGGACTGGAACGTCGCCCGCGGCGGCGACCGCATCCCCCTCGGTCGCCTCCGAACAGACGAGCGCGGTGAGGTCGGCCGCTTCCATCCGCTTCGATAGCTCGGTCGCCGTAAGCCGGTCGCCGAAGGGAACGAACGTCGCACCCAGCCGCATCGAGGCGTGAACCAGGCCGACGGTCCCGACGCACGCAGGCATCAGGACGCCGAGATGGTCACCCTCCTCGATCCCGTGGGCCGCGAGTCGACCGGCGGTCTCGGCGACGAGCCGATCGAGTTCCGCATACGTCCACGTTTCCCCGTCTTCCGCGCGGACGAGGGCGGGAGCGCTCGGCGAGGAGACGACCCGATGGGAGAGCCAATCGCGCATTGGCGGCCTATACGTGGGCGGCTACAATTGCCTTGTGGTCGCGTCGCTCACCGCCCGGTTCACTCCTCAGCGGGCTTTCGAACGGTGAGCACCGGGACGGGTGACGTCCGTACCACCCGCTCGGTGACGCTTCCGAGGAGATACCGGTCCAGCCCGGTTCGGCCGTGGGTTCCCATCACGATCAGGTCGATGTCGTTCTCGGTGACGTACTCGGTGATCGACCGATAGGCAGTCCCGGTGGTAACGGTCGCCTCACAGTCGACTCCGGCGTCCTCCGCCAGCTGCCGCACGTGATCGGTCGCGCCTTCACCCTCGGACTGCAGCGCCTCGATGACGATTTCGGAACCGGCCTCCAGCGTCGAGTAGGCGGCCCCATCCACGACGTACAACGCGTGTAGCCGGGCGTCGTATCGGTCCGCGAGGTCGACCGCACGCTCGATGGCTGCATCCGATGCCGGGCTGCCGTCGGTTGGAACGAGTATCTTTTGATACATACTGTGGGGATTCCGCGGACGGGGACAAAAACGTTGCCCGCATCTGCCACGGCTCCGCCAACCTCTGGCTTGAGCGGGAGGGTTACTCGTCCGCCTCGATCGCCCCGATGACGGCTTGCTCACACGTTCGAAGCGCGTCCGGACGGGGTGACTCCGACAGCGGCTCCGAGGCGACGGATTGCCATCGGTCGTCGATGAGTGCCAGCCCTTTTACCCAACGCTCGGTCGCGATGATGAGCCCCGAGGTTGGCCCGTCCCGTTCCGTCGCCACCGCGTAGTCGATCCCCGCCGACCGGTTCAGCGTCGCCACCTCCGACTCCCGAAGCGGGCGGGGCGGCAGCGATTCGAGCGAACCCATCCGTCCTATCGGAAGCCCATCGCTTCGATCTGCTCTTGATACCGGTTTCGGATGGTGACCTCGGTGACCTGCGCGACGTCGGCAACCTCCCGCTGGGTCTTCTTCTCGTTACAGAGCAGGGAGGCGGCGTAGATGGCCGCCGCGGCGAAACCCGTGGGGGACTTCCCCGAGAGCAACCCCTGTTCCGCGGAGACGTCGATGATCTCCGTCGCCTTCGACTGGACCTCCTCGCTCAACTCCAGCGAGGAGGCGAACCGGGGGACGAACTGTTTCGGATCGACCGGTTTGAGTTCCAGACCGAGCTCCTGGGAGATGTATCGATAGGTTCTGCCGATCTCCTTCTGTGGCACCCGTGAGACCTCAGCCACCTCATCGAGACTTCGGGGGATCCCCTCCTGTCGGCAGGCGGCATAGAGGGCGGCGGTCGCGACGCCCTCGATCGACCGACCTCGAATGAGGTCCTCGGAGAGCGCGCGGCGGTAGATGACGGAGGCGACCTCACGAACCGAGCGAGGAACGCCGAGCGCGCTCGCCATCCGGTCGATCTCGGAGAGCGCAAACTGGAGGTTGCGCTCGCCCGCGTCCTTGGTTCGGATGCGCTCCTGCCACTTTCGGAGCCGGTGCATCTGGGACCGTTTCTCCGAAGACAGCGAGCGACCGTAGGCGTCCTTGTCCTTCCAGTCGATGGTCGTCGTCAGCCCCTTGTCATGCATCGTTTCGGTGATCGGAGCGCCGACCCGGGACTTCGACTGTCGCTCGGAGTGGTTGAACGCACGCCATTCCGGCCCGCGGTCGATCGTCCGCTCGTCCAACACCAACCCACAGTCCTCACAGACCAGCTCTTGGTCCGCGTCGGTGACGATATCGGTCGAGTCACACTCCGGACATGTGACCGCATCCTCGTCCGACACCTGTTCGACGTCCCGCTCCTGCTGGCGCTGTCTGCTCGGACGTTCCATTATAAAGCCACTGGCAATCGGTATATTTAAAACTTGCCCAAAAATGTAATTCGGCCAAAGTGAGTGGTACCCTGCGGTCACCACGGGTGAACCGCACATGATGGCCGTCACTGCTATCGATTTGGCCCCTGTCTTTGACGAAAATTGCGGCATATCGTCCCCCATGATACGACAGGATACGAGAGGTGAGCGGAGGCGTCGAAACGATATATAACAACTCTGGAACGGATCGCCGAATACAGCCGCATATTTATTACTATGGGACATTTGTAAACCTTTTTGTATAACCAAAGGCAATCATGGAGTATGAGCACCACCAAGCCGGCGGGCGTCGAAGCAACGATACGCGGGTGTCAGACGGCCGATGTCGAGCCGATCGTTATCGACGCGGCGGACCTCGAAAGCACCGCGCCGGGACACCTCCGCGACCTCAAATCGGGTCTCGCGGAGCGGGGCTATCAGCCGGCAACGGTCTCCGCTGAGGCGTGTTTCAGCGAGGATTGTACGCTCGCGACCCAAGAGGAGGCCGACCGGCTTCGCGGGATCGTCCGGGCCGCGTCCTTCCTCGGGGCCAGCCGCGTGGAGTTGCGGATCGACGCGATCGCCGATCCCGAGCGTGTCGAACCGGCGCTGTCGGCGCTTACGGAGCGTGCCACGCGCGAGGGCGTCGATCTCATCCGGCTCGGGGACGCACACTCCGCGGCGTAGACTGATGGCATCCAAACGGTCGCTCGCGACGAAACTCGGCGTTATCGCCGGATTTGAGGACCCACGAGCGGCGCTCGAACAGTATCCGACGCCGCCGGAGCTGGCCGCACACGTCGTTCATCTCGCCGACCTCCACGACGACATCGACGGACGTACGGTCGTCGACCTCGGGGCCGGAACCGGGATGTTCACGCTCGCGGCGGCGCTCCGGGGTCCCGCACGGGTGATCGGCCTGGAGATCGACCGTGACGCACTCGCGATCGCCCGGCAGAACGAGCGTCGCGTTGCCGCCAGCGCGCCCGTCCACTGGCTCCACGGCGATGCGACCCGCGCGCCGCTTTCGGTCCCGGATCCCGTTACCGTCGTGATGAACCCCCCGTTCGGCGCCCAGCGGGACAACCGACACGCCGATCGCGGCTTTCTCAGGACCGCAAGCGAGCTGGCGGCGGTGTCTTACTCCGTTCACAACGAGGGGAGCCGCGAGTTCGTCGAGTCCTTTGCAGCCGACCATGGCGGCGAGGTTACCCACGCGTTTGCGGCCGATTTCCGAATACGAAAGCAGTTCGATCACCACGCTGAATCGGCACGCGAGGTCGACACCGAAGTCTATCGGATCCGCTGGCAATAACGCCGCAACGGTGGCCGTTCGGGAACCTCATCGGCCGGCTCAGCTCCGTTCCCGGCCCTCATAACGCTCCTGTTCGGCGATCCGGACCTCCGTCTCACCTCGCTCGGCGAAGAGGACCCGATCCTCCCGTGTGAAGGTCACGTCGTGAAGCGTGACGCTCTCGTTCGTTTCCGGTATCGTGGCGGTCTCGTTGATCCCGTCGTGTTCGACGCGAAGCTCGAACCCTCCCTCGACGGCCGCGACGGTGACCGTCCGTCCGTCGATCCGTGGCTCCGCCCGTTTCGGCTCGCCCACGAACGCCGTCGATCGCTCCCCGTCGTGGATGAGGTCGACCCGGTAGGTCGCGCCCCCATCGGCGGCGACCCATCCGCTGCGCTGAGCCCAAACCGTCTCACGCCAGCCGGTCCCCCCGAGTTCGACCGCCCGATAGCCCCAGTGTTGGAGCGACCCCCGCGAGACGGCGGTGGACCAGATCTGCCGATCGGCGTTCTGAACGATCACCCCCGAGGTCGTCACCGACGTGGAGCGACCGAACGCCTCGACGTCGATCACGTTCACCATTTGATCCTCGACGTTCTCCGCGTAGGTGACCTGATAGCCCTCAACCTCGATGGGATCGCCTGGAAGGTCCCCGTCGTCGACGGTGACGAGATTCGGCACGATGCCGGGGCCCGCGACCGCCGCGAGCGCGAGCACGACGAGCAGAAAGCCGATCGCCGCAGGCGTGGTAGCCCCCAGCGTCGACCGGAGGGCCGCGAACCGTGTCTCCACGCCACGCTCGGTATCACCCGAGAGCCACGGGATCGACTCCCGAAGCGGTCGCTCCCTTCCGGCGACCGCGACCGCGACGATGAGCGCGAGCAGTACCATGAGCGCGAGCCCGAGCGCCCGGTACAGCTCGTAGCGTTCGTTCCCGAGATACCAGTAGACGGCCCAAAAGCGCCGGGAGGTACCGAAGAGGAGCACCGCGACGAACACCGTCAGTGCCGCGGTATGTGGTCCGACACCCACACTTCGACGGCGTCGAACCAGCCAGACGGCGACGAGCACCCCCGAGATGAATCCCAGCGCGTGCCCCTGCACGGCGATGTTCGCCCAGCCCGGGGGGCCGTATGAAGAGGTCGCCGCGGCCACTTCAATCGGGTTGTCGATCGTCGAGTGAAGCAGGCTCACGAGCGTCGACCCGGAGAGCGCCGCGATGGTGCCGATCGGATAGTGGACCAACGCGAACCCCCACAAAGCGAAGACAACCCCCGAAAAGCCGATCACCGGCCCGAGCGCGAACAGCGAGGAGACGCCCCCGAAAAGCAGGATCGCGCCCGGGACGACGACGAACGCCCGGAGATATGGGTTTGTCGTGAGCGCCGGGCTGGCGTGGTCACCCCCGTCGGTTCGCGGCGACGGATCCGAGGCATCGGTGGGACCCGTCGATGGAGTCGTGTCCACCGAATCCCCGTCATCTGAGGCCCTGTCCACCGAATCCCCGTCATCGGATGGTCGCTCCGGATCGTCCGCCGTTCCCTTCCGGTCGCGGGGGAAGTGCCCGTACGCGTACTCTGCGAGCGCGCCGGCGACGAGCGTCGAGAGGAGGTTACCGGTGATGTGGCTCCGGCTGGAGTGGGCGTAACCGGACCAGAGCATTCCTTCGGGATAAAAATACGACCACCCACGGAACGGGATGACGACGGGGCGGTCCGGGTTGTCGAGGCCGCTCTGGACGAACAGATAGACGCCGATCACGAACGCGATGACGATCAGCGTTCCCCATGGAACCCCGAAGAGGAGCCGCGACCGGAGTTGCCGTGCCCACGACCCCTCGGGTGCGTCCACACGGTGAACGATGACGGCCGCCACCAGGATCGTCGCCGCCGCGACGAACAGATGGACGGTGTCGGACGCCAACGCCTCCAGTACCATACCGTAACGAAAGCGCGTGACCGCATATCAATCCGCGGGTGGTCACTCCGGGAGCGGCCGGCTTAGATCTTGTTCTCCGCGTCCTCGGCGAGTTCCTCCATCCGCTTGCCGACCCGGCCGGCGGGGGAGAACTCGTCCTCGCTCATCGCGCTCGCAAGGGCGTTGCCGAGCACGAACACCGCGTGTTTGTGCTCGCTCTTCGATTTATGGACGTGGGAGGGATCCACGCCGAGTTCGTCGTACGGCTCGAAGAGGTCGGCGTCGACGGTCTCCTGGGCGCGGAAATATTCCATGATCGTCACCATCTGTTCGTGGAGCTCAAGCAGTTCGTCTTTGTGCATGGGGAACGCTACGAGCGGTAAGCCATTTAACGGTTGTTACGGACTAGCGGGCGCAAGCCCGGGAGATCCGATCGGTGGGATCGAAAGGGATACCTCGTCGGAACCGCATCCCGAACGGCGGGGACATCCGTGCGATACTCGGGGGTTCGGGTTAAAAGACGTACTCGTCCTCGTGTCCCATCATTCCCTCGTCCTCGAATCCCGGCGTGTCGCCGTCATCGAGCGGGCCGCTGGTTTTGTACGCCTTGATGCCGGTGGACAACAGCTCCTCGACCGCCTCCTCGCGGTTCAGGAACTCGCCTTCTTCGACCATCTGGGCGATCTGCATTTCGAGGTGTTCCGGCACCGTAATCTGGACTTTCGGCATTCTCTGCTCGGGAGTAATGCCATCGGATATATAAACTTGGCGTCGGGATCACGGCGCCGAGTGAACGGTTCTGCCAACGTCGATACGTCGCGAAGCGACGCAGCGGGTGACGAAAGGAGGGGTAACCAAACGAGGGATGACCGAACGGTACTCATACGTGTGGCCGGCGAGTATGAGTACCCATGGCCGATCACGCGACGAACAGCGTCACCGATCTGACCGACCTGTACCGGGAGTACGGTGATGAACGGCTCCCGCCGGGACAGCGGCAAACCGACCGGTTCCCGGTGCTCTCGAAGTCCGGGACGCCATCTATCGACCCGGAAACGTACCGGTTCGAGGTATGGGGGACCGTCTCGGAGGAGCTGAGCTACTCGCTTGAAGCGTTCCACGACCTCCCCTCTGCGACCCAGCGACAGGATTTTCACTGTGTCACGGGATGGAGCAAGTTCGACTGCCGCTTTACCGGCGTGACGTTCGAGGAGATCGCGACACGTGCCGGTGTCGATGCGGATGCGGAACACGTCCTGTTTCACGCCGCGGATGGCTACACGACGAACCTCCCGTTGTCGGAGTGCGAGCGTGACGGCGTCCTGTTCGTGTACGGCTATGACGGCGGGGAACTCCCGCCGGATCACGGGGGCCCGATCCGTGTCGTGACGCCGCACAAGTACGCATATAAGGGTGCAAAGTGGGTGACCGGCGTCGAGTTCCTGACCGAGCGCCAGCTCGGCTACTGGGAACGCCGCGGCTACAGTGACACCGCGAACCCCTGGAACGAGGAACGATACGGATAGTCGACCGACGTTCGGAAGGCTGTCGATCCCCGCCGTCCCCCTCGCGTGAGACGGCGGGCGAACGGCCGCGATAGGTAGGGTAAAGGGCGCGCGGTCCTGACGGTATTTCGATGGATGTACCGCGCCAAACGTCGTCGCCGGGGTTGATAAGTCGGACCGTTAGGATCGACCGGCCGGCGTTCGGTGCGGCGTTCGAGGCGCTCCCCACCCCACGGACGAGTTGGAGCGCTCCCGACGACGCGCTCGTCCTCGGTGGAGGGGCGGCGGCAACGCTCGTCGCGGACGGATCCGACCGGTTCGCATCGATCCGGTCGGCCGCCGACACCCTGTTCGAAAGCGGCGACGTTCACGCGGGGACGGAGGCCGCGCGCCCCCGTCTATTCGGCGGGTTCGCCTTTCATGAGGGTGGCTGTGCAGGCACGCCGTGGGAGCCGTTTCCGGAGGCCCGATTCGTCCTCCCACGGGTGCAAGTCACGTTCGCCGAGAACGGGACGTGGCTGACGGTGAACGCCGCGGATCAGGACATGACGGTATCCGCGGTCGAAAGGCGCGTCCGCGAGGAACGGTCCACACTTGAGGGCTTGACAACCGCGGACGGCCGCCCACCGCGACCGGGTATCGTCGAGAAACGACGGACGACAGATCGGGCGGCGTGGACGGCGAGCGTCGAAGCGGCCATCGAGCGGATCCGTGATGGTCACCTGCGCAAGGTCGTGCTCGCGCAGGCGATGGAAGCGGACCTCGCGGCGTCGTTTCCGCGTGCAGCCACACTTGAACGGCTGGCCGAGAAGTATCCCGACTGTCATCGCTACTGTTTCGAACCGAACGGCGGCGACGCGACCTTCTTCGGTGCAACCCCCGAACGGCTCGTCTCGCTCAGGGGGCGGACCGTCGAGACGGACGCCCTAGCCGGGACGACGGGCCGAGGAGAGACGCCGGCGGAGGACGAGTGGTTGGCCGAGGAGCTATTGGCGGACCCGAAGAACCGTCACGAACACGACCTCGTCGCGGAGACGATCCGGCAACAGTTGGAGCCGTACGCGGCGTCCATCTCCCCGGGTGAGCGGCGGGTCCGACGGCTCGCCACGGTTCAACACCTTCATACGCCGATCACGGCGGAGCTGGATACGGACAGACACGTCCTGGAACTCGTCGAGGCGCTCCACCCCACCCCGGCGGTTGGTGGGTTGCCGCCGGCACAGGCGCTCGAAACCATCCATGAGACGGAACCGTTCGACCGCGGGTGGTATGCGGCGCCAGTCGGCTGGATAGACGCCGCCGGAAACGGCGCGTTCGCCGTGGCGATCCGGTCGGCAGTGGCGGAGCCCGAACGGGCAACGCTCTTCGCCGGCGTCGGCCTCGTCGCGGATTCAAACCCGGACCAGGAGTGGGACGAGATACAGCTCAAGTATCGGCCGATCCTCGACGAGCTGGAAGCCGATCCCTCCTCGCAACGGGATTGACCGCAATTCACTGATACATCTTGAGCGGCTCCGCCTGCGAACTTTCCTCGCTCGCTTGCTGCATCCGCCTCGCAAACGCCTCCTTTGCGTCCCGTATCTCCTCGGCCTGATCGGTGAGCCCCTCTATCGGCGTGTCGATGCCGGCGATCGGATCGATTCCCTTCTCAATAAGCGTACTCGAAGCTTCAGGATCCGGGAACTGCGGATCGGACTCGACGATCAACCCGACCGCCGATGCGTCGCGCTCCAGCGCGTCCGCAAGCATCGCCCCCGTCGGTCCGGAAACCAACCCCGACTCGGGTGGCGCTTCAAGATCGGCGGCCGCGACACGCGGGTCGCCGGCCCCGGCGGTCACCCCGTATAGTTCCGGCGGCGAGGCGTCTCGCTCGCGTGCGAGCCCTGAGAGGTAGACCGGAAGCACCGCCTCCTCATCGATCCACCCGGCGAGACAGCCAGCGAACTCCACCGCCGCCGCGGGGTGTACCGGAACGTCGCTCTGAAGCACCAATAATCCAGTTTCCGGGTCCGCATAGAGCCGGACCGGCGTTCGGAGGGAGCCATCCGCGGCCGCATACGTGGCGACCCGCGGGAGCCCCTCGCAGTGAACGTTGGCGTAGTGGAGCATCTCGTAGGTCTCTATCAGGTGATCGGCGGCGATCTTCCCGACGAGGCCCACACCGGGAAACCCCTCGACGAGTATCGGATCCTCCAACGGTACCTCCTCAACGATAGTGATTCGTGCCATATGCGACCGTATGTCGGTGAGGTATATACCTCTGGCCTCAAGCGAGGGGGCGACGGTCGCTCGCCGGTTCCGTCCGAAACCGACTAATCACGTCCAGCGGTACGGGACCTATGAACCCGCTGGAGCGGTATGAGCCGCTCGTCGACGACCGCGAAGCGTTTCGGGCGGCCTGTGATCGACCGCTCCCCTCCGTCGTTCGTGTGAACACCATCGCGACGACGGCCGAGCGCGTCGCGGCCGCATTCGACGAGGAGGGTATCCGATACGAGACCGTCGATTGGCACGATGGGCTCTTTGTCCTCCCAGATGGACATCCCGGCCGGAACTGGCCCCACTTTCACGGTTGGACACACGGGCAAGAGGAGGTGTCCGTGCTGCCCGGGCTTGCACTCGATCCGCAGCCCGGGGACCGGGTGTGGGACGCCTGTGCGGCACCGGGCAGCAAGACGACGCAGATCGCGGCCATGATGAACGACCAGGGAACCGTCGTCGCGAACGACAACAACCTCGGTCGGCTCTCGGCACTCCGACATAACACCGAACGCCTCGGGATCACGAACGTCGTCGTGACGAATCAGGACGCGCGAAACTACTCGCTCAAGCCGTTAGCGTTCGACGGTTTCGATCGGGCGCTCGTGGACGCGCCGTGCTCCTGTGAAGGGACCTGTCGAAAGAACCCGGACGTGCTCGACGAGTGGACCATGGACCACGTCAGGGCGGTCGCCGGGATTCAGAAGGGAATTCTCACCCGTGCGGTACGGATGACGCGACCCGGCGGGACGGTGGTCTATTCGACCTGTACGTTCGCTCCCGAGGAGAACGAGGCGGTCCTCGATCACGTCCTCGCCGAGGTTGACTGTGAACTCGTGCCGTTTGACCTTCCGGTACGGACGACACCCGGAGTGCTCGAATGGGACGGGGAAACGTACGATCCGAGCGTCGAACACGCACGACGGATCTACCCACACCACAACGATACGGGCGGCTTCTTCTGCGCGAAGATCCGCGTCGGCGGCGAGGGGGTGGAAGCATGAGCGAGCGATCCAATCGGGGACAGCGGTTCGACCGGCTTCCTGTGACGCCGGATGAGCGGCAGGTCCCCGGCCGAGCGAGCCGGCAGGAGGTCCTCGATTGGTGGAACGATCGGTTCGGGATTCCCCCGGAGACGTTCGAGGGCTACACGTTCTGGGAGAAGGGCGCCGGGAAGGTGTGGATCTTCAACGGCGAGGCGACCGATCCCAGCACCGTTGAGGCCATCGGTATGACCTTCCTCAGAACCCGACAAGACCATTGGAAGCCGACCATGCGTGCCGTACAGCGGTTCGGCGGGATGGCGACGCGAAACGTCATCGAGCTCAGTCCCGAGCGGGCGAGGCGGTTTGCAGCGGGCGAAGATCAACAACTGCCGGAGTGGGACGGTGACTGGGGCTATCTGATCGTCACACACGAACTCGCCGGCGGACAGGCAGCGCTCGGCGTCGGCTTATATCTCCACGATGAGCTTCGATCGGTCGTTCCGAAGGGGAGCCGGGAGGACCTCGCCGTCATCGATCGTGAGTGAGGAGGGTAACGAGGAATGCTCACCGGAGTGGCGGTTGAAGGAATGGCGAACAGGCGGTGCCGCTTCACGCATCGACACACGACGGAGCACCACACACCCGCAAACCGCCGTGCCGCGACCATCAGGCCATCCCGCCGTACTGGCCTCGGTATCGGATAAAAGAGCTTGCATGCGGCTCCCTTCGACTGTTTTCGACCCCCAGTCTACCCCGGGGGGTTGGGCCCGGCAGAAATCCACATGGTTGATCGATCGCTTCATGGCCCTTGGGACATACAGACACGGATATGACCGACGATGGCCGGATTCCCGTAACCGTCCTGAGTGGCTATCTGGGCGCGGGGAAGACGACGATGGTGAATCACCTGTTGGCCAACCCCGGTGACCGTCGGATCGCGGTTATCCTCAACGACATGGGGGAGGTCAACGTCGACGCCGAGCTCGTCGCCCGCGAGAACGACGAGGAGGGTATCATCGATCTGTCGAACGGGTGTATCTGCTGTCGGCTACAGGACGATCTGTTGACGGAAGCGAGCGCGCTCGCCGAGGAGCGCGAGTTCGATTACCTGCTCGTCGAATCCTCGGGGATCTCCGAGCCGATCCCCATCGCCCGCGCGTTTACCGAGGGAACGGACGATTCGGAGATAGACCCAACCGAGCAGTTTCGTCTCGATACGATGGTCACCGTCCTCGACTGTTTCGGGTTCTGGAAGGAGTTCGATGCGGGTGAGACCCTGCCGGGCGGGGCCAACCCCGATCCCGAGCGGCCGCTCTCGGACGTGCTCGTCGAGGGGATCGAGTTCTGTGACGTATTGGTGTTGAACAAGACCGATATGGTACCGGACGACGTGCTCGACCGGATCGAGTCGGTCGCGGAACGGCTCGGGCCGCGGGCACGCCGGATACGGACGAACCATTCACGGGTCGATCCGGACGACGTGCTCGACACGGGCATGTTCGATTTCGAATCGGCGAAGGGGTCGGCCGGCTGGAAACGTGAACTCGCCGCGAGCGAACGTGATGGCCACGCCGAGAGCGAACATGGCGATGAACACGGCGATGAACGAGGCGATCAACACGACCACGGACACCACGCCCACGACCACGATCATTCGGAGGGAGCGGCCGCGGCCCACGGGATCGATTCGTTCGTCTACCGATCGGCGGATCCGCTCGATCCGGAGGCGTTTGCGGAATGGCTTGGNGAGTGGGACGGAGCNATCATCAGGGCGAAAGGGGTCGCGTACGTCGCCGGCACCGACGACGTTATCGGGGTGAGTCAGGCCGGGCCGTCGGTTCAGGCGGGTGCGATCGGCCAGTGGTCACCGACCGATGACAGGCGAACCCGGCTCGTGTTCATCGGCCAGGAGATGGACGAGGAGCGTATNCGCGACGAACTCAGGGCGCTCACCGCGACGGACGACGATGTCTCTGAGTCCGCCGTGAAGGGCGTGTTTCCANTATAAATNGTCCCCGGTCAGAGGCCGAGTTCGGCGCGGAGGTCATCCCAGTCTTCATGGAATCCGTGTGTCGACTCAGTCTCCTCCCCGAACGCGGATTGATACACCTCGTCGTATTTGAGGAGTTCCCCCCAACCGTCGTGGAAGGCCCAATTACAGTATTGACACATATGCTGTGAGAAGACGGCTGTCCGTCATAAGTGTTGAGCCGACGGATCGGGGAGGCGGTTGTCGATCCAACCGTTGAGCGAATCGGTGAAATATGGGTTGTAGTCTTCGGCGGGATTATTGACATACGGCCGGTAAAGTGAACTACCGACAACGGCGCTGTCGACCCGCCCCGCCCTCATCGAGCCCACGTGAGGCCATGTCCCCGTTGCCCGTGCCGAGTCGTCCTCCGTGGGCCGGAAACGGCAGGTCGTTGTCGGGTCCCCACTGACGCCCCCGCCCTTCGGAGCATCCTCACCGCTGGTCTCTGGGGGACGGGTATCTGCCCCTCCGCCCGTTGGAACTGTCTTGATTTATGTTCGAGCGACCCGGCGTGAACCCCCCTTTCAGGATCGGTCGGCGTCAGCGAGACGGCCTTGAACGGGGATAGCAGGGTGATGGCGAACGGAGATCACTTCTCGACATCGTCGATCGCGTCGCTTTCGGCGGTCGAAGGGGGCGATCTCGGTGGTGGAAGGGGGCGATCTCGGCGGTCGAAGATGTTCGCTCCGGTGATACGAACCGTGGGGCGGGAGTGATCACGGGAACATGCTGCCGGGTCGATGGCGCCGTGCGATTCAAGTATACACACGTTACTATTCCGACAATGGTCCTCCCGCACGCTCCGCGTTCGCTCCTCCTTGCGGTAGTCATCGCTCTCGCCGCGGTCGTCGGCGCTGTCGTGGTTGACGAGGTTCCTGAACCCGGATCGGACGAGTCCGATCCCGACTCACTCGTGGCACCGACGTTGGAGTCCGAGGGCGCACCCTACGACACGCTAAACGCGTCTCGCGAGACGGTCGTGGAGACGAGGGAGCGGCCCGGCGAGGTGCCCGAGCG
>SL_5KL_010_SEDDRAFT_10000336_pt1 | contig 30775 bp, 26 predicted proteins | sample SodLakKL_010_SED_FD_9118 | JGI IMG/M metagenome (IMG submission 9118) | reverse complement strand
CCAAACCCTGGCCTAGCCTCCCATGCGAAGCCCATCGCACATTGTAGTGATACGTCACTTTGCCCAGCTTTGGCTTAGCTTTGGGCACTGTCAAAGTTGAGGCAGGTTCTTGACTGCGGCGAAGAACTGCCGTGTCCACTCGTTGGCGACCTTGCGGTTGGCACAGAAGACGATCCGTAGGTTCGGATGCAGTGCGTAGAGCTCGGCAATGGCCCGGGCACAAAAGCCGGCTGTATAGTGACGTACCTTCTTGGGATTGAGAAAATCGGCATAAGGTGTTTCGATTACCAGGGCATGGTTGTCATGGGTCGCTAGCTCGGCCAGCCTCTGATGTAGTATCGGCATCATACCGAAATCGGCGAGCAGGTTCTCCATGGTCTTGCGCTCTACCAGGGCCAGAATCCTGTCGCCGTCCATAAGGGCATAATCGCCCGAAGGGAGGCTGCCGCGCTCGGTGACCGCCCGCGCGAAACGCCACGGGTATTTCTCGTTGCTGTGGATGCGGACGACCATTTGGGTGCCGCCCCGGGGAGGTGCCAGCTTGAATGTGGGACGGCGTTGCTGTATAGCCCTCTGGGTCAGCCAGAAGATCTGCTCATAGCTCTCTCCCGGTCTATCCTTATAGGACTTCTTCAAGAACAGGAAATCGCACCGCTTGCACATCTTACGGTCGAGCACCACGGAGATGCGGCGGCCGCGGTCATGGAAGGCGACGATGTCCACCCGTTCGACCTCCTCCAGCACCTCATCGTGCGCCGGCGGCCCGTCCTCCCGCAGACAGAAGATATGCCGTCCCACCGTCGGCCAGCGGTCTTGCGTGCGCAGCACCAGCCACGGCTTAGCCTGTCTGATAATCTGTAGGCGGTAAGGGAAGCGGTCGTTTTGTGTCCGCTCCAGAATCCAGATACCCTCCATCGACCACATGATTATACTGCAAGGTACACGGTGAGTTAAAGCCACACTTCGCACCAGGCCTCAATGCAACCTCCAGTGCATCAAGAAGAGTGTCCTGCCGGAAGACTGACGCCGTCCCGAACCCATGCTAGAATACGTGGACCAAAGAAGGCGCAAGCTGCTGAATTAGGGCAGCTTCGAGGGAGCATCAGATGATATGGCAGTTTACATCGCAGTCGCCACTTGTCGAGGGTGCATGGGCCGGCGGTATATTGGCCGCTTCTGTCCTGATAGCCTGGCTGATTACCTGGGTGCTAGGACGTGTAAGGCGAAGGATTGAGGAGCGGCGTAAGGCAACATCCACCCCCGACATACTGCGGTCGATTTCAAAGCCTGTTTTCGTCTTGGTGACGGTACAAGGGTTTCTCCTGGCACTGCGCTCATTGTCCTATCTGGAGCCTTGGTACCCTTATATCACAGGGGTTGCTGCCGCGGTTGCGATAGTCCTCGTCACTCATATCCTGGCGGTGATCATCCGTCCGTGGCTGAACTGGTACATGTGCCGCAGAGAAGTGCGACCTGGCCTGACCCAGCTGACAAACCAGGTGACAACGGCGCTTATATATATAATCGGACTGCTCGTATTACTGCAGTCCTTTGGTATCGCTATCAGTCCGATCCTGGCAGGACTGGGGATAGGTGGCCTGGCCATAGCACTGGCACTGCAGCCGACGCTCAGCAATTTTCTCGCCGGTGCCCAGCTTGTCTTCGACAGAACATTTCATATCGGCGACTATATCGAGCTCGACACCGGCGAGAGGGGCTTTGTCCAGCATGTGGGCTGGCGCAGCACGCGCGTGCGCTCACTGTACAACAACGTGATGATCGTTCCCAATTCACGGCTCATAGCGACCGTAGTTACCAACTATCACCGACCCGATATGTCAGTGGCAGTGCTGGTTGAGGCGGGTGTCAGCTATAGCAGTGACCTGGCCCAGGTGGAGAGGGTGGCCCTGGCCGCATCACGGGAGGTAGTTGCAGAGTTGCCGGAAGCGGTGGAGGCCGTTGAACCCTTTTTCGCATTTGAAGAAATCGGAGAGTCGAACATCAACTTCTGGATCTGGTTATATGCAAAGGACCGGTCAGCTTCCTTCCGACTAAAGAGCGAGCTGATCAAGCGTCTTCATTCCCACTTCGACCGCGAGGGAATAGTAATAAACTATCCCGTGCGGTTGATATCGCACGGCCAGTCCGGCGATGGGAGGTTTATCCCGGCAGCGGGAGACCCCGGTCTGGAAGGGCCGGAGGAGACCCGATGACCCGTATACGTCGGGCAGTGGCGCTTACCTACTGCGTGGCGCTGATAACGAAGTGAGGATTCTTGCGGGGTGATTCATGGCCAAAGTAGAGATCGAACGCAAGGGGCGCTTGATGGTGGTGACCATCAACCGTCCGGAGGTCCGCAACTGCGTCGATGGCGAAACGGCGCAACTGCTCTTCGAGGCCGTCCGCTCGTTTCGCGAAACGCGGGACCTCGACGTGCTTGTCCTGACCGGCGCGGGCAAGGTTTCCTTCTGTTCAGGGGCGGACCTGAAGAACGTGGAAAGCCTCATGGCGCGCCGCGGCGTGGATGAGTCGGGGCCGATGGGCATCAGCCGTATTACCGATCTGGAAAAGCCGGCCATCGCCGCCGTGAATGGCTATTGCCTGGCGGGGGGCCTTGAGTTGGCCTGCTGGTGCGATTTTCGGGTTGCGTCCCGCAACGCCGCTTTCGGCAACCCCGCCCGCCGTTGGGGTGTGCCGCTGGTGGATGGGGGCACGCAGCGCCTGCCCCGCATCGTCGGACTGGGCAACGCGCTCTATCTTATCGAGACCGGCGTCGTGATCGACGCCGACCGCGCCTTGCGCATGGGGTTGGTGCAGGAGGTNGTATCGGCGGGGCAGGCGCTGAACCGCGCGCTGGAGCTGGCTGATGCTATGTCGGGATACCCCCGTACCAGCCTGGAAAACGACCGCAGGGCTGTCTATGAAGGCCTGGCGCTGTCGGTTGCGGAAGGCGTCGATCTCGAGGCGAAGCTTCACGAGACCAGTTTGGCCGATCCGGAGATGGTGAACAGGCTGCGTGGGTACCTTGCCGGGCAACGTCCGCCCTTCCCCCGTCCGCCGGCCTCACCATAGTGCTGTATGTATCGGCCGGGGGCCCGGCCGGTGGCGGTGGTGAGCCTCAAATGTGATCACTGGAGAGGTTTCGCGGCCCGCGGGCTCAATGGTATTGTGCGCGTACTACAGCAAGCCCAGCCTCTTCGCCTGCTGCTGAAGCGTTCCCCGAAAACTTGGATGAGCCAGCCCTATCAGGGCCCTGGCCCTTTCCGTATTGGGTCTGCCCTTCAGGTGTGCTATCCCGTACTCGGTCACGACATAATCGGCGTAGTAGCGCGGAACGGTGGGTATCTGGGGAGCAAGAGGGTTGTTCGGTTCGAGCGTTGGATGTGTCACTATGCGGGAGGAAGCCCCGTCCCCCGTGATAGAGGGCAGAACAGTCACGAATTTGGCATCGGGAGCTATGACACATCCCAGGGCGAAGTCCAGTTGTCCGCCCGAGCCGGTGTACTGGTCTTCGAGGCCCAGCAGGTCGGAGTAGATGTTGCCGAAGAGATCGACCTGGAGGGCACCGTTTATCGCTACCATCTTGCTGTTCATGGCGATGATCTTCGGGTCGTTGGTGTAATCGACCGGCTGCATCTCTATCAACGGGTTATCATTCAGCCACTCGTACAGCTTCGTCGTGCCCCCGTGAAAGGTACACACTATCTTGCCTTCGTGGATGCTCTTCCGGGCGTTGGTCACAGCGCCCGCTGCCACGAGCTCCCTTAGGCCCTCGGGGACCATCTCGGTATGTATGCCCAGGTCCTTCTTCTCTTTGAGAAAATGCGTCACCGCCTCGCTCACTCCTCCGTACCCGACCTGCACCGTTGAGCAGTCATCCACGAGTTCAGCTACGTATCGACCGATCTTCTCTTCCACGGCGGTGATGGGCGACTGCTCGAGTTCATAGAGGGGTTGGTCGATCTCGACGACGTAGTCAAGTTGCGTCATGTGCAGGAAAGACCTTCCGTGCGTCCTCGGCATGTTCGGGTTGATTTCCGCAATGACCACCCTGGGCGGCCGCTCGAGTGCGCCCTGGGCATAGTCCACCGACACCCCCAGGCTGCAATTGCCGTCACGGTCGGGCGGCGACACGGTCAACAGCAGAACATCGCTTCGGAAATCACCTTCTCGAAGCAGTCCGGGGGTGTTGCCGAAGGTCACCGGGTAGAAATCGGCGCGCCCTTCGCTCAGCACCTGCCTCACGCACTTGCTGCGGCCACAAAAGGCGGTAGCACACCTCACCTGCTTCTCCATGCCCGGCTCCAGGTATTTCTCCTGGAAGCGACCGAACGGGGCATAATGGAATATCCTCACTCCCACCAGTTCAGGGGCCCTGTCCAGCAGCGCCATGGGGAGAAGGCGCGGCTCGCCACAGAAGTTCGCCAGCACCACGTCGTCATACGACTGTATGGCTTCGACCGCCTGTTCGGCTGTCACGATCTTGGGGGAACGCTTGTCCGTCATCGATGGCTCTCCTCCTCACTATTATGAGGGATTACAATGCATTTGTGCAACGGGCCAACAGACTACCACTACACGGCGCACTGCCTCCCGTGCTAGACTACCGCCCGTGGAGACCGTGGTTGTACTGGCCATGCACGGCATGCCTCCTGCCGATTTTCGGCAGGAGGAGCTGGCGGAGTTCTTCAGACTGCACTCGATGGTGCATTCAGGGTCGGGCGGCGACCGTGAAGACCACCGAAAGCGCTATGCCTTTCTCGAGGACAAGATGAGGCGCTGGCCGCGCAATGAGCAGAATGACCCGTTTCACGGGGCGTCCCGGCAACTGGCGGCACATCTCAGCCGGGAGTCGGGCTACGAGGTGGTGGTGGGCCACAATGAGTTCTGCGCCCCCGATCTGTATGAAGCGCTGGAGTCGGCCGCCGACAAAGGCGCCGGCAAGATCATCGTGGTTACTCCCATGATGACGCGTGGCGGCGACCATGCCGAGAAGGATATACCGGTGGTCATCGACAGGTTCCGCACGCTCTGTCCCGAGATAGACGTAGTGTACGCCTGGCCGTTTGATGCAGCCCGGGTGGCCCGGTTCCTGGCCGACCACATTTCGAACCTCGCCTGACTGCTCTTCTCCCCCGATCCTCTTCATGCTTCATTCCTCGCCTGTCATCCTGTCGCACGTGTGGTCGACGTCCGGAACTCCAACGGGAGCCCCCGACGACAAATGGCCGCCCGAGCAGACTGGACACAGTGCTCATCCATCGCACATAATTGTGCATACCGGGGACAGAGACTCAGGGGCACGGCGATGCGGATGAGCGACCTGATCGACAAGACGGTGGGGNTATATCACTTCCTCGCCGATAGGCTGCCCGCGAACGTTCCCACGGTGGATCCGAAGCCTCGCAAGGTCAACCCGTGGCGACATCAGGGTAGAGTCATCGTGGCCCGCGTATCCGCAGCAGATGATGTCCGACCTGCCATCGAAAAAGAACCGTCGGTCTCCTGGGCCGGCTGGAACAGGCCATTGGTAGAGGGGACAGGGTTCTTGTTAAGCCCAACTATAACAGCCCCGACCCTCCCCCGGCCTCTACAGACCCGTCCTTTTTGCGCGCGGTGCTCGAAATGCTCGTGGAGGCCGGCGCCAGACCTACCATAGGTGAGAGCGCGGGTGGAGTGTGGCGGCCGACGCGAAATGTGTTCCGCCAGGTGCATGTGGATGACCTCGCCCGGGAGCTGGGCGTCGGCTTGATCGCGTTCGACGATGCGGATACGGAGTGGGTGAGGATCAGAATAGGGGGCGACTATCTGCGTGAGCTGGTAGTGCCCCGCGCGGCCTACGAAGCCGACAAACTGGTCTATCTGCCGTGCATGAAGACGCACCGGCTGGCCGGCTTCTCCGGTGCCCTGAAGCTGGGTTTCGGCTTCGTTGCTCCCGGGCAGCGGCGCGGGTTTCACGCGGGTCATCTGCAACAGAAGGTGGCAGAGGTCAATCTGTGCTGGCAGCCCGATCTCATCATCATGGACGGCCGGAAGGCCTTCGTATCGGGCGGCCCAAACAAGGGCCAGGTGGTGGAACCGGGACTGTTGCTGGCCTCCGGCGACCTCATTGCCGTCGATGTTGAAGCCGCTAAGACGCTCCTCGCCGGGGGAGGCAAGAACAGGCTTCCATCGGACCCGTGGCAGTCGCCGCAGGTGGTTACGGCCGTGAAGCACGGCCTCGGGGCAGGCAGAGACGGCTACGTCGTCGTCGACTGATGCCGCGTTCTGATCCTCCCGCCCATTCGCAGCCTCCGACATAGCCGGCCTCAGGAAAGTGGCACCTGGGGAAAAGCGCAGCAAAGGATGCAGTGCAGCGCTCTTGTTATATTTTTGTTACGTTTCGCGCCTGGAATTTACGGTTCTTTAATCGAAATCCTGCTAGACTGAGCGTGGCTCGCCCGTGCAGGAGGTGATATGCCGGAGCAGACACGTGGTATTCAGTTTTGGGTGGCTGTGCTGATACTCGTAGCCACGGTAGTCGTGTCCGTGTTTACCTATGACCGTCGGCTTGATTTGCACTTCCGCCTGGGGCCGGAACTCGTACACCACTGGATGACCTGGGTGGGGACTGTTTTTATCGGCGTCTTTACGCCTGCCTACCGCCTTCTGAAGCGCCGCTATAGGAGTAGGTACAGTCTGTTACTCAACATACATACCTATGGTAACCTGGTTGCCTTCTTGCTGATATCGGTCCACTTCGCACAGCAGATAGGCCGGCCGGCCGAGTTTTTTCCCGACCTGGGAACCGGATTGGCGCTCTATATCACCGTAAGCCTGCTTGTTATTACTGGGTTTCTTCAAAGATTCAGACTAGCACAGAGGGTTGCCGGGTACCAGAGGTCCATACACGTTGGCACTACCATGGCTTTCTATATTGTCATCGTCATACACATATTACAGGGCCTGGGAGTCCTGTAGGTGGACAGGTCTGGAGTGTTGCTCTGCCTTGAGCATCGGTGAAACAGGCAAGAGCAGGGGAGGCGGGTGCCCTGTGAGGGAAGGGCAGAGTATGCGGACACCGGATTCAGGCTTGGCGCCGGGGAAGGGGTATGGAACACAGGGACCAAGACGCACATAAGGAGCGCGGGTCAGCGGGAAAGGCCCCCGACCATCATCGCATGATGATGGCGGACTACCGCCGGCGGTTCTTCGTCTCGGTCATCCTCACAGTTCCCGTTCTCGTCCTCAGCGAGTCGGTGCAGGCGTTCCTCGGGTTGCCGGACATCGGCTTCGTCGGAGACCAGTACGTCGTCTTCGCGCTATCCAGCGTTGTCTATGCCTATGGCGGGTTCCCGTTCTTGAGAGGGCTGTATGACGAGGTAAAAGGCAACAACATAGGCATGAAGACCCTCATCGGCACCGCGATTTCGGTGGCCTACGTGTACAGCAGCGCGGTCGTGTTCGGTCTTCCCGGCGTCCCCTTCTTCTGGGAACTGGTGACGCTGGTTGATGTGATGCTGGCCGGGCACTGGATAGAGATGAGGTCGGTGCTTGGCGCATCCCGTGCGCTTGAGGAACTGGCCAGGCTAATGCCGGCAACAGCCCATAAGCTCATGCCCGACGGTAGTACCGAAGATGTCCCGATAGAGGAGCTACAGATCGGTGACAGGTTCATCGTTAGACCCGGAGAGAGGGTGCCGGCGGATGGGGAGATCGAGGACGGCGAGACCTCCGTTAACGAGGCGATGCTCACCGGCGAAAGCCAGCCTGCACATAAGACCAGGGGCAGTAACGTGATCGGTGGGTCGGTTAATGCCGAAGGCGCTATCACCGTGGAGGTAAGGAAGATGGGTAAGGACTCCTACCTATCACAGGTGATCTCGCTCGTCGAACAGGCGCAGCAGAGCAAGTCGAGGACGCAGGACCTGGCCAATCGGGCCGCCCGCTGGCTCACCATTATCGCGCTTACCGTGGGGCCGGCCACCCTCGTCGTCTGGCTCACGGCATTCGGCCGCGAGTTCATATTCGGCCTGGAACGGATGGTGACGGTGATGGTTATCGCCTGCCCCCATGCCCTGGGGTTGGCCGTACCGCTGGTGGTGGCAGTTTCGACCTCGATCGCTGCGAAGAACGGGCTTCTGATAAGGGACCGCACCGCCTTCGAGCGGGCCAGGAATATCCGGGTCATGATCTTCGACAAGACGGGGACGCTCACCAGGGGTGAGTTCGGCGTCACCGATGTCGTCGCCCTGGGCGCTCTGGAGCAGCAGGCGATCCTGAAATACGCCGCGTCGGTGGAAGACTACTCGGAGCACCCCATCGCCAGGGGCATCGCCGGGGCTACTGGTGAGAGACTGGATGCGGCTGACTTCAAGGCCATCCCGGGCAAGGGCGCGGTGGCACGGGTTGGAGGCAAAAGAGTGGAGGTCGTGAGCCCGGGTTACCTGGCGGAGAACAGCATCTCCTACGATCAGGAGAAGATCGAGGGCCTGGTCTCCCAGGGGAAGACGGTGGTCTTTGTGCTGGTTGACGGCGAGGTGATGGGTGCCATCGCCCTTGCCGACATCATAAGACCGGAGTCGAAAGAAGCGATCCGGCAACTTAAGGAGATGGATATAAGCTGCATGATGATTACCGGAGATAACCGGCAGGTAGCGAAATGGGTAGCCGATGAACTGGAGCTCGACGAGTATTTCGCAGAGGTGCTGCCGGATAAGAAGGCGGATAAGGTCAGGGAGGTGCAGCAGCGTGGACTGGTTGTGGCCATGACCGGCGACGGGGTGAACGACGCTCCGGCTTTGGCGCAGTCCGATGTGGGCATCGCCATAGGTGCCGGCACCGACGTCGCCGTGCAGACCGCCGACATCGTCCTGGTGAAAAGCGACCCGCGTGATGCGCTTGCCGTGGTCAGGCTGGCAAGGGCCACCTACCGCAAGATGCAGCAGAACCTCGGGTGGGCCACCGGCTATAACGCATTCGCCATCCCGGCTGCGGCGGGCGTCCTGTTTATCCCGTTCGGCTTCCTGCTTAGTCCGGCCGCGGGCGCCGCGCTCATGGCCGCAAGCACGGTGATCGTGGCCATCAACGCGCGGTTCTTAAGAATGGGGAAGAAAGCAGAGGGCACTTGACATAATACAAGGCCGAGGGGTGCTCTCGCTACCCGTCTCGCGCTCAGCCAGTCCCGCTACTTACACGGTTCGGCAGGCCCGTGCCCGAGGAGGGCGTGCGCTGCACCGACGAAGGCGGTCGATGTGCACTGTGAAAGCGATGCCCCTGCCCGGCTCCTCCAACGACACGGCTTTCACTATTTCATCCAGAATGGCGTCCGCCTTGTCCGGCGGAGTGACGGTGAGGACTATCTCCTTTTCGGGTTCGATCGGTATACCGAGGACCTTCTTCTTCTCATGTATGCCGATCCCCCGTCCGAATACGATCGTCCCGCCTTCCGCGCCGGCCTTTATCGATGCCTGCATAGCACGATCGCCGCAGCCCTTGGCAACGATGGTTACGATCAGTGTTCTGCCTTGTTCATCCATCTTGACTGCCTCCTTGCGGTGGTCTGATTCGGTACGCCAGACTAACCAACTGTAGCGATATAATCGGCGCGAGCGTAATTATACCGATTAGTCCGAGTCCGTCAACCGCCGGATTGCGTCCCTCGATTGCCGTGGCGGCCCCTATGGTCATGGACATGATGAATGCAACCGTCATCGGCCCTGTAGCGATACTGCCTGAATCGAAGGCCATGGCAACGAAGTTCCTGTCGGCGAAGAAGAGCAGAATGAGGGCCAGTCCGTACCCGGGGATCATTATGGTGGGTAGCGGAATACCGTAGACGGTCCGTGCCATGCCCAGTGCCGCAAAAGCCGCTACCGCGGCGCCCAGCGTGTAGAGTATGACCGGGGCCCTGATGTAGCCGGCCGACGCTTCTTCAACCTCCTCGCTCAATACGCGTACTTGAGGCTCGGCCAGGGTGACGAGGAAGCCCAGAACGAAACCGATCGGAATCAGGACCCACGTGTGATCCAGATTCCCGAATAGCTCCCCTATTTCTGTGCCCATGGGCATCAAGGCGATATTGATGCCGTGCAAGAAGAGGAGCAGCCCGACATAGGCGAATGCCAGACCCCTGAGAAGAATAAGCACGTACTGTCGGGACCGCTTCAGAAACACGAGTTGAAACACGGCAAAGAATACGATCAGCAGCGCAAACGGCAGCGCTATATCAAGGGCGATGCCGCCCAGCCCTTCGAATGGGGCCTGAGGCGTCACAGGAAGAACACCCCCCAGAGCAGGACGCCGATGATGGGCCCTGCCACTGCGAGCCCGATCAGCCCGAAACCGTCCGATAGAGCCGATCTCTGGGTGAGCACCGATACGAAACCCAGTCCCAGAGCCAGAAACACGGGCACGGTCAAGGGACCGGCCGATACGCCTCCTGCGTCGAAGGCGATTGCCATAAACTCGGGTGGAGTGAACACCGCAAGTACTATGACAATCAGGTAGACAACTGCCAGAAGATGCCTGGTGGGAAAGCCAATAAGGATGCGCAGAATCGCTGCGGTGAGCAGGACGGCCATGCCCCCTGCTACAACGAATACCAGGGCGGTGGTAGCGTCGGTGTTGGCCTCTCCTGCCATTTCGGCAAGCACCATGACGCCGGGCTCTGCCGCGGTTACGACGAAACCGAATATAAAGACGGCGGTGATGATCAGCGGCACCGACCCGTGCTGGGGTAGTTCGGCGCCGATATCACGTCCCAGCGGCAATATGCCCGTCCTGACCCCGAACAGAAAACACACTATGCCCACGAACACCATGCCGGACCCGATCAGGAAGCGGAGGAAGATCTCAGGAGGGGCATACAGGACGGTGAACTGGAGGACCACTATGGCCAGGACGACGGGTAAGAATGCCTTCAGGACCTCTAGCGTGATATCTCTGATAATCTTGAGCAAGGGTGCCTCCCGGACTCTGAGCGAGAAGGTTACCAGTGAAGGGCCACGGACCCGCGAGGCAGAGAACGCAACCAGCCCGATTCTATCACAGCAGAGCCGCTCTCGCAAACTGCAGCAGGCAGGCATGCTTGCTTGCCTGCCCTGTTCGGGCAACGATTGATGGGCCGCAAGCCCGACACGACCCTGGCTCCGCGACTTAGCCGGCCTGCGGTCCCCACGTGGATTGTGTGTGCTTCGCCGTCACTGAGGGGGCGCCAGCACCACCCAGTCCACATCGTTATCGCCCTTGACCACGGCGACAATATGGTTACCGTATCTCAGTTGCTCGACCAGAAAGGAATCACCCCTGTAGTCCAGAACGATATGCTTCTCATCGGGGACTGCAGCTATGCGGCAGGTTTTCAGCCCACCGATCCCGATGCCGATGGCCTTCAATGTCGCCTCCTTAGCCGTCCAGTAGCGGAAGAAGGTGTCCCAGGACCTGTCCATCAATGCCCATTCCTCGTCGCTGGCTACATAAGGGAAGAGGGGGTTAGTGCGGGGCTTCATCTCCTCAACGTCTATCCCCACCCTATCATTGCTTACCACAGCCGCCACGCAACCGGGCTTGTGGGAAAGCGACCAGTGGTTGCCCGCATCCGGGCAGGGCCGTCCGTCTCCGTCCTTGCGCAGTTTTCCCAGCCTGACCCGGCTCTTCTCAGCGCTCACCCTCAGCGNCTCNTGGGCCAGCCGACTGAGACGGGCTGCGCACTCTCTCCCGGAGAGGTTGTCTCCCGCGCTGGCAATGGGCATGACTACCGGAAACAGTGTCATCGGCCTGCGGTTTCTAGGTTCCCTCTAACGCTAATTCTATCACTGATGATAATCTGGCCTCAATATTGGAGGGGTTGTTGAGAACACACTGACTGGCAGGGTCAGGGATCGTGTTATGTTGTATAATACTCAGGATACTACATGGGAGGAGTCCGGTAGGTCTGAGGGCTGAAGGAACAGGATCAAGGAAGTCGGATGAAAAGCCAAAGCCAAGTGTTCATGGGGATAGACATCGGCTCGGTCAGCTTAGACATAGCTGTGATCGACGAGAAACTGCAACTCCTGGAAAGCGTCTACGAGAGGACAAGGGGGCAACCTATCCCGGCCTTGATTCGTGTTCTTGAGGGCCTCGAAAAAGACTACCCTGAAGTATCTGGGGCCGTATGCACGGGCAGCGGACGTAACCTTATAGCGGATGTCATCGGTGTAGATAGGGAGAACGAGATCACCACTCAGGCTAAGGCTATCGCACACTTCCATCCCGGGATTAGAACAGTTATCGAGATTGGAGGACAGGACTCAAAGCTCATTTTCCTGGAGTGGGATGAGAAGAGTGGAAGCTCGGTTATCATCGACCATGCCCTCAATGAAATATGCGCCGCGGGAACCGGCTCCTTCCTTGATCAACAGGCATACCGTCTGGGGGTCTCCATCGATGAGTTCAGCAGTCTGGCCACCAGAGCCGAGAGGCCGGCTACCATTGCAGGAAGGTGCAGTGTCTTTGCCAAATCTGACATGGTTCATCTGCAGCAGGAGGGGACATCGCAGGAAGAGATAATAGCGGGGCTTTGCTATGCCCTGGCCAGAAACTACATAAGCAATCTGGGCAAAGGCAGGAGCTTCGTGAAGCCGGTAGCCTTTCAAGGTGGCGTCGCTGCCAATAAAGGAGTTGTTAGGGCTTTTGAGGAACTGCTGGAGCTCAAGCCCGGGGAGTTGATCATCCCCCGGCATTTCAAGATCACGGGGGCTTTCGGAGCAGCAATCACCGCATCGGAGAGATACCGTGACGCACCTGTCAGGCTCGAGGTGGCAAAGGAAGCACTGAGCCGATATTTAGTCAGGAAGGCCAATGAAACTGAGGTAAGGCATCTCAAGAGGTTGATCTACAACGGGGATGGGTCTACACATGTGGATGAAATCCCTATTTCGGGAAAGCAGGAGAAGCTTAAGGTGTATATGGGCATCGATGTCGGCGCTGTGAGTGCAAACATCGTTGTTCTGGACGAGAACAAGAAGCAGCTTGCCGCGACGTATCTCATGACCGGGGGTGATCCCATCGGGTCGGTTAAGAAAGGACTGGCGGACATAGCATGTGAAATAGAGGAGCCTGTGGAAGTCCAGGCTGTGGTGGCCACTGGCAGTGCGCGTTACTCTGTTGGAGACTTCGTTGGTGCTGATGCAGTAGTTAATGAGATTACCGCTCAAGCTAGGGCGACGACAGATATAGATAAGACCGTAGACACTATATTTGAGATCGGGGGGCAGGATTCGAAGTACATCCGCCTGAAGAACGGTGCAGTGGTGGATTTTGAGATGAACAAGGTTTGTGCTGCCGGGACCGGCTCCTTTCTCCAGGAACAGGCTGATAGATTGGATGTAAGTATTGAGGAAGAGTTCAGCAAACTCGCTTTCGGCTCGAGAGCTCCTGTCGATCTGGGGACCCGCTGCACGGTTTTTATGGAATCTGATCTGGTACACCACCAGCAGGCGGGATCGCCGAGAGTCGACCTCTTGGCGGGCCTCTCCTATTCTATAGCCAATAATTACATTGAGAAGGTGGTGGGAAATAAGAAGATCGGCGAAAGGATATATTTCCAGGGAGGCGTAGCCGGCAATAAGAGTGTAGTGGCTGCCTTCGAAAGCATTCTGGGAAAGAAGATTATCGTCCCGCAGAGCCACGATGTGACCGGTGCCATAGGTGCTGCACTGATCGCCATGGAGCGGAAAGGTGGGGATGGAAGAAGCGGTTTCGTCGGGTTCGACCTCATGGACCGCGAATATGATGTCACATCCTTTGAATGCCAGCATTGTCCCAACCACTGCCAGATAAAGAGGATGTCCGTCGGAGGCGGATTTAAGTCCTTTTACGGCGGTATCTGTGACAGATATGAGCAGAAGGAAGGACAGACCCCCGACCAGGTTCTCCCCGATCTCTTTAAGGAGAGAGAGGAAATGCTTATGCGCTATTACAGGGGCGATGACTTCGCGCCGAACTCTCCTGTAATAGGCATTCCACGAATGCTCATGTTCTTTGAGCAGTTTCCACTGTGGGCTGCATTTTTTGGGGAGTTGGGAGTCAGAGTGGTGCTCTCCGATAAGACTAATAATAGGCTCATTCACAGGGGTCTTCGAGAGGTTCTAGCTGAAGCCTGCTATCCGGTGAAGGTTGCCCATGGACATGTGGCGGATCTCATTGAGAAAGGTGTTGAGCATATATTCTTGCCCAGCGTTATCGACCTGGAGAAGGAGAGTGATGATGTAGACAGGAGTTACAACTGTCCCCTGATCCAGGGTATCCCGTTCATGCTTAGACCTGCTTTCAAAGACAAAGCAAGAATCATGAGTCCCAGCATATTCATGGCACATGGCAAAGAGAACCTGAAGAGGCAGATGGAGAGGATGGGCAGGGAATTTGGATATGAGCCCGGGAAAATCGCCTCAGCCATAACCGCTGCGCTTATGGCTCAAGAGGAATTCGCAAGGATGCGCCAGGAAAGGGGTCAGGAGATACTCAAGACCCTTACTAAGGATAATGAAGCCGTGGTGGTAGTAGGAAAGCCCTACAATGTTCATGATCTGGGGCTGAACCTGAATATTGCCAGGAAGCTGCGACATCTGGGAGTGCTGGCCATCCCCTTTGACCTGCTTCCGCTGGATGCGGTTGAGCTCCCGCCTCATTACTCGAATCTGGTCTGGAAGAATGAACAATATCTCCTGCGGGCCGCGATGATGGCTAAGAACAACCCCAGCTTGAATCCCATAATGATCACCAATTATGGCTGCGGTCCCGACGCCTTCTTCTGGAAATATCTCGAGGAAACCATGGAAGAGGATCCTTATCTGCTTCTAGAGGTAGATGACCACAGCGGTGATGCTGGGATGACCACCAGGATTGAAGCCTTTCTTGATACCCTCGGTAGGCCGAAAACGCGGGTGCAGGAGGAAAGGCGGGAAGAGCTCAGTGTTATCAGACCCTCTGGTGGGATCAGCATCTTCAGACCTGCAAAGAGGATCAGGGAACTGGACAGGACCATTTATATACCCTACATCTCTGCGCACTCCGTCATGTGGGCTGCTGCTCTTAACTCCGTGGGTCTGGATGCCCGGGTTCTGCCCGAGCCTGATCAACTCTCGGAAGAGATAGGCAGAAGATATGTCTCCGGCAAGGAATGCCACCCCTATTTACTCACCACAGGGGACTTGGTCAGGATGACCGAGCTCGAGGATTTCGACCCCGATAGGGCAGCGTTTATGATGCTTAACTTTGATGGTTCCTGCAGGTTGAGCCAATATGCCTTGTCTCACAAATTGGTCCTCAAGAGATTGGGTCTGGGGCATATCCCCATAATCGCCCCGGTTTCCTCCATACGGCATGATGAATGCACAGAATTGTTTGGACTGAAGTGGGGGGAGGCTGTCTGGAAGGGTTGGCTGGCCACGGATGTCTTATTGAAGAAGCTGCTTCATATTCGCCCTTATGAAGTGAACAAAGGGGAGAGTGACCGGGTCTATACACAGGCGGTGGAGGAGATAGCCTCTGGCATCATCAAGGGGGACTTCTGGCGGGCTTTAGACAGCTCAGTCGCCGCTATGGATGACATTCAGGTTAGCCATGAAGATAGACCTGTTATCGGTATCGTGGGGGAGTTCTATACCTGTATGAACTCGTGGGCTAACAACGAGATAATCAAAGAGTTCGAGTCGCTGGGCGGTGAAGTGAGGCTTGGGCCGACCACCACAGATTACCTGGTATATTTCAATGAGGCGTATCCGGAGGCTTACTTCTCCAGGAAGAGATATCTCTCTGCCCTACACTACTATGTCAGAAGGTTTCCGCTCATGCACTGGAAGAGAAGGGTTGAGGGGGTGATGAAGAACGACCTTCAGGACTGCAGGATCCCTGGGGTGGAGGATATGATTACGCTTGCCGCCCCTTATGTGAGTGGTGATATAGACCCGGTGGTAACTGTAAACGTGGCCAAGGCGAAAAACTATGCCGTGCAGGGGTGCAGTGGCATCGCCAATCTCATCATTCTAAATTGCCTTTATGGCACTGTATCTACTGCCATCTACAGAGGGATACAGAATGAGCACAACCGTATTCCCGTGCTCAACATGATATACGATGGGCTACAGCATACCAACGCAAAGACAAGGATAGAGGCCTTTATACACCAGGCGAAGCTATACCACGAAAGACACAACCTGGTCCGATAAATCGGCGCTTTGTAGAAGCTGGCATTATGGAGCCGGTATCAGATTGTCGCGCTATCTGTGGATATGCTTTCCTGAAACCATTGCGTGCCGGGCCGCTTCCCACGCTACCATTCAAGACCCAGCATAAGACAGACCAGGCCGCTGCCGACCCCCAGCATGGCAACTCTATCACCGGTGTTAAGCCGACCCTGGTCGATTCCGATAGCCATAGTGATGGGAAGAGAAACCGAGGCAACGTTGCCCAGATATTCCACGGTTGAAAAGTCTCTTGCCTTATCCAGTCCCAGGGTCTTGAAGAACAGTTTACTCTGTACGGCGCTAACCTGATGGGTGAAAAACCTGTCTACATCCGAGTTCGTCCACGCAAGCTCCTGCTTTGTGGCCTCCCAGGTATCGGCAGCCAGTTTTGATCCGTTCTTCAGGAGCAGTGTAGAGGATGTGCGCATCTCGGGCAGCATCCTCGGGTCGAAGAAGTAGGTATCGGCCTCTACTCGACAGAGTCCATTGTGCTGTGAGGCGGCGCGGGTTACCCCGCCAAGGAGCCTGTGACCGCCTCGCCCGCGGGAGGAGTGAGTTAGCACCGCTGCCACGGCTCCTGAGCCCAAAGTCAAGGTGGCAAAGGCCAGTTTCAGTTTCTCTCTGCTCGTGTTCGGGTCCTTCAAAACATTGTCGATTGTTGTATCGATGAGTCGTTTGCTGCTCTCGCAGCCAACCACAATCCCTGCCTTCACCTGACCCAACTCAATCATATTCGCCAATGTCACCATGCCGTTGATGAAACCGAGGCAGGCGTTGGAAATATCGAATATGGTAGCTGTGTGAGGGAGGCCGAGCGAGTCATGGACCACCGTCGCTGTCGCCGGCTCCAGGAAGTCGCGTGATACCGACGTATACAGGAGGCAGCCGATGTCATCTCTGCTGACCCCCGACTCCCTGATAGCTTTGTCTGCCGCTCTCATACCGGCCTGACTCGGAGTCGTGTCATCGTCCCAGAATCGCCGCTCGCGAATCCCGGTCATCATCTCCAGGCGGCCGTAGGAGAGGTCTAATCTGTCATAAACCGGGGCCAGTCTCTCTTCTAGGCTTAAGGAAGTAACGACTTGGTGGGGCAACTCGTAACCAAAGGACTCGAGACAGACCTTTTCGTACCGCATTCAGTTCCGTACTTCTTCCTCACCAACACCGTGAGGAGTGGTCGTCAAAAGCGCCTATGCCGCTCCCGCCGGCTCACTTCTGCTTGTTTGATATCAGCTTCGGGATATGTAGCTTGGTTTTCACGTTTTCCCAGGTTTCGGCGGATTCGGGAGGGATCATCTCATCCGGAATATACTTCCCGACCGCCGCGATAACGGTGCAGGTCTTCCTGGAATTCGACACGGCATCGGGAATATACTCGTCGGCGGCCGTAATCGCAGTAGAGCGCAGCCTGCGGGGGATCCTCTCTACTCCGTTAATGGCCAGGGTAATCAGTCTGTTGGGGACTCGCCTGTCCAGGAAGTTGAGCCCAAACAGCAACAGCCTGTCGGGCGCGTATCTATCTACCAGTCTCACAAGAGCAGAGAACCACTTCTCTGCAAACGACCTGGTGATCGACTTAAACCTTGGTCTTTGACCCCTCGGCGCCATGTTCTCCCCCGGAAGTATCCATTTCTAGCACATTGTAGTGCCGTCTGTCAAACGGTCCGTATAGCGCGGTCAATTGATGCGGTCAACTGATTGACACGGCGGAGTATGCGGGTTAAAATACACTGTTCGTGATATGGCTGACGTAAAACTAGGTTCGGGCGAGAGCTTTGAGGCTCTGCTACGTAGATTTACAAGGCAGGTGCAGCAAGATCGCATTCTGGCTGAGGTTCGCCGCAGAAAGCACTATGAGAAACCCAGCGTAGAGCGGAAGAAAAAGGCGGCGGCGAAAAGGCGAAAGAGCTCTAGATAGCCATCAAATGGCGCTGAAGGACACACTTCAGGAAGCCCTCAAAGAGGCGCTCAAGCAGCAACGGAGAACCGAGGTTGCTACGCTGAGACTCGTGCTGTCCGAGATAAAGAATGCCGAGATCGCCCAGCAAAAGCCCGCCGACGATGACAGGGTACTCGAGGTCATTGCAAGGGAAGCGAAGCGTCGTCGAGAGAGCATCGAAGCATTCAGGCAGGGGAATCGTCCTGATCTGGTGGAAAGGGAGGAAGCAGAACTGGCTGTCCTCATGAGCTATCTTCCCGAGCAGATGGGCCGTGAGGACATCCTCGCGGCGGCGCGGCAAGCAGTTGACGCAGTCGGAGCCCGGGGACCGGGCGACAAAGGCAAAGTGATGTCTCAACTCATGCCTCAACTCAAAGGCAAAGCTGACGGCAGAGAGGTCAGCGACATAGTGTCGGAACTGCTGGCCGGCGACTAGATACATAAGGCGGTCCGGGTTTGTGGAGTGGTCTTCACTGCCTCGCCCAACGAGGCGGCATCCGGGTGACTGAAGTCGATTCATGGACGTTTCCCGAGAGATTCTGGATGCGGTCGCTCTGAGCGAACAGGAATACGACCTCATCGTAGAGCAGCTGGGGCGAGAACCCAACGATGTCGAACTCGGGATGTTCGGCTCGTTATGGAGTGAGCACTGCGGTTATAAGCACTCCAGGCACTTGCTTAAGCTCCTGCCTGTCCGCAGCAAGAATGTCGTGGTGGGTGCCGGCGAGGAGAACGCGGGGGCGGTGGACATCGGTGATGGGCAGGTAGCGGTGATGAAGATGGAGTCCCACAACCACCCCTCGGCCATCGATCCATTCCAGGGGGCTGCCACGGCCATAGGGGGTGTGGTAAGGGATATCTTCACCATGGGCGCCCGTCCTGTAGCGCTCCTGAACTCACTTCGCTTCGGCCCTCTGACTGAATCCAACAATCGCTGGTTGTTCGATGAGGTGGTGGGTGGCCTTGCCCACTACGGCAATACCCTGGGAGTACCCGGTGTAGGAGGTGAAGTGTTCTTTGCCGGGAAGTATACCGGCAATCCGTTGGTTAATGGCCTGTGTGTCGGGATCTGTGAGAAAGGTAGGCTGGTCAGAGCCACGGCCGGTGGCGAAGGCAATCCTCTGATGCTGGTGGGAGCTTCTACCGGCCGTGATGGAATTCACGGTGCTTCGGGATTGGCCTCGCGCGCTTTTGAGGACGAGCCGGAGACAGAATCATTGGTTCCGGCGGGCAATCCTTCGCTGGAGAAGCTGCTCATTGAGGCATGCCTTGAACTGGCTCATACCGAGTGGATTGTCGGCATGCAGGACCTGGGAGCCGCCGGCCTAACAAGCTCGGTGGTTGAGTCTGCGGGCAGAGGCGGAGGCGGAGCGGAGATCGATGTTCTCAAAGTGCCAAGGCGAGAAGAAGGCATGACTCCTTACGAGGTGATGCTGTCGGAGTCGCAGGAGAGAATGCTGCTGATCGTGAGGCGGGGTTGTGAGGAGGATGTGGCAGCTGTGCTGGCCCGCTGGGGACTCCGGTTTGACATCATCGGTCGGGTTACAGATACCAGGCTGGTGGTCGTTAGAGAAGGAGAAAGGGCTGTCGCCGAGGTCCCCGTGAATCTGCTGGTCTCGCCTCCCCTTTATAGGCCACGAAGCAGGAGGCCGTCATGGCTCGATGAGCTTCAGTGGCTCGATGCGCGCGCTGTGGCCGATCTCAGGCCCAGACAATGCAATTCCACCTTGCTTCGTCTGCTGGCTTCCCCTAATGTGGCGAGCAGGGAGGGCGTCTATCGCCGGTTCGACTGTCCCGCTATGGAATCCGACATCGTCGGGGTCGTGGTTCCCCCCGGAGATGATGCAGCTGTTCTGCATGTCAGGGGCACCTCCCGGGGCGTCTCCCTAACCGTCGACGGCAATGGACGATACTGCTATGCCGATCCCTTTGTCGGCGGAGTGATCGCGGTGGCCGAGGCCGCCCGGAATCTGGTGTGCAGCGGGGCCCGGCCTCTGGCCGTGACTGATTGTCTCAACTTCGGGAGTCCCGAGAGGCCTGATGTCTACTACCAGCTGAAAGAGTGCATCAAGGGTATCGCCCGCGCCTGTCGGGCACTCAAGACTCCGGTGATAAGCGGCAATGTCAGCCTCTACAATGAGATCCGGGATGAAGCCATCTACCCCACTCCGATTATCGGTATGCTGGGGATTGTCGAAGATATAGACAGGCATTGCACGATGTCCTTTAAGAGAGAAGGTGACCTGGTGTTCCTGCTCGGCGAACCGTCCCCCTTGAGTAATGGCTCTGCTCGCTCCGGCNGCAATGGTCTGGGCGCCAGCGAGTACCTGGAGGTAGTCCACGGCCTGGTAAGAGGGAAACCCGCGATCGACCTGGACATGGAAAGAAGGGTACAGCGTTGTTGTCTCGAAGCCACAAGACGGGGGCTTCTGAGTTCGGCCCACGATTGCTCCGAGGGAGGATTGCTGGTGGCGATTGCTGAGAGCTGCATATGCGGCGGCGTTGGTTTCAAGGGCGAAGACTGGAAGGTGAGGGGGAGATTGGATGCCGCTTTCTTCGGCGAACAACAGTCCCGCATCGTAGTGTCGATTGCACGTGATTCAGCCTCCAAATTGGGCAAGATCGCTCGAAAACTTGAGGTGCCGTTGACGCTGCTGGGTAGGGTGGCCGGAAGGCGTCTGGTGGTGGAGGGCTACTTCGACTTGCCCCTGGCCAGGATGGAAAGAGCCTGGCGAGATTCGCTCGACCCGTTCATGTCCAAACAGGAAAGGCAAGAGTAGAAGTGCCGAAGCGCAGGTCTTGTTCTCCGCTGGCTGCCGTGACTCCTCATATTGCGGTCTGGCCTACTGAAAATGGCTGAAGTTTCGCCCTTTCCAGGTATTCGTTACGACGAGGGACTGGTCGGAGGCTTGTCCCGTGTGCTGTGTCCTCCCTATGACGTGATTTCTCCAGAGCAGCAGAAACTCCTGTACGAGACGGGTGACCACAATGCTGTTCGCCTGGAGCTACCTCTTGAGAGTCCGAAGCCGGAGGGCCGCTACCGGGAAGCGGCCGCCACGTATCGGCACTGGCTGCGGAACGGAATCCTCCGGCCCGACCTGACACCCGGCTTCTACTTGCATGACCATTACTTCGAGTATTCGGGAGCAAAGCGGAGAAGGCGTGGGCTGATAGCCCGCGTCAAGCTCGATCCCCGGAGTGTATATCCGCACGAAGAGACGCATTCGGAACCGAAGAGCGATCGGCTTAAGCTTCTACGGGCCTGTCGGGCCAGCTTCAGCCCGGTGCTTGGCCTCTACCGGGACCGGGAGGGGACGATCGCCCCGTTGCTGTCGGAAGCATCACAGACCACACCTGTAGTTGAGACACCGGTTTCCGTGCCGGCAGGACAGGATTGTCGGGAGCCTGCAGAAAGCCATGTGTTGTGGGCGATAACCGATCCCGAGACCAGGCTACAGCTGATTCGGTCCTTGTCCGATCAGCGGCTCTATATTGGCGACGGGCACCATCGCTACGAGACGGCGCTGGCTTACCGGCAGGAACAGGAGCAACGTCGGCCGGACATCGGTAGGAGGAGTCCGAAGGCATTCCAGTATGTGATGATGGAGCTCGTTGAGTGTTCCGATCCCGGGCTGGTGCTTCTGCCCGTACACAGACTGGTTCGCGATACGGGCTCATCTGCTCTGAGTGAGGTGGAGGAACGGCTGCGGTGGTTTTTCGACCTGGAATCGGTCCCGCTTGCTGAGGAACCGCCTGCTGTCGGCGGTTGCGGGCCTCTCTTTCGCGGTTCCGCTGAACGCAGATCCGGCGCTTGTGATGACTCGGCGCCCCGATTCGGAGAGACACCAGAACAGTCCTGTGTACAGAGCCTGCTCTGTCGGGAAGGGGACTCCCGCAGCGCTCATGGGGTAGTCTCAGGAGTCCTGGGTCTGCGTGCCGGCACACTGGTGCTGCTGAGGTTGCGTCGAGATGTTCCTTTGGAGCAAGTCATGCCGGTCGGCAGATCCCGAGCATATCAGGAGTTCAGCGTCAGCATCCTCAATCATGTCGTTCTAGAGAGGACGCTGGGCCTTAGCTCCGAAGGAGATGTGGTCTACACATCGGATCCAGAGGAAGCCTGTAGACAGGTAGCCGAAGGCAGTTACCAACTGGCCTTCCTGCTGAATCGTCCGGAACTGAAGGCAGTCAAGGCTGCCGCCGACGCGCACGACAGAATGCCGGGCAAGTCCACATACTTCCATCCCAAGCTCCCGGCCGGTCTGGTCATCAACCCGCTGGACTGATCGGGTGTGCGAAAGGCGCCCGCTATATCCTGACGGCTTTCACTGAATTGACACCGGGAAGCGTAAGAATCTGCTGCAACTGCTCTTCCCCCAGAGGCTCATCGAGGGCCAGGATCATGAGGGCCTTTCCCCGCGGCTGGAGTCGAGACAGATGCATGGAGCTGATATTACGATCGGCCTGGCCTATTAAGTTGCCGACGGCGCCGACCAGCCCGGGCTGGTCGAGATGCTCGCAGAATAGGAGATAGCCCTCCGTGGGCACGATGTCCATCCAGAAGTCATTGACACGGACGATATGGTTTTCGTTGTCCCTGAGTGCTCCCGACACGGTGGTAGCCCCTGCATTGGTGTCGACTTCCAGTGTGAGCAGGTTTGAGTAGTTCTGACAGACCGCCTCTCTTTCCTCGCCGATCTTCAGGCCGCGTTGCGCGGCTATGAAGCCGACGTTGACCGTGTTCACCTGTTCCTCGCTTACCCGTTGCAGCAACCCGGCGATGAGCGCAGCTTTGACAGGAGTGCAATCGTAATCGGCCAGTCCCCCGCAGTAGGTGATGCGTATCGCGCTCACCTGTCCCTCCATAAGCTGGCTGGCAAGGCTACCCATATCTGCAGCTAACCTCATGAATGGGACCAGTTCAGGAGCCACCTGAGGCGCATTGACGGCGTATCTGCTGTAACGTCCCTGGAGCACGGCCAGCACCCCTTCGGCGACGTCTTTGGCAACACTAGCCTGAGCTTCAACTGTCGAAGCGCCTAGATGAGGGGTGACGATTATCCTGTCCTCTTTGAACAGATGGCTCTGGGTTACCGGTTCATTGGCAAAGACGTCGAAGGCGGCGCCAGCCAATCTCCCGTTGTCGATTGCCCTGATCACACCTTCCTCGTCGATCAACCCGCCCCGTGCACAGTTGATGATCCGGGCCGTGGGCTTGAGTCTTGCCAGCTCCTTGTCCCCGATGAGTCTTTCGGTGGCTGGCGTCAGCGGAACGTGGAGAGTGATGAAATCGGACTCACTAAGGAGCCGGTCCAGGGACACCAGCTCGACCTTGAGGTTGCGGGCATGCTCCTCAGAGACAAACGCGTCATCGGCGATGACACGCATCTCAAAGGCCTGTGCCCGCCTGGCGACCTCGGAGCCCACGTTACCTATGCCTATGATCCCCAGAGTCTTACCCCGGAGTTCGGTACCTATCAGTTCTTCTCTTCGCCATATACCCGACTTGAGTTCGCTGTCGGCTTTCGTTATGTTGCGTGCCAGCGCCAGCATGAGGGCCATAGTGTGTTCTGCGGCGGCCACAACATTGCCCGCCGGGGCATTAACCACCACTATGCCCTTCCTGGTGGCGGCATCGATATCGATGTTGTCTATGCCGGCTCCGGCTCGACCGATAACCTTCAGTCTCTTGCCCGATTCGATGACGTCTGCGCCAACTCTAGTCTGACTGCGCACAATCAGAGCATCGTAATCGCCAACTATAGCCCTGAGTTGTGCTTGGCTCAGACCCGTTCGTATGTCTACCTGAGCACAGCCGTGCAGAGCTTGTATCCCCTGTTCAGCGATTGGATCGGCAACCAGAATTCTCATCATCTTGGTCGGACAACCTCGGGTATAGTACATGAGCCGTGTTTCGACCCCGGGCGTTGTTCTTTGCCCGGTTCTCAGGCCTTCGTCGCTTTGGGCAGAGCCTCTTTCAATGCCTCCAGGAATGACTCGATGTCATCGTCGCTCACATAGCCCAGGTGCCCGATGCGGAGTATGCTGTGTGCCAGCTTCTCCATGCCTCCGGCAACTATTACCTGGTGCTCTTCCCTGAGTACGCGGATCAGTTTGGAGACGTCGATTCGCTCCGATCCTCTTACCGCCGTGACGGTGTCGGAAGCGTAATCCTCGTCCGGGAACAGAGAGAGGCCCAGCGACTTCACGCCGGCTCGTGTTCTGGTGCCGATGCGGGCGTGCCGCCTGAATATGCCGTCCAGTCCTTCCTCCAGCATCATGTCCAGGGCAGTGTCCAGGGCATAGAAGACCGAGATAGCCGGTGTCCAGGGGGTCTGCCCTTTCTGGAGACAGTCTCTGTTCAGTGAGAAATCCCAGTAACAGCGCGGCATTTTGGCCTGTGCGTGGGCCTGCCAGGCTTTCTCGCTTACGCTAACCATGGCCAGCCCGGGTGGGACCATCCATCCCTTCTGAGAACCGGTGACTACCACGTCACAATGCCAATCGTCGACAGGCAGGTTAATGCAACCCAGGCTTGATATCGCATCGACCAGGATGAGCTTGTCGAAGTCTCTGGCCACCACGCTTATCTCGCGCAGGTCGTTGGTCATCCCGGTCGATGTTTCATTGTGTACCACAAGCACGGCTTTGATGCTGCCATTCGCGTTCAATGTCCTCTTGACCGCGTCGATGTCCACGGGCTTCCCCCAGTCAAAGCAGAGAGGGATTACTTCAGCGCCGTATGCCCTGCCGATATCCATGAACCGGTCGCCAAAGAACCCGTTGGAAATGCACAAGACCTTGTCGCCGGGCGATAGAGTGTTGACAATGGCTGCCTCCATTCCACCGGTGCCGGAAGACGTAAGCAAGAAGACGTCTCCTTTGGTCTGGAAGACCTTCTTCAATCTCTCTGTGATGGACGCTAGGAGCGGGACGAATCCTTCTCCGCGGTGGTTCATCATCTGCCGCCCCATGGCCTCAAGGGTCTCGGGTGGGCAGGGAGTCGGGCCTGGAATACGTAGCTGCATCTTCTTTTCCCTCCTGTTCATTCTTGCGTTATCGAGCATGATCCGTGTCTTATACTATGAGCGAGCAGGCAATCCGCCGCCTGCCCGGATGCATTGGCTCGCTCACAGCGACACGGGACTACGGTTGTTTAATAGCAATCCTGACAAAACGACGTTTCCCGATCCGCATTGTGCTGCCCTCCCGCGCCTGGACAGAAGTACTGCGCACCTGGCTGCCGTCGATTTCTATGGCGTTCTGCGCAAGCAGTCGCTTCAGTTCGCTGGTGCCCCTAACCAGTCCCTCTCTGATCAACGTCGGAGCGATATCGAACTGGTAGAGCCCCTCGCCGAGATAGGTAGCCGGGAACGTGCATGCGGGAATCTCGCCCGGTGTCTCCCGGTTCTGAAAGACATGGGTGAAATGCTCCTCTGCTGCCCTGGCTGCCTGTGTGCCGCAGAACTGCTCGACTATTTCGTGAGCCAGTCGTTTCTTCAGGTTCATAGGGTTACCGGCGTGCATTTCCAGTTGCTCCTTGAACTCGGCGATCTCGCCCTCAGGAACATCCGTCACCAGCTCAAAGTAGTCGAGAATAAGCGTGTCCGGGATAGACATCACCTTACCGTAAATATCCCGTGGAGGCTCAGCAATGCCTATGTAGTTGTTCAGGCTCTTACTCATCTTCTGATGGCCGTCGGTACCGACCAGTAGGGGGACCAGAAAAACCTGTTGGGGAGGCTGCCCCAGGCTTTGCTGTAGCTCTCTGCCCAGGAGGCAGTTGAATTTCTGGTCAAGTCCGCCGAATTCAACATCTGCCTCGATGGCTACCGAATCATAGCTTTGAAGCAGGGGGTAGAGCATCTCGGTCAACGATATGGGGTTGCCAGAACCGTAGCGCTTGCCGAAATCCTCTCTAGCCAGAAGCTGCGCTACCGTGAATCTGCTGGTAAGCCCGATTACATCGTCCAGAGTGAATTTGGAAAACCATTCGCTCTGCCACCGTAGCTCCGTCTTGTCCTTATCCACCACTTTGAAGAACTGATCCATATAGGTCTGAGCGTTGCTCTCTATTTGACTCGGGGAGAGCATAGGGCGTGTGGCTGACTGACCGCTGGGGTCGCCGATCCTGGCCGTCCAGTCGCCGATTATAAGGGTTACCTTGTGTCCCAGTTCCTGCAGTTGACGCAGCTTTCTGAGCCCCACCACATGTCCCAGGTGGATGTCAGGAGCGCTGGGGTCTAAACCTTCCTTCAGAGTCAGAGTTCGGCCCGAGGTCAACAGTTCTATCAGCTCCGACTCGACGATGACCTCAGCCACCCCTCGTCTGAGTATGTGGGTGAACTGCAACTCCTTCATATCAAACCTCTTGCGAAAAATGCCTCTACCGCCCGGACGTCCTTTTCCATCTGTGCCTTTAGCTCTTCAACAGAGCGAAAGCGTCGTTGGCCCCGCAATCTCCGCACGAATTCCACCCTTATCTCGTTGCCGTACAAATCCCCATGGTAATCGAGCACATAGGTCTCCACCACCTTTTTTCCCGGCCCAAAGGTAGGACGGGTGCCGATACTGGTTGCTGAAGGAAACTGCCCATCATCGATCTGGGTAATGGTAGCATAGACGGCGTCGCCCGGTAATGCCTGTTGTGGCTTTATGTCCAGATTGGCTGTGGGAAATCCCAAAGTTCGTCCGCGCTTGTCAGAACTGATAACCCTGCCCGCCACATGGAAATAGCGACCCATCAGCCTCTTCACCTTTTCCGTATCGCCTTGAGCCAGAGCCTGACGGATAAGCGTGCTGCTCACCACCTCGCCGTCGATGGTGTAAGGGGGGACGCTCTCCACGCTGAACCCCATCTCGCGCCCTAGCTCGCGCAGTCGACGGATATCTCCCTCTCGACCGCGCCCCAGACCGAAGTCAGGTCCCACCATAATGCCTCGCATCTTGAGGTGTTGCCTGAGCAGGGACATGAACTCAGAGGCGCTTAGCCTTGCCACCTCGGGGGTAAAGGTGAGCACTACCACCAGCTCTATCCCCAGACCTCGAAGCAACCTGACTCTCTCGTCCAGTTCGCTCAGCCAGGGCAGGTGATCGCCGGGACGCATCACGGACTGAGGATGAGGGTTAAAGGTGACTACTGCGCTGGTAAGGGCTTCCTGTTCTGCCCGCAGCCGGAGTCTCTCCAGCAGATGGCGATGCCCCGCATGTACTCCGTCGAATACACCTATGGAAACAAGTGTGGCCCTTCCGGTAGCTATCCTGGCTAGTTCTTGCTCGATGCCCATGGCTTCATGGTTTGATCCTCACTCGCTGGGTAGCAATGCTCCTGTTTCTGGCTTCGGCCAGCGGCAATAGCTGGGACATCAAGAGGCGGAAGTTCTCAAAGGTGAGCGATTGAGGACCATCGGCAAGAGCCAAATCAGGGTCGGGGTGGACTTCTATGAGGAGACCGTCGGCCCCGGCAGCTACTGCTGCTAAGGCCACCGGGGTAACCAGATACCATTTGCCGGTTGCGTGACTGGGGTCGGCGATGATCGGTAGATGACTGACTTTCTCTATGATCGGTATAGCGTTAATGTCCAGGGTGTTGCGGGCGTAGTCTTCAAAGGTCCTGATGCCACGTTCGCATAGAACAACCTTCTCGTTTCCCTGGGCAAGCAGATATTCGGCGGCCAGCAGCCATTCGGACATATTGGCGGACATGCCGCGTTTCAGCAAGACCGGCTTCCTCGTCCTGCCCACCTCGTCCAGCAGAACGTAGTTCTGCATGTTCCTGCTGCCGATCTGAAGCATGTCGGCGTACTGGGCCACCAGGTCTACGTCGTCGGGCGACATAACCTCGGTGACCACGGGCATTTGAGTCTTGTGGCCTACCTCCGCCAGAAGCCTGAGGCCGTTTGCCCCCAGTCCGCGAAATGCGTAGGGAGATGTGCGCGGCTTATAGGCGCCCCCCCGCAGAATACTGGCCCCGGCTTCTTTGACCGCCCGGGCCGTTACCAGAAGCTGTTCCTCGCTCTCCACGGCGCAGGGTCCGGCCATCACCACTATCTCATCCCCGCCGATCACCACACCGTTCACTTCGACTATGGTGTCCTCGGGATGAAACTCGCGACTGGCGAGTTTGTAAGGTTTGCTCACGGGGATTACCTGGTCGACACCCGGGAGCGATTCCAATGCATCCCGGAGGCCGGGGAATGATTCTCCCACTACCCCGATCACCGTGCGTTCAACACCATGCGGTATATACACCCTGAGCCCGGCGTCTTCGATCCTGTTCCTGACCCGGGTGATTGCATCCTGGGTGCAGCCGATTCTCATGATCACGATCATGTGTTACCTCCGTTTGGTGGGGATGTGGTGTTCTTCAGCGTTCTTGCTTCTCCCAGGTAGATGTGTACGATCTCCTCAGCTTCCTTTTGAGTATTCGTAAGCATCAGGACTCTCAGGCAGCGGGGCAGATCGTGCGGGACGTTCATCTCGTGTCCGCAAAGCAGGGCAAGGTTGGGCGGCCATCCCAACTCTCGCGTGGCAGCGGCTGGAAACTCGACATTTAAGTCTGACGTGGTGGTGAAGAAAATGGCGGCTATATCGCTGACTTCAACCTGGTTTGCCCGCGTCATCTGCACAAGGAGCTCCTTCGCTGCCGCAAGGACGCTCTCCTTATCATTTCTCGGAACGGTGATGGCACCCCTGATGCCACGGCACTGCAATATAGCATTCCCTCTTTCAGAATCTGGGCGACAGCCTATCTGATTTGTCATGCTTCGTCAATACGGCCCGCTTCGCTAGCGAGATACCTACCATTACTATATATCGTGATCCGAGGCATGTCAAGGGGTATACCCCGTTCTTCGTAGAAAAAGGTCGGTTTTTGGCCATCGCGTCCTTCGTTGTGCATTTGTCTGGTAACAGCACCACGTGGTAAAGTGATGCGGGGTGGTGGCGCTGACGGCGGCGAGAACTGTGGTTTCCGGCCATGGAGAGAGAGAGATTTGATACTCTGGTGGGGAAGGCCATCGACAGTTTGCCACCCGAGTTTCAATGCGAACTGGAGAACGTGGATGTTGTGGTACAGGACTGGCCGACGCACAGGCAGTTGAGAAGCGCCAGGCTGGCCAATCGTCGACAATTGCTGGGGCTCTATGAGGGGGTGCCACAGACCAGACGGGGGAGGAGTTATGCCATGGTTCTTCCCGACAAGATAAGCATTTTCCAGAGGCCAATCGAGGCGATGTGCAGTTCGGAAGAGGAGGTCGAGGTGAGGATAGGGGAGGTGGTGCGCCACGAGTTGGCACATCACTTCGGCATCGATGAGCGTACTTTGCGACGGATAGAACGAAGGCGGCGGTCCTCCTGGCGGTAGCTACAGGCTCCTGTCCGTTAAGAACATCTTTATGACCGGAGACTGGGACCTGCACGGCCATGCCATATTGCTCGTGCGGATGAAACGGAAGGCGCGGGCGTCACAGCCATGACCGCGTTTTTGGGCTCAGAAATGGACAGTATGATCAAGCGGGCGGCAGATGATCTGGCACGAAGCGGGTACGCCATCGCATTGAGCGGGGCCGGTATGTCTACCGAGTCGGGGATAGCCGATTTCAGAGGGCCCAGGGGGATTTGGACCACCGATAGGAAGGCAGAGGCAGAGGCCTATCAGAGATACGATCTTTTCCTCCGTGATCCCCGGGCGTACTGGGAGGGCATGCTCGGTGTGCAGGGGAGACACGGGGCGTTCTACGAGGAAATACGGAAGTCTGGGCCGAATCCGGGTCATTATGCCCTGGCTGAACTCGAGGCCCTGGGCAGGCTTAAGTGCGCGATCACACAGAATATCGACGGTTTGCATGTAAAGGCAGGCAGCAGGAGGGTCATCGAGTACCACGGCAGCATCCACAGGCTGAGGTGTATTGCCTGCGGCTCGAGGTTTGCCCGGGAAGAAGTGAGTCTGGATGAACTGCCCCCTCGCTGCTCGTGCGGTGCTGCCCTTAAGTACGATGTGGTGCATTTCAAGGAAGCCATACCTTTTGATGTCATGGAAGAGGCGGAAAGGGAGGCCCTCCGGTGTGACCTGATGCTGGTCTGCGGGACATCGGCAGTGGTCTATCCCTTTGCCGGTCTGCCGAGGATTGCGAGATTCGGTGCTCGCCGGTCGCTCCTGGGTCTGGGCACGATCAGGCGCAGACCCGGTCTCAGGGTCATAGAGGTCAACGCCGAATCCACGCCTCTCACCGATGAAGGTGTATCAGACTATTTGATCCAGGGGAAGACGGGTGAGATACTGCCCCGCATAGCCGCAGAGGTTAGAAAGGCGCGCTCAGCCTTTGCTGGTGAGCACGATCCTCTCCTTCGTGATAAGGCGGGAGAGGAAGACCGTCGCTAGGGCCAGGACAGCGGCAACTGCCAGCGAGACAAAGACAATGCTCTGCGACGCCAGGCCAGATCCCAGCAAGCCGTAGTTGAGAGGAACGACGACTGCGGCTAGCAGGCCCACCAGGACAGCGTTAACCCACTGGACCCTGGTGATTATCAGCTGTAACGCTACCAGCAGAGTAACAAAGAAGAAAAATATCAGCGGAACAGCAACCAGGGCGGCCGTTAATGATGCCGCACCGGGCATGACGGATTGCCC
>SL_5KL_010_SEDDRAFT_10000335_pt1 | contig 30777 bp, 37 predicted proteins | sample SodLakKL_010_SED_FD_9118 | JGI IMG/M metagenome (IMG submission 9118) | reverse complement strand
AGGGTGTTCTGGGGCGGTGCCCGGGCCGGGAGCGGGGCGCACGGGTTCAGNGCACGCTCGAGCCTTCCATGGNCGCTCGACGGCGGCCATCCTTGGCCGCCAACGGCCCTGAACCCATGCNCCCCACTCCCGCCTTCAGCGTCCGGGGGCGGCGTGGTTTTTTTTGCCCGTGCCCGGGTTGGGAGCGGGGCGGACGGGCGTGCGTTTCTGGGCGGTGCCCGGGGCGGGAGCGGGGTGCACGGGTTCAGGGCACGCTCGAGCCTTCCATGGGCGCTCGACGGCGGCCATCCTTGGCCGCCAACGGCCCTGAACCCATGCCCCCACTCCCGCCTTCAGCGTCGGGGGTGGTCGAACGTGCGTTTTTGACCATGTTCCACTTCCGCCTTTAGCGTGGGTTGGAGCGTTGAGGTTCGGGTAGGCGCAGGGTGGAACCGAGGCCGTGGCAGGGATTGCCGAGATCTTCACCGTGGCGTGTGCAGTACTCGGGCATTTGCATGACGTTACCGGTGATGGGACATTAGCGGAGTTTCCGTATTGCCTGCTGGAACTGGCAGGGCTTGAGCCGGTGGGTGGTGGCCCCGGTCCGGACCGTTGGCGGCCATGGATGGCCGCCGTCGAGCGCCCATGGACGGCTTGAGCGAGTCCGGACCGGGGCCACCACCCATCGGCGGGTTCCGCCCCCAGCGGCAGGATCGGGTCCGGACAGAGCCGTGTGGCCCCAACGACCGGAAGGTCGCGGATGCAGAACGTAATGAGCGGCGTGCGAGAGAGAAGGAAGCCTTGATGAATGCGAATGTTTCCCGGGTGGTGCTGGCCTATTCCGGTGGATTGGATACCTCGGTGATCCTGAAGTGGTTGCAGGAGACCTATGAGTGCGAGGTGATCACCTTCACCGCGGACCTGGGGCAGGGCGAGGAGGTGGAGCCGGCCCGCTCGAAGGCGGAGGCGATGGGGGTGCGGCACATCTACATCGAGGACCTGCGCGAGGAGTTCGTGCGCGACTATGTGCTGCCGATGTTTCGCGCGAACACGCTGTACGAGGGCGAGTACCTGCTCGGTACCTCGATCGCGCGGCCGCTGATCGCGCGCCGCCTGGTCGAGATTGCGAACGAGACCGGTGCGGATGCGATTGCGCACGGTGCGACCGGGAAGGGCAACGACCAGGTGCGGTTCGAGCTTGGCGCGTACGCGCTGAAACCGGGGATCCGGGTGATTGCGCCGTGGCGGGAGTGGGATCTGACTTCGCGCGAGCGGCTGATGGCTTATGCCGAAGAGCACGGCATTCCGGTCGATTTTGCGAAGCAGGGCAAGAAGTCGCCGTACTCGATGGACGCGAATCTGCTGCACATTTCCTACGAGGGCGGCCCGCTGGAAGACCCGTGGACCGAGGCGGAGGAGGATATGTGGCGCTGGACGGTGTCGCCGGAGGCGGCCCCCGACGTGTCGACGACGATGGAGATCGGCTTCGAGCGGGGGGACCCGGTCACGCTGAACGGCATGCCGCTGACGCCGGCGCGGATGTTGTCCGAGCTGAACCGGATCGGCGGCGAGAACGGGATCGGGCGGCTCGACCTGGTCGAGAACCGGTATGTCGGGATGAAGTCGCGCGGCTGCTACGAGACGCCGGGCGGAACGATCCTGCTGAAGGCGCGTCGCGCGCTGGAGTCGCTGACGCTGGACCGCGAGGTTGCACACCTGAAGGACGAGCTGATGCCGCGCTACGCGAGCCTGATCTACAACGGCTACTGGTGGAGCCCGGAGCGGCGCATGCTGCAGGCGGCGATCGACCAGACGCAATCGGTGGTGAATGGCAGCGTGCGCCTGCGGCTGTACAAGGGCAACGTAATCGTCGCCGGACGCCGCTCGGAGTCGGACAGCCTGTTCGATGACGCGATCGCCACCTTCGAGGAGGACGCCGGCGCTTTCGACCAGAAGGACGCTGCCGGCTTCATCAAGCTCAACGCGCTGCGCCTGCGCACCGCGGCTGCCCGCAACCGCTCCCAGTCCTGACGGCGGCGAGCGGCCCCGGGGAATGCACGGGACGACAACCGAGGTCCGGATGCTCAAGCACCTTTCGAGGTTCCACCGAAGCGTGGGCCTTCTGCTGCTGCTCGCCGTGGTTTCCGGCTGCGCCACCGTTCCGTCGGAGGACCGCCATCCCGCGGATCCGCTGGAGCGCTACAATCGCGCGGTCTTCGTCTTCAACGACAGCCTGGATCGGGCGTTGCTCAAGCCGGCCGCCGAGGTCTACTCGGAATTCCCGCGACCCGTCCAGACCGGCGTGGGCAACTTTTTCTCGAACCTCAACGATTTCACGGTTGCCTTCAACAACGTGCTGCAGGGCAAGTTTCACGATGCCGCGTCCGATACGGCCCGGATTCTGTTCAATTCCACTTTCGGTGTCTTCGGCCTGATCGATGTTGCCAGCCCGATGGGGCTGACGAAGCACAACGAGGACTTCGGGCAGACGCTCGGGGCGTGGGGTGTGCCCGCCGGACCTTACCTGCAGCTGCCGTTCCTCGGTCCGAGCACCGCGCGCGACGCCCCGGCGCTGGTTGTCGATTTTTACACCAACCCCCGCAATCACCGGTTGGGGGAGCAGCGCGAGCTGCGCAAGAATTTCTGGACCTTGCTGGTGCTGGACGTGGTCGATACGCGGGCGGGTCTGCTGGCGACCGAGGACATGCTGGACGCCTATTCGGACGATCGCTACGTCGCGATGCGTGATCTGTGGCTGCAGCGCCGGGAATTCCTGGTCCGCGATGGCATGGTGGACGACGACGCGTGGCTGGACGACCTGGACGCACTGGAAGAGCTCGAGGCCCTCGAGGCGCTGGAAGGCGAGGAGGCGTTCTGATGAGCCTGAGCACCGTCGTGCCGATGCTCGAGATCCTGCGCCTGCGTGCGGGTCCGCAGGACCTGCCGCCGGATCAGGGCGTGCTCGTGTTCTGGATGGGGGCGTCGGTGTTCTCGGGCATCCTGATCGCGGCGCCGATGTACGGGGTCGGGGCCAGCCTGTTTCTCAGTGTGCTCGACCTCGCAGTGCTGTACCTGTTCGTGCTGGTGGTGCTCAGGCTGCAGGGCAAGGCCGAGCGCTGGCTGCAGACCTACACTGCGATGGTCGGCGTCAGCGCCCTGCTGGGGCTGGTGATGGCCGTGCTGCTCGGCCTCTTTCCGCCGGACTTTGCGGAAGGAGAGGTCTCGGCACCGGCGCTGATCGTCTACCTCGGGCTGGTGGTCTGGCTGTTGCTGGCCTTCGGGAACATTCTGCAGCAGGCGCTCGATCTTGTCGGGCGCATGACTGGTGTTGCGATTGCGCTCGGCTTCGTCGTGCTCTCCAGCCTGGTGACGCAGCTGGCGTTGGGACTCGGCGGGATATGAGCCCGCCGATCCACGTGCTCGGGATCGGCGGAACCTTCATGGGCGGCCTGGCGCAGCTGGCGGCCGCGTCCGGCGTGTCGGTCTCGGGGGCCGATCAGAACGTCTATCCCCCGATGGATGGTCAGTTGCGCCAGGCCGGCATTGCGTACCGCGAGGGGTACCGGCCCGAGGATCTTCCGGACGACGCGCTGATCGTGGTCGGCAACGTGATGCGCCGCGGACTGCCGGTGGTGGAGGCGATGCTCGACCGCGGATTGCCCTATGTATCCGGGCCGCAGTGGCTGGCCGAGAACATCCTTCAGGGACGCTGGGTGCTGGCCGTCGCCGGTACGCACGGCAAGACCACGACCGCCAGCATGCTCGCCTTCGTGCTGCAGGCCGCAGGACTGGATCCGGGATTCCTGATCGGGGGTGTGCCGCGCGACTTCGGGGTCAGTGCGCGGCTCGGCCGGGGGCCTTGCTTCGTGATCGAGGCCGATGAATACGACTGCGCCTTTTTCGACAAGCGTGCGAAGTTCGTGCATTACCGGCCTCGGACTCTTGTGCTGAACAATCTCGAATACGATCATGCCGATATCTACGCGGATCTGGCATCGATCGAGCGACAGTTTCACCATTTGCTGCGCACCGTGCCGGGTCAGGGCCAGATCCTGTCGAATGCCGCAAGCGCGTGCCGCTCGAGCGGGTGCTGCAGCAGGGTTGCTGGACCCCGGTGGTCCGCTTTGACGTCGGCGATCCCGCGGATCTGGACGCCATCATGCTGAACCCCGAGGGTACGCACTTCGAGGTCCGGGACGGCGGACGGCCGGTGGGCACGGTGCGCTGGTCGCTGACCGGCGCGCACAATGTCGCGAATGCACTGGCGGCGCTCGGCGCCGCGCGCCACGCAGGCGTCCCGCTGGTCCGGGGCATCGAGTCCCTGTCGGGGTTTTCCGGGGTGAGGCGTCGGCAGGAACTGCGGGGCGAAGCCGGGGGGGTTCGGGTGATCGATGACTTCGCCCACCATCCCACCGCGATCGGCCTGACCCTGCAGGGTCTGCGCGCGGCGATGCCGGCGGGCGGGCGGCTGCTGGTCGCGCTCGAGCCGCGTTCGAACACCATGCGCATGGGGGTGCACGCGGACACGCTGGGTGGCGCGCTGGAACCCGCGGACCGGGTCTTTCTGTTCCTGCCCGAGGATCTGCACTGGTCTCCGGATGGCATTCGCGAACGCCTCAGGGAGCGCCTGCATCTGGCCAGAGCGATCGGGGAGCTCACCGAGGCGGTGGTGCATGCGGCGCGTCCCGGTGACTGGTTGGTTATCATGAGCAATGGTGCCTTTGGTGGCATCCACGAGACCCTGTTGACGCGACTGCGGGAGGCCCGGGATGGCGGCATCTGATCTGGCCCTGGCCCTGACCGGGGCATCCGGCGTCCAGTACGGCGTCCGCGTGCTGGAATGCATGGTCCGGGCAGGCGTGCCGGTGCACCTGATGCTGTCCCGTCCCGCCCAGGTGGTGCTGGGTCTGGAGACCGACCTTGGCGTGCCCGGTCGGCCGGTGGAGGTCGCGCGCTTCTTCACGGAGCGCTTCGAAGCCGCACCGGGACAGATCCGCTGCTACGGCCCGGAGCAATGGACGGCGCCGGTCGCCAGCGGCTCAGCCGCGCCCCGTGCAATGGTGGTCTGCCCCTGTTCCACCGCGACGCTGTCCGCCGTTGCCAGCGGCGCATCGCGCAGCCTGATCGAGCGTGCTGCCGACGTGGTGCTGAAGGAGCGGCGCAAGCTGGTGCTGGTGGTTCGCGAGACGCCCTTCTCCGAGGTGCACCTCGAGAACATGCTGCGCCTGGCGCGCATGGGGGTGGTGATCATGCCCGCGAACCCGGCGTTCTACCATCGTCCGCAGACCGTCGAGGATCTGGTCGACTTCATGGCCGCGCGGGTGCTGGACCACCTCGACATTGCCCACGAACTCGGACCCCGCTGGGGCGTCGCGCCGGCGCATGGGGAAGGCACATGAAGACCGTCCCGCTGTTTCCGCTGAACACGGTGCTGTTCCCGGGTGGACTGCTGCCGCTGCGCATCTTCGAAACCCGTTACATCGACATGGTCCGGGAGTGCATGCGCGATGGTGGCGGTTTCGTGGTGGTGGCCATCCGGCAGGGAACGGAAACCGCGTCGGATGCCGAAATCTTCGAGATTGGCACGCGCGCGGAGATCGTCGACTGGGAGCAGCGGTCCGACGGCCTGCTCGGAATCCTCTCCAGCGGCCGGGAGCGCGTGCGGGTGCTGTCGTACCGACGGCGGTCCGACGGCCTGTTGGTGGCGGAGGTCGACCCGCTGGAGGAGTGGCCGCCGGTCGAGTTGCCGGTGGAATATGCGTCGCTCGCCGAGCTGCTCGATCGCCTGCTCGAGCAGCTCGGTGCACCGTGGTCGCATCTCGAGCGCGGTATCGGTGATGCCGCATGGGTGGCCGGGCGGCTGGCCGAACTGCTTCCGCTGGACCTCGGGATCCGGCAGGAATTGCTGGAGGAAGACGATCCGCTGCAACGGCTTGAGCGCCTGCGGGCGGCCATGATGGCCGCGCAGAATCCCTGACAGCGGCGGTGCGTGCTGGTATGGTCGGGGCACTACTCAACGGGAGCATCCGATGGCTGTTCAGGAACTGACCCAGGAAAACTTTGAAGCCACCGTAACCGGCAACGACATCGTGGTCGTCGATTTCTGGGCGCCCTGGTGCGCACCCTGCCGGGCCTTTGCGCCGACCTTCGAAGCGGCGTCGGAGCAGCACGAAGGCGTGACCTTTGCGAAGGTGAACACGGAGGAGCAGCAGTCGCTGGCGGCTGCTTTCCAGATCCGCTCGATCCCGACGCTGATGATCTTCCGCGAGCAGGTGATCATCTTCTCGCAGCCCGGGATGCTCAGCGCCGGACAGCTGGACGACGTGATCGCCAAGGTCAAGGCCCTGGACATGGCGCAGGTGCACGAGGATATCCGCCGCCAGCAGGAGGGTGCCGGAGGCGCCTGACCGAGGCCTGAAACCCGCAACCGGCGCGCGCACTCATGCTGGGTGTGATGGCCCAGATGGCCGCGCTGATCGCCTGCGGGGTGGTGTGGAGCCGGCTGCGGCCCGGCGGGCTGGGCGGCGACGAGATGCGGCGTGCGCTGACCACGCTGGTCTATTACCTGCTGCTGCCGGCACTGGTGCTGAAGGTGATGTGGGCGGCGCCGGTCGGCCTGGTCTCGATCCAGATCGCCGTCGTGGCCGGGCTCACGGTGCTCGCGGCGCTGGCGATGGCCGGGCTGGCCTGCCGCGTGTGCCTGGCCAGCCGCCCCGCGACCGGGGCGATGTTCCTGGTGGCGGCGTGGCCGAACGCAATCTACCTCGGTCTGCCGGTCCTCGACCGTCTTTTCGGCGACGAGGGGCGGGCGGTCGCTATCCAGTTCGATCTCTTCGCGGCGCTGCCCCTGCTGCTGACGGTGGGGGTGCTGATCGGACGGCACTACGGCGAGCGCGGGGATCCGGAGCTGTCTCCGCTGCGCGGGCTGCTCGCAGTGCCCTCGATCTGGGCCGCGCTGCTTGCCGTGTCGCTGAATCTGGCCGGTGCGCCAATGCCCGTCTGGCTGGACGAGTGGCTGGGTTTTCTCGGCCACGCCGTCACGCCGCTGATGCTGTTTTCGGTTGGCCTCGCGCTGGTTTTCGATCGCTTTCGCGCGGCTGATGCCCCGGCGCTGGCCGCGGTAACGGTGATCCAGTTGCTGCTCGCGCCGCTGGTGGCTCTCGGTCTCGTCGCCGTTCTGGGGCTGGAAGGCGTGCCCGGCATCGCGACCATCCTCGAAACCGCGATGCCGGCAATGGTGCTGGGGCTGGTGTTCTGTGACCGCTTCGGTCTGGATACCGGCTTTTACGCTGCCGCGGTCACGCTGACCACCGCGGTGTCGCTGGTCACGTTGCCGCTCTGGTTCGCGTTCCTGCAGGCCCTGCCAATGTTCGCCTGAGGTAAAAATCAACGGCCGGCGACAGATCTGCAGATCTGCCCCCGGGGGGCTGTCCTTCTCCCCTCTCCCGCTTGCGGGAGAGGGGCCGGGGGTGAGGGCCGGGGGTGGGCAGCCAATGGCCTGGGACCGATTTGCAGATCTGGCCCCGGGGCTGCCTGCTTCCGTGTATTTCCGTGTCCTGCCGTGGTTCTATCGGCGCGTCAGCTCTCCTCGCCGAAGCGATTGGCGACCAGCTCGCTCAGGGCCTCCAGCGCGTCCTCCGCGTCGGGCGCGCCCTCGGTGCGGATCTCGACCTCGGTGCCCTTGGCCGCGGCCAGCATCATTACCCCCATGATGCTCTTGCCATTCACCTCGCGTCCCTGGCGGCTCACCAGCACGTCCGCCTGGTACTGGCTCGCGAGCCCCACGAACTTGGCCGCGGCACGCGCGTGCATGCCGAGCCGATTAACGATGGGCACTACGCGTCGCGGCATCCGAACACTCCTGGTCGCAGAGCAGGATCCCGTCGTGCCCGCCGCTGAGCGCCTTGTTCACGAGTTCGCTCAGCGGCAGATCGCGATAGTTCAGCACCCGCACCAGCATCGGCAGGTTGACGCCGGCGATCACGCGCCGGCTCGAGCCCCGCGCGAGCCGGCTGGCCACGTTCGCCGGCGTGGACCCGAACATGTCCGTGAGAATCAGTACCCCGTCGCCGCTGTCGAGGGCCGCAAGTCGGGTCCGGGCAGCGGATTCCACCACCTCGGGGTCCTCGCTCTGCGACATCGGCAGGGCATCGCAGGCACGCGGCATCTCTCCGAGCATGCTGCCAGCCGTCTGCAGCAGCGTCTCTCCGAGGTTCTGGTGTGTGATCAGTAGCAGACCGACCGACATCGCTTCACTCCGCGTCCGTCAGGTGATCGTCGAGCTCCCGGTGACGAGTGCTCACGGTGAAATTCCGCACGCCCCGCCAGGCATCGGCGAGGCGGTCGGCAAGGTAGACGGAACGATGGCGTCCGCCGGTGCAACCGATGGCCACGGTCAGATAGCTGCGGTGGCCTTCGGCGAAGCGCGGAAGCCAGCGCTGCAGGTGGGCCTGTATGCTGTCGAACATCTCCTCGACCTCGCGATGGGCCTCCAGAAAGGCGACGACCGGCGCCTCGTGGCCGGTGCGATGCCTGAGACCCGGCTCGTAGTGCGGGTTGGGCAGACAGCGCACATCGAAGACGAAGTCCGCGTCAACCGGCACGCCGTGCTTGAACCCGAAGGACTGAAACAGCAGCGACAGGTTCCCGGCCGCGTGCGTCGCCAGCCGGCTGCGGACCTGTCGCGCGAGATCATGCATTGTCAGGTCGCTGCTGTCGATGCTCAGGTCGGCGTTGGCGGCGATCGGTCCGAGCCACTCGCGTTCCATCGCCAGACCCTCGACCAGCGGCAAGCCCTTGCGGGCCAGCGGATGCCGGCGCCGCGTGTGATGATAGCGGCGCAACAGCGCCTCGTCCGACGCGTGCAGGAAGACGAGTTCCACCTGCAGTCCCTGTTCGCGCAATCGCGCGAGGTTTCCCGGCAGGCCCTGCAGCGCATCGCGGCCGCTGCGCACGTCGACCCCGACCGCGACCCTGCCGTCGTTGCGGTGGCTCCCCGTGCGCAGCTCCTCGATCAGGTCGTTCAGCAGGTTCAGCGGCAGGTTGTCGACGCAGAAGAAGCCTTCGTCCTCGAGCGTGTGCAGGGCCACCGTCTTGCCGGAGCCGGACAGGCCGCTGAGCAGCAGTAGCCGCATGGTCAGGCCGGGTTTCCCTTCGGCGTTTCGGGTTCCGGTTCCAGGCGGTTGCGCAGGCGCGTGCGCAGATCGTCTCCGGCGGCATATCCCTGCAGCCGCAGCAGGTGGGCACGGACCGCGGCCTCGATCATCACCGCGATGTTGCGACCCGGCGCGACCGGGAGGCTGACCACCGGGATGGCCAGGCCGAGCAGGTTCTCCTCGCCGCGGCAGCCGTTCATGCGGTCCTCCGGCAACGTCGAGTGCTCGTCGCGGTCGCGCAGTTCGATGATCAGACGAAGGTACTTGCCGCGCTTGATCGCGGAATCTCCGTACATGGCCCGGATGTTCAGCACCCCGAGGCCACGGACCTCGAGCAGATCGCTCAGCAGCGGAGGACATGTGCCCCGGATGATGTCGGGCGCGATGCGGGAGAACTCCGGTGCATCGTCCGCGATCAGCCGGTGGCCGCGGCTCACGAGTTCCAGCGCGACCTCGCTCTTGCCCACACTCGATTCGCCGCTGATCAGCACCCCGGCCCCGAGGATCTCCATGAAGACACCATGCCGGACCACCGAGCGTGCCAGCCGGTGCTGCAGGTAATAGCGCAGCAGCCCGATGAGTTCATGGCTCCCGATGTTCGTGCAGAGGATCGCCGGCAGCGGGTTGCCGCATTCGGGCGGGAGCTTCTCGAAAGGGCAGGTGCCCTCGGCAAAGATCACGCCCACCGTTCCGGTTGCGGCGAGATCCAGGATCAGACATTCGTGTTCGGCCGGTTTCAGCGTCTCGAGGTGGCGGGCCTCGAGATCGCCGAGCACCTGGATGCGGTTGGGCCGGATCATGTTGAGATGCCCGGCCATCGGCAGATCGACGTCCCCCCCCTCGTGCAGGATCCGGTTGTGCGCCTCGGCCTCGCCGTGGACGTACGCGAGCCCGGTACGCGGCCCGAGGGCAGCGACCAGATCGGCGAGGCTGACGCTTTCAGGCATCGCGGAAGGCGGCGCTGGCGGCAAGGTGCAGGGCTGGGGCGTCGGCGCTGCGCCGCAGCGCGGCGATGTTGTCGGGCTGCGACAGCGTGCGTGCCAGCTGCGCCAGCAGGTCCAGGTGTTCGCCGGTGGATTCCTCCGGCACGATCAGCGCGATCAGGATGTCGACCGGCTCGTGGTCGATGGCATCGAAATCGACGCCCTGTTCCAGCCGCAGCACAGCGACTCTCGGCGCGTCGATCTCGGCCATCCGCCCGTGCGGGATGGCCACTCCATGGCCGAGGCCGGTGGAGCCCAGCCGTTCCCGCGCGGACAGGGCGTCGAAGATCTGGCCGGCCGGGAGCTCGCCGTCGTCGGCGGCCAGCAGTTCGCCGAGCCGTTCCAGCGCACGTTTCTTGCTGGTGATGCCGGCGTCCAGGCTGACCCGGTCTTCCCGGACGAGGTCGGCGATCCGCATTGCTCAGGCGATTTGCTGTCGGTTGCGCTGGGCGCCCTCGGCGCGGTGATGATCCTTCATCTTCTCCTTGTGCTTGATCAGCTGCCGGTCGGTCTTGTCGATCAGGGCGTCGATCGCCGCGTACATGTCCTCGTGCGTCGCGTAGGCGTGGATGTGGTTGCCGCTGACCTGCAGGTTGGTCTCCGCCTTGTTGTGATTCTTCTCTACGGTGAGCACGACATGGACGTCGATCACCTGGTCGAAGTGCCGTTCCAGGCGGGCGAACTTCTCCTGAACGTAGTCACGCAGTGGGTCGGTGATGTCGACGTGATGACCGGTCAGATTGATCTGCATACTCACACTCCTTGCATTGATGGGCCGCGAAGCCTAGAGGAGCTGCCTGCGCTCGCTCGACGGTGGCAGGTTCATCGCCTCACGGTATTTGGCCACGGTGCGTCGGGCCACGTTGATGCCCCGGTCCGACAGGACCTGGGCGAGTCGGGAATCGCTCATCGGCCGGTTGGGCGGTTCCTCGCTGATCAGTTTGCGGATCATCGCACGGATCGCAGTGGCGGAACATTCACCGCCGTCGCTGGTGCCCACGTGGCTGGAGAAGAAATACTTGAACTCGAATACACCGCGCGGGGTGTGCATGTATTTCTGGGTTGTTACCCGCGAGATGGTCGACTCGTGCATGCCCAGCGCCTCGGCAATGTCGCGCAGGATCAGCGGCTGCATCGCCACCTCGCCCTCCTCGAGGAAGCCGGTCTGCCGTTCCACGATCGCCCGCGCGACGCGTAGCAGGGTCTCGTTGCGACTGTGCAGGCTCTTCAGGAACCAGCGTGCCTCCTGCAACTGGTTGCGCATGAAGGCGCTGTCGCGCGCATCACTGACCCGGCGCACCATGCCGGCGTAGAGGCTGTTGATCCGGATGCGCGGGGCGATCTCCGGGTTCAGGTCCACCCGCCAGTCCTTCCGGTCCCGGCGCACGTAGACATCCGGGGTCACGTATTCCGGTGCCTGGTCGCTGATCTGGCTGCCGGGCCGGGGATTCAGCGTGCGGATCAGCTCCATCGCACCGGCGAGCGTCGTCTCGTCGAGCCCGAGCTCCCGCTGCAGGGCGCGGAAGTCGTGCCGCCCGAGACTCTCCATGCCGGAATCGATCACCCGCAGGGCGGTCTCGCGGAGCGGCGTCTCCTCGGGCAGCACGCGCAGCTGCATCAGCAGGCACTCGCGGAGATCGCGGGCACCGACCCCGACCGGGTCGCACTGCTGGATCCAGTGCAGGACCGCCTCCATCTCGTCGAGCCCGACGGTGTCTTCGCCTCCCAGGATTTCCTGGAGGGTCTCGAGTTCGGTCTCGAGATAGCCGTCGGCGTTGATGCTGTCGATCAGTGCCGCACCGATGCGGCGGTCCCGTTCGTTCAGCGGGCCGAGGTGCAGCTGCCACAGCAGGTGCTCGTGCAGCCCGCCCTCGCTGCCCGCCTGGTTCTCGAAGGGATCGCGGTCATCGACCCCGGCGCCCTGCGAGCCCGCACCCGTCGAGTAGAACTCGTCACCCCAGTCCTCGGAAGCCGCCTCCGTCTCCGGGCCGTCGCCGGCGGATTCCGTTTCCTGCTGGGCATCGGCCGTCTCGCCGGACGGTTCTTCCGCAGGTGTCTCCTCGGCGAGCTCGAGCATCGGATTGCTTTCGAGAGCCTGCTGGACCTCCAGCTGCAGTTCGATCGTCGACAACTGCAGGAGCCGGATGGCCTGCTGCAGCTGCGGTGTCATGGTCAGGTGCTGACCCAGCTGCAGGTTGAGCGAAGACTTCAGCATGCGGCGGATCTTGGCGCGGAATGGTTCTTCATGGCTTCATGTTACTGCCTGTGCCCGGTTTTTTGCAGCCTTTTGGTGCATCGTGCCGGCAAGTGGCCGTACGGGGCGGTAGCGTCCACCGTCTCGTGCCCTGGTGGCGGCCGCCGGAATCAGAGGCGGAAGTGCTCGCCAAGGTACACCGTCCGCACGCGTGGGTCCGCGAGCAGCTCCGCCGGTGTGCCCTCGCTGAGCAGTCGCCCCTCGCTGAGAATGTAGGCCCGGTCACAGATGCTCAGCGTCTCGCGCACGTTGTGGTCCGAGATCAGCACCCCGATACCCCGCTGTTTCAGGTGAGCGATGACCTCCTGAATTTCGACAACCGAGAGCGGATCGACGCCGGCAAACGGCTCGTCGAGACAGATGAACTGCGGGTTGCAGGCCAGTGCGCGCGCGATTTCGGCACGCCGTCTTTCGCCACCGGACAGCGCGATTCCGGTGCTCTCGCGCACCGTGTCCAGCTGAAATTCCTCGATCAGCGCGTCGCCCGTCTCGCGGCGTCCGGTCGCATCGAGGTCCCGACGGAGCTCGAGCACGGCCTGCAGGTTCTGCCAGACCGTCAGACGCCGGAAGATCGACGCTTCCTGGGGCAGGTAGCCGACACCCAGTCGTGCGCGCAGGTGGACCGGCGCGCGCGTCAGGTCCCGGCCGCCGAGCGTGATGCGGCCTGCATCGGGTTGTATCAGTCCGACCAGGATATAGAAGCAGGTGGTTTTTCCGGCCCCGTTCGGGCCCAGCAGACCGACCACCTCGCCGCGGGCGACATCGACATCGGCTCCGTCGAGCACCGTGCGCTTGCCGTAGCGCTTGGTGAGTCCGGTACCCGCGAGGCGGTCATCGGAGGGCGTGACCCGGGGGGCCGCGCCGCCGGAATCCGGGGCAGCCGTCATTCAGATCCCGGCTGGATGGTGATCCGGACGCGCTCTTCCGGGGTGCCCTCGATGCGAATGATGTCCTGTGCGAGGTCGTACCGGATCCGCTCGCCCCGGGCATCCTCGGTGGCCGTCTGAACCCGCGCCTCCCGCCGCAGCAGCAGGATCTCGTCCTGGAGGTCGTACTCCATCTCGAGCGCGGTCGCGACGCGCGGCTGATTGTCCGGGTCGGGCGCCTCGGCACGAACCGGGTTGCCCTCGGCCTCCATTCGGGTCGGGCGTCGTTCGGGTGCGTGGATCACGATCCGGTCCGCCCAAAGCGTCATGTCGCCGCGTGTGACCACGACATCCCCGGTGTAGGTGCCGATCCCCCGCCGTTCGTCCATTTCGGCGGTGTCGGCGGTGATCTGCACCGGGAGCGCCGGCGTCTGGGCCGCCAGAACCAGGGGCAGGCAGGTCAGCGCGAGGCCGGAGACCAGGCCCCGGATCAATCCGGCGTGATGCGTGGCGGCCGTGTGCGTTGTGTCATTGCGGATCTTCCCCTGTCTCCTCCGGAGCATAGACGGTCTCGACCTCGTTCCGGAGTTCGATGATGTCTGCCTGTACATCGGCATGCATGCCGATGCCGGTCATGAACAGCCCGGGGCGTATCACGGTTGCCCGGGCGTCGGTCATCACCTCGCGGGGTCCGGTCAGGATGGTCACGTCCGCCGTTTCGATCTCGGTCCGCGGGTTCAGCGGCCCGGGCAACTGCACGCCCTCGGTCCGCCCGATCGTTTCCAGTCGCTCTTCGGCCGGGTAGTGTACCGCCGCCGGCGCGGTCCAGATCCAGTCGACGCGGCCCTCGGTCAGGAGTTCGAGCCTCGGTTCCTCCGCGTGCTGAACCCCGAGGGCGTGGAACTGCTGCATGCGTTCCCCGCGCAGCACATGCGTGATTTCGCCCTCGGCATCGGTGACGCGCAGCGTGAAACCGAGGATGTCGAACTCGGCGCCGGATTCCAGTGCCGTGAGCTGCGCCGGCAGCAGGGCCGCTGCGACCGCGACGATCAGGGCGGAGCGGCCGAGCCATCCGGGTGCCCTGGCTCCCGGGTCAGGCGGGCGGGCGCTGTCACGCCTCGAGATAGGCATGAAGGATGGCCTCCAGGCGGCCCTGCGCCGCAAGCAGGGTTTCGCAGACCTCGCGGACGGCACCGCGCCCGCCCCGCTCACGGGTGTGCCAGTCGGCATGTTCCAGTACCAGCGGATGCGCGTCGGCCACCGCGATACCCAGGCCGACACGGCGCATCGCCGGCAGATCGACGACGTCGTCCCCGACAAATGCGCTCTGTTCCGGAGCGAAGCCGGTCTGCGCGAGGAGTTCCGCGAGCGCCTCCCCCTTGTCCCGGCGCCCCTGCAGCAGATGCCGCACCCCGAGATCGCGCATGCGGTGCAGGACCACCTCGGAGTTGCGGCCCGTGAGCACAGCCAGTTCCAGCCCCCCCTGCTGGGCCATGCGCATGCCATGGCCGTCGCGGCTGTGGAAAGCCTTGTACTGTTCTCCGCCGTCTCCGAGGAACAGGCTGCCATCGGTCAGTACCCCGTCCACGTCGAGGATCAGCAGACGGACCTCGCGTTGCCGTTGCAGCAGTGTTCCCGGTTCCAGCGGCATCAGGCCACCCCGGCGCGAAGCAGGTCGTGCATGTTCAGTGCGCCGACGAGGCGGAAGTCGCCGTCCACCACCGGCAGCGCGTTGATGCGGCGGCTCTCCATCAATTCCAGGGCCTCCACCGCGAGCCAGTCCGGTCGCGCGGTGAAGCCGTCCCGGGTCATCGCCTCGCCGATGGTCAGGCGGTGCAGGTCGAGGCCGCGGTCGAGCGTGCGCCGCAGGTCGCCATCAGTGAAGACGCCCTCGACCCCGCCCGAGTCGTCGCAAACGACCACCATGCCCAGTCCCTTGCGCGAGATCTCGAGCAGCGCATCGCGGAGCAGGGCGTCGGCACGGATGCAGGGCATCGCGTCCCCGGTGCGCATGATGTCCCCGACATGAATCAGCAGGCGGCGCCCCAGCCGTCCGCCCGGGTGCGAACGCGCGAAATCGTTCGCGGTGAATCCCCGAGCGTCGAGCACAGCGACGGCCAGCGCATCACCCATCACCAGCGCCGCCGTGGTGCTCGAGGTGGGGGCCAGGCCGAGCGGACAGGCTTCCCGGGCGACGCTGACGTCCAGATGGACCGTGGCCTCGAGGGCCAGACGCGAGTCCGGGTTGCCGGTCAGCGCGATCAGCGGTACACCGAGGCGGCGGATGATCGGGAGGATGGTCAGCAGTTCGTCCGTCTCGCCGGAGTTGGATAGCGCGATCACCGTGTCGTCGCGGGTGATCATCCCGAGATCGCCGTGGCTCGCCTCACCGGGATGCACGAAGAACGCCGGCGTGCCCGTCGACGCCAGCGTCGCCGCGAATTTCCCGCCGACGTGCCCGGACTTGCCCATGCCGGTGACGACCACACGGCCGCTGCAGTCAAGGATGTGTTCGCAGGCGCGGAAGAATCGGTCGTCGATCCGGTCCGCGAGCGCACCCACCGCCGCCGCTTCGGTCGCGATCACTGCCAGCGCGAGATTGCGGGTGTTGTCGGGGTCGAGGGTTGTGCGGGGAACGTCCATCAGGCGGTGTCCGGGCCGGTGATTGGCAGATAATCCCGTATCGGCAGCCCGTTTTCCAGCGACCCGGCCGCCGCAGGCTTTCCGCCGCCGGCTCGAATCGCTAGCATCCGTCGAAGGCAACGCACGGAGACCCCGTGATGGCAGCGAAAGCGGACCGTGGAGGATTGCGGGTGGCCGCAGTCGCTGACGGGGACAGCCCCGAATGGCGGTCCTTTTACCCCCAGGACCTGCCCGACGACTGGATGCTCGCGTATTACGCCCACTTCTGGCCCGAGCTTTTGTCCCCGGCCGCCGACTGGTCGCGCTGGGCTGACGATGATCAGTCCCTGGACGAGGTGCCGGCGGAGCTGCGTCTGTATCTGGAGGTTCCGGCTGGCGCCGCCGCCGACTGTTTGCGTCTTGCCGATCGCCTCGGGGCACGCCTCGGCGGCTTCCTGTTCCCGGATCCGGAGGTCGAAACCCCACGGGAACTGGAACCGGCGCAGGTCTTTCGGCGCGCGGACGCCCCGGTCGTCGCCGGGGTGCGCTCCGCGCGGGCCTGGACCAACGGGCGTGAGACGGTGCTGGTGCTGGAACCCGAGAGCGGACTCGATGTGCGGCAGTGGCGGGCCCTGCTCGAGTCGCTCCACAAAGCCGCGACCTCCGGTCAGGACACCCTGGCTTTTCTGCGCAGCGGTCCGCGGGAACTCGAGCAGGCGCAGACGATTATTCGGCTCGGTGGTCTGACGTGAAAATATAGCCACGAATGGACACGGATGAACCCGGCTGTTTATTGAATGAGGCCCTATCCGTGTTGATCCGTGGGTATCCGTGGCTGAACTTGTCGTCCTTCGGGGTGGCCCGGAGCCATGCGAGTCAGGCGGGAAAAGCGCTTGAGAAGGCCGCCCGCTTCGACCGGGTAGTCCTCCCGGAGGCAGGTGGGCGGGCTCCAGGTTGACGGCGGCCCGGGCCGCTCGCAGACTTAGCGGCTGGATTTTCGGGGAGCGTTAGCAAGGTGAACGACGATCGGGTTGCCGATACGCCGCACGTCGTCGTCGAGGACCTCGTGTTCCGGCGCGGCCGCAAGGTGGTCTTCGACGGTCTGTCGCTGACGGTGCCGCGCGGGCGTGTGACCACCGTGATGGGTCCCAGCGGTACCGGCAAGACAACGTTGCTCCGGCTGATCGGAGGGCAGCTGCGTCCGGACAGCGGCCGCATCTGGGTGGACGGCGAAGAAGTGGCGCGCCTGTCGACCCGACGGCTGTATGCGCTGCGCAAACGCATGGGCATGCTGTTTCAGACCGGCGCGCTGCTGACCGACATGAACGTCTTCGAGAACGTCGCTTTCCCGCTGCGCGAGCACACCGATCTGCCGGAGGAACTGATCCGCAACCTGGTGCTGATGAAGCTCGAGGCGGTGGGGCTGCGCGCGGCGCGTGACCTGAGCCCCGCCGAACTCTCGGGAGGCATGGCGCGGCGGGTCGCGCTGGCCCGGGCCATCGCGCTGGACCCCGACATGATCCTCTACGACGAACCCTTTGCCGGTCTGGACCCGATCACGATGGGCCAGATCGTCACCCTGATTCAGCGCACCAACAGCACCCTGGGTCTGACCAGCGTGCTGGTGACCCATGACGTGGTCGAGGCGCTGGACATCTCGGATCACGTCGTGCTGATCGCCGAGGGACGCGTGATGGACGCCGGCACGGTGGAGCAGGTACGCGCGGGGGCCTCGGAGTGGAGCAAACAGTTCCTCGAAGGCCGCCCGGACGGACCGGTGCCCTTTCACTATCCGGGCGACAGCTACCGCGACGATCTGATGCGCGACCGCGAGTCCGGAAATGGCTGACTTCCTCGCGCGTCTGGGGCGTTCCGGACTGCACTGGCTTGCCTTGCTGGGCCGCGCGTCGATCTTCCTGTTCCGGGTCCTGAGTGCGCAGGATGCCGTGGTGCGCAGGTTTCGGCTGACGCTGATCGAGATCTACTCCGTCGGTGTGCGTTCGCTGCTGATCATCGTGGTCTCGGGCCTCTTCGTCGGTATGGTGCTCGGGTATCAGGGCTACATCACGCTGGTCAATTTCGGCGCGACCGAGGCCCTCGGCGGTGCCGTCGCCCTGTCACTCGTGCGCGAACTGGGTCCGGTCGTCACCGCGCTTCTGTTCGCGGGCCGGGCAGGTTCCGCGCTGACCGCCGAGATCGGCCTGATGAAGACCACCGAGCAGCTCTCGGCGATGGAGATGATGGCGGTGGACCCCTACCGCCGGGTGTTCGCGCCGCGCTTCTTTGCCGGGTTCCTTTCGCTGCCATTGCTGGCGGCGATGTTCAGCGCGGTGGGCGTGATGGGTGGCTATATCGTCGGGGTCGGATTGCTCGGTGTCGACGCCGGATCCTACTTTTCGCAGATGCAGGCGGTGACGGACTGGCGCGAGGACGTGCTCTCCGGCGTGATCAAGAGCATCGTGTTCGGCTTCGTGGTCACCTGGATCGCGATCTTTCAGGGCTTCGACGCCGAGCCGACCTCCGAGGGGATCTCTCGGGCCACCACACAGACGGTGGTGATCTCGGCGCTGGCGGTGCTCGGACTTGACTTCGTCCTGACCGGACTGATGTTCACCTGACCGGTCGCCGCGACGCGGCCATGTCATCGGAGGAAACGCAATGAAGCTGCGCTATCTGGAAATGTCGGTGGGCCTGTTCGTGCTGCTGGGCATCGCGGCGCTGTTCTACCTGGCAATCCAGGTCAGCAACATCGTCGAGTACCGGGATGGTGATACCTACGAGGTGATCGCCTACTTCGATCACATCGGCGGCCTGAAGGTGCGCGCCCCGGTCACGGTGTCGGGCGTTCGCATCGGCCGCGTGTCCGACATCGCCTATGATCCGGAGCGCTTTCAGGCCCGGGTGGTCCTGGCGATCCGGTCCGGGCAGGATCATCTCCCCGCAGACTCCCAGGCCAGCATCTTTACCGCCGGCCTGCTCGGCGAGCAGTACGTCGGGCTGGAGCCCGGCGGGGACTTCGAGGTGCTGAGTGACGGTGACGAGATCCTTCTCACGCAATCGGCACTGGTGCTGGAGAACATGATCGGCCGGGTGCTCACCAACTTCTCGAGTGATTGAACGGTCCGGAGCGAACCGCGGTCGTATGCGGACAACGGAGGCTGAATGGCAATGAGAAAAAGACTGCACACCGCGCTGGGAAGCCTGCTGCTCCTGTGCGCACTGGTGCTGGCGGCGGGGCCGCTGCACGCCGCCGAACCGGTGGAACTCGTCGAGGGCGCGATCAACCGCGTACTGGAGACGCTTCGCGCCGACGAGGCCAGGGCGCAGGATGACCCCGATTTCGTCCTCGAGGTCATCGAGGAAGAGGTCCTGCCGCTGGTCGACATCGACGGAATGGCCCGGCTGATCCTGGCCCGCCACTGGCGTGACGCCACGCCCGAACAGCGCCAGCGTTTCACCGAGGCCTTCCGCGATACCCTGCTCAACGCCTACGGCGTGCGCCTGGCCGATTATCTGGACCGGCGCGTCGTGGTCGTTCCGCGACGCTCCCGGCAGGACGACCGGATGGCGGTGGTCTCCACCGAGATCGAGATGGGAAGGGGGCAGCCCAATATCATCGTCAACTACCGGCTGCGTCCGGTCGACGGCGAGTGGAAGGTCTTCGACGTGGAAGCGGAGGGCCTGAGCTTCGTGGGCAATTTCCGCTCGACCTTCAACACCGAAATCGGCCGCCACGGTCTGGATGCGCTGATCGCCCGCCTCGAGGAAGGCGACCGTTCGCTGATCGAGGAGGCCGTCCCGGAAGGTGAGGGGGGTCGTGGCTGAGCCCTCGCTGGTGCTCGACGGGGACGTGCTGCGGCTGTCCGGTCCGGTCACCCTGAATAGCGTGAAGACGCTGATGGCGCGCGGTCGCGGGCTGCTCTCCGAACTGCCGGAGCCGGGCACCCTCGACCTCTCCGGCGTCACACGGATCGACAGTGCCGGTGCGGCGATGCTCGTCGAGTTCTGGCGCCAGCGTGAGGGCTCGGGCGCGAGCCTCGGGTTTGCCGCGATTCCCGAGGATCTGCAGCCGCTCCTGGAGCTTTACGCGCTGGAGCCGGTATTCGGCGTGGCGACCCGCGACTGACCCGAGCCGGGCCCCGGGCTTTCCCGGCGCATGCTTCCCTGCACGGACGATCTGCCGTTTTTCTGGCAGCATCTCCCGGTGGTGGTCGGTTCGGGCGGCACTTCGCCGTGCTGCGGGGAAACGCCGTTGAGTCAGCGCTTCGATGGTCTGCGGTGGGCGCTTTCGGTTATGATCGCCGGTTTTCGAGCGCCGCGGTAACCGCCGGGGCCCTTCCGAGTCTCAGATGGACAAACTGATCGTGAGCGGTGGCCGCCCGCTGGAGGGGCAGGTCCGCATATCCGGCGCGAAGAACGCGGTGCTGCCGATTCTGGCGGGGACCCTGCTCGCCGACGGTCCGGTGGTCGTCGCGAACGTGCCACACCTGCAGGACGTCACCACGACCATGGAGCTGCTCGGCCGGATGGGCGTGACGCTCACCGTGGACGAGCGCATGCGTATCGAGGTCGATCCGACGACCCTGACCGAGTGCGTCGCCCCGTACGAACTGGTCAAGACCATGCGCGCATCGATCCTGGTGCTGGGGCCGTTGCTGGCGCGCTTCGGCGAGGCGGAGGTATCGCTGCCGGGCGGCTGCGCGATCGGCAGCCGTCCGGTGAATCTGCACCTGAAGGGCCTCGAGGCGATGGGCGCGGATATCGAGGTGGAGGCCGGGTACATCCACGCCCGCGCAGACCGCCTGAAGGGCGCACGGATCGTCTTTGACCAGGTGACGGTGACCGGCACCGAAAACCTGCTGATGGCGGCGACGCTGGCCGATGGGGAGACCCTGATCGAGAACGCGGCGCGGGAACCCGAAGTGGTCGATCTGGCCCGCTTCCTGTCCCGCATGGGCGCGAAGATCCGGGGAGCGGGGACGGACACCATCCGCGTGACCGGGGTGGAACGGCTGTCGGGCTGCGAGTACGAGGTGATGCCGGACCGCATCGAGTCGGGCACTTTCCTGGTCGCGGCGGCCGTGACCCGTGGCCACGTGCGTACGAAGAACACGCGGCCCGATCTCCTGGATGCAGTGCTGCTGAAGCTGGCCGAGGCCGGCGGCCGCGTCGATACCGGTCCCGACTGGATCGAGGTGGACATGCGCGGGCGCCGACCGAAGTGCGTGAACCTGCGTACCGCGCCGTTCCCGGCCTTCCCGACCGACATGCAGGCGCAGATGATGACCCTCAACGCGGTGGGCTCCGGTACCGGGTCGGTGATCGAGACGGTGTTCGAAAATCGCTTCATGCACGCGCAGGAACTGCAGCGCATGGGTGCGGACATCCGCATCGAGGGGAACACCGCGATCGTCGCCGGTGTCGAGACCCTGCGCGGGGCGCCGGTGATGGCCACCGACCTGCGCGCTTCCGCCAGCCTGATCCTGGCCGGCCTGGTCGCGGAGGGGGAGACGGCGGTGGATCGCATCTACCACATCGACCGGGGATACGAATGCATCGAGGAGAAGCTGCGCCAGATCGGCGCGACGATCCGCAGGGAGCCCGCCCGGTGAATGCGTCCGACGGCATGACGATCGCGTTGTCGAAGGGGCGCATCCTGGAAGAGACGCTGCCGCTGCTGGAGTGCGCGGGCATCGTGCCGCTGGAGGATCCGGCGAAGACGCGCCGGCTGATCATCGGCACCAGCCGCCCGGACGTGAGCATTGTCGTGGTACGGGCCACTGACGTGCCGACCTACGTCCAGTATGGCGCGGCCGCGGTCGGCGTCGCCGGCAAGGACGTGCTGATGGAACACGGGGCAAGCGGCCTTTACGAGCCGCTGGATCTCGGCATCGCCCGCTGCCGCATGATGCTCGCGGGCCGTCCCGGGCACGCGCCCGGGGACGGACGTCTGCGCATCGCAACGAAGTTCGTGAACGTCACCCAGCGCCACTTCGCCGCGCAGGGCCGACAGGTCGAGATCATCAAGCTGTACGGCTCGATGGAGCTCGCGCCGCTGGTCGGGCTGGCCGACTACATCGTCGACCTGGTCGATACCGGCAACACCCTGAAGGCCAACGGCCTCGCGCCGCTGGAACTGATTGCGCAGATCAGTTCCCGGCTGGTGGTCAACAAGGCCGCGATGAAGATGCAGCATGCCCGCATTCAACAACTGATCGAGGGCCTGCAGCCGGCCCTGACACAGGCCTGACGAGGTCACTGGATTCACCATGAGCTACGCCACCGACGATCTGCGAATCAAGTCCATCGACGAGGTCTCCCCCCCGGACACCGTGCGCGATGAGCTCCCGCTGACCGACACGGCCGCCGAGACGGTGTACGCCGCCCGCGCCGCGATCCACCGCATTCTGCATGGCGAAGACGACCGTCTGCTGGTGGTCGTCGGCCCCTGTTCGATCCACGATGTCGACGCGGCGCTCGAATATGCCGGGCGACTGGGTGCGCTGCGTGAGGAGTTCGGCGACGCTCTCGAGGTGGTGATGCGGGTCTATTTCGAGAAGCCGCGCACCACCGTGGGCTGGAAGGGCCTGATCAACGACCCCGACCTCGACGGCAGCTTCCAGATCAACCGCGGGCTGCGCCTGGCCCGCGGTCTGCTGCGGGACCTGGCTGAGCAGGGCATGCCGGCCGCCACCGAGTTTCTCGACCTGATCAGCCCGCAGTACATCGCCGATCTGGTGTCCTGGGGCGCCATCGGGGCCCGGACCACCGAGAGCCAGGTTCACCGCGAGCTGGCCTCGGGGTTGTCGTGCCCGGTGGGCTTCAAGAACTCGACCGACGGCAGTCTGCAGATCGCGATCGACGCAATCCGCTCTGCGTCGAGGCCGCATCACTTCCTGTCGATGACCAAGGCGGGGCGTTCGGCGATCTTCTCCACCGCCGGCAACGGGGATTGCCACATCATTCTGCGCGGCGGACGGCAGCCCAATTACGATGCCGAGAACATCGCGGGGGCCTGCGGTCAGCTGCAGGCGTCGGGACTGCCGGAGGCGGTGATGGTGGACTGCAGCCATGCCAACAGCCGCAAGGACCCGGCACGGCAGGTCGACGTGGTGCGTACCGTCGCCGACCAGGTCGGCAACGGGGACCGGCGCATCGTCGGCGTGATGCTGGAGAGCCACCTGCAGGCCGGGCGGCAGGATATCGTGGCGGGCAGACCGCTGGTGTACGGGCAGAGCATCACCGATGCCTGCATGGGCTGGGGCGACTCCGAGGTCGCGCTGGGCGTGCTGGCAGCCGCCGCGCGCCGCCGCCGCGAGCGCCGATGAACCGAGGGCCGCGCAAGGCGCGCACGGTATCTCCCTCTTCCGCCTGCGGGAGCGGGCAGGGGACAGGTAATTGCGGGATATTTGCATGATCTTTCGTTTCCGGGCGGCCCCGGGGCCGTTCACCCGATCGTGATGGGAGTCAGCAGCCATGCCTGAGATCAAGCGCCTCGACAGCCGGGACGAGGGTTTCTGGAGCGAACTGGACCGCCTGCTGGAGTGGGAGTCGGTGGCCGACCACGGAGTGCGCGCCATCGTGGACGAGATCCTGGAAGCGGTGCGTAGCGAGGGTGACGCGGCCTTGCTCCGCTATACGGAGCGTTTCGACCGTCTGCCACTGCGCAGTGCCAGCGAGATGGAAGTCCCGCCGGAACGCCTGAACCAGGCACTGGAACGCATCCCGGCCATCCAGCGCGAGGCGCTGGAGACGGCGGCGGTGCGCATCCGTCGCTATGCCGAGCACCAGCGCATGCAGGACTGGGTGATCGAGGAACCGGACGGCACGCTGCTCGGGCAGCGGATCACGCCGCTCGAGTCTGTCGGCCTGTACGTACCCGGAGGCAAGGCTGCCTACCCCTCATCGGTGCTGATGAATGCGGTTCCGGCGAAGGTCGCCGGTGTGCCGCTGCTGGTGATGGTGGTCCCGGCACCCGACGGCGAGTTGAACGACATGGTGCTGGCGGCCGCGGCGATCGCCGGCGTGAACCGCGTGTTTACTCTCGGCGGGGCGCAGGCGGTGGCGGCGCTCGCCTACGGGACGCAGACAGTGCCGGCGGTGGACAAGATCGTCGGTCCGGGCAACATCTTCGTCGCGGCGGCCAAGCGCGAGGTCTTCGGCACCGTCGGCATCGACATGATCGCCGGCCCGTCGGAGATCCTGGTGGTCTGCGACGGGCAGACCGATCCCGAATGGGTCGCGGCGGACCTCTTCTCGCAGGCCGAACACGACGAGCAGGCGCAGTCGATCCTGCTGTCTCCGGATGCGGCCTTCCTGGACCGCGTCGCCGAGGCGATGGACCGGTTGCTGGGGGAGATGCCGCGCGCGGAGATCATCCGGGCCAGCCTCGGTGCTCGCGGCGCACTGGTCCGGGTCCGGGACATGGAGGAGGCGGTCGAGGTGGCCAACCGCATCGCGCCCGAGCACCTGGAGCTCTCGGTGTCCGACCCCCGGAGCCTGCTCGACGCCGGGCTGCGTCACGCGGGTGCGGTCTTCATGGGCCGTTACACCTGCGAGGCCGTGGGCGACTACTGCGCCGGGCCGAACCACGTGCTCCCGACCTCGCGCACCGCTCGCTTCTCCTCGCCGCTGGGCGTCTACGATTTCCAGAAGCGCACCAGCATCATCCAGTGCTCGCCGGCGGGCGCCGCCGACCTCGGGCGCACGGCCTCGGTGCTCGCGCGCGGCGAAGGCCTGGTCGCGCATGCCCGCTCCGCTGAAATGCGCGGTGAATAGGCAGGCCGCCAGCAGCAGGGGCAGACGGGCATGACCCGTCCGTCCGACCTGATGCGACCCGAGGTGCTGGAGCGCTCCGCCTACGCGGTCGCGGATGCCGCCGGGCTGGTCAAGCTCGACGCGATGGAAAACCCCTTTCCCTGGCCCGGCGAACTCGAGGCGGCGTGGCTCGAGGCCCTGCGGGGGGTCGAGCTGAACCGCTACCCCGATCCCGTCGGAAAAGACGTGACCGCGGCCCTCCGTGCCGCGCACGGCGTGCCGGCGGGGGCCGGGTGTCTGCTCGGCAACGGTTCCGACGAACTGATCCAGATCCTGATCACCGCCGTCCAGGGCAGCGGCCGGCCGGTGGTGTCGCCGGTGCCCACCTTCGTGATGTACGAGGTGCTCGCGCGCGCCGCCGGGGTCCCCTTTGTCGGCGTGCCGCTCGCGCCCGACTTCGACCTGGACGTGCCGGCATTGTTGCGTGTGCTGGAGCGGGAACAACCGGCACTGCTGTTCCTGGCCTTTCCGAACAACCCGACCGGCCGGCTGTACGACCCGGCGGTCATCGCGGAACTGGTCGCGGCCAACCCTGGCGTCACGGTGATCGACGAGGCCTATGCCCCCTTCGCGAGCCACAGCTTCCTTCCCCGGGCTGGTTCGCCAACGGGCCTGATGGTGATGCGCACACTGTCGAAGCTCGGGCTCGCGGGTCTGAGGCTCGGCTACCTGGCCGCCTCCCCTGAATGGATCGACGCGCTGGACCGTCTGCGCCTGCCCTACAACGTGAACACGCTGACGCAACGCTCGGTCCTGTTCGCGCTTGAACACGGCGGGATGCTGGAGCGTCAGTCGGAACTGCTGCGCCAGGAGCGCTCGCGGATCGCCGCGGCGCTGGGGTCGCTCCCGGCCGTGCGCAGGGTGGTGCCGAGCGAGGCCAATTTCATCCTGTTCGAGGTTGCGAACGGATGGGGACGTGCGGTGTTCGATTCGCTGCTGGACGCGGGCATCCTGATCAAGGACATTGGGCGCGCGGGAGGGGTACTCGCCGACCACCTGCGCGTCACCGTGGGCACTCCCGGCGAGAACGACGCCTTCCTCGCGGCGCTGGGCGAGGCGCTGCGGGACGCCGACTGACCTGCTTGCGCGGCTCAGACGGGGCGCTGGTCCACGGTGGCCTCGAGTTGCAGCGTCTCTCCGTCCCGCAGTGCCTCGATCTCGATACGCTCGCCGGGTCGCTTGCGGGCGATCGCGTTGAGCGCCTCGCGAGCATTGTCCACGCGCTGGCCGTCCAGCCCGACGATCACGTCCCCCGGCTGCAGACCGGCCCGCCCCGCGGGTCCGCCGTTCAGGATGCCGGCGATCAGGACACCGCGGGGTCGTTCGAGGCCGAAGGATTCGGCCAGGGCGCGGTCCATCGCCTGCACCTCGATGCCCAGCCAGCCGCGCGCCACATAGCCTGTTTCGATGATCTCGTTCATCACGTCGCGCGCGAGGTCCACCGGGATCGCGAAGCCGATGCCGTGGGAGCCGCCGGAGCGGGTGAAGATCGCGGTATTGATGCCAACCAGTTCACCCAGGGCGTTGATCAGCGCACCGCCGGAATTCCCCGGGTTGATCGCCGCGTCCGTCTGGATGAAGTCCTCGAAGAGGTTGATGCCCAACTCGGTCCGGCCGGTGGCGCTGACGATTCCCTGGGTGACCGTCTGGCCCACCCCGAACGGGTTGCCGATGGCCAGCACGACGTCGCCGACCTCGAGGTCCCGGGATTGCCCGACGCTGGCTGCGGTGACCTCCGTGGCAGCGATGCGCAGGACCGCGAGGTCGGTCTCCGCGTCGATGCCGATGATCGCGGCGGGGTGGGCATCCCCGTTAGCGAGCACCACCGCGATGGCCTCGGCCTGCTCGATCACATGATGGTTGGTCAGGATGTGCCCGTTCGGGGTCATGATCACGCCGGAGCCGAGGCTGGCCTGTTCGCGGTCGCGGAGTCCGTGGGGCGGATCCCGGAAGAACCGGTCGACTTCGGGTTCGCCGGTCAGCGGGTGCGGAACCTCTATCGTGCGCGAGGTCATGATGTTCACCACCGCCGGCGCGGCCCGGGCCACTCCGGGCGCATAGGAGATCGGGCCCTGCACCGCCTGCCGGGGTTCGGCCGGAGGTGGCACGACAGCGGTTGTACCGCGGTCGCCGTCGAGCAGCCCGGGGAAGAACAGCGCGATCACCAGTGCGACCGCGATGCCGGCCAGGGCTGCTTGCAGCAGGAAACGTGAAAGCTTCACCATGTTCCCTATAGTACTGTCAATCCGTCTCACGTGCCTGTACACCTGCTGTTTCCGGGCGTTGCGGCACTCCGATTCCCGAGGTCCCGATGCCGGCCGCAATCGATCGTGACACCCTTCTCGACGCACTCGACCGGGAGCTGGAACCGGGGCGCTTCGAGGATTATTGCCCCAACGGGCTGCAGGTGGAGGGGCGTCCGGAAATCCGGCATGTCGTCAGCGGCGTCACTGCCTCTCATGCGCTGATCCGGGCCGCGATCGAGCAGCAGGCCGACCTGATCCTTGTGCACCACGGCTATTTCTGGCGTGGCGAGCCGCAGCCCGTGGTGGGGATGAAGCGCCAGCGGCTGCAGGCCTTGCTGCAGCACGAGATCAACCTCGTCGCCTACCATCTCCCGCTGGATGCACACCCGGAGCTTGGCAACAACGCGCAGCTCGGGCTCGAGCTCGGCCTGGTGCAGGAGGGGCCGTTGCGCCCGGACGGCATCGGGCTGATCGGAAGACTCCCGGAAGTCTGCCCGGCGGAGCAATTCGCGGCACGGATCGGCACGGTCCTCGGGCGCCAGCCGACCTGGGTCCAAGGGGGTCCGCACCCGGTGCGGCGTCTGGCCTGGTGCACCGGAGGGGCGCAGTCGATGCTCACCACCGCCGCCAGGCATGGGGTTGACGCCTTCATCAGCGGCGAGATCTCGGAGCAGACCACCCACGAGGCGCGCGAGCTCGGCGTGCACTACTTCGCCGCCGGGCACCACGCAACCGAGCGTTACGGACCCCGCGCCCTCGGCGCCTGGTGCGCCGAACACTTCGGGGTCGGTCACTGTTTCGTGGATATACCCAACCCGGCCTGAGCGATCCGAACTGGTGATCCGCGGGCGGGTCAGACTGACCGGGCCAGAAACCGTGGAACGAGGGCTTTGACCCCACCGGGCCTCGGGTTGACCCCATTAGCGTTTTAAGGAATTCTATTGGATTACGCAGCCCCGCAGAGGGCGCCACGATGGCGCGCAGGACTCGCTGCCGGATTTCCCGGCCCCCGCCCCGCAGCCGCCAACGTGCAGTGAAAGCGATACAGCAGCTGGAGAGACCAACAATGGCAAACGAAGGCGTGAGTCGAGGTCGCCGCCGCTTCCTGGTGGCAGCGACTTCGGTGGTCGGCGGTGCGGGGGTGGTGGCGCTGGCCGCTCCCTTCGTGGCCTCACTGCAACCGAGCGCGCGTGCTCAGGCTGCCGGGGCCCCGGTGGAGGTCAACGTATCACAGATCGAGCCGGGCCAGCGCATCAGTGTCGGCTGGCGGGGCCGTCCCGTCTGGGTGGTGCGGCGCACGCCGGAAATGCTGGATCTGCTCCCCGGGATCCGCGACCGTCTCCGCGACCCGGATTCCGAGCAGGTCGCCCAGCAACCGGAGTACGCGCGAAATCCTCACCGCTCGATCGATCCGGAGATCGTGGTGCTGATCGGCCTGTGCACGCATCTGGGCTGCTCGCCAACCTACCGGCCGGAGATCGGTGCCGCGGAGATGGGCGCCGACTGGGCAGGCGGCTGGCTGTGCGGATGTCACGGTTCTCGATTCGACATGGCCGGGCGCGTCTACCGCAACATGCCGGCAGCACTGAACCTTGAGGTGCCCCCGCATCACTATCTGAGCGATGACGTGATCCTGGTGGGCGAANATCCGGATGGAGGCACTGCGTAATGGCCGGAAACACCGCTGACAAGATCCAGGGCGGGGTGCTGGGNTGGGTGGACGCCCGNTTTCCNCTGTCGCAGCTCTGGAACGAACACCTCGCGCAATACCACGCGCCCAAGAACTTCAACTTCTGGTACTACTTCGGCTCGCTCGCATTGCTGGTACTGGTCATCCAGATCGTCACCGGCATTTTCCTCACGATGTTTTTCAAGCCCGACGCCGAACTGGCCTTCGCGTCGGTGGAATACATCATGCGCGACGTGGAGTGGGGCTGGCTGATCCGGTACATGCACTCGACCGGCGCTTCGTTCTTCTTCGTGGTCGTTTATCTGCACATGTTCCGGGCGCTGTTGTACGGGTCGTACAAGAAGCCGCGCGAGCTGATCTGGATCTTCGGTGTTCTGATCTACATCGTGCTGATGGCCGAGGCCTTCGCCGGTTACCTGCTGCCCTGGGGCCAGATGTCGTACTGGGGCGCACAGGTGATCGTGAACCTCTTCGCGACCATCCCCTACATCGGTCCGGACCTGGTCACCTGGATCCGGGGCGACTTCCTGCTCTCCGATGCGACCCTGACCCGCTTCTTCGCGCTGCACGTGATCGCGCTGCCGCTGGTGCTGCTGCTGCTGATCGTTGCGCACATCATCGCGCTGCACGAAGTGGGTTCGAACAACCCCGATGGTGTCGAGATCAAGGCGAACAAGGACGAAAACGGCGTGCCGCGCGACGGCATCCGTTTCCACCCCTACTACACGGTGAAGGACCTGGTCGGGGTCGGCGTCTTCCTGATCGCCTTCTTCGCGGTGGTCTTTTTCGCACCGGAGATGGGCGGGCTGTTCCTGAAACCCGCGAACATGATCCCGGCGGATCCGCTGGTCACGCCCGATCTGATTCCGCCGGTTTGGTACTTCACCTCGTTCTACTCGGTGCTGCGCGCGGTGCCGGATCCCTTCCTCGGCGTGGTCGCGATGGGCGCCGCGGTGGTGATCCTGTTCTTCGTGCCCTGGATCGACCGCAACCCGGTCAAGTCCATCCGGTACCGTTCCTCCGCGCACAAGCTCAACCTCGCGGTCTTCGTCGTGACCTTCGTATTCCTCGGCTACCTGGGGTTGCAGCAGGTGACCGCGCTGTACGGTGAGTTGACGCTGCGTTTCGCGGTGATGTACTTCCTGTTCTTCTGGCTGCTGTGGTTTCACAGCAAGGAGCGGTCCGCGGTCTTCACCCTGGTGTCCTTCGTGCTGCTGGTCGGGATCTATTCCTTCTACGACTACACGCGCTTCGACCCGGCCAACGCCCAGTTGCTGCTGACCGCCTGGCTGCTCCCGACCGCCTACCTGTTCGTCACCATGGTCGTGCCCCTCTTTGCGCGCAGCCTGGGGCGAGACCGTCCCGTTCCGGAAAGGGTGACCGCCTGATGAAACCGTTGATCGTCATTCTCTCTCTGACTGTGCTGGCGATGGGTCCCGTTTCCCTGCAGGCAGCCGGCCCTTCGGTCCCGCTTGACCGCGTGGCGGTGGACGTGACCGACCAGGCCGCGCTGCAGCGCGGCGCGCGTCTCTACTTCAACTACTGCATTGGTTGTCATTCGGTGCAGTACATGCGCTACAACCGCGTCGGGCGGGATCTCGGCCTCACCGAAAATCAGGTCATCGAATCGATGATCTTCACCACCGACGAGGAAGGTGAACTCACCGGGCCCGGCGCGCTGATCACCAATGCGATGACCCCCGAGTACGGCGAGGAGGCCTTCGGCGTCGAACCGCCGGATCTCACGCTCGTGGCCCGGGTGCGCGGCGAGGACTGGCTCTACACCTTCCTCCGCAGCTTCTATCTCGACGATGCGCGCCCTCTGGGCGTGAACAATGTGGTCTACGAGAATGTCGGAATGCCAAATCCGCTGTGGGAATTGCAGGGCTGGCAGGAGAAGCAGGTCGGTACAAATGGCGAGGCGCGGCTGCGCGTGGTCGAGGCCGGCAGCATGAGCGGTCCGGAGTACGACCGGGCGATCCGCGACCTCGTGACCTTCCTCTCCTACCTCGGTGAACCCATGCAGATCGAACGGCAGCGGATCGGCATGTATGTACTGGCGTTTCTGTTCGTGTTCCTGGGACTCGCCTACCTGTTGAAAAAGGAATACTGGAAAGACGTACACTAGTGGGCCATGCGGGAAGTTCGGTGACTATGGAGCACAG
>SL_5KL_010_SEDDRAFT_10000334_pt1 | contig 30816 bp, 26 predicted proteins | sample SodLakKL_010_SED_FD_9118 | JGI IMG/M metagenome (IMG submission 9118) | reverse complement strand
TCTCGGAAGTGAGTTTAAAGTGTTTTGTTTATTTTGTTTAATGCCTTAAAGATAAGCATTTTAGCTCACTTCCGTTATTTTTTATTTTAGATTTTTAGGTTGTTTATAATTAATCTCTGTTGTATCAAATAATATTTTAGCTTCTTTATTTATATGTGAAACTTCTACCATTTTTATTCCTTTATGCTCCTTTAAAAAATCCTCCAGTCGCTCTGCAGTTTTATAATCATCTATATTTTCAATTATAAAAGTAGCATCAATAATGTTTTCAGGGTATATTAAAACTTCTTCCTTATTTTCTTTTTTATTGGTATATTCTTCCAGTTTTTCAAAGAAAAAAGGAAGTATTAATAACATTAATATTAATAAAGTAATTATTCCAAGCAGAATAACAGGATTTATTAATCCGGGCATTCTTCGCCTGTCATGCCTTTTTGTTTTTCGGCGCATGCCTCTTATCTGATTATACCACAAAAATGTAAGCAGCAAAACTAAAAGTACAATTAATAGAGGCCATAAAGAGACTACTCTTTCGAAAAAGCCAACGTAATAAATATTGTATACCATGGTTAAAATCTTTATATGGTTAGTATTTGTTAATAATTAAATTTTAAAACAAACAATATACATAATTCAATATATGCTTTAATTAAACATAAATTATTTAATGTTTGAAATTAAAAAAAATATACTACAATACATATTTGCCTTCAAATTAATTTTTTGTAATTAAATGGTAATGAATTATATTACAACTGATTTTTGCAGCTTATATTGATTTTTATATTTTTATTTATTGTAATGTTCTAATTTCAAAATATTTAAATTTTGGTGAATAAAAGCTATAAAAAGAATTTATTAATTTGTTGTATTGTTTTAAAAAATATTGTAATTTTGCACCTTTGAAAATCAATATAAGTTTATAGAAATGGCAAAGAAAACAAAAGAAGCAAGAGTACAAGTAATTTTGGAATGTACCGAACAAAAGAAAAGTGGATTGCCCGGGGTTTCAAGGTACATTACAAAAAAGAACAAAAAAAATACTCCAGACAGGCTTGAACTAAAAAAATATAATCCTATATTAAGGAAAATGACTATTCACCGAGAAACTAAATAAAATATTATAAGTTATGGCAAAGAAAGTTGTTGCAACATTAAAAACCGATACCGGCAAAGGATTTGCTAAGGTTATTAAAACAAAGAAGTCAAAGAAAACTGGTGCATACACTTTTAAAGAAGACATAGTTGCATCAGATAGAGTAAAAGAATTCTTTTCAGCAAAGTAAAAAACAGGCTTTTTCAATTTTTAATATAATTGCCTTACACATAACCCGGTATATTCCGGGTTTTTTTATACACTATTTATATTAATCAGGATTTATAATTGATAATCTTGATTTTAACTATATCTGTTAAGAATAAGCATAATTTTAAATTATAATCACATGGGAGTATTCAATGTATTTTCAAAAAATAAGGAAGAAAAGCTTGAACAGGGGCTTTCAAAAACACGTAGCAATTTCTTTTCTAAGCTTTCAAAAGTAATTGCAGGAAAGTCAAAAGTTGATAGTAATATTCTTGATGATTTGGAAGAAGTATTAATTAGCTCTGATGTAGGTGTAAATACTACATTGAAAATAATTGAAAGAATTGAAAATCGTGTAGCTAGGGATAAATTTTTGAATACCAATGAGCTTAATCAAATTTTAAAAGATGAAATAATTGAACTATTAGTTGAAAATGATAATAATCAGTTTGATGACACAGATATTGAAAATAGCAGGGAGCCTTATGTTATAATGGTAGTTGGGGTAAACGGTGTTGGTAAAACAACAACCATCGGTAAGCTGGCACATAAATTTAAATCTGCTGGGAAAAAAGTTGTTCTTGGAGCTGCAGATACTTTTCGTGCTGCTGCTGTTGATCAATTGACTATATGGTCAGAAAGAGCTGGTGTGCCACTTATCAATAAAGGAATGAATACCGACCCTGCTGCCGTTACTTATGAAACACTTGAATATGCTGTCAAAAATAGTGCCGATATTGTTATTATTGATACTGCCGGGAGATTACACAACAAAACAAATCTTATGAATGAGTTGGCAAAGATTAAAAGAGTTATGAAAAAAGTAGTTGCCTCGGCACCACAAGAAATTTTACTCATACTTGACGGATCTACAGGACAAAATGCCTTTGAACAAGCCAAACAATTTACGCAAGCCACAGAAGTAAATGCATTGGCAATTACAAAACTTGACGGAACAGCTAAAGGTGGTGTAGTGATAGGTATTTCTGACCAGTTTAATGTTCCTGTAAAATATATTGGTGTGGGTGAAAAAATTGATGACTTGCAAATTTTTGACAGGGCCTCTTTTGTGGAAAAACTATTCCAGCAATGATTTAGAAAGTTGCTTAACTTTTTTTTGCCGGTAAACCCTCTAATTATTTTAAATAATAAGATCTTAACCTACTCTGACAAAATGCCAAAATCTATAAATTTTATTACCCTGGGTTGTTCAAAAAATCTCGTTGATTCTGAAAAGATAATGGGGAATCTTAATCAGAATAAATATAGCGTAACCCATGAATCTGATGAACATGCAAGCATTGTAATCATTAATACCTGTGGATTTATTAATGATGCTAAAGATGAGTCTGTAGAAACAATATTACATTACGTAGATGCCAAAAATAATGGAAAAATTAAAGAATTAATTGTATTTGGATGCTTATCACAACGTTACCCTGAAGAACTTAAAAAAGAAATACCTGAAGTTGATTCTTGGTTTGGTGTTAATAACAGTAATGAATTGGTAGATTACCTAAATAAAGCCGGCACATATTTGCAGGAATCCCGGCGTATTTTGTCAACACCCAAGCATTATGCTTATTTAAAGATCGCAGAAGGATGTGACAGGACATGTTCGTTTTGTGCCATTCCGATTATCAGGGGGAAATATAGATCAAGAAGTATTAACAGTCTTGCAGAAGAGGCTAAAGTTCTTGCTGAAAAGGGTGTGAAAGAACTTATCCTTATTGCACAGGATATTAGTTACTATGGGATGGATATTGGTAAAAAAAGTTTGTTGCCGGAACTATTAGATGAACTTGTAAAAATAGAAGGCATAGAATGGATACGACTAAATTATGCCTATCCTTTAAACTTTTCAAACACTCTTCTCACAAATATATCAAAACACGATAAGATTTGCAAATATCTTGATGTTCCTCTACAGCATATTAATAGTAATATACTGAGATCTATGAAAAGAGGAATCGACAAAGCCGGAACTATTGAATTTATTAATCGATTAAGAGATAAATTGCCTGGTATAGTTTTGCGTACCACTCTTATGACAGGTTATCCGGGTGAAACGGAAAACGACTTTTATGAATTGCTTGATTTTGTAAAGCAAACACGTTTTGAGCGGCTTGGTGTATTTACGTATTCGCCCGAAGAGGGTACTGAAGCTTATAATATCGAAGATAATATTGACCAGCGATTAAAACAACAACGAGCTGATATCTTAATGTATGAACAACAAAAAATCTCATTGGATATTAATCAACAAAAAGTCGGCAAAATATTTAAAGTAATAACTGACAGGCGTGAAGATAAATATATAATAGGAAGGACAGAATTCGATGCTCCGGAAGTTGATAATGAAGTTATAATCAGTGATACCGCTAAGGAATTAAAGCAAGGTATGTTTTACAATGTACATATTGAAGATGCCACGGAATTCGAAATTTACGGCTCAGTGGTTTAAATAATTACTTTTTTGGATATTCGGCTATTTCCAGATCTTTAATGTTTGAACCTTCCACTGCTAAACGAATAAAAGTAATTTTGTTATGAATACCTTGTTTGCCTCCAGCGCCAGGGTTTATATGCAACAAGTCATTTTTATTATCATACATGACTTTTAAAATATGTGAGTGACCACAAACAAACAAATCTGGCTTATAATTTTCAATAAGCGATTTAACCCCAGGTTCATAATTCCCGGGATAACCACCAATATGTATCAATAATACTTTAATGCTTTCGCAATTAAAAATTAAATATTCAGGAAAGTAAGAGCGCACTGCATTATCATCTATATTACCATAAACACCCCTTAATGGCTTCACAAGCTCAAGTTTTTTAATAATATCCAATGAACCAAAATCTCCACAATGCCAAATTTCATTGCATTGAGAAAAAAAATTGGGAATTTCCGGGTGAAAATAACTATGTGTGTCTGAAAGAATTCCTATTTTTTGCAATATAATATTGTAAAGATTTAAATTTTTATTGGTAAAATTAAAAAATCTTTATTTTATAACAATCGCTAATATGATTTATTTCTGTTTTACTTGTTAGGCTTTACAGCTTTCTAATTACTTTACCGCCAATATAATTATTAAGATAAGTAAACAAAAAAGTGTATTTTTGTAATTTATCAAATATGTTAATGTTTTAACTGATAAATTAGGTATAAAATATTATGTTAGAAAAGATCACAAAAGTAAATATTGAAGAACAGATGAAGGCGGCATACATAGATTATGCTATGTCGGTAATTGTTTCACGTGCTTTGCCCGATGTCAGAGATGGTTTGAAACCTGTGCATCGCAGAGTACTTTTTGGTATGTATGATCTTGGTATTTTTTCCAACCGAGCTTATAAAAAATCAGCAAGGATAGTAGGGGAAGTTCTGGGTAAATATCATCCACATGGCGATAGTTCTGTTTACGATGCAATGGTACGAATGGCTCAAAGTTGGTCATTAAGATATCCATTAGTTGACGGACAGGGTAATTTTGGCAGTATTGACGGTGACAGTCCTGCTGCAATGAGATATACTGAAGCCAGGCTTTTGAAAATAGCTGAAGAATTATTAACAGATATTGATAAAGAAACCGTTGATTTTGAATTAAATTTTGATGATACAATAAAAGAACCTACCGTTCTGCCTGCAAAAATACCTAATCTTTTGGTTAATGGCTCTTCAGGAATTGCTGTGGGAATGGCGACAAATATGCCTCCACATAATCTTGGCGAAGTAATTGATGGAATTATTGCATATATAGATAATAATGATATCACTATTGATGGTCTTATGAAGTATATTAAGGGACCTGATTTTCCCACAGGGGGATTGATATATGGCCATGAAGGAGTAAAAAGCGCTTACCATACAGGAAAAGGCCGTATAATATTAAGAGGTGAAACTAATCTGGAAACGCTTAGTAATGGCAAAGAGGCAATAATTGCAACATCAATACCCTACCAGGTGAATAAATCAGAAATGATCAAAAAAACAGCCGACCTGGTCAATGATAAAAAAATTGATGGCATTACCGATATTAGTGATGAATCAGACCGCACGGGAATGCGAATAGTTTACGAACTAAGAAAAGATGCTGTTCCAAATGTAGTGCTTAATTTATTATACCAACATACTGCATTACAAACCTCATTTAGCGTTAATAATATTGCATTGGTAAATGGTAAACCAATGTTACTGAATTTAAAAGACTTAATTAAATATTATGTTGATCACAGACATGAGGTTGTTATCAGAAGGACAGAATATCTTTTGCGCGAAGCCGAAAAACGAGCACATATACTTGAGGGGCTGCTTATTGCCCTCGATAATCTTGATGAAGTTATAGAACTAATAAAAAAATCACAAACCCCCGACGAAGCTAAAACAGGGCTTGTTAATAGCTTTAAACTCACAGAAGTTCAGGCAAAAGCTATTCTTGAAATGCGCCTGCAAAGATTAACCGGTCTTGAAAGAGAAAAAATAAAAGAAGAATATAGTGAGATCCGAAAAAAAATAGATTACTACAGATCCATACTGGAAAACATAGATCAACGTATGGAACTTATCAAAGAAGAACTGATTGAAGTAAAAAATAAGTATGGAGATAAACCAAAATCAGAAATCGAATATCGGGCAGGAAACTTTAAAATAGAAGATGTAATTGCCGATGACTACATGGTTATAAAAATTTCGCATATGGGGTATATAAAACGAACCCCACTTGCAGAATATAGAACCCAGGGTAGGGGAGGAAAGGGATCAAAAGGTTATGTTACCCGCCAGGATGACTTTGTAGAACATTTGTTTATGGCAACCAATCATAATTATTTGTTGTTTTTTACTGAAAAAGGTAAATGTTTTTGGATTAGAGTATTTGAATTGCCTGAAGGCACTAAATCATCAAAAGGCCGGGCTATTCAGAATCTTATTAATATTCCGCCGGATGATAGAATCAAAGCATTTGTAAATGTAAAAGATTTAACCGATAAGGATTATATTAATAATAACTATATTACTTTATGCACTAAAAAAGGTTTAATTAAAAAAACTCCTCTATTGGCTTATTCACGCCCCAGGGCTAATGGAATTAATGCAATTACTGTCAGACCAGGCGATGAATTAATAGAAGCTTGCCTTACTAACGGAGAAAATGAAATATTACTCGCAATAAGCAGTGGTAAAGCAATACGTTTTAAGGAAAACAAAGTACGTTCTATGGGTAGAAATGCAGCAGGTGTCAGAGGAATAAGTTTAAGCAAAGACAATGATGAAGTAGTTGGAATGGTTTGTATTAAAGAAGCAAGTGGAAGTATACTCGTTGTTTCAGAAAAAGGGTATGGAAAAACATCGGCTGTCGATAGCTATAGAATTACCAACAGAGGTGGCAAAGGTGTAAAAACCATGAATATAACTAATAAGACAGGAGCCTTGATTGCTATAATGCATGTAAAAGGAAGTGAAGATTTGATGATAATAAATAAAAACGGTATTACTATCAGACTCTCCATTTCAGAACTCCGTCAAGTAGGAAGAGCAACGCAGGGTGTAAAGCTTATTAACCTGAAAAAAGATGATAAAATCGCAGCTGTTGCAAAAATAAGGGAAGAAGCAATAAATTGTGACGAAAAACAAAAAAAACCGGAAAAAGAATCAAATGATACTGCTAATTAATAGCAATAAAAAAGTTAAACTTAAAATTTTAAAAAAACATATAATTTAAATCGTTATCTAAAAGCAGAATTTAATAATTCATAAAAATTGCAATTAATTGATTAATAATGTATTTAATATAATATTTTATTATAAATTTGTATTTTAAATTAATAAAGTATAATAATAAAAAAAATTAAACTGATGAAGAACTATTTAATTTTATTAACTTTAGGTGTGTTGTTAGTTGCTTGTGCTACCCCGAAAAGGGAAATAACCAGGCAGATTGAAGATCAGAAATTTAAAGAAGCTCAGGCAAAACTTGATTCTTTATTCAAACAGGAAAGCGGTGAGGAAAACCCTGAACTGTGGCTATTACAAGCCGATTTATATATGCACTATTTTGATTATGCTTTTCAGGTGCCTGAACAGGAAGGCGTTATAGATCCGCAAGTAGATGATCCCGACGTACTTTTAGCGGAGCCTGAAGCCCCTCCAGAACCTGACTTGAAAATCGACAACCCGCTTATCAAGGCTTATGAAGCTATTAATAAAGCAGAAGAATTAGATGATGCTAATATACACTTACTTGAAATTCAACAAAAAAGACTTATTTTATCAGAACAAGTCTTTACACATGGTTTAATACATTACGAGGATGAAGAGTTTGCTGAAGCCAGCGAAAAATTTTATACATCTTTTGCGATCAGCAGAGATCTGGAGGCAAAAGATACCATGACTCTTTTCAATGCTGCAATCGCTGCTGAACTGGGACAAGCAACACAGGATGCGCGAAAATATTATTCAGAACTTGTAGAACTCGAACATGATGACCCTTATATATACGCAGGCCTTTCAAATACGTATAACCTGGAGAGAGACGAATTGTTATTCGATATTGAAAAATATGATGCTTATATTAAAGCTTATAAAAAAAGTGAAAAAGTAGATTCATTATTTGAAGAAAGTGAAACAGAAAGTGATTTGATACAATTATTAGCCAGGGAATTAGATACTTATACCGATATCGCCGAACATATTATTAAAGATGAGCCGCATAAGTTTGACAGGGAAGAATTTGAAAAAACACAAAGTAAATACGATGAGTTGGTTAGTAAAAGAGATGAACTTGAAGATAAATCTCTTAAATATATTAAAAAAGGAAGGGAAAAGTATCCCGAAGATATTGATTTAATATTTAACGAAGCTAATTTTTATTTGTTAACCGGCAGGACAGAAGAAGCCAGGGATATATTGGAACATGCTATAGAACAAGACCCTGATAATGCTGCTCTGCAATTTGCTTTCGGAGCAAATTATGAGCAGATGGCAGAAGATGAGCGCCTGTCTGAAGAAGAACGACAGATGGCTTTCGAAAACGCTATCGAAGCATATGAAACAGCTATAGAATTGGATGATCAATATATTGATGCTTATTATAACCTTGGTGCATTATATTTTAATGAAGGTATTAGAATATTAGAGCAGGCAGATGCTGAGCTACGTGAAACACAAGATTTTGATCAGTTCAGAAAAGCCGAAGAGGAAATTGAGGAAATGTGGCTGAAATCCCAACCATATATGGAAGAGGCTATGGAGCTAATTGAACCCGGACATGAAATGTATCAAGCTGTCGTAACTTCACTTTATCATTTGTATGTGAGAACAGATCAAGATGAAAAGCAACAGGAACTTGAGGAAGATAATCCGGAAATATTTAAGCAAAGATAATATAATATACAGATTAATGTCATAATAGAAAAGCCGGATAAGAAATTATCCGGCTTTTTTATTATTGTTACCTAAAAACTTTATAGCGTTCAATTGATTTACTTTAAATATTTTATAAACATCAAACAAGAGAGGATATCAATAGCAGTAAATTATATATGCTTTATGAAAACAGAAGTAAGGAACCATATCAATGTATATTTATTATCAATTTAACATAATATTAATTATAAGACAATTTTAATTACATAAATAGTCCTGCGAACACGTGAGTTTAGATATTCAGGTTTAAATATTTTATTATACCATGATTGTTGAAAATTATATCTTTGTTTATATAAAATTTAAAAATTGTAAAGCATATGGCTTATCAAGTGTCCGGTAATATTGTAGATGTGTTTAAACGTGAAATATATTCAGGAATCATTACTATACAAAATGGAAAAATAACCAAAATTGATAGAAATAATAGCAAATATGACAATTATATTTTACCCGGTTTAATAGATTCTCATGTGCATGTTGAAAGCTCGATGCTTGTTCCATCAGAGTTTGCAAGGGTTGCTGTAATTCACGGCACGGTGGCTTCGATAAGCGATCCACATGAGATAGCCAATGTTTTGGGTCTTGATGGAGTTAGGTTTATGATTGATAATGGAAAAAAAGTACCTTTTAAATTTTTTTTCGGTGCTCCATCATGTGTTCCGGCTACAGATTTTGAAACTGCAGGAGCTGTTATTAACATTGATGATGTAAATGAAATGCTATCCTGGAAAGATATATATTATCTTTCTGAGATGATGAACTTCCCTGGAGTAATAAATGAAAGTCCTAATGTATTAGATAAACTTAAAGCTGCAAAGAAGCATAAAAAAAATATTGACGGCCATGCTCCTGGTTTAACCGGCAATGATGCAAAAAAATATTTTAACAAAGGTATAACTACAGACCATGAGTGTACTACCTTGAATGAAGCAATGGAAAAAGCTTCAATGGGTGTGAAAATATTAATACGAAAAGGTAGTGCTGCACATAATTTTGACAATTTACTGCCGGTTATTAAGTCATACCCTGAACAAGTGATGTTTTGTTCTGACGACAAACATCCTGATGAATTGATCAAAAATCATATAAACCAAATGGTTGTTAAGGCATTAAAAGATGGATACAATTTTTTTGATGTTATAAGTGCGGCTACTTTAAATCCTTGCAAACATTATAATTTACCTGTTGGCATGTTGCAAGTTGGCGACTATGCTGATTTTATTATAGTTGACTCACCTTTTGAAATGAACATTCTACAGACATACATCAATGGCATTAAAGTATCAGAAAACAAAAAATCGCTTATACCATCAGTTGAAGTTAACCCGATTAATAAACTAAAAGCTAATCATATAACACCAGAAAACATCATTGTTAATGCCAAAAGTAGCCTTATAAATGTAATTGATGTTATAGATGGTGAATTATATACAAAGAAAAAAATTGTAGATGCCACAATTCAAAATAACATAGTTGTATGTGATACTGAAAGGGATATTTTAAAAATAGTTGTGATTAATCGTTATGAAAAGTCAAATCCGGCTGTTGGCTTTGTTCATAATTTTGGACTAAAATATGGTGCTGTAGCTTCAACTGTTGCTCATGACAGTCATAATATTATTTCTGTCGGAACTAATGATGAAAATATATGCTTGGCTGTCAATTATTTAATTGATATCAATGGAGGTATTACTTTAACTGATAAAATAAAAAATTATGCTTTACCTTTGCCTGTTGCAGGGTTAATGTCAACCAAAACTGCTGATATAGTTGCTGAAAGATATAAACTGCTGGATAAAAAGGCTAAAGCATTAGGAAGTAAGCTTAGTGCTCCATTTATGACCCTCTCCTTTTTGGCTTTATTAGTCATTCCTGAGTTGAAAATTAGTGATAAAGGTTTATTTGACGTCAACAAATTTAAGCTTATCTCTTTATTTGCAGATTGAATATCAATTAATTATTATGGTTAATACTTAATTTTTTAGCAAATAAAGTGCTTTATTTATGATAAGATTTATATAATGGTTGCTATAGCCTGGTGTTTAACATTATTTAACCAATTAAAAGTATTTATATATCCAATATGCGCATAAATTTGCAACAAAAATGAATCCTCATTAACCAATAATAGTAACGGGTAAAGAGTGATCACGACTTTTTTGGATTACCTGTCACTACAAAATTTTAAATACATTTTTTTAAAATGAAAATCATTAAACCATGGAAATTAAGGAACTGAACGAAAAGATTCATTTAGAGAGTTCATTTGTTGATTGTTTGATCAATGAAATGAAAAAAGTTATTGTTGGGCAACATACAATGATAGAGAGGTTGCTTATAGGAATGCTGGCAGACGGGCATGTTTTGCTGGAGGGTGTTCCGGGGCTTGCTAAAACATTAGCTGTTAAATCACTGGCAAATTCAATAAAAGCAAAATTCAGCCGTATTCAGTTTACTCCAGATCTTTTACCTGCCGATCTGATTGGGACAATGGTGTATAGTCAAAAATCAGAAGAGTTCAGAGTAAGTAAAGGGCCTGTTTTCGCCAATTTTTTATTAGCCGATGAAATAAACAGGGCACCTGCCAAAGTTCAAAGCGCCCTGCTCGAAGCAATGCAGGAAAGGCAGGTGACTATAGGTGACCAAACATATACACTTGATGAACCTTTTTTGGTTTTGGCTACAGAGAACCCTCTTGAACAAGAAGGCACCTATCCCCTGCCTGAGGCACAGATCGACAGATTCATGCTTAAAATAATTATAAACTATCCTGACCGAAATGAGGAAAAAGAAATTATGCGTCAGAATATTTCTGGCAATTTTCCGGTGACAAAACCCGTAATTAGCCCTGATGACATTATAAAAGCACGTAAAGTCGTCAGAAATGTTTATATAGATGAGAAAATAGAGAATTATATAACTGATATTGTTTTTTCATCCCGGCAGCCTGCTGATTACAAGCTAAAAGATCTTGAGCCTCTTATCAGCTATGGAGGCTCACCCAGGGCCAGTATATATCTGGCTTTGACATCTAAAGCTTTGGCATTTATTAAACGAAGAGGATATGTAATACCTGAAGATGTGAGAGCCGTATGCCATGATGTTTTAAGACACCGTATAGGTTTAACTTATGAGGCTGAAGCTGAAAATATTACTACTGAAAATATTATCAGTGAAATATTGAATAGTGTTGAAGTGCCTTAATGAAAATAATTATGAGTAAAAAATACTCGCTTTAAGTATTGAGTCATAAATAGAAATGGAAACAACAGAGCTGTTAAAAAAAGTTAGAAAAATAGAGATCAAGACAAAGGGTTTGTCAAATCAAATATTCTCCGGTTATTATCATAGTGCATTCAAGGGCCGGGGAATGGCTTTTACCGAAGTGAGGGAATACCGTTATGGCGATGATATCAGAAACATCGATTGGAACGTAACAGCCAGGTTCAACCATCCTTATGTAAAAGTGTTTGAAGAGGAAAGAGAGATGAGTGTAGTGCTGTTAATTGATGTAAGTGGCTCTAATGATTTTGGAACTTTCAACCGGTTTAAAAAAAATATAATTACTGAAATTGCTGCAGTATTATCATTTTCAGCTATACAAAACAATGATAAGGTAGGCGTTATCTTTTTTAGTGATATAATAGAAAAGTTTATTCCACCAAAAAAAGGAATAACTCATATTTTAATGATAATAAGAGAACTTTTGAATTTTGAGCCCAAACAAAAGGCGACAGATATATCCCTGGCATTAAAGTTTCTTAGAAATGGTATAAAAAAACGCTCTATAGCATTTCTTATGTCTGATTTTAATGATAAAGGATTTGATAATGCATTTAAAATCGCCGGTAAAAAGCATGACCTTGTATGTCTCCGAATTTATGATCAGCGTGAAAAAAACCTTCCCCCTGTTGGTTTAATTAAACTCAGAGATGCTGAATCGGGAAAAATTATATGGATTGATACATTAAGTAAAACTGTACGTGAAAATTTCAGGCAGAAAGCATTAAATCATGATAAATATCTTAAAACTTTGTTTTCTAAAGCAGGAATTGATGCTATTGATATAACATCTGAACATGATTATGTTCCGCCACTGCGAAAATTGTTTAAAATGAGAAGCAGAAGGAAGTAAAATTATATTTAATTTAACCACAGAGTTACACAAAGTGTTATGCGTTATGCACAGAGCTACACATAAAAATACAAAATATTTCATACTATTTGCTTGGCTAATAGTTCTGATAAACAGCACTTACAGTCAAAAAGCTGAAGTATTACTTGAGCCTGCATCAATACTTATCGGTGAGCATGTAGAGATGACTTTGCAAGTAGAAGCACCCGCAGAAGCACATATTCAATTCCCTGTATTTTCCGATACAATACATAATAAAATCGAAATATTACAATACGGAACAATTGACACCGCTTATTCTGATGACGGTTATTCAAGGTTTTTCACCCAAAAATACACTATTACATCCTTTGAAGATGGATACTATCCGATTGAACCAATAGAGTTTAAGAGCATAAGTGATAATGACACGTTGATTTTCAGCTCTCAAGCCAAATTGCTTTCAGTCGAAACCGTTAAACTCGATCCTGAGGCGGGGCTAAAAGACATAAAGCCTATAATACATATCCCCCGATCTTTTTCTGAAATGCTTCCATATATTTTGCTTGCATTAGTATTAATTATTATTGTTTTGTTACTACTATACTACCTTAGGCAAAGAAAGAAGAAACCTGAATCATTATCTTTATGGGAAAGTCCTGATATACCTGCTTATGCAGCTGCTTTAAGCAAACTTGAAGCTTTGCGGAAAAGTAAATATCTTAACGAAGAAAAATTTAAGCCTTTTCATAGCGAATTGACTGATATTTTAAGAAGATATTTCGAAAAACGCTTCGAAATTGATGCTCCGGAGATGACATCTGATGAGATATTATTGGCTACCAAAAAATTACTTACTGAAGATGATCATACTAAACTAAAAGATATTCTCGTTTTATCAGACCTGGTTAAATTTGCAAAACACAAACCCCTGATTAGCGAAAGTGAGAAAAAAATAAAATATGCTTTTGAGATTGTTAAAAATACAATACCAGTAGCTGATAGAAAAAATACAAACAATAAATAAAAATAATAATTGATAATATTTTTTTTAACTCTTATTTTGATTTGTCAATTTTATAATAGTTACCATGTTTAGTGATATTACATTTGAATATCAGCATTTATTAAACCTGTTATTTTTAATACCTTTATTGATATTATGGTATATTTGGAGGAATAAAGAACTTAGCACAGATATCCGGTTTTCTGATATTTCTTTTTTTGAAGGTTATCGTAAGACCTTACGTCAACATTTACGTCATCTTCCATTTATTTTGCGAATAGTTGTGTTTTTATTACTTATATTAGCTTTGGCCAGGCCTCAGTCAACCAGCAGAACTCACGACGTAGAGCTTGAGGGTATTGATATAATGATTGCACTTGACATTTCGGGTTCCATGCTTGCAGAGGATTTTAAGCCTAATCGCATGGAGGCTGCAAAGAAAACGGCATTAGAGTTTATTGATATGAGACCAAATGACCGCATTGGGGTAACGGTATTTAGCGGGCAAAGTTTTACATTATGCCCTCTTACTACCGACCATAGTTTGGTAAAAGAGCTTACCCGGACTGTTTACACCGGCATGGTTGAGGATGGAACAGCAATCGGTGATGGACTTGCTAATGCTGTAAATCGATTAAGAGAAAGCCAGTCCATAAGCAAAGTAATAATATTGCTTACAGATGGCATTAATAATACAGGAATGATCGATCCGCTTACCGCTGCAGAAATAGCTGCTATGCTAGATATACGTGTTTATACAATAGGCGTGGGCAGTGACGGGAAAGTCCCCTACCCTTTTGAAACACCCTATGGTGTGCAGTATAGAAATGTAGAAATTCCTGTTGATCAGGATTTACTTGAAAAAATTGCAGAAATGACCGGCGGAAAATATTTTTGGGCAAATAAACCGCATAAGCTCGAAGCAGTATATGAAGAAATTGATCAGCTTGAAAGAACCAAAATAGATGTAAAAGAATATAAAAGAAAAACTGATGAATTTTACGGCTTTGTCATGTTTGCTATTATATTGTTTGCTGTTGAGGCATTTTTAAGATACACAGTTCTCAAATCATTACCATAATTATTTTGCCGGCTAAAAAATAATTAAAATATTATTTTAATAAATTAAAATAAATAAGTTTTACAGAGATGTTAACTTTTGATAATCCACAATATTTCAGGCTTTTTTGGATATTACCTGTACTCTTTATTCTTTTTATTATTAACAGATATCTGATCAGGCGAAATAGGAATAAATTTGCCAGCTCACAGCTAGTAATGAATCTTATGCCATTGTTTTCTAGCTATAGGCCATGGATAAAACACATCATGTTTTTATTGATTTTTTCATTTTTAATAATTGCTTTGGCAAACCCCAAGGTTGGTAGCCGCATGGAAGAAATTACACGTGAAGGTATTGAGATAGTTGTTGCTTTAGATGTTAGCAGAAGTATGCTTGCAGAAGATATAAGACCAAACCGTCTTGAACGGGCTAAAATGGCTGTTTCACGGCTTATAGGTAAAACTGAAAATGACAGGATCGGAATAGTTGCTTTTGCAGGAACTGCTGTTACACAAGTTCCTCTTACAACTGACAAAACCGCAGCAAAAATGATTTTACGTACTGTTAACACTGAAACCGTTAGTGTACAGGGTACTGCTATAGGTTCGGCAATAGATCGTGCAATCCATGCATTTAGTGATAGTGAGGATGGTTCAAAAGTTATTATTGTTGTTTCTGATGGGGAGAATCATTTAGACTGCCCTGTATCAGCAGCAGAAAAAGCTGCAAAAAAAGGAATTAATGTAAACACAATTGGGGTTGGTACCTCCGAAGGTGCACCTATACCAATCTATGAAAATAATGAATTAACAGGATATTTAAGAGATAGCCATGGAAATACGGTAATCTCAAAGTATGATGAAAAAACATTGAGAGAAATAGCTGCAACTGCTAACGGTATTTTTGTTAAAGGAACAGGAGCTGATCTGGGCCTTGATGAAATAAAGGAACATATAGACGAAATGGAAAAAGAAATGTATGAAAAGAAAATTTTTGCCGAATATGAAACCAGATACCATTATTTTGTTGCTCTGGCAATATTAATGTTACTATTGGAACTTCTGATATTTGAAAGAAAAAACAAGTATCTTGAAAAATTCAAAATATTTTAGAGTAATAACTAATTTATAAATGATCTTTTTATATGAAACCTGTGAAATAATTATAAAAAACTATTTATCGTTATTTTTTTATAATATTAATCATTAATAAGCAAATATTTAATCCTGCAAAAAACATGTTTAAATTAAAGTCATTTTCGTTTTTACTTATTTTTTTTATGTCATTTTCAGCCTTATCATCACAATCGGTAAAACAACTGATAAGAGAAGGCAATAAAATGTTTGAGCAGGAAAAGTATCCGAATGCTGAAATATATTATAGACGGGCTCTTGAAGAAAATCCCGGTAATTCTAAAGCATTGTATAATCTTTCGAATGCTTTGTATCAACAAGGCAGGTATGATGAAGCTATAAATATTCTTGATGGGCTAACGCAAAAAGATTTTGAAAAAATTGATTTATCTGACGTTTATCACAATCTTGGCAATGCACAACTAGGTGCATATCAAATAAAAAATAGCATAGAATCATATAAAAATGCGTTAAAAATTGATCCTGATGACCATGATACAAGATATAATTTGGCTTATGCAATGAATCTTCTTGATGAACAAGAACAACAGCCGCAGGATAAACCGGTTAATGGGGAAGATGAAAAGGAGAGCAAGCAAGAATACGAAAAACCAAAACAAGATAGTGAAGACAAAAAAGACCCCGACAAGGAAAAACAGCAACAAATACTTGAGAAGTTATCACAGGAAGATGCCGAAAGAATACTTGACGCATTAAACCGGCAAGAAGAAAAATTACAGGAAAAGATTCAGCGACAGGAGGAAGAAAAGCATAGAGCTCAACCCGAAAAAGACTGGTAAGAAAATTTGAAACCATCATATACCAAAAGTATACAAAAGTGTATGAGCTTAGTGTTATCAACCTTCCAACTGAAGGGAATAATAGTAAAAGGTTAAAATGTAACGAATAACGGGTAGTTAGTTGTTAGCGATAAATTACATAGAAGTTGATTTGTTTGATTTGTTGTTTAGTAATGAGTTAATTAAGCTAGACTTGTTACTAAATCATTGAAAATAAACATTTAAATTCTTTTTATGCAAATAAATATTTAGATGAAGTACATATTATTTATTTTATTGTTTATATTATCTGTTTCTCTCTATTCAGATAATAAAGTAGAATTTAGGGCATCTACATCACATACATCGGTTGGTATTGGTGAGAGGTTTAGGGTAACTTTTGAAATTAATACAACCCCAACTAGTTTCGATGCACCAGATTTTGAAGGATTCAGAGTTTTATCAGGCCCAATGCAGTCGTCAAGTACTTCCATACAAATAATAAATGGTGAACAAACACGTATCCAAACATATTCTTATTCATATTTCCTTGAACCATTGGAAGAAGGCTCTTTTGAAATTAAACCTGCCAAAGCGCTGGTTGACGGCGAATATTATAATACCAATAAAGTACCTATACAAGTTGTTGAATCAGACGAACCCTCGCCTGCTACTGTTGACACTACTGATCCTTATGATATAAAAACAGAAGATCTAGATGATCTTTTTATCAGAGCTTATGCCAGCAAAAATAATCCATATCAGGGTGAAGAGGTTATAATTACATACAAAATATATACCAGAATACCTGTAACCCGTTATTCAATGGATCGCCTTCCTTCTTTTCAGGGTTTTTGGTCAGAAACTCTTACAGATTATGATGAACCAATGGAGCCTACAACTAAAAATATAGATGGTCAAAGATACAAAGTGGCTGAAATAATACGTGTAGCTGTATTTGCACAAAAAAGCGGAAATCTTATTATAGAACCTCTTCAAGTAGAATGTCTCGTTAGGCGCACCGAAACACGCAGACGAGAAAGTTTATTTGAAGACTTTTTTTCATCACCTTTTGACAGATCGCGAACTGTGCGCGAAACTATCAAATCAAATCCAATAGAGCTTGATGTTAAACCCTTGCCTGTGAAAAATCAACCTTCAACCTTTACAGGGCTTGTTGGTGAATTTCAATTGTCAGCATCACTCGATAGAGATAATATCCAGACCAATGATGCTGTTAATCTAAATATAAAAATATCAGGTAATGGTAATTTAAGAATGGCGGAATTTCCGTCTGTTGATTTTCCATTAAATCTTGATAGTTATTATCCACGTATTAGTGACAATATAAGGACTTCTTCCTCAGGTGTAAGTGGTAGCAGAACTTTTAAATACCTTCTTATACCACGCACAGAAGGGAATTTTGAAATCCCTCCATTAAAGTTTTCTTACTTTGATCCAAAAAACGAAGAATATAAAACTCTTTTAAGCGAAAAATTTGTTTTAACAGCTGAAGGAAAACCCTTATCAACTGCATCTGAAGGAAGAATTAACAGGGAAAATGCCAGGTATATTGATGAAGATATCAGACATATATATATGCATGAAATAAACCTGCAACCTTTAGGAAACATGTTTTTCCGCTCTTTTTTGTTTTATGCTCTTTTTACATTACCTATAGCCATTTTTGCTGTTTTTATGGTGTTATATCAAAATAAAGTAAAAAATAAGAGTAATTCGGCAATAATGCGCACAAAACGAGCAAACAGGGTTGCTAAAAAACGAATGAAGAAAGCCGGAAAACTTTTAAAGCAAAATAAAGAAAATAAGTTTTATGATGAGATATTCAAAACTCTATGGGGCTACGTATCAGATAAAATGAATATACCGATATCGGAACTGAATAAAGATAATGTAAAGGAAAAACTAAATATGAAAAGCGTACCCGTGGATATTACAGATGAGCTTATCAACACCCTTGCCCATTGTGAATATGCAAGGTTTGCCCCCGGAGATAAAGAAAAGAACATGGATGAGGTTTATTTTATGACTCATGATACTATTGTAAAAACAGAAAAGTGGCTCAGTAAAAACAATAAAAATAACCGTACTAAAAAATAAAAGATGTTTAAACAGCAATTTTTTTATATCCAGGTTGTTGCATTATTGCTATTTGTTATCATTCGTTGTGATGCCAAATCTTCACACGAAATAATTGAAAAAGCTAATCAGGCATACATGCAAAGTGAGTATGCTTATGCTGTAGAACTTTATGAGCAAGTCATAGAGAATGGTGAAGAAGCTGCCAAACTATACTACAACCTCGGAAATGCTTATTTTAAGAGTGATAATATTGCAAAAGCCATATTAAATTATGAAAGGGCTAAACAGCTAAAACCCAACGATGATAATATACTTCACAATCTGCAAATTGCCAGAAGTCGTATAGTCGATCGAATAGAACCTGTTCCCAGGCTTTTCTATGAACGTTGGTGGCAAAGTTTAATTACAAAACAATCGGAAAAAGGATGGGCTATAACTTCCATCATATCAATTACAGTACTCTTAGTTGCTTTTACTTTATTTTTATTCAGTTCTCGAAAAGGCTTGAAAAAATCTTTTTTTATTATATCAGTTTTTTTTCTTATTCTAACATCATTTTCCTTGGTTTTTACAAAAAAACAATACAACCAACTTGTTAATCAGGATAAAGCTATAGTTTTTGCACCCCGCTTAACAGCAAAAAGCGCGCCAGGCAGCGCTAGCACTAGTCTTTTTGTTATCCACAGGGGAACAAAAGTAGAAATTATACAAAAAGTAGGTTATTGGTATGAAATAAGGCTGCCAAATGGTAATGTGGGCTGGGTTAAAGAGGATGATGTAAAAATCATATAAAATATTTTCTGCTAAAAATTATGACAGAAACAAATACTACACTGTTATTTTAAACTTTTAATCTTTCATAATTATAACTCTACTGCTGAATTATCATGACTTTTTCCAAGATGTAATATACGTCCAAATTGATTTTTAATAAGTAAAAGCCGGATAGCAACCCGTCAATATCAAATTTTCTTTTTTGAAAACCCGTTTCTTTGATTAGTTTTGTTTTTATAGTTTTTCCCTGTGAATTTATAAGATATATATTTACAGGATCTGAACTATGATTCTTAAATTCAATATAGAGTTTACCATAAGCAGGATTTGGATATACTTTCAGTTCGTTTATTTTCATTTCTGATATACCGGTATCATCCAATTTCATTACCACTGACACCTTCTTATCTGAATCAATTACTTCAACACTCCCTATGGTTTTTAAATAATTTTCGGCAATTATTTTGTAGTTATATTCTCCGGGCTCAATATCCTCAAAAATATAATCACCGGGTTCATTTTCTGTTTGATTTAAAGTAACAACTGCATTGGTTATAGGATCACCAAGTTTGTTTTTTACAATAAAAGTAACTTTATAAGTAGTTAATTCAAAATTTGCAACAAGGTCACGGTCTTTTTTAGCTATGAAAGAATATGTAGCACCGGCGGGTTCTCCACCAACCATCACTACTTCTCCGTTTTCTGTCCATTCAACGAAATGATAACCGGTATTTGGAGTGGCAACAAGTGTAACTTCCTGGCCATGAGGGTAGTCGCCTGCACCTTCAATAATACCATATTCCGGATCATTGGGTTCTGCATTAATAGTATAAATATCAGGGTCGCCCATTATAGTGAAGGATTCATCCATTATCACTTTTGAACTATCATCTTCGGTTACTACTGTAAGTTTCAGATAACAGTTTTCAGATCCGTATTTGGGTACAGTCCATTGGTACCTTCCATTATTGGGAAGACTGTCAGCTAACGGTAACCAGGGTCCCTCTGCTCCGGTTGTAGATATTTCGATATTTACATGAGAATAAACATTATCGGGTACAGCTGAAGTCCACTTTATAAATCGTACTGAGCCGGGATAAAAATTCTCATTGTTTCTGGGGTATAAATTTTTTATCCACAGTTCATCCGGAACGGTATTTTCGGCAAACACATAAAGCTCATTCTGCCGTTCCCACCAGGGAGACCCTTCATAAGAAAGAAGCACTATATCACCATAACCATTTTGATTAAGGTCTCCTCCCACTCTGAAAGCATTTGCATAACCCGGCGTATCATCAGTATGAATTGTTGCATCAGGAGTCCAGTTTCCATGACCATCCCCTAACCAAAGCTGAACAGTACCATACCCAAAAGCGATCAAATCAGTATAGCCGTTGGCATTCATGTCATAAAGCTGAGTCAGCTCAAATGAGCCGGTTGCAGGAAGGTTTCCTGAATAACACACCCAGGTATTGTTAACTTCATCAAACTCATATGCTTTCACACCACCATCGATATTAGTGAATGCTAAGCCGTAGCTGCCATCATCATTAATGTCGCCCACAGATATTCCTTTTCTGGGAGTATGGTCTCCATAAAAAGGTAATCCATCATCATTATTTTCAAAATTTCCAGTTCCATCACCAAAATAAGCAGTTCCCAATGCATGACCTGCAATAAAGTCGAGAAATCCGTTATTGTTAAGATCAGCAAATTGTATCAAATTATCTGAATTGTTTCCCAGCAAACCAAAACTGTTTTCCCAGGTGCCGTCGCCCTGATTCATATAAACATGAAAACCGTCGCAACATCCGAATGCATTGCTGACAATGTCAAGAAACCCGTTGTTATCAACATCTCCAAGGTCAGTACCAAACATACCCCATTCCTGGCCACTGGTAGCTAAACCCTCATCCCAGGGTGTCCAGTTCATTCCCGTTCCGTCACCAAGTGCTGCCTCAAGCAATTGATCTCCAAATCCTGTACCTGAATAAGGATGATGCATGCCATAGGCAATATCCTTTATTCCGTTATTATTGATATCTCCTACTGCAATGCCGCCATAACCAAAACTTCCTTCCATATGTAGACTGAAATTACCTTCTCCGTCGTTAAACCACACCATAACTCCATGCTGGTCAGTGTTTACCCATGGAGATCCATGATCGCCTATAGACAATATATCTACATGACCGTTGTCATTGATGTCAACCATGGCAAAATCTGTCCGCCCGCCTTCAAAGGTAGGCTCATGAAGGCCATTGGTAAGCCTACTGTATGACAAATTGGTTTTTAGGTTATAAGTATCCTGAGCCAATAAATTAAAAGTTATGAAATAGAAAAAAAGAAAGAAATACAAATTTTTATACATTATAGCTTATTTGGATTTGAAAAATATTTAAGGTAGTTATTTACTGTAGTTAAGAACTATAATTTAAAATAAACGCTATATATATTTTTTGAAGACAGTAAATCAAATATTTGGTAAAGTTATAAAATTAAATATCTAATTTTATTAAAAATATAAATTAATAACCAAAATTTTGGATTTAGTTTTTTTTATAAAACTACTTATTTATAAATATTTTTTTATATTTTGCAATATGCTTAAACAGAAAATTTACAGGCTTGTTGAAAAGGGTTCTCATGGCGCCAGGTATAACATGGTGTTTGACTATTTCATAATGGCTCTGATATTATTAAATCTTTTTGCGATAATTGCAGAGAGTTTTTCAGGGTTGTCTGCTGGCTTCGTAAGATTTCTCAAGCTTTTCGAAATAGTATCGGTCATAGTATTCACTATTGAGTATCTTCTCAGGCTTTATGTATCAAGCCTTACTCATCCTGCAAATAATAAACTCAATAGCGCGTTAAAATTCATATTCTCGGGTTATGGATTGATTGATTTATTTGCTATTTTGCCTTTTTACCTGCCGTTTATTATTAAAGCCGATCTGCGGATCTTGAGGGTTTTGAGATTGGCTCGTTTTGTACGAATATTTAAGCTTACCCGCTACAATAAATCTATAAACTTGATATTGGATGTTGTTCGTGAGAAAAGAGCAGAGCTTGGTATTACAATTTTTATTGCATTCCTTACGATTGTTGTTGCTTCAGTAATGATGTATTATGTGGAAGGTGATGTTCAACCTGATGATTTTCCCAACATTCTGGCCTCATTTTGGTGGGCTATAGCAACGCTTACCACTGTGGGTTACGGTGATGTTGTACCCATAACAGTTGCCGGAAAATTTATAAGCGGTATCATTGCGGTATTGGGTATAGGTTTGGTAGCCTTGCCAACCGGTATGATCAGTGCCGGCTTCATGGAAAGAATCAAAAGTGATGCATCAAATGATGAAGAAAACAAAAATAACCAAGACAGCCATTCCGTCAAATGCCCGCATTGTGGTGGGGAGGTTGATAATTAAAATCAAAGACAACAAAATTCCAAAAAATTTATATTTTCGCTATGGTTTTATTGATGTTACCATAAAATATTTTCTAACCAAAAATAACATTTATGGATGAAAGTTTGGATTTGCAAATAGAACCCACAACGGGAACGATCATTACTTTTATCGTCTATATTGTGTTAATATTGGGAATCGGAGCCATATCTACACGTTTTGCATCAAAAGGTATAGCACATTATTTTATTGGCGGCAGGAAAATGAACCGGCTGGTTGTAGCTATGTCGTCGGTTGTATCAGCACGCAGTGCATGGCTGTTGCTGGGCTTTACCGGAATGGCATACTCAATGGGGCTTTCGGCAATATGGGCAGCTGTCGGTTATATTTTTGTTGAGTTTTTGTTGTTTTTTTATTATGCCGGACGTATCAGACGTTTTACCGAAAAATATGATTGCATTACGTTACCTGACTTTTATAATGCACGTTTTCAGGATAAAAAAGGTTACCTGAGAGTAATAGTGGTTTTTGTGATTGCAATTTTTATGATATCATATGTTTCTGCGCAAATGGTAGCAGGAGCAAATGTGTTTTCAGCATGTTATAATATACAGGAAAACACGGCTTTATTTTTAACAGCAGCTATAATTTTGGGATATGTAATTTTGGGTGGTTTTATGGCTGTTAGTTTTATTGATACTGTTCAAGGATTTGTGATTATTGCAGCCCTTATTGTTGTACCTGTGGCGGGTATAATTAATATTGGAGGCATTGGTGAGTTTATAAGCCAATTGAGAACATTTGAGTCAGAGGAGTTTATTGATCCATTGGCGTTAAGTTTTGGAGCATTAATTGGTTTTCTTGGTATAGGATTAGGGCCACCCGGCAATCCGCATATAATTTCGCGTTATATGTCAATAAAAACCCCCCGCGCTTTTAAGTCAGTTGCTTTAATGGGCACTTTAGCTAACATAATGATGGCCGGTGGTGCTTTGTTGGCCGGCCTGGTAGGTCGTTTGTATTATCCGGAAATAAATGCACTTCCAGCTGCTGATCAGGAAAATCTGCTTCCTATGTTAGCCTGGGAGCAACTAACTCCCATTTTATTCGGATTGGTAATTGCCTCAATTTTTGCAGCTATAATATCTACAGCTGATTCTCAATTGCTTGTGGGAGCTTCAGCTATAGTCAGAGATGTTTATGAAAAAATGATAATGACAGGCAAAGAAGTATCGCAAACCAAACTGGTGTTTTTAAGCCGAACCGTGGTTTTCTTGCTTGTAGTATTTGCTATAATCATGGGATGGCTGGCAGGCGAACTTATATTTTGGCTGGTATTATTTGCCTGGGCAGGATTAGGTGCTTCATTTGGTCCTGCCACAATACTGGCTCTATATTGGAAACGAACAACACGGCCGGGAGTTATTTCGGGAATTATAACCGGAGCTGTTACAGTGATTTTATGGCATCTGTTTTTAAGTGATTTAATGTATGAGCTGGTACCTGCTTTTGCATTGTCATTTTTGGTTATAATAGTTGTTAGTTTACTTACTTCACCTCCCGACAAAAAAGATGAGATGTTCAAAGCAATGGAGAATAACTAATTTACTGTTTTAGATGATATAGACCCGTAAGCTTCCAGGTTCCGGATGCTTTGTGGATTAGAAGCTTACGGGTAAGACCACCACAAAAAAAGCCAATTTCCGGATAAAATACCGCGGTGTTATACCCTAATAATATCTATCTTTACATTTATAAACCGCAGAATATTTTTTATTCAATTTATAAAACAAAGGCCATGTACAACAAAATAATAATAAACATAAAGCCCATGGGTTTTATGTGGGATACTGTTGATCCATTTCTTTTTTGTGTTCATCATCTTGACCATTATCCAAAAGGAAACAGTGAGATGGGACCTGAAGCTTCTTTGTCGGGAAGATTACTGGGGCAGGATTTTACAGTAAAAGATGGCTGGCGGATGTATCATGGGGAAAAAATTCCCGGCTTTCCCGCTCACCCTCACAGGGGTTTTGAAACAGTTACGGTTGTGCAAAAAGGCTATGTTGACCATTCTGACTCTCATGGTGCTGCTGGACGTTATGGCAGAGGTGATGTGCAATGGATGACTGCCGGAGCAGGCTTACAACACGCTGAAATGTTTCCCCTGGTAAATAAAGATAGGGAAAACCCACTTGAGCTTTTTCAGATCTGGCTCAACCTACCAAAGGAAAGAAAATTTTGTAAACCTCACTATGTAATGTTGTGGGCAGAGTCAATACCTAACCTAAAGATTAAGGACGATTACGGGAAGTCTGTTGAAATTGATATTGTTGCTGGTGAAATTGATAATGTTTCAGCACCCTCGCCTGCCCCTGACTCATGGGCTGCTGATAAACAGAATGAAGTTGGAATATGGGTAGTGAAAATGGATGCCGGAGCCAGGTGGACAATCCCTTCTGCTTCACAGGAAGTGAGAAGGATGGTTTACTTTTATAATGGTGAATCAATCAGAGTTGCGGGCATTGATGTAAACCCTATGAATTCAATAGAGATGTTTGCAGGTATGGATGTTGTAATTGAAAATGGTAATAATACCGGGTATTTGCTGATATTGCAGGGAAAGCCAATAAATGAACCTGTTGTTCAGCACGGGCCTTTCGCAATGAATACCTCCGAAGAGATACACCAGGCAATTAATGACTATCATGAAACACAATTCGGTGGCTGGCCATGGGACAGATATGACAACGTTCATCCACGAGATAAAGGAAGGTTTGCCCGTTATGACGATGGGAATGAGTATTTGCCTTGATATTTAATTAAAACGGCATTCCCTTCTCACGTTGCTTTTTTAAAGCTTCTATATACCATTCAAATTCATCCAAAAACCTTGCTGTTGTTTTTTCTACAATGTTATTCTTTGGAGTTAAATCATCATTGAATAATTCTCCGATAGTTATAAAAGGAAGCATTGATGATATCGACGGCATTCCCAATTCACCAAGAATCGCCCGAAGATGTACAGCTGCTCTTACGCCTCCGAAAATACCTGCTGAATAACAAGCTATTGCAGAAGGTTTAAATAAGTATTCACTTTGAAAATGATCTAAAATATTTTTAAGTGCCGGTGGGATGCTGTGATTATATTCGCCTGATACAATCAAAAAACCGTCTGTTTGATTAAAAATATTGGCTAGTTGCTCCAGTTGAGCAGGGGCTTCACCTTTTACATACTCTTTGTACATCTTGTCGAGAAATGGTAAATTATATTCCAAAGGATCAATAAGAAAAGTCTTTAGCCCTCTTTTCTTCACCTTCTTTTCAAGGTATTTGGCTGCCAAAATTCCCTGGCGTTCACTACGCACGGAACCATATATAATGCTTATGGTATATTTCATTTGTGTAAATTTTGGTTAATTGAAAAGTTTAATTTTTATAAAAAGCTTAATGATTATCAACAATGTAACCGATCACCTAATAACAATTACCGAATACTGAAAAGTGAATACCGATTACTAATTACCGGTTTCTGAACACCTTTTCTGCCGGCTATTCTAAAACATGAACCTTTAAAACAAATAACTTATAAAGCATAATGTACTACAGAAAACCATTTATTTTCATCTGTATAAACTTCTAAAACTGTGAAATTGCAGCTCTCAGCCAGATTTTTTATATATTCAGTTGTATATTTATGTGAATTTTCAGTATGAATGGTTTCTCCTTTATTAATTATAATATTACCGGAGATATGCGGGCTTGTTATTTTAATCTGTTTGCTTGCTTTCAAATGCATTTCAATCCTTGATTCGTCCTCATTAAAAAAAGCCAGATGTTCAAAATCATTTATGTTGAAATTAGTTTTTGCAATTTTATTGGCAACCCTTAAAATATTTTTGTTAAAATCTGAAGTTACCTGTTGGCTATCGTTATATGCTCTTTCCAATATGGCTTTATCTTTTACCATATCTATACCCAGCAGAAATTTATCACCCTTTTGCATACAAGCTCTTATGTTTTTTAAGAATTCGCCTGCTTGCTCAGAAGTAAGGTTTCCCAAGGTACTTCCAAAAAAACAGAAAAGCCGGCTTGAGCGCCTTGGTATCATTTCTAATTGCGACAAAAAATCGGCAACAATTCCATGAATTTTAATTTCCGGAAAATCATCAGTGAAAATATCAGTCGTTTTTTTGATAGATGCTTGACTATAGTCAACAGGTATATATAAAATTGTCTTTAAAATATCTTTAGAAACAGCGCTTAATAGTATATGCATTTTTGACCCATCACCATTACCAAGCTCTATAATGTCTTTATCTATTAAATTATTGGCAATCTTTGGAGCTATTTTTTTGAGGATGGATTTTTCAGTTCTGGTGGGATAGTATTCATCAAGTTTTGTAATTTTATCGAATATACCTGATCCTTTTTTGTCATAAAAAAACTTACTGGGGATATACTTTTGTTTTGAGCTAAGGCCGTCAATAATTTCTTTAACAAAATCATTATTGTCAATTTTTTGCAAGAAATCACTGAAAAAAACATTTTTATTTTTTATTTCATTGACATTGCTCATATAATAATATTAAATGTTTTAATTAGTGGTTCTGCATAAAGTTTAACTTAAATTTAAAAATGTACCAATAACAAACAAGCATAAATAACAAATTACAAATAATATCCAATTTTCAATTAATCAAATTCCAAACGTTTTGTTTAGGTCATTAAAATTTCGAAAATTGAAATTTATTTGAGATTTGTTATTTGATTATTGTCATTTGTTCAATTATAGATAAATATTCGACTTTATTGATAAACACTAATTGTCCAAGAAAAAAAATATATGTTCACTATTTGGGATAACCTGTTTCCACGGGATTATTTTCATCATTACTCCATGCAAACCAGCCACCGTCAAAAACGGATACTTTTGGCCATCCCATCAGGTATGCATTAAAAAAAGCTTCACTGCCACGCCAACCTGTACCACAATAAAATGCATTATGATTTTCGCGATTAACCCCGGAATTCAGTAGATTCTCCTCAATTTCCCTAAATTCACGTGTTGTATGATCAAGGTTAGAATAATTTTCCATATGATATGCATCGCTACCACAATCACTGAAAATAGCACCCGGAATGCGTCCTTTTTTATCAATGTAATTATATCCACTCACTTCTCCAATATATTCAGGCCAGCTTCTAACGCAAATCAGATCACCATTAGTGGACTTAAGTAATTCTTTGGCCTCAGGCAAGTCTACTGCCAATTCAGGATTTGCAGGAATATCAATGCCAAAAACAGTTTCGGGCTTTTTAGGCACATCTTTTTTGCTGACTTCATAGCCGGCATCAGCCCATGACTGATAACCTCCATTAAGCACTTTCACATCCTTTACACCCGCATACATCATAATGAAAGCGCATCTCATAGCGCCTAAGTGTCCTGCAGCACTGCCGGGAAAAGGATCTTCATTTTTTGGAAATAAAAACTTTCCGTAGAGTATCACTGTGGTATCAGCTGTTATTCCATGCTTAAGAAGGGTTTCCTTTATCTTTTCCGGTGAATGCCTGTCCCATGTATCGTGTGATTCCAAATCCAAAGTATTAAGGTCTATGGCTTGTGGTATATGCCCACCCAAATAAGCATCTCTGTTTCTATAGTGAGCGTGACAGATCACATATTTTTTTGTATTTAAATGAGGTGGCGTTTTGCCATCAATCAGGTCTTTCACCCATGAAGCCGGAACCAACTGCTGATATCTTGGCAAATTTTCCATAGGTAGATTTTCATCTTTACACCACTCTTCAACAAAATCATAGTAAATTTTGATGTTTTTATGACCGGTTTTCTGTAATTGTGTTGCAACCAAATCAGTATCTTCTTTACCGTATCCGTAAATTATAAGATTGGTATCTGGAGTAATCCCTTTCGATCTTACTATATCGATCCAGTCCATATACTTTATCCACTTGGCAGATAAACTTTTTGCTCCCCTGATGTGACCACCTCTGGCTTCACCTTTTAACTGCCAACCATTGTATGCATCTACCGGGCGTACATCAAGGATTTTTACTTTTAGACTTTTTAGCTTAGAATAAACTTCTTTTGTGCCTAGTCTTTTTAGCATAAAAACGATTTTATTTATATTGTCTACAATTAACTTTTATTAGAGAATGAGTTGACATAGCTTAACTCAATAAATGCTAATGTATAAAAAAACGAGGATACACCGAAGTACATCCCCGTTTTTTTGTGAGTTTTAATTAACTTTTACCAATTTCTTTGCATTCCACGGCCTGACATTCCTCTTCCTCCTTCTCTACTGTCACGTCCTCCACGCATTCCGGGTTGCCTGTTTCTTTTATTCCTTGAGAAACTGTCAAAGTATGCTCTTTGCTCTTCGGTAAGCTGCTCCCTGATTTTTTGCCTGTGGGCAACATTGCTTTTAAGCTGTTTGTTACGTAATTCGGTCATTTGATCTATTACATCGTTCAATTTTTCTGAATCAGGACTTGCCTCAAGCATAAGCGATCTTTTTTTTGCTCTCAACTCATCCATTTTTGCGCGATGATTAGTCCTTTCTTTTAACTGCTCTACACGTAAAGAACTAATTTTTTCTTCCTGCTCTTCGGTCAAATCAGGAATAAAGCGGCAATATTCTCTTGAGTCAGTTTCTGTATATCTCATTTGACCCCTTGGCTGTGCTGTTGCATCAGTTATATAAAATGCCGACAGCAACAGAACTATTAATGTTGATTTTACTATTGATGTTTTCATAATAACTAATATTTATAAATATTTTATGAACTTAATATGTTTTATTTATCTTATTAGATGAAATGTTTTTAAAAAAGTTTAAAAAATACAATAAAAAAGTTATAATGATTAGGAGGTCAACTTGCAATTATTTATGAATTACTATACCACCCGGATAATATATATAAATTGTGGTTTTTTTAATTATAAAGATTTAATGTAATCTTACATTATATAGTCTTCAAGGGTATGTTTTTGAAAATGCTCTTTAAACTGTTTTGTCATGTTTTTTACCAGGTTACCCATAAGACATTTGTCAAAAGGGCAAACTGGTTTATCTAAAGGACATTCCGGTGTATCAATTTCACCTTCAATAGCTTCATAAATACTTAGAATAGTAATTTGAGAGGCTGGTTTATTAAGAACAAAGCCACCACTCGGGCCTCTGACCGATTTGAGAAAATTATATTTTACAAGTTGTTGAAGAACTTTTGCCAGATGATTACGTGAAGCCCCAATTTCTTGAGCAAGCTTATTTACGTTAATATGTTTTTTTGCTTTAGCAATTATTACCATAGAATGCAAGGCAAGAGATGCCGCCTCCGACAATTGTAAAATTTTAGCCATATAACTTTATTTTAAATGATCTCAAATATCGTAATAAATTTTAAATTGGGTTTGATTATTTTTATACACAAATCTGTTATTTTATGAAATAATCACAAAATTAACAGGAAAGCAAAGCTACTATAAGAAATTAGTTTGTACAATGCAACAATTATTAAGAGATAAGTATAATTATACACGCAGTAGTTTGTATATTTTTATTTAACCTAAATTTCTAAATTGAATTTTTATTTCAAAAAAATTGAATTTGTTTACATGTTTAAAAAGAAAAAACTGAAATTTTTACCTGTTTTTCCTTACTAA
>SL_5KL_010_SEDDRAFT_10000333_pt1 | contig 30817 bp, 25 predicted proteins | sample SodLakKL_010_SED_FD_9118 | JGI IMG/M metagenome (IMG submission 9118) | reverse complement strand
GCTCGGGGGCGCCGGCTTGGAGGATACTCCGGGCTCGGCGCACCGCCGCTCCCAGATCCGCCGCCACGGCTGTGCCCTCCAGCGACCGGATCCGCGCCGCTGCGGCGATGGGGTCCAGAGGGAGGGAGGGGCTCCACGGCTCGCCGGCCGGGATCACCCAGACCCGGTCGTCCGTTCCCAGGCGTCCCACCGCCTCCAGCGCCATCTCCCGCACGGACTCCAGCACTCGCTCCTCGCCCACCACCGGGAGAGATGAGATTCCGTTGTCCACGATGACGACGACGCCGGCCGGGGGGTAATCCCCTCCGGTCAGGGGAAGGACGAGGCGGGAGCCGGCCAGGATCAGGAGGGCCAGCGTGAGCAGCCGAAGGGCAAGGAGGAGGAGGCGGTTCAGGCGAAGGAGCCGGCTCCTCTCCCGTACGGTGCTCCTCAGGTACCGGAGGGCAGGGAAGGATTCGACCCGGGTCTCCCGCCGGGGTCGGAGGTGGATCAGGATGGGGATGGCCAGCGCCGCTGCGGCCAGGAGGAGGAGGGGGGCCAGGAAGCTCACGGGGGCATCATCCCATCCGGGCCCGATTTCGAAGGACCGCCCGGAGCGCCTGCTGTAGCGGCTGTCCCGTGTCCACCAGATGGTGCTCGACCCCGGCCCCCGCCAGCCGTGCCCGCCACCGAGCCACCGCTTCTTCCACCTCTGAGCGGTAGCGCCGCTTCATTTCAGCCACATCCACACGGAGCTCCTCTCCCGTCTCCGGGTCACGGAAGCGCACCTGGCCCCGACCTGGAAGCTCCCGCTCTCCAGGGTCCATGAGGTGGAGGACCAGGACCTGGTGGCCCCGGTGCCGGAGGAAGCCCAGAGACCGGAGGAGGGGATCCGGGTCCATGAGCAGATCGGAGATCAGGACCACGAGACCCCTGCGGCGGAGCCTGAGACCCGCCGCCCGCAGCGCCTCGGTGGGGTCGGTGGCGCTTCCGCCCTCCACCTCCCGGAGGCGTCGAATCAGCTCGCTGCCGTGGCGACGTCCTCCCCGGGGCGCCATCCATGCCCGGATCTCTCCATCGAAGACGCCGAGACCGGTGCGGTCTCCCTGCCGGAGGAGGAGGAGACCGAGGGATGCCGCCAGGAGGCGAGCCACCCACAACTTGGTGGGGTGTTGTTCCGGAGCCGAACTCCAGTCCATGGAGGCACTGGCGTCCACCAGGAGGAAGGCCCGGAGGTTGGTCTCGTCCTCGTACTGCTTCACGTAGTAGCGGTCCGAGCGGGCGTGCATGCGCCAGTCGATGTGGCGGAGTTCATCACCGGGGCGGTAGTTGCGATGCTCGGCGAACTCCGCCGAGAAGCCCCGTTTCGGTGAGCGGTGAAGCCCCAGCAAGGTCCCATCCACCACCGAGCGGGCCAGGAACTCCAGATCCCCCAGCCCCGCGAGCTCAGCGGGCGTGAGGAGATCGGCTCGGCGCTGGGAAGGGTCTGGAGCCGTGGCCATGGAGCCTCGTGGCGAGGTGGGTATGGAATGGGGCAGGGCCCCGCGGGTGCGAGCTGGGCACGATAGACCGGCCGTCACCTCCCTCTACCGTCCCCAGGGTTCCACGGGTCCTGTCTACCCCCGGGGACGGTGCCGGGGACCAACGAGGGCTGAGGGGGGGAATGCGGCAGGTATCCGGCGGCACGATCCCTGCGACTCCGGCAAGGGCGCTCCGGTTCACCCTGAGGCCCGTGTCTGCCGGGAGGGGAACATCGGGGACCCGAGGGCGCGGCGCCAGAGCGAATCTCCCCGACCACGGAGGCAGATCTATGGGTCAGGCAGCAATTGGAGTGGAGAGGGCAGGAGGCTCTCCCGGGTGGAAGAGACCATGGTGCCGCCGGCGACGGGGGGTGCGGTGGCAGGTGGCGGCGCCCCCGGGCCTTCCGGCTCTCGGGATCAGCCTGATGGTGGTGGCCGGGCTCATGGCGGCAGGAGCGTCCCAGGCGGGAGCCCAGGCGCACCCTGCCGGGATCTCACCAGGAACGTGGGGGCACCAGGCCATGGCTCCCGGGTGGAGCCATTCCGTCGCCCCGGTCCAGGAGGATGCGCGGATCTGGTTCCCTCGTGGTCCCGACCCGGTCTTTCGAAGGGGAGAGCCGGTCCGGGTCCACTTCCAGACGGACCGGGACGCCCATGTGGCCATCGCTCAGGTGGATAGCTCCGGTCGCCTGCACCTCCACTTTCCTTCCGGTCCCCGGGATCCCCAGTGGATTCGGGGAGGCCAGGAGCACCTCCTCCTACTGGAGGGCGGACGCCCCTGGGTTGTGACCGAGGGCCCCGGTGTGGGTTACTTCTTCATCCTCAGCTCTGATCGCCCGCTGGACTGGTCCCGGCTCGGACATTCCCGGGGTGCGGGGTGGGACCTGTCGGGAGCCACGGCCCGATCCTACGGAGATCCCAACGAGGCCATGGACGATCTGGTCTGGGCGCTCCTCCCGGATTGGCAGGAGGCGGAGTTCGCCCTGGCCGTCGCCGGCTACCGGGTGGATCGCTGAGGATCCGGGATCCGGGGATCGGGGACGGGGCTCAGGGGAGACCCATCCCCAACTTGATGGAGAAGCCGTCCTGATCGCCGAAGACATAGTGACCGGACAGGTTCAGCACGAGAAGCTGAAGCCGCACGCCTACCAGGTAGGAGGGTTCGGCTGAAACCCGGGTGCGGAAGCTGAGGGAAGTGCCGCTATCGGGAAGGATGGGAAGGTTTCCGGGGTTTTCCACCCGGTATTCCACCCTGGCTGAACCACTCCGGATCTGCGCCCCGCCGAACAGATCCAGGGGGCCCAGGCGAGTCCCAGCCGTGGCACCCCAGTGAACCGCCCGGAGATCAATGCCGTCCCCGGCTGTGGCTTCCTGGAACCCCACCATCCCTGTGATGTCCAGCCCAGGGACGGGAATCCAGCCCGAGAGGTGGTGGTGGACGCTGATGCCGTGGGACCTGAGCTCACCCACCTCAGGGAGGAGTTGTACTGCCGGGAGAAAGCGCAAGGCCACTTCGGTGCCGAGCCCGATCCCCACCGCCAGTTGCACCGCCAGGTTGGGGGCCAGAGGGAGGTCGAGACCCGCAGGGAAGACCAGCCGGTAGTCGTCGGGGTCCAGGCCCCGGGCCAGGAGGGCTGAGCGGAAGGATCCGTGGGGATCCAGGGTCAACCCATCGCCCTTTCCGGCGATTGTGGGGGTCTCCAGGGATCCTCCAGCCGGAATGTATGGGTCCCGAAAGACCTGGCCGGCGTAGACCACCGAGTCCGGGAGGGAGGCGGCGAAGACGCGGTCCTCCTCCCCGAATCGAGTGCCCAGGAAGCGCAGCCCCAGGTCGAAGCGGAGGGGATCCAGGGGGCGGGAGCGATCCACGTAGCCGCTGGCGAGGGCCCGCACGAGCCCGTCGGTGAGGGGCGCCACGTAGCCGGCGGCGTTCTGGCTTCCAAGCGCCGAGATCTGGTCCAGCAGCTCCTGGCCGGATGCCTCGCGGGCCGGGATCAGCAGCAGCCAGGGAAGGAGGCAGAGAGCCAGGAGCGCGGAACGACGGAAGCGGGGCCTATCGGGTCGCATGGACGGTCCGGGATGGGATGACGGTCTCCCCTTGACGCTACCCTGGGTCTTCCGTAGACGCCAGGGGTTCGCCTCAGGGCATTGCATGCACCTCATGTGCGGCGGAAGGAAAAACCGAATCTGGATTCTGTTTTTTGCCCAATGACCGCCGGGAGATGGGATGATCGGACCGGGGGGGCTCCTCGGCGCCTTCGATTGATCGCCTCCTGAGGCCCGGTTATGTTTGAGATTCGGCGCCAATCCGGCTGCTTTCCCCCTCTTCCCACCCCTCTTCGTGTCCATCGAGAAGATCCGGAATTTCTGCATCGTCGCCCACATCGACCATGGGAAGTCCACCCTGGCGGATCGGCTGCTTGAACACACCGGTGCCCTGGATTCCCGGGCGATGCGGGCTCAGGTACTGGATTCCAACGAGTTGGAGCGGGAGCGGGGGATCACCATCAAACTCCACGCCGTTCGGATGGATTACAAGGCGGAGGATGGGGAGACCTACGAACTGAACCTCATCGACACCCCCGGGCACGTTGACTTCACCTACGAGGTCTCCCGGTCCCTGGCGGCGTGTGAGGGGGCCATCCTGGTGGTGGACGCGAGCCAGGGGATCCAGGCCCAGACCCTGTCGAACCTCTTCCTGGCTTTGGACGCCGGGCTGGAGATCATTCCGGTCCTGAACAAGATCGATCTCCCGGGGGCGGAGCCGGAGCGGCGGCTCGAGGAGCTGGTGGACCTGCTCGGGGTGGACCCGGACACCGTCCTCATGGCCAGTGCCAAGGAAGGGGTGGGCATCGGCCCCATCCTGGAAGCGGTGGTCGAAAAGGTGCCACCGCCCAAGGGGGACGAAGATGCACCGCTCAGGGCTCTCATCTTCGACTCCTACTACGACAAATACCTGGGCGCCGTCCCCTCCATCCGGGTGGTGGACGGGGTCCTGCGGGCGGGGATGGAGATCGCCTTCGGCGCCCATCGGGAGGTCTACGAGGTCTCTGAGGTCGGGTATCAGCAGCTTCGCAGGGTCCCGCAGGACGAACTCGTTCCCGGCGATGTGGGCTACCTCACAGCCGCCATCAAGGACGTCTCCCACACCAGGGTCGGCGACACCATCCTGGACGCCTCCCGGCGGGCCGAGGAGCTTCTGCCCGGGTATCAGGAGGTCCGTCCCATGGTCTTTGCCGGCCTCTACCCCACCGACTCCGATGCCTTCGAGGATCTCCGAGAGGCGCTGGACCGGCTCAAGCTCAACGATGCGGCCCTCCAGTACGAGCCGGAGACATCGGCGGCACTGGGCTTCGGCTTTCGTTGCGGTTTCCTGGGACTCCTCCACATGGAGATCGTGCAGGAGCGGCTGGATCGGGAGTTCGGCGTCGACCTCATCACCACGGTTCCCAATGTGGAGTACCGGGTCCTCCTCACCGACGGGACCAAGCTGTCGGTGGAAACCCCCACCAACCTCCCGGACCGGGGTCGCATCGAGTCCATCAGCGAACCGATAGTTCGGGCCCGCATCATGTGCCCGTCCGAGTTCATCGGAAATGTGCAGAAGCTCACCCACGATCGGCGGGGCATCTTCCTGGGGATGACCTATCTGGACCAGCAGCGGGTGGAGATGGAATACGAACTCCCCCTGGCGGAGATCGTGCTGGACTTCTACGACCGCCTGAAGAGTGGGACCCGGGGCTACGCGGCCTTCGATTACGAGTTTCTGGAGTATCGCCCCGACCACCTGGTTCGCCTGGACATCCTGGTGAATGGGGACCCGGTGGACGCCTTCTCCGTCATCATCCACCGGGACAAGGCCGAGACATACGGGAGGGATCTCGTGATAAGGCTCCGGGAACTCATTCCACGGCAGCAGTTCCAGGTGGCGCTGCAGGCCACCATCGGGTCCAGGATCGTGGCCCGGGAGAACATCCGGCCGGTTCGGAAGAATGTGACCGCCAAGTGCTATGGCGGCGACATCACCCGGAAGCGGAAGCTCCTGGAGCGGCAGAAGGAGGGAAAGAAGCGGATGAAGCAGGTGGGGTCCGTGGAGATTCCCCAGGAGGCCTTCCTCGCCGTTCTCTCCCTGGGTGAGTGAGGGGGCGGGCGTGGCTAGATCTCGGCGGTGGATCCTGGCGCTGGACGTGGGGGGCACCAACATGTCGGGGGCCCTATTCAAGGAGGATGGTGGGAATCCGCTAGCGGTGAAGTCGCGCCGGACCCCTGCCGCTGAAGGGCCGGAGGGTGTGGTTGCCGCCGGCCTTCGACTTCTGGACGACATCCGGGACGAGGCGGTGGACCAGGGGGTGGACCCGAAGCGGATCGTGGGGGCCGGGGTCGGTGTGCCCGGCACTGTGGAGCCGGGGCGAGGTATCGTCTCTCTCGCCCCGAACCTGGGGTGGAGGGACGTGCCGATCCGCGATCTCTTCCAGGACCAACTGGGCCTCCCGGTGGTGGTGGACAACGACGCCAACTGCGCCGCCCTGGGCGAGTGGTGGGTGGGAGCCGGCCGCGGCAGCCGACTCATGATCGCCGCCACCCTGGGTACGGGGATCGGGGGCGGGATCGTCCAGGAGGGCCGGGTGCTCCGGGGGGTCGCAGGGGCCGCCGGGGAGATCGGACACATGACCATCGAAATGGACGGGCGGTCCTGCCAGTGTGGGAATCAGGGGTGCTTGGAGGCCTACGCCTCCGGTACGGGTATCGGTGCCCGGGCAAGGGAGGCGCTCCGGGACGGCGCCGAGTCCGCCATACGACACATGGTGGATTCCGAAGACCAGGTCACCGCCGCGGTGGTGGCCCAGGCGGCCCAGGAGGGCGATATGCTGGGGCGGCTCATCCTCCGGGAGACCGCCCGCTACCTGGCCGCCGGACTGGCGAGCCTAATCAACGTGCTGAACCCTGATCGCATCGTCCTGGCTGGAGGGGTGGTGAAGACCGGTGGGCTCCTCCTGGATCCGGTTCGGGAAGAAGTGCGGAGGCGGGCCTTCCCTGCGTCTGCCGAGACCTGCGTCATCGCCGCCGCCCGGGATCCGGAGTTGGCCGGGGTCCGTGGGGCCGCCCTCACCTTCCAGCGCGAGGTTCTGGAGGGGCATCGGTGACGGTGTCCCCGAGGGTGCTGGGGGTTCTGGGTACTCTGGTCCGAGACCGGATCTACTTGGAAGACGAGGATGGGGCCGGGTTCCGCAATGCCTGGGGCGGGATCGGCTACGCCTTGGAGGCGTTGGCCGTCTCCCTTCCGGAAGGGTGGGAGCTTTCGCCCCTGGTGCCCCTGGGAGACGACTTGGCCGATGTGGCCCGGTCCTACCTCTCCGGGATCCCCCGGGTCAACTGCGGGGCCGGACTGGTCCGAGCCGCTCCCCGCCATCCCCGGGTGGAATTGCGCTACCGGGACGGGCTCCGGGTGTCGGAGCGGATCTCCCACATCCCCCCCGCCTGGGAGTGGCCGGCCCTCCACCCCCTCCTGGAGAAGGTCGACGCCCTCTACGTCAACCTCATCACCGGGTGGGAATTGTCGCTTGAGACGGCGCTCCGACTCCGGGAGCACTTCACCGGACCCATCTACGCCGATCTCCACTCCCTCTTCCTGGCGCTGGACCCCGAAGGGAGGCGGAGCCCACGGCGGCCTCCCCACGCCGAGCGGTGGATGGGGGCCTTCCACGCCGTCCAGGTGAATGAACAGGAGTTCCGACTCCTGGCCGGCGACGGTGTGGACCCGTGGGCGTGGGCCATGGAAGCCGTGGATGGGGAGCCTTCCCTTCTGGTCGTGACCATGGAGGATCGGGGGGCGGGCTACGTTGTGGCGCCTGGATTCCGCTCCTCCCCCCGGGGATGGGTGGGGACGCAGGAAGGCACGTCGGAAGACGGGGGGGAGGGACCCCGCAGCGGGGAGGGCTCTCGCAGCGGGAAGGTGGTCCAGCGGTGGGGTCCCTCCCAGGGAGACAGTACCGGGTGCGGCGATGTATGGGGTTCCACCCTCTTTGCCCGACTTCTGGCTGGGGATGAACTGGAGTCGGCCATGGACCGGGCGAACCGAAACGCGGCCCTGAAGCTGGGCCATACCGGCGCCGACGGCCTGGCCCGGTATCTGTATCAATCCCAGTCGGCTTCAGCATCCTTCTGGGGATCGGCGCCGGGTGGAGGAGCGGCCGGTGGGGTCGGCGCGTCTTCCCATGGGGAGGTGGGGCCATGAGGGTGGTGGAGGTGCCCGATACCCTGGACTACCGGTCCGTGGATCGCCTCCTGGCCTCGGTTGAGGCTGCAGAGGGAGACCGGGCGCTCCTGGATGCCCGCCATCTACGGTGGGTCGATCCGGTGGGGATGATCGGACTCCTGGGGGCCGCCCGAGTGCTCAGGGACCGGAGCGGGGCCCTGCCGCGCCTACAGCCGCCGGAGTCTTCCGTGGTTTCCGGCTACCTGACCCGTATGGGGTTCTTCGAGGCGGCCACGGACCTCATGGAGACGCCACCCATCCGCAGGCGCGGCGGTGGAGACTCGGACGTTCTCCTGGAACTCACCACCATCGCCGAGAACCATGACGTGCACGCGGTGGTGGACCGGGTCCAGGAGCGTGCCGGAGCCATCCTGTCCCGGACCCTCCGGTATCCTCCCTCGGCGGTGATCCAGTTCGCCGTCATCCTCTCGGAGGTCTGCCAGAACATTCTGGAGCACGCCGACGCCCCGGGGTGGGTGGCGGCCCAGAGCTACAACTGGAGTCGACGCCTGGGACGGCATGTCCTCATCCTGGCAGTGGGCGATCTGGGACGCGGGTTCAAGGGGTCTCTGGCATCCCGACACTCCAGCCGCTTCGGGGAGCGGTGGAGTGATGCCACGGCGCTGGAGGCGGCCTTCATCCACGGGCTCACCCGCTTCCCGGACCAGGGGAGGGGGCAAGGGATCCAGCAGATGCGCAAGCAGGTCCGCCGCTGGGACGGGGTGATCGCAGTGCGGAGCGGAACGGCCCGGATCGCCGATGTGCCGGACTGGGAAGACCTTCCGCCCCTGGAGACGAACCTTCCCCCCATGCCGGGGGCTCAGATCACCATCCTCCTGCCGGAGCGACTCCCGGAGGAGGGGAGGTAGGGATGGAGCCTCACGACCCTTCCCCCCGGCTGGACGCCTTCACGGTGGATCTGAGGGATGTGCTGGACCGGAATGTGGCCAGCCTCTACTCGCATCTGGTGACACGACCCACGGGGAGGGCCGTTCGATTGGCCATCGAATCCCAACTACGGGAGTTGGGGCTTCCGGCCCTCTCCCTGGTGGATCTGTCGTCGGTGGCCATCCTGGACTACTCGTGCGCCGATGAGGTGGTGGCGAAACTGCTCCTGGCTCGGCGCTCCCCATCAGCACCCCATCGAGAGGTGTTTTTCGTCTTCCACGGGGTCCGCGAGCATCACCGGGAGCCCATCCTGGAGGTTCTGGAACGGCACCGGTTGGCTGCGGTGACCCGGGCCCACGACGCCGGGCGTGACTTCGAACTCCTGGGGACGGTGGCACCGGAGGAGGCCCGGATCTGGGCCCGCCTCCAGCTTCTTCGTCGTGTGCCGGCTCCCCGGATCGAAGAGGCCTTCCCAGATCCAACGGAGCGCCTCACCCTGGAGGGACTCGCCCATCGGGGCCTCATCTTCCGACACCCCACCCGGGGGGATCTCCACGCCCTGAGCTCACTCCTCTGACGGGCGACTCCCGGCCGGGGACTCTCCCTGAGGCGCCACTCCCTCCCCACTCTACCCTGGAGTCCCGCACCATGGACCGAGACCCCCGCTCTTCCCTCGCCACCCGGGCCATCCATGGGGGAGCCGTTCCCCTGGTGGAAGGCGCGCCCGTGGTTCCGCCTCCTGTCCAGTCCGCCACCTTCGTGGGGGGCGGCCCCGATGGAGATCCCGATCTCCTCTACACCCGCTACGGGAACAATCCGACCCAGCGAGCGTTGGGGGGCCGGATCGCATCGCTGGAGGGGACGGAGGCAGGGGTAGGGGTGGGGAGTGGCATGGCCGCCATCGCCCTGGCCATCCTCTCCCTGGTTGAGGCGGGAGATCGGATCGTCAGTTCCCGGTTCCTCTACGGAGCAACTCGGTCCTTCATGGACTCGGAACTGCCTCGTCGGGGCGTGTCGGTGGATTGGGTCGATCCGTGGGAGCCCGGGAGCTGGGAAGACGCCGTCGGGCCCGGGACCCGGCTCCTCTATGTGGAGTCGCCGGTCAACCCCACCCTGCGCATCGTGGATGTGCGGGAGGTGGTGAAGGTGGCTCGGGAGCACGGAATCCCGGTGGTCATGGACGCCACCTTCTCCTCGCCGGCAAACTTCCGCCCCGGTGAGCACGGTGTGGATCTGGTGATCCACTCGGCCACCAAGTACCTGGGGGGCCACTCGGACCTCATTGCCGGGGTCGTGGCCGGGTCCGGTGAGCGGATCCAGGCCATAACCCGTCTCCTCCACCTCTATGGTCCGGCGCTGGATCCCCACACCGCCTGGCTCCTTGATCGGGGGATCCGAACCCTCCATGTGCGGATGGAGCGCCACAACCGGAATGCGCTGGAGCTGGCACGGTGGTTCGAGACGGCTCCGGAGGTGACCCGAGTGGTGCATCCGGGCCTTCCGTCGCACCCCGACCACCGTCTGGCGGCGGAACTCATGGATGGATTCGGGGGGATGCTGGCGGTGGAGCTCAAGGGGGGCGGTCCGGCGGCCGATGCCTTCTGCAGGGCTCTCGCGCTGGCCACGGTGGCTCCCAGTCTGGGCGGGGTCGAGACGCTGGTTTCCCTGCCGCGCTTGACCTCCCACCGGGGGATGAGTCGGGCGGATAGGGAGGTTGCGGGCATTCCCGAGGGACTCGTGCGGATCTCTGCGGGGATCGAGGGGTTGGAGGACCTGAAAGAAGACTTCGCCCGGGCGCTGGGGGCGGCGGCGGAAGTCGCCGATTCCGCTTGATCGCTCCTCGGGTCCGGAGTACGTTGAAGATCTGGGAGGCTGGCGGTGTCAAGAAGGCTTCCCCTGCGCCCTCACCCCGGGAGGTCCCATGACGAATGAGGAGAAGATCCAGGAAGTCCTGGATCAGATCCGCCCCGCCCTCCATGCCGATGGCGGAGATGTGGAGTATCTGGGCTTCGACCCGGTTGATGGCGTGGTGCAGTTGCGACTCCTGGGAGCCTGTGAGTCCTGTCCCATCTCCATGCTTACCCTCAAGGAGGGCATCGAGAAACGGATCCGGAATTCGGTGCCGGAAGTGACCGAGGTCCTGGCCGTCTGAGGGGCGCAGCGGTATTCCCGACCGGCCGGTTCCCGGGCCGGGGACGGCGGCGCCCTGGGTCGGGGCGCCGTTTCCATTTTCTCCCGGCGAACTGATCCATCCACGGAGACCCGATCCGGCACCAGTTGCCACCTTTATCCTCCCCCAAACGAACATCGATGACCCAGAATTCCATGCAGGAGCAGGTCCTTGCAGCCCTTCGCGGTGTCCTCCACCCCCATACCGGGGAGGACCTGATGGCGGCCGGGTACGTTCGGGACGTGGAAATCCGCCCCGACGGCGAGGTTCGCTTCGCCTTCACCCTTCAGCCCCAGGATCCCGGATCCCTTGTGAAACAGGCGCGGAGTGCGGTGCAGGCGGTGGACGGGGTCGGGAAGGTGAAGGTGAATGTGCAGCTTCCCCAGGCCGGGACCCAGCCCTCGGCGGCTCCGGCACCCCCGCGCCCGGCCCCCAGCGCGCCTCCGTCCGGTGGCGGCGGGGGGCTGAAACCGGGCTCAGTACCGGCGCCGACCCCCAAGCCGGGGATCCTCTCGGAGACGGACCATGTGGTGGCAGTGTCTTCGGGGAAGGGAGGGGTCGGAAAGTCCATGGTAGCCAGTAACCTGGCGGCGGCCCTGGCGGACCAGGGGCTCCGGGTGGGGCTCCTCGATGCGGACATTTACGGCCCCAATATCCCCCGGATGTTCGGTGAGACCCGGCGTCCCAGGGTGACCGGTGGGAAGGGCAAGGAGATGATCGAGCCACTGGAGGCCCACGGTGTGCGGCTCATGAGTCTCGGATTCCTCCTGGAGGAAGAGCAGCCCGCCATCATGCGTGGCCCCCTCATTGCCGGGATCCTTCGCCAGTTCCTGGAGCAGGTGGATTGGGGCCCCCTGGATGTGCTGGTGGTGGACATGCCGCCGGGGACCGGGGACGCCCAGCTCTCCCTGGTCCAGACCATCGATGTGGATGGGGCGGTCATGGTCTCCACCCCCCAGGCGGTAGCGGTGGGAGATGTGCGGCGGGGCGTGAAGATGTTCGAACGGGTCAACACCCAGGTGCTGGGGATCGTGGAGAATATGGCGGGAGAAGTCTTCGGCTCCGGCGGCGGAGAGGCTCTGGCCGGCGACATGGGGCTGAACTTCCTGGGCCGTGTGCCCCTGGACCCTGCGGTGCGCGAAGCAGGCGACGCCGGGAAGCCCACGGTGCTGTCGGCGCCGGATTCCCCGGCAGGTCAGGCTCTGGCCAAGGTGGCCGAGGCGGTCTTCAAGGCGCTGCACACGGCGAAGGCGGGAGCTATCTCATCATGATGATGCGCATCCCCTTCCTTCCCCGACCCTCCCGGGAGGAACTCCTCACCCGACCCCTCCACGTCCTGGTCCGAGACTATCCGGAAACGCTGGAGAACCTTCGGGGCCATGGGGTCTCTCCCGAGGAGTTCGGCGACCTTCGTCTGGAGGAGTTCGAGAACCCGGAGGGGCTCCTGGACGAGTTGGAGGACGCCACCGCCTGGCGACCTCCCATGGGACGCGCCTGAGTCCGGCATGCCTCGGATCACCCTCCTCACAGACTTCGGGACCCGGGACGGATACGTTGGCGCCGTAAAGGGGGTCATTTCGTCCATCTTCCCCGGTGTGCTCCTGGATGACATCTCCCACGACCTGGACCAGGGCGACATTCGAGGGGCTTCCCTGGCGCTGGAGCGTTACTGGGACCGGTTCGCCAGAGGGACGGTTCACCTGGCGGTGGTGGATCCAGGGGTGGGGACGGGACGCCGGGCCCTGGCGATAGAGGTGGAGCGCCGCTTCCTGGTGGTCCCGGACAACGGCATCGCCACACCCATCCTGGCGTCAGGATCGCCGTGGCGGGCCGTGGCGCTGGAACCGGGGGCGTATCTGGAACCTCCGGAGAGCCGGACCTTCCACGGCCGGGACCTCTTCGCTCCGGCGGCGGCGTATCTGGCTCGTGGGATCCATCTGTCGCGGCTCGGATCACCGGTGGATGATCCGGTTCTCCTTCCCCGGCCGGCCGTCCAGCGTGACGCGGAGACCGTGGTGGGGGAAGTCATGGTGGTGGACCGGTTCGGGAATCTGGTGACGAACCTGGAGGGAGGGCTCCTGGAGGGAGTTGGGGAGGTGCAGGTGGCCGGTCGCCGCATCCCGGTCCGGAAGACCTACGGGGAGGTGGAACCCGGGGAACTCCTGGCGTTGGCCAATTCGGACCGGAGGGTGGAGGTCGCGGCCCGGGACGATTCGGCGGCGCGGCTGCTGGATGTGGAGGCTGGGGTGAAGGTCCGGATCAGCGACCGCTCTCCAGCCATTCCCGATCCCCATCGGAGAGAGCCGTCCGAGACTTCCGACGATCCAGAAGCTTGAGGACGACCCATCCCACCAGGATGATGGGGGCCACCTTGAAGAGGAGGAACCCGCCGAGCCCGAATGCCAGGGAGAAGACGGTCCCCACCACCGAGAGAACCACGCCGAGGACCACCAGGGTGATGAACCCCACGGCGAAGAAGGTCAGAAGTGTGCCCCACATAACAGTTCTCCCACGATCAGTTTGATGTGATGGGACGACCGGAAAGCCGCCCCGGGTGAGTCAGGGGCGGACCCCGAAACGATCCTTCTGTTCTCACTACCCCGGCGCATGCCGTCCGGTTGCGGCCTCAGCGTCCCAGGGTCTCCACCGAGACGCTTCCCAGAGCGGCGCCCAGTTGGATCTCGATCTGTTGCCGGCTCTCGTCCCAGTTGCGGGATTGCCAGACATTCCCATTCCGGACCAAATCCGGCGCGTCCATGGACACCAGGAATCCGCTCCGGGTCAAGCGGACCCCCACCTGGGGGGGGACGGCGATCTCCAGGTTCCCCAGCCCCATGGAGACCTCGAGGCGCGTTCGGTCCCGGAGGAGGCCGTCCAGTTCGAGACGGACATCCCCGACTCCGGCGTCCACCTTGATCTCTTCCGCATTCAGGCGCCCGAGTCCTCGCGCCTTGAAGGCCGCCGCCCCTATCTGGAAGCGGGCCCGCTCCATCTCCACGGGATTCGCTCGTGAGACGTCGAGACGCGTGTCCGAGGCTCCGGTGGTGAAGCTCAGCTCCCGGAGGGGAATGCCGCCCAGCTCCAACTCCGCCTGGACCGCGCCCAACTCCAGGTCGAGGCGCACCGGCACCCGGTTCCCGAGACGGAAGTTCAGTTCGCCATGCTCCGCCGTCCGACGCAGTCCCCCTCGCAGTCTTGTTGAACCTTCAACATGGGAGCGGATCTCCAGGTGTCCGTCCCGGTAGCGGTGGGAGATCTCCTGCTGCTCTTCGTCGAAGTGGGCCCGAAGCTGATAGAGGCGGCCTGCCGCAGCGGGGGTGAGGGTGAAGGTGCCCGCCCCGTACTGCACCTCCACCGTGAGCTCCCGCTCCGTCCCCACGTCCCGGGCCGCCTGAAAGGTGGCCGGGGTCTGGGCGCCAAGGTCCACCGCGCCCGGCAAGAAGAGACCTGACACCAGGATCAGGAAGGCCAGGGTGAGTCCGGACAGAACCCCGGAGTCAGTTCTCATCGCTGGGGCTCCCGTCCGGATCCGGTCGTTGCTCCCCCACGGATGATGCGGGGGGAGGAGTTCCGGGGCCACCACCCTGAGGGCGGGGAGCACCGGAGGGCGGTGTCGGGGGTTCATCGTCATCCCAAGGGTCGGATCCTCCCCAGGCCCAGCCGGATCCGGCATAGAGAGGGTCACGGCCACCCCGGGAGAGGACCACAGCGCCCAGGCCCACCGTCCCCGTGATCACCACCAGGAGGACCCCGGCGAAGGTCACCACTCCCTGGAAGATGGAGAACCACGCTCCTCCCATCCGGAAGACCCCGGCCACGGCAAAGAGTCCCAGCAGGAGCGCCAAGCCCGCCGCCAGTTGCATGGCGGGCCGGGGCCCGTCCAGGGAATCCAGACCCTGCAGTCCCCGCCGACCGAGCCAGCTCCCGGCATTCCTCGAAACCGCCAGGAACCCGAGCGTCCCCGCCGCCATCAGGGCCAGGGGAAACAGGGGGATCCAGAGGAGCATCACCGGGATCCCGATGATGGTGACCGCCAGGAGCACGATCCCCGCAATCCAGATGGGGAAGGCCAGGATACCGGAGGCCACACCCACCAAGCCGGATCGTCCCGGGGCATTGCGGGCCGTGCGAGCCACAATCTCGAAGTGACGGGGGAAGAAGTGGAGGGTCACCAGCCCCAGCCCCAGGAGGATCCCGAAGGTCACCACGGTCTGGAGTACCTGGGCGATCCCTCGTCCCACATTCCGGAAGAAGCCCCGTTCCCCAGTGCCGGTGGAGACGACCACCCGGGACGGCGGGGCGGCGGATCGGTCCCGGGCACGCTCTCCGGCTTCCAGCGCCGCCTCCACCTCCCGGCGGATCTCGTCCCGGAGGGTCGCTTCGGGGCGGGCCGGGACCGGATCCATGCGAGCCACGCCGCCGGAGACCCGCTCAGCCACCTCCTCCGCTCCTTGGGTGTCGAACCAGCGGAGGCGCCCTTCAATGATGCCGTCGTTGCCCATGACGATGGATCCGCCCAGGAGGATCACATCCCCCTCGATCTGCCCGTCCACCTGGAAATCGGACTCCAGCCCCAGGAGGGAGGCGGCCACCCGCTCGTCCGGGGCGATCCGTACCGTTTCGCCCACATGGACCCGCAGGTCCCGGGGCGTTAGATCCGCCACTGTCCCGGTCAGCGCACGGAGCCATTCGGGACGGGTCAGGAGCTGGGCCAGGACATCCCCGGCCTGGTCTTGTCCATCCACCCTGAGAAGGGATGGGGTGTCCACCTCCGGCTCCAACTCGGCGCTCAGCCGCTCCTGAATGGTCCGGGCCGCCCCGGCGGCGTCATCACCCAGTCCAGTGGGAGGGGTCCATTCCCGGAGGAGATCGCCGATGCTTCCATTCTCCAGCGCCACAGCACGGCCCAGGAGGGTCCGCCACGCACTCTCCAGCTCATCACCTGCCCGGTAGCTGCCCACCACGGAGCCATCTACCAGAATCTGTCCATCCCGGAACTCAAGGGAGAGCCCCCGGCCATCCCGGAACTCGAGTTCCAGGGCCGCAGCGCCTGCCGCTACCGTGACCTGGTGGGAAACGATGCCTCCGTCGCCGGTCTGCGCCTCCAGGGGGCCTGGCGACAGTACGAGCGCCAGTGGGAGGAGGAGGGCGCTCAGGGAGCGGATGATCCTATTCATGACGGCCCACCTGTGGAGAGGGAGCGAGAACGTTTCGGTAGAGAATCCAGACTGCGGCCAGGGTTAGGGTCCATGCGCCAATGAGGAGCGCCAGGGCAGCTCCCGGCGCCGCCGCGAGCTGCCCGGCCAGTTCCCACGCCGCCATTGCCACCGGGCTCTGGATCAGCCACTGGGATGCCCAGGCACCGGCCGCGCCCAGGCCGTCGGCCACCCGCCAGCGGAGGAAGGTGGCCAGGGCCTCCCACGACACCAGGGGGTGGGCCACAACCGCTCCCACCAGGGTCATGACGACCAGCGTGGGCACCACGGCCACAGCGCCCAGCACTCCCCAGGAACCTGGGGTGGTGGGTACGAAGCGTCCGGCGGCGCGAGCTGCCCCCTCGGCCCAATCCAAGACCCGCTCGAGTCCGGCGGGCACCGGGGTCGGAGCCCTGGATCGCGCCCGGTGGGCCTCCATGACCCGGTCCGCGAAACCCGGCGACGGCTCCAGGCGAGGGATCTCCGCAAGGGTGCTGAAGACCGGTTCCCACTCCGCCACCTGGCCCCGGCACTGGCCACAGTCGGCCAGGTGCTCCCGGGCCATGACCAGTCGACGACCGGGGAGGGCTCCGTCCAGGAGATCCTGGATAAGCTCGGGGGTGAGATGGCGGTCAGGCGTCTGGCCGCCGGTCCACCCGGGGAGGAGGCGGCGCCACCACGACGGCCGGGCCGGCGTGGTGGCGGGCGTTGCCTCGGACTCCTCAGCCACTAATGTCCCGGTGGCGCGGACTCCGGCCAGGACCCGATCCCCGAAGGCTGAGGAGGGGACCAGGGCCGGCAGATCATCCAGTTCAGCCAGGAGCACCTGCCACCCCTCCAGCTCAGCCGCGCACCGGCGGCAGCCGGCCAGGTGGGTCTGCACCGGCTCGATCTGCTCCGCCGGGAGCTCACCATCCAGGTAGGCCTGGAGCGTGTCGCTGGACAGATGGGGGTTCGAATCGTTCACCGGTCCTCCTGGACAGGCCTGGGTCGAACGGGATCGGCGCTGGGGTCACTGATCCCTACGGATCTGCCCAGTGCGGGGTTTCGAATGGTCATACCGCAACTCCCTCCAGGAGCCCCTTCAGTTCGCCGCGGCCCCGATGGATGTAGGTCTTCACCGTACCCAGAGGCAGTTCCATGATGTCCGAGATCTCCTGATAGCTGTGCCCCTCCACATGCCGGAGGATCACGGCCGTCCGGTACTCGGGTCGGAGCCGGCCCATGGCCACCTCGATCCTGGAGCCCAGCTCCCGGTTCTCCGTGTAGGCCTCCGGGGTCTCGCTCCGGTCCGGGATATCGAACCCGGTGCGATGTTCCTCCTCGGTGGAGCCGGCGTTGGGGGCGCCGTCGATGGAGACGGTGGCGAGTTCCCGCTTCCGGAGCCGGTCGATGGCCATGTTGTTGGCGATCTTGAAGATCCAGTTGGAGAAGCGGTAGCTGGGGTTGTACGTATGGATGGCGCTGAAGGCCTTCACGAACGCTTCCTGGGCCACGTCCTCGGCGGTCTCCCGATTCCGCACCATGCGGAATACCAGGGAGAACACGGGCCTCTCGTAGCGAACGAGAAGCTCGCGGAAAGCCCGCTCCCGGCCCTCGCAGGCCCGGGCGGCCAGTTCCCTGTCATCGAGCTGAGCGTAGTCCACCGGCTCTAGGACTCCGTGGTCCAGGGGGTTGAGAAGGGGGCCGGGTGGAGCGTGGGCCTTGCCGGAGCATCCGGATCCGGAACCACGTGGACCCAGCCCCCCTTTGACCCTCCCTACGAAGGGTGGGCGGTGCGAGTTTCAGGAGGTCCATGGCCGGATCTCCCGGCGGCATGGAAGGTATTCCCTCCTTCTCAGGCTCCGGATCCCATTCCGGAGCGTTTCAGCCAAGCTATCCAACAGGCCCTTCGATGGCGACGACACCCGAGGCCCGCCCCCACCGGGGCGAAGCTCGCGAACGGCAGGTCCGCACCCTCTTTTCGGAGATCGCTCCCCGGTACGACCTCCTGAACCACGTCCTGAGTCTCAACATCGACCGGCGCTGGCGGCGTCGGGCTGTGGACCTGCTGGATGTGCCCCCCGGGGACCCGGAGGTCCGGGTGCTGGACGCCTGTGCCGGAACCTACGACCTGAGCCTGGAGTTGACTGGTCGAAAGGGCTTCTCCGGGCGTGTGGTGGCCTCGGACTTCGCCCGGCCCATGCTGGTGGAGGGGCAGGGGAAGCTCCGGGGTAATCCCATCGCCCCGGTCTGCGGAGATACCCTTCGCCTCCCTTTCCCCGATGGGGCCTTCCACCGGGCCATGGTGGCCTTCGGGGTCCGGAACCTATCGGATCCGGCCCGGGGCTTTGCCGAGTTCGCCCGGGTGCTGAGTCCCGGCGGGAGGCTGGTGATCCTGGAGTTCACCACTCCGCCCAACCGGCTTACCCGGGGGCTCTACCTCTTCTACTTCCACCGGATCCTCCCCCTCATCGGACGGATCGTGTCGGGCCACCCCTGGGCCTACACCTACCTGCCCGAGTCGGTGAAGGAGTTCCCGGGGCCCGATGAGTTGGCGCGGATGCTGGAAGCCAACGGCTTCCAGCGGGCCGAATGGAGCTACCTCACCGCCGGGATCGCCGCCATCCACGTGGCCATCAAGGAAGAGTCTCCGGAGTGAAGGCCGAAAGGGAGCCGTCGGTGGAGAGTCGGTAGACGGGTCCCAGCGCCTCCAGCCTCTCGAGCCCCGCCCCGAACCGGTCCGGATCGCCCACCAGGAGGATGGTCATGGATGAGGGGTCGATGTGGGCCTGGGATACCCGGAGAACGTCTTCCGGCTTCACGGCGGCGATCCCCTCGAGGTAACGCTCCAGCCAGTCTTCCGGGAGCCCCTGGGCCAGGTCACCCATGCGGCGCGAGACCACCTGGCGCGACGACTGGAAGGCGAAGACATATCCGTTCAGGATCTGGTCCAGTGCGGTGCGGACCTCCTCAGGCTCCGGCGCCTCGGTACGCATGTCGTCCAGGATCTCCAGGATGAGTTCCACCGCCTCCACCGTGCGCTCCGGTCGGGTGGCGGTGACGGCTCCCACCAGGCCCTCATGGCGGACCGGTGTGGTCCAGAGCGACGAGGCGCCGTAGGTCATTCCCTCTTCCGATCGGACCCGAGTCATGAGCCGGGAGCTGAAGCCGCCTCCCCCCAGGATCAGGTCAGCCACCCGAGAGGCGAAGAAGTCCGGGCTGTCTTCCTGGACGATCCCTCCAGGCTGGGCCATTACGATGGTGGTCTGTTCCAGGGGACGGGGGAGGATGACCACCGACGGACCCGGGCGCATCTCGGGGATGGGCGCCTCCGGAAGCGGCTCGTCGCAGGTGGGCCACCGCTCCAGGAAGGCCCGGATCCGGGGTTCGGTCTCGTCCCAGGAGAGATCCCCGGCCACCCCCACGATGAGGCGGTCCCGGCAGAGGAGTCGGGCCGCCAGCTCCTGGAGCCGTTCCAGGGTGAAGTTCTCCGGTTCCAGGTCCACCTCCTCCAGCTGCCACCCCACCGGGTGGTCACCGAAGACGAGGCGGTTGAACTCCTCGAAGGCCAGAGCGGTGGCGTTATCGGTCCGGCGCCGGAGACGGTCCAACTCCTGCGTCCGCCAGATCTCCACCGCCTCCGGGTCGAAGCCCGGCTCGGTAAGGATCTCTCCCACCAGGTCCAGTCCCTCGTCCACCGCCCCGGTGAGGGCGTTCATGGAGACGTAGCGTCCCCCGCCACCGCTACCGAATCCCAGTTGGATGGCGGCCAGGTCCAGGCGAAGATCCAACGAGTCGGGGGGGAGGCGCCGGGTGCCCCCATTCCGGAGGAAGGAAGAGAACCCCAGAAGAGGCGCCAGATCTTCCCGAGGAAAGTGATTCGGTCCTCCCCGGAGTTGGATGAAGACGTCCACCAGGGGGAGAGCGGGGTCGTGAAGGTGGTAGACCGGCACGTCCAGGACGTGGTGCTCCGAGGCCTGGGGCACCTCAGGGGTGAGTTCCGGGAAGGAGAGGGCCTCGACCGCGTCCCGCCCAATGGGGCGGGGGTCGGGGCGGTCCTGGGGAGGAGGGACGGGGAGGGCCGGAGGAAGGTCGGGCAGGGTGTCCGCCGGCGCCCTGTCCAACGGTGGGGTTCGCCCATGGGCACCCTCCTGGGAAGCCCTGGGTGGGGAGGAAGCGGCAAGCGTGGCGTCACCGGCCCCGCTCCTGGGGGAACCCTCTTCNCGTCGCAGGATCCCCACCGTCCGGGTGCGGGGGTGGAAGTACTCGTCCAGTACCCTCAGCACGTCGTCGGCAGTGACCTGGGTGAGGCGGACCTGGGACTGGAAGAGGGCCCGCCAGTCGCCGTGGAAGCTTTGGGACGCCGCCAACTGGAGCGCCAACCCCAGGTCGGAGGTGAGTCGCCGGACCCCTGACGCCTCGAGGCGTCGGCGGAGCCGTTCCATCTCCACCTCGGTGGGAGGGGAGGTGCGGAGCCGCTCCAACTCCTCGTAGATGACCGCTTCCACCTCTTCGGGGGTGTGGGGCGCCCTGGGCGTGGCCTGGATGGTGAAGAGGCCGGGGAAGCGACCGCCGGGGGTGGCGCCTGCGGTAACGGCGGTGGCCATTTGCTCGTCCCTCACCAGTCGGCGATAGAGGCGCGAGTCCCTCCCTGCCACCAGGAGGCTGGAGAGGATGGCCAAGGCAGGGGCATCGTCGTGGTGGGCGGAGGGGATCTTCCACCCCACCACCAAGCGCGGTTCGGCGTCCCAGAGTACCTCCACCCGACGCTCTCCCCGTTGCTCCGGCTCCCGGGCCAGTACCGGTGGTGGTGGTCCCCGGGGCTCCATAGGGCCGAAGTAGGCTTCGGCCCAGACCCTGGCCGAGTCCGGATCGATGTCCCCCACCAGCACCGCGGTGGTATTGTCGGGGCCGTAGTGGCGCCGGTAGTACTCCTCCACCTGGGAACGGGTGAGGGTCTCGATATCGGCCATGTGGCCGATGGGCGCCACGCCGTACGGATGCACCCGGAAGGCCGCCCCCATGTGCGCTTCCCAGAGGGCACCGCCGGGGCTCGTGTCCAGCACCTGGCGCCGCTCCTCCTCAATGACCCGGCGCTCGGCATAGAACTCCCGGAAGACGGGATTGCGCATCCGGTCCGCCTCCATGGCGAACCAGAGTTCGGCCCGGTTCGCCGGAAGCTCGATGAAGTACTCGGTGGCCTCGTAGCTGGTGGTGGCATTCATGCTCCTGGCGCCGGCCCGAGAGTAGATCCGGTCGAATTCACCGGGTACCACCAGGACCCGGGCCGAATCCTCCAGGATGCCGATCCTCTCTTCCAGGCGTAGGATCTCCGCCGAGTCCGGTGACGGGAGGAGCCCCCTCGCCAGGAGGAGGGTGTCGTGGGCGGCGTCCATGCGGGCAAAGAGCGCCACCTCCGCCTCCGCATCCACGGTGCCCACGGTGGTGGTCCCTTTGAATAGAAGGTGCTCCAGGAAGTGCACGATGCCGGTGTGGCCCAGCGCCTCGTTCACGCTCCCCACCGGAATGTGGGTCACGAAGGAGACGGTGGGAGCGCCGGAGCGGGGCACCACCAGGAAGTGCATGCCGTTGTCCAGGGTGAACTCACGAACGTCCAGTTGGACGTCCTGCCCCGCCGCCTCCGCCGCCCCCCATCCCGGTCCCGCAAGGGCCAGAGCGATGAGAAGGAGGGCTGGGAAGCGAATGAGGATCTTCACGGTGGGCTCCGGGGCGGGGCGTCGGGGGCGGGTTGGCAGTTCGGGCAGAAGAAGGCGGAGCGATTGCCGAACACCTCCCGCTCCACGGGGGTGCGGCAGCGGGGGCAGGGCTCTCCGTCCCGACCGTATACCCGGAGGGCTCCGCCATAGCTCCCCTCCCACCCCTGGGCCGTCCGGTAGTCCCGGAGGGTGGTGCCCCGGGCCTCGATGGCGTCCCGGAGCACCCGGCGGATGGCCCGGTGGAGGCGGGGGATCACCGGGGCTGGGATGGCGGAGGCCGGGGTCCGGGGGTGGATCCCCGCCAGGTGAGCGGCTTCGTTGGCGTAGATGTTCCCCACCCCGGCCACCTTCCGCTGATCCAGTAGCCAGGAGCGGATGGGGGAGCGGGAGGCTGAGCACGCCTCCCGGAGGTAGCGGGCGGTGAAGCTCCGTTCCAGGGGCTCCGGGCCCAGGGAGCGGGACCAGCGGCGGTACTCTCCCGCGTCCAGAGCCCGGAGGAGGCCGAAGCGGCGGACATCATGATAGACCAGGATGCCGCCTCCGTCCCCGTCTCGTTCAGAAAGGGAGAACTCCACCGCCGGGTGGGTGGGCGGAGGCGAGGCGTCTGCCGGTGGGCGGTAGAGCAGTCGACCGGACATGCCCAGGTTCACCACCAGGCGGATCTCGTCGTCCAGGGCGATGACGATGTTCTTGCCCCGGCGGCCCACCGTCCGGATCACCCTGCCGGTGAGGGCATGGGCGAAGCGGGGGGGCGGCCCCTCCACCACGTCGGGACGGATCACCGTCACCCGCTCCAACCTCCGTCCGTCCAGGGACTCCAGAAGACCCCGGACGATGGTCTCTGCCTCGGGTAGCTCAGGCACGATGGGCGCGGCCGCGGGGGAGTGGGTCGGGATCGGGGGGGGTGGCGATTCAGCCCGAGGTGGCGCCTGAGTCCCGGGACGCCCGCCCCCGGATGGGGGGGGAGGGCTGCGTCTGGTCCGAGCCTTCGGGGGTGGCGGCTCCCGCCATGGCCCTCCACCCGATGTCCCGGCGGAAGACCTTCCCCTGGAAGTCGATGGCCTCGGCTCCTTCGAGACTCCGCTTCCGGGCGTGGCCCAGATCCGTTCCCAGCCCCACCGACGAGAAGACCCGTCCGCCGGCGGTGACGAGCTTGCCGTCGGCGATGGTCGTACCGGCGTGGAAGATGAGGAGGTCCTCATCTTCCACGGGGCTGGTGGTCGGCATGGTGATCTCCCTCCCGGTCTCGTAGGAGCCAGGGTATCCCTCGGAGGCCAGAACCGTGTTCAGCGCCGCCTTGCCATTCCACTGGACCCGGGCCCCGGCGATGCTTCCCCCTCTGGCCACGGCCACCAGGAGTTCCAGGATGGAATCGGCCAGGAGAGGGAGCACCACCTGGGTCTCCGGGTCCCCGAAGCGGCAGTTGAACTCCACCACCTTGGGACCGCTCGCCGTGAGCATGAGCCCGGCGTAGAGGAGACCCCGGAAGGGGCGAGCCGACGTCTCCATAGCATCCAGGACCGGGAGAAAGATCCGGTCCCGAATCTGGTCCATGAGGCGGACGTCGACCGAGGGCACGGGCGCGTACGCACCCATTCCGCCGGTGTTGGGTCCGGTGTCGCCCTCCCCGATGCGCTTGTGGTCCTGGGAGGGGATGAGGAGCGTCACGTGTCGTCCGTCGGTGATGCCGAAGACGGAGAGTTCCTCCCCCTCCATGAAGTCTTCCACCACGATCTCGGAGCCGGCGTCACCGAAGGCCTCACCCTGGAGCATCTCGCGGGCGGCGGCCAGCGCCTCGTCCCGGGAGGTCGCCACCACCGCCCCCTTCCCGGCGGCCAGCCCGGAGGCCTTCACCACCAGGGGCGCATCCTGCTCCAGGATGTGGGCCTGGGCCTCTTCCCAGCGGCGGAAGGCGCGGTGCGCGGCCGTGGGGACCCCTACCCGCTCCATGAGCTCCTTGGCGAAGGCCTTGGACGACTCGATGCGGGCAGCGGCGGCGGTGGGTCCGAAGACAGGGAGACTCCGGCGGCTGAAGACATCGGCGATCCCCCGGGCCAGCGGGATCTCCGGCCCCACCACCGTGAGGGACATGGACTCTCCCTGAGCGAAGGAGGCGAGCCCCTCCACGTCATCCGGGGCCAGGTCCACGGCGGTGGCCAATGGGGCCATTCCGGGATTGGGGCGGGTGACGAAGAATTCGGCCGAGGGAGCATCCTTCTTCAGCTTCCAGAGGAGGGCGTGCTCGCGACCACCGTTGCCGACGATGAGAATCTTCATGGGCCAACTGTATCCGAAGGGAGAGGGGGTGTCAAAATGGAATCCGGGGAGCCCCAGCCACCGCCCCCGGGTGTCTCGAGCACCAGGCGATCCCCTGGCCTCGCCTCCACGGCGGCGATGCCCGGGAGAAGGTGAATCCGACCCGAGGGCGAGATGAGGGTCTGGCAGCCGACCTCTCCCGGCTCACCGCCTTCCAGGCCGTACGGACGGATCCGGCGGTGTTGGCTCAGGAGGGAGATGGAGAGGGGGCGGAGGAAGCGGAGTTCCCGTACCACGCCCTCCCCACCCCTCCAGCGACCGGTGCCGCCGGAGCCCCGACGGAGGGCGAAGCGCTCCACCCGCACTGGGAAGCGGTGCTCCAGCACCTCCACATCGGTGATCCGGGTGTTGGTCATGTGGACCTGGGTGCCGGAGGCGCCGTGGAATCCGGGGCCGGCGCCGGCCCCGCCGGCCACCGTCTCGTAGTACGAGACCTCGTGGTCTCCGAAGAGGAGGTTGTTCATGGTCCCCTGGCTGCCGGCCACGAGCCCCAGGGCCCTGAGGAGGGCGTCCACCAGACGCTGGCTGGTCTCTACATTTCCGCCAACCACCGCCGGGCATCGGGCCGGGTCGGCGGGGAAGGGAGGAGAGAGGATCCCTGGCGGGACTTCCAGGCGCACCGGGTCAAGGAGGCCCTCATTGAGGGGGAGTTCCTCCCCGGCCAAGAGGCGGAGAACGTACAGGACACAGCTCCGGACGATAGCGGGGGTGGCGTTGAGGTTCCCTGGATGGACCGCTGCCGATCCCGAGAAGTCCACCACCGCTGAATCTCCCTGGATCCGGATGGCCACCGAGAGGGGAGAGCCGTCGTCCAGGTGTTCAACAGCGTGGAGGGTGCCGTTGGGGAGTCCGGCCAGCACGGTCCGGATCCGTCTCGATGCCCGTGCCTCCAGCTCCTCCATCCGGGCCAGGACCTCCCGGGCTCCCTCGGTGGCCGCCAGTGCGCTGAGGAGGACGGCGCCGCGACGGTTCGCCGCCACCTGAGCCGCCAGATCCACCAGGTTCTCCTCCACCCGACGGGTCGGGTACGGGGAAGCCAGAAGGAGTTCCCTGATTCCATCCCAGTGGGCCTCACCATTCCGGATGAGAATCCGGGGGTGGATCACCACGCCCTCCTCTGCCAGGGAGGTCGCGTCAGGGGGCATGGATCCCGGTCGTCTCCCCCCGATCTCGGCGTGATGGGCCCGGCTGGCCACGTACCCCAGGAGGAAGGGGGGCTCCCCGTTGTCCGGGGTGGTGTGGACCGGCGTGATGACAGTGACGTCCGGAAGGTGGGACCCGCCGGCGCCCGGGTGGTTCGTCACCGCCGTGTCGCCGGGTCGGAGCTCCAGCGCTGCGGCCACCGCCCGAACGCACGCGCCCATGGCGCCCAGGTGGACAGGTACGTGGGGGGCGTGGGCCACCAAGCGGCCTCGGCGGTCCAGGAGGGCGCACGAGTAGTCCCGCCGCTCCCGGATGTTCACCGAGAGGGCGGTGCGGCGGAGCTGCTCGCCCATCTCCGTCACCAATCCCCGGAACCGCTGGGCGAAGAGTTCGCTCCCGGCGGCGACGGAGCGGAGGGCGACCGGCGCCTCAGTGGAGACCGAACTCCCCTCCAGCACCAGGGACCTGTCGCCGTAAATTCGACCGACCCATCCGGAGGCCACTACCACCGAAGTGTGCTCGGCCCGGATGAGGCACGGTCCCTGGATCCTGCTTCCGGGTTCCAACGAGTCCCGTTCCCAGACCGGGACCTCGCGCCACCCTCCGCCGAACCACGCCTGAGCCGACCCGGGGTTGGAGGGCTCCCTGGGTGCCGGGGTCTCGAAGGCCTGGACCGGCTCCACCTCCTCGGCGAGGGTCACCCGCAGGGAGACCACCTCCAGCGCCCGGCCCGGCGCCCGGTGCCCGAACACCTCCTCGTATGCAGCCTCGAAGGCGTCTCCCAGGCGCCGGGAGGAAAGGGCGACCTCCAGGGTGGACTCCTGTCCCTGGTAGCGAAGGTGGGCCACGGCCTCCCGCACCCGGATCCGGCCCGGCGTCGCACCCTGGTCCAGAAGAGCCCGACGGCCCTCCTTTTCCATCTCTCGTGCCCACCCGGCCAGTTGGGATTCCGCCACATCCAGAGGCGCCAGGACCTCCCGGAGGACCACCCGTTCCGGAGCTGCGTGTTCGAGACCCACAGCGCTGAGGATCCCTCCTTCCTCCGGCAGCACCACCCGCGTGATCCCGAGGCGTCTCGCCAGGGCACAGGCGTGCTGAGCTCCCGCCCCACCGAAGGCCACCAGTCCGTACTCGGACGGGTCGTATCCCTGGCGCACCGAGATCCGCCGCACCGCCCCGGCCATCCTTTCGTTGGCCAGCTCCAGGAAGCCCTCCAGGAGCTCTTCAAGGGAGAGGGACCGGCCCTCTCCCCACAGTGCCTGCAGGAGTGCATCGGCCCGGCTTCGGGCCGCCTCCAGGTGGATGGGGATCCCGAACCGCTGCGGGTCGATGCGGCCTAGCAGGAGATTGACGTCGGTGAGGGTAAGGGGGCCCCCGGCCCCGTAGCAGGCCGGCCCGGGGTCGGCGCCGGCGCTCTCGGGTCCCACCCGGAGCTCGCCGTGCTCCACCCGGCAGATGGAGCCGCCGCCCGCCGCCACCGTCTCGATGGCCACCGCAGGGGTACGAAGCCTGGCTCCCCCCACCTCGTGCTCCTCCTCCACCTGGGGACGGCCATCGATCCGTGCCACATCGGTGCTCGTTCCCCCCATGTCCAGGGTGATCACCCGGTCCAGGCCCACCTGGGCGGCCACCGCGCCCGCACCCACCACCCCGCCCGCCGGTCCGGAGAGGAGGGTCTCCCGGGCACGGACCCGATCAGCCGCGGTGAGCCCGCCTGCGCTGGTCATGACCCGCACCCGGGCGTCGGGGAGATGCTGGAGAATCCCCTGGAGGTAGTCCCGGATCACAGGCGCCAGGTACGCCTCCACCACGGTGGTCTCGGCCCGGCGCAGGAAGTGGGTGAAGGGGGCCACCTCGTGAGAGAGGGCCACATCGCCCATGCCCACATCCCGGATGATACGGGCCACCTCGTTCTCATGAGCTGGGTTCCGCGGCGCATGGAGGAAGACGACGGCAACGGACCGGATGCCCCGTTGGGCGAGTGCGGCCAGTTCCGTGACAGCCGACCTGTCCATGGGCTCGATCACCGCCCCATCCACGCCGATCCGCTCCGCCACCTCCACCACTTCCTGTACTAGAGGGGGTGGGCGGGAGGCGTCCAGGGAGAAGAGGGTGGGGCGGGATTGGTCTCCGATCCGGAGCACATCTCCGAACCCCCGGGTCACTACCAGCGCGGAGGGGGACCCTTTCCGCTCCAGGAGCGCGTTGGTGGCCCTGGTGGTGGCGACGCGGAGGGTGAGCCCCCGGGGAAGGGGGACCGCCGCAGGGGTCCCGGTGGCGAGCCGCGCTGCCAGGAGAGGGGCGGGCTCCCGGGAGCGGAGTTCCACCGTCGTCCCCTGGGGAAGTCTGGAATCGGGAATCGGGGACACCCAGGCCTCCAGGGGATCCTCCCCGGAATTGCGGTGATCCTCGATCCGTCCCAGAGGATGCGCCTCTCCCGGCCGGTGGAGGGTGAATCCGGAGAGAAAGCCGGTAGGGAGCGGATGGGAGAGGGCGACCCGGAGGCCGTCTGCTTCGTGCCTTCCCACCACCCGCCCCCGGAGGGCGCTGGACGACAGGACCTTCAGGCGGTGGCGCTCCCCGCCGGGGTCCACCGCCAGGCAGTCGGTGAAGGTACCCCCCGTGTCCACATGGATGGCCCAATGGCCGGTTCCGCTCCGCTCCGGAGTCGGCCGGGTCCGCTCGGTGTCCCCGGGGGCTCGCTCCATCCCTCCTGCCGGGGAGGTGTAACCCGGTTCCGTCACCAGTTGCCGCCGGACCGGCCTCCCCCCGACCGGAGATTCTCCAGGAGGGAGTCCCGCATCTTTCGGGCTGCCGACGCCAGGTCGTCCACGAATTCCCGCGCCTCCCGTTGGTACGCCGACGCGGCTTCGCCCAGGTCCTCGGCGTAGCTGGGCTCGGGGTCATCCCGACGGGTGTATTCTCCGGCCAGGATCCGGTCGTACCCTCCCGAGTCAATCCATTCGCGGAGCTCGGACACGCGCAATACGTAGAAGGGGTGGGTAGCGCCCAGGAGGTTGAGGACCTTGAAGACCGAGTCGGCCACGTCCTCGCTTTCCCGGTAGGCATCGGCCTGCTCCAGGAAGGCGCTCACATTCATCTCCTCCGGCCTTCCACCGCCGGCCATCTTCAGCATGGCCCGGTACACCACCCGGGGGTCCTGCACCCCCAGGAGTCCGGCCCGGTCGGCGGAGAGTTCGCTCTTGCGGTACCACTCCAGGAGCGCCACCAATACCCCCCGAGCGGCCAGGCCCACGATGGGGAAGCCCCGTTCCGCCAGTTGAACCAGGATGATGAGCATGGTCCGGTACAGGACGTGGCCGCTCATGATATGTCCCAGTTCGTGGGCCAGAACATACTGGAGTTCCTCGTCGTCCAGGAGAGAGACCGCCCCGGAATTGAGGAGGATGAAGGGGCGGTCCATCCCGTAGGCGCCGGCATTCACCATGGGCGTCTGGGAGACGAAGAGTGGGTACGACTCAGGAGCATCCATGGTGCGCAGGACCTCCTGGTAGAGGCCATGGACCCGACCGAACTGCCGATGGGAGACCTGGACCGAATTGGCCTGGAAGGCCAGCCGGATGGGCTTCTCGCCGAAGAAGCCGAAGAGCTTCCTGAGAACCTCGTCGAAGATGGGGATGCCGCGAAGAGCATGGAGGGCCGCCCGGTCCGCCGGATGCTCCCAACTCCGGGAAGAGATCCCGGTGAGGACGCGGCGGGTCCGGGCTTCATCGCTCCCGGGATCCTGGGACGGGTCGTCGCCCGGGATAGGCTCGTCGGGTCGGAATTCATCGGGCACCATGCTTCCTCCTGGCTGGATGGGCTTCGGGATACGAAACGGTGTCGGGGTGGTGGGTCCGGCTTCCCGGTTATAGACCCGCCAGCGCCCCCTTCAGGTCCTCCAGCAGGTCCGAGATGTCCTCGATTCCCACGGACAACCGGACGAGGCCATCGGTGACCCCCATGGCGGCCCGCCTCTCCGGTGCCACAGATGCGTGGGTCATGAGAGCGGGAATCCCGATGAGGGACTCCACACCGCCCAGGGATTCGGCCAGGGCGAAAAGGTGGGTGCCCTCTACGAAACGCCGCGCCCGGTCGGCGCTTCCCAGCTCCACCGACACCATCCCGGTGAACCCGGTCATCTGACGAACCGCCAGTTCGTGCTGGGGGTGGGACTCAAGCCCCGGGTAGTGCACCGCCTCACTGGCCGGGTGCTCCTCGAGAAACCGGGCCACGGCAAGCCCATTCTCGTTGTGGGCCCGCATCCGGAGGTGGAGCGTCTTGGCGCCCCTGAGCACCAGCCAGGCATCCATGGGCCCGGGGACGGCGCCGGTGGACTTGCGCACGAAGAAGAGTTCGTCGGCCAGCTCGTCGTCGTTCACGATGAGCGCCCCACCGATGACGTCGGAGTGGCCGTTCAGATACTTGGTGGTGGAGTGAACCACGATGTCGGCGCCGAACTCCAGGGGGCGCTGGTTGAAGGGGGTGGAGAAGGTATTGTCCACCATGAGGAGCGCATCCGATGCATGGGCGATCTCGGCCATGGCCCGGAGATCACAGAGGCGCATCATGGGGTTGGTGGGCGTTTCCACGTGGACCAGGCGGGTATCGGGGGTCATGGCCGCCCGGACCTGGTCCGGGTCCCGGCTGTCCACGAAGGTGAAGCGGATGCCCAGGCGGGAAAGAACCCGGTTGAACATGCGGTTCGTCCCGCCGTAGGTGTTCTCCTCGCTCACCACATGGTCGCCGGCATTCAGCGTCTTGAGCACCGCCTCAATGGCGGACAGGCCACTGGCGAAGGCGATCCCGTGGCGCCCTCCCTCAAGCCCGGCCAGATTCCGTTCCAGCGCCTCCCGGGTGGGGTTCTGGACCCGGGCGTACTCGTATCCCAAGTGCTGTCCCAGCGCCGGCTGACGGTAGGTGGATGTCTGGTAGATGGGCGGCATCACCGCGCCGGTGGTTGGATCCGGCTCCTGGCCGGCGTGGATGGCGAGGGTGCCGAAGGCGAAGTCGCGGGAGGCGTCTGTGCTCATGGGGCGCAGGGTCTGGTAAGAGGACGCGGCGGCCGAAGCCGGCTCCGAGGTGATCTCCGGCTCCACAGGGGGTGTTTCCGCAGGGGCCGTGCAGGAGAATGCGTTGACGAAAGGTGGATAAGGACCGGCATCGACGCCATGGCTGGACGGGACCGCCGGTCTTTCCGACCCCCCGTCGGGGTGCGGACTGGATTCCGGTCTCGCCCTGCCGGGAAGGTCCTTGTCTCCGACCATGGCCCCCCAGGACCCCGCTCTCCATCTTATGAGAGGTTCCTACGACCTCTGCGTTGACACTTCAGGTTGGCTACGAAGAGTTTCCGCAGGTTCCCGGGACGATTTCCCTGCGGAGTCCCGTCCCCTCGCTCATCCAACCACCATTCTCTCCCGGAGAGCACAAACCCTTGGATCTGCCCTCAAATCTCATGGTCAGCGTCTCGGGATTCCGGGGACGCGTCGGTGATCCGTTGACCCCTGAACTCCTGGCTTCGCTGGCAGCGGCCTTCGGTGGCTTCCTCCAGTCCGAGGGGTCAGGGGCCCTGGTCTGTCTGGGTCGGGATTCCCGTACCTCCGGGGCCATGTTCGCAGACGCCGTCCGCGCCGGACTCGTTTCGGTGGGGT
>SL_5KL_010_SEDDRAFT_10000332_pt1 | contig 30901 bp, 25 predicted proteins | sample SodLakKL_010_SED_FD_9118 | JGI IMG/M metagenome (IMG submission 9118) | reverse complement strand
CATCTTCTCCTCGGGCTGTCCCCCGCCGGCATTGCTGAGGCACCCTTCTCTCCCGTGGTAACCGACGGCCTTATAGTGAGTGCGGCAGGCGCCGGCCTGCACCTGCACCCGGCAGCCCTGCTCTATACTCTGCCCATGAAGTCCGGCTATATCGGGGGCGACCTGCTCAGCTTCATCCTGACCTCCGGGGTTGCCGAACAGAAGGACGAGGTCATATTGGGGCTTGACCTGGGCACCAACGGTGAGGTCTTCCTCGGGAATGGCGAACGACTCTTGACCTGTTCCGCGGCTGCCGGGCCTGCCCTTGAAGGGGCGAGAATCAGCCACGGGATGATCGCCAGGACAGGAGCCATCGAGGGCGCGAGTCTCGAGGACGGCGAGATCCGCTACCGGGTGATCGGCAACGTCAAGCCGGAAGGGATTTGCGGCAGCGGGCTGGTCGACCTGGCGGCCGTGCTGCTGGATTGCGGCATAATCGACCAGGACGGCCAGATCCGCCCATCCCGACAGAGGAGGGCCCAAAACCTGAATGAACGTGTGATCGCACGTGCCGGCGCCAGGGCTTTCCTGGTCGCCTCAGCCGAGGAGAGTTCTCATAACAGGCCCATCTACCTGACCCAGAGGGATGTCCGGGAGTTCCAGCTAGCCAAAGGCGCTATCGCTGCCGGAATAAGGACGCTGATGGACGAACTCCACGTCGGTGTGAGCGATATCGATCGCGTATACCTCGCAGGGGCGCTGGGCAACTATGTCGACATCCATAGCGCCCTGCGGACCGGCCTCATACCGGGAGTCAGCCCTGAGATCGTCCGATCCCTGGGCAACGCCGCAAGCACGGGTGCTGCAATGGTTCTGCTGGTCAAGGACTACTGGAAAACGGCCGCTGAGATCAGCCGGTTCATCGAACACATCGAACTCTCCTGGCGTTTCGACTTCAACCACTACTTCATCGAACACATGAGCTTTGCTGCAAGAAACCAGGGGGCACGACGGGCAGCCACAGGCACCTCAACAGCAGGCGATTCAGCGAGAGACTGAAGGATAACGAGACCAAATCTCGAGAATCATGTATAATATGCGCGGATGACCAGGGTTGACATCTACCGGGGCTGGTGCAAGAGATGCGGCATATGCATCGCCTTCTGTCCAAAGCATGTCCTGGATGCCGATCAAGGACTGTTCCCCACTGTGACCGATCCTGAGCAATGCTCGGGCTGCAAGCTATGCGAGATGAGATGCCCGGATTTCGCCATAGTAGTAACCAAGGATGAAAAAGGAAAGGCAAGAGGAAAGGCCAAGTCAGGTTCTGCTACAGGGTAACGAGGCCTGCGTCAAGGGCGCCCTCCTTGCAGGTTGCCGGTTCTATGCCGGCTATCCCATCACCCCTGCCACCGAGGTAACCGAGGTCATGGCAAAGGACATGCCCGGGACAGGGGGAGCCTTCATCCAGATGGAGGATGAGATCGCCAGCATGGGAGCAGTTATCGGTGCCTCGCTCGCCGGAGTTAAGAGCATGACCGCCACGAGCGGGCCCGGCTTTTCCTTGATGCAGGAGCACATCGGATATGCCTGCATGGCTGAGGTGCCCTGCGTAATCGTCGACGTGATGCGTGCCGGACCCAGCACCGGTCTTCCCACCCAGCCCTCCCAGGGAGATGTCATGCAAGCACGCTGGGGAACTCATGGCGACCACTCCATAGTAGTTCTCTGCCCCTCGTCGGTCTACGAGTTCTTCGACCTCACCATTCAGGCGTTCAACCTGTCCGAGAGATACCGCACACCGGTGATCCTGCTGGCAGACGAGATCGTCGGACACATGAGGGAGGGAGTAGTGCTGCCATCCGCGAAGGACATAGAGCTTGAGAACAGACCTCGACCCACGGTTCCGCCGGAGTGGCACATTCCCTACGGCGATCCCGGTACCGGAGTTCCTCCCATGCCCGCATTCGGTGATGGATACCGATACCACGTGACCGGACTTCACCACGATGTGAGGGGGTATCCCACTACCCGTAAGGACGAGGTCGAGGCCCTGATGAGAAGGCTCTTCTCCAAGATCTCGAATGATCTCGATCGCCTGCAGTGGTTCGACTCATACTACACAGAGGATGCCGTGATGACCGTCATTGCCTACGGTTGCGTCGCCCGGGCCGGGATGCAGGCGGTGAGAGAAGCGCGGGCAAAGGGACTGAAGGTAGGGCTCGTCAAGCTCCAGGTTCTCTGGCCGTTTATGCGCCGCACCATCACCACCATCCTCGACAGCTCGGAGAAGGTGCTGGTTCCGGAGATGAACGTCGGCCACATCTCCCGTGAGGTCAAGAGGGTGAACCGCGGGAACTGCGACGTGTTGACCCTGAACAAGATCGACGGAACACCGATAACGCCGGGTGAGATACTGGAGACCCTGGAGGAGGCCTATCCGTGAGAGAGACCAGCCACTTCGTTCACAAGTATCTGCGATCGAGCAAGAGGTTCCCCCATATCTGGTGTGCCGGCTGCGGCATCGGAATATTCATGCAGGCACTGATAAGAGTCATCGACCGCCTTGGATACAGCAAGGATGCGGTGGTGATGGTTTCGGGCATCGGCTGTTCGAGCCGTCTGCCCGTCTACGTCGACTTCAACACCCTTCACGCCACGCACGGCAGGGCCCTCACGTTCGCCACCGGTGTGAAACTGGCCAACCCCGATCTCAAGGTCATCACCATAATGGGCGACGGAGACGCCGTCTCGATCGGGGGAAACCACCTTATCCACGCCGCCAGGCGGAATGTTGAGATCGCCAGCTTCATAGTTAACAACCATGTCTACGGCATGACCGGAGGACAGTCCTCTCCCACCACGGCATATGGGACCAAGACCACCAGCGCGCCATACGGAAACCTCGAAGCCGCCTTCGATATATCGGGGCTGGTGGAAGCTGCCGGTGCGGCATTCGTCGGCAGAACGACCGTCTACCACACTCCGCTGATGGAACGCCTCGTTGAGAAGTCCCTGACCAAGAAGGGTTTCAGCATGGTCGAAGTGCTGGCCCAGTGTGTGACGTATTCCGGACGCTGGCTGGGACTCAACTCCCCTGTTGAGATGATGGCCTGGCAGAGGGATAACTCGGTGACCGTGGAGAAGGCACAGGACCTCACACCGGATGAACTGGCCGGCAAGATCGTGATCGGCGTCCTGGCGGACCGGGAGAGACCTTCTTACGAAGATGAGTATGCAAAACTTACCGCAGAAAAGCTCAAGGTATGAGGTAAGGATCGCGGGAGCCGGGGGGCAGGGCATAATCCTGGCCGGGATAATGCTGGCCGAGGCTGCCATCCTGGACGGCAGATACGTAGCCCAGAGCCAGAACTACGGGCCTGAAGCCAGGGGAGGTAACTCGATCTCAGAGGTCATTGTGAGCGATGCCGAGATCGACTATCCTCAGGCCGTGCATCTGGATCTGCTCGTTGCCCTCACGCAGGAGGGGTGCGTCAGAAACCTGCCCGCCATGAAAGAGGATGGACTGGTCATCGTAGACTCAAGCACGGTGCGCTGGGTTCCCTGGGAGAGGGTGGCCCGACTCCCCTTTCAGCAGATCGCGGTAGACGTGGGCGAGCGTAGAGCCGTCAACATGGCCGCCCTTGGCGCCGTAGCAGCACTATGCCCGATAGTGTCTCCCGCCTCCCTGGTCAAGGTCATGGGAAAGAGGCTCCCTCCATCGAAGGTGGAGGCCAACCGCAAGGCCTTCAACGAGGCCCTGGAGGCAACGGCCAGGGTGAAGGACGGCCTTGTCAGTATAAGGCCGAGGGACCAGTTCGAACTCTAGGGCCTGCGGCCTGGTCCGCACACATGGGCCTCGGTCACCGCAGGCAATGACCATGCACGGTGTTGCTGACATACGTTCGAAGTCGGTCTACCATAACCGATGGGGCTCACCCAATCAGATAGCATCCCTGCGAAACGGCACCGGTAGACTTCGACAGTCGCTCGTAAACCAGCCTGGCAGTCGGGAGGCTAGTATTGAAGGTTGACAGACACAGCAGGTTCGATACCATGTTCTACCCGGAGACGGTAGCCGTAATAGGAGCCTCGGATCACGACGGGTTCTCCCAGGCCCTTATGAGCACGAAGCTGCGGAACCGCGTCTTCCTGGTCAACCCCAGATACAGGGAACTGCACGGCAGGATATGCTACCGCAGCATCCTTGATGTCCCGGAGAAAATCGACTACGTTGTGATCGCAGTGCCGGCACCAAATGTCCCGGGAGTCCTGTCCGACTGCATCGCCAAAGGCGTGACGACCGCCCACGTCTTCACAGCTGGCTTCAGCGAGACCGGACTGCCGGAGAGGAAGGCCCTTGAGGACGAAGTCAGGGACATCGCCATAGGCAGGATCAACCTGGTCGGGCCCAACTGCATGGGACTGCACTGCCCTGCATCCGGCCTGGCTTTCATCCCCGATGCGTCGACGCAAGAGGGCACGGTAGGAGTTGTCTCACAGAGCGGCACCTTCGCCGAGCAGTTCCTGTCGGTCGGCAAGCTGCGAAACGTGACCTTCAGCAAGGTCGTTAGCTACGGAAACGCCGTCGACCTCGATTGTCCCGACTTCCTCGAATACCTGACACACGACCCCGAAACCCGGGTCATAGCCCTGTACATAGAGGGAACAAGAAACGGTGACCGTCTGAGGCGGGCGCTCACCGAAGCGTCCGATCTCAAGCCCACACTGGCACTCAAGGGAGGTGTGACGCCGGATGGCGAACGTGCGGCATCCTCCCACACCGGCTCCCTGGCAGGTTCGCCGGAAACCTGGAGGGCGCTCTTCCAGCAGACCGGTGCAATCCAGGTTGAGGACTTCGATGAGTTGCTCAACTCAACCCTGGCACTGTCCTGCTCGCGCCTGCCGGCGAGGAAGGGCACCGCGATTGTAACCAACTCCGGGGGCTTCAGCGTGCTCGAGACCGACCTCTGTGTCAGGGCAGGACTGGAAGTCCCTCGATTCGCAGAGGAGACAACGAGGGAACTACGCAAGATCGTGCCTCTGGCGGGAACGAGCATAAGCAACCCCCTCGACGCCTGGCCCATTTACTATAATCTCCCCGGCAAGCCCGGTACACTGGCCGATGCCATCCGCACACTATCTCATGACCGGCACATCCACTCCATAGTGCTGCACTTCGACGAGGTGAGCTACCTGATGCGCATACTGGGAGACGCCGTCGAGAGCCTGCTCAAGGAGCTGATCCCGGTGATGGTCGACGGCTGTAAGTACGCACGGGACACTATGGATAAGGCCGTGATGGTCTGTGTTGCACTGGATGCCTACTCAGAAGACGAGGATGACAGAAGGTACCACCTGATGGCAAAGAATGCCTTCGAAGCCGAGGGATTCCCTGTCTACCCGGCGCTGGGCCCGGCGATCAGGGCTCTCTTCAACCTCTACAGGTACAGCATCCGGCGCGGCAGACCATAGACCACGGGCCGGCCACAGCATGGCCTCTGTCCCCGGCCAACATCCTGCGATGCGTGACCCCTATTCACCCGGCCTAAATCATCCTACGGGACGGTAGTTTGACACCTTTGCGGCAGGGTGCTAGAATGCTTCGTTGTCCTCGGAGGTGAGAACATATACGCTGTAGTTGATATTGGCGGCAAGCAATACAAGGTTGCGCCCAAGCAGACCATAGAGGTGGAACGCCTTGGCGTCCCCGAAGGCGACGCCGTTGAGTTCGACAGGGTGTTGTTCATCGGTGGCGACGGGGATGCTCTGGTGGGAGATCCTACCATCAGGGGAGCGAAGGTGAAGGCGACGTCTCTGGGTGAGGCGAAGGGCGACAAGACCATCGTGTTCAAGTACAAGCCGAAGCGCCGCTACCGGACCAAGAAGGGACATCGCCAGATACACACAACGTTACAGATCAACGAGATAGTCAGGGGTTAAGGAGAGTAAGCATGGCTCATAAGAAAGGCGGCGGCAGCACGAAATGCGGGCGAGATAGCCAGTCGAAGCGCCTGGGCGTCAAGAGGTTCGGGGGTGAGCAGGTGCGCGCCGGCACTATCCTGGTTCGCCAGCGCGGTACCCGCATGCTACCCGGCAGCAACGTGGGCATGGGCAGGGATTACACACTGTTTGCCCTCATAGACGGACACGTCAAGTACGAGGCCGCTACCAGGTACAAGAAGAAGGTCAGCATCTGCCAATGAAGGAGAAGATCCACCCCAAGTATAACGAGGACGCCACAGTGAGCTGCCTGTGTGGCAATACCTTCATCACCGGTTCCGTCAGACAACAGATCAAGGTTGAGGTATGCAGTAAGTGCCACCCGTTCTACACAGGCGAACAACGTATAGTTGACTCCAGGGGCAGGGTCGAGCGGTTCAAACAGCGGTACAAGATGAAATGATCGCGGTTTTCTCGCCGCAGCCGCAACCCCGTTCCAACAGCATGATCGAAGCCACAGGACTCGTACACCACGGCTCCGGCAGATACCGCTCTTATCCACCCACTCTGACCGGTTGCAGTCATGGCGATTCCGCAGACGAAGACCGCCATTCCGATCCTGTGTTTCGAGACCCTCTATCGGCAGCAGTCAGCATGAGGCCCTGATGGCAAGACCATTTCACTACGGCGGCCAGGCAGTCATCGAAGGAGTCATGATGCTGGGCAGGAAGGGCCTGGCCATCACCGTGCGTCAGCCGGACGGCAAGCTGAACACCATAAGACAGCCGCTGGCCAGGATATACCGCGGACGCCTCAGGGAGACACCCTTCTCAAGAGGCCTCATATCCCTCGGCGAGACCATGGTCCTCGGTACCCGGGCACTGCTTCGCTCTGCTGAGATCGCCGCCGCTGAGGAAGGAGAGGAGAAGATCAATCCTGCCCTTCTGGGGGGAACGGTGGTCATAGCCTTTGGGTTTGCCGTGGTACTCTTTTTCCTGGTCCCTCTTCTCGCGACCCGCTTCCTCATCGATCCTTTCATCGATTCCGCTTTGCTCAGCGTCACCCTGGAGGGCCTGGTCCGCATCGGCATCTTCGTCGCCTACATCAGGCTAATAGGGCTGATGCCCGATATCAGGCGCGTGTTTGCCTACCACGGGGCCGAGCACAAGACGATCAACGCCTATGAATCGGGCACCCCCCTGGAGGTGGAGGCCGTCAGGAACCACCCCACAGCCCACCCCCGCTGCGGCACTTCCTTCATCGTCATCGTTCTCATCATCGCCATCCTCGTCTTCGCTCTCATCGATGTCGCGCTCGGCCGGCCACCTCTGTGGATACGCATGCTGTCCCGTATAGCCCTCATCCCGGTCATCGCCGCCATCGGCTATGAGATCATGAAGTTCGGGGCCGGCCACATCAAGAACACCCTTGTTCGCATCATCATCGCTCCCGGCCTCATGCTGCAATCACTGACCACCCGTGAACCTGATGACGGTCAGATCGAGGCGGCGATATCGGCCCTGAACGAGGTCATCGCCATCGATGAGAACCGGGAGTCCGCTGTTGACACACAGCAAGCCGCCGGGGACGAGACCGGCGAAGAAGTCCCGGCCTCCTTGTGAGGCCCTGCAAGGCGCTGTCGGCTTCGCCCCTACCTCTCCCTCCCTATGTGAGCACGCGGCATGCCCTCGCCGCCGAGTTCATCTCGCGCATAGACGACGGTAGCTTCCTGCCCGCTAGACCTCCCGCTGTGGAGGTGCCTGCACCAAAGCTGCTATGATATCAGCCGGCAGTCTATCAAACGCCGGACACCCAAGAAAGGAGCGTATTCATGGAGATCATCGAAGCCATCAACAGCCGCAGGAGTATACGGAGCTTCAAGCCCGACCCTGTGCCCGCGGGGATTCTCGAGCAGATACTGGAGTTGGCCACCCGCGCTCCCTCGGCCATGAACACCCAGCCCTGGGAGTTCACCGTGCTCACCGGCGACGTACTGGACCGGGTAAGGCGGGCCAATGTCGAGCGGCTCAGATCCGGAACACCACCCAATCCCGAGCATGCTGTGGTGGCCTGGCCGAAAGAGAGCGTCTATCGAGAACGCCAGGTCGCTCTAGCCAAACAACTCTTCCAGGCCATGGACATACCCAGGGAAGACAAGGAAAAGCGGGCAGAATGGATGGAGCGCGGCTTTCGTTACTTCGACGCGCCGGCAGCCATCATAGTGTCCGCCGACCGATCCTTGAGTGAATCCGGTCCGCTGCTCGATATCGGCGCCGCCATACAGACGATATGTCTTGCCGCACTGCACTTCGGACTGGGAACCTGCATCGAGGACCAGGGCACCATGTATCCCGACGTGCTCAGGGAACACGCTCACATTCCGGAGTCCAGGCGCATCATCATGGCCGTTGCCATCGGCTACCCTGACTGGGATTTCCCGGCCAACAAGGTACAGAGCGATAGGGAGCCGGTGGGCAGAATCACCACCTGGCCCGGCTCCGATTAGACTGTCTCTTTACTGGACTCCCTCTCCCACCGCGTCGCACGAGGCAGTTCAGACGTTAGCACCGCCGGTTGCCTCTACCATCCTCGCACATGAGGCCGGACCTTTCACCCCGTGTGCTCCGCGGTGTTCAGCGCCCGCTGACCCGCTCCTGTCGTAGTGCGGCCTGTGCAACAACGGGTCTCACATACCGGATGGCTGGCGCAGCCTGATACTATGCAAAACGCCTCACCAACTAGTACACTTTGCCTCACAGACGAGCTCATGGTTACGCGGTGTCAGGCATGGATCTGGAGAGAGAGAGAGACTTAGTCAAGCAGGCACAGAAAGACCCCGCCGCCTTCGCCGAGCTTTACGACCACTACTATCCGAAGATATTCGGCTACGCTCTCAGGCGTACCGCCGACATCGAGGCTGCCCAGGACATCACTTCGGAGACGTTCTTCAAAGCGCTGCGGGGGCTCTGGCGGTTCCGCTGGCGCAGCGTCTCCTTCTCGTCCTGGCTCTACAGGATCGCCAGCAACGAGACGGTTCAGTACTTCAGACAGCCCGACTACAGAAAACCGGCATCGCTGGACGCACTGCGGGAACAGGGATTTGAGCCGGCGGCGCCCGACGACCCTCACAGCGAACTCGTCGAAGCGCAGGAAGAACTCGACCGGCATCGCGAGTTCCGCCGGGTGCAGGAGAGAATCGCCCGCCTTCCCGCCAAGTACCAGGAGGTCATCGCCCTGAGGTACTTCGAGCAGAAACAGCTCAAGGAAATCGCCGAAATCCTCGGCAAGAAAGAGGGAACCGTGAAATCCCTGATCCACCGTGCTATCGAGAAACTAAGAGAGGAAGAATAGTGCAACCTTTTTCCACCAGGCGCGTTATAGTGATAGAGGATGGAACACATGAAAGACGAAGACCTGATTAGAGAACTGGAGAAGCTGGAGACGCCCGACATCGATCTGCCGGGTCACAGGCAGGCCCTAAAGGCGGCTCTGCTCAATTCCGACCGTTTCACAAAGAGGACCTCCATAGGGTGGGTCAGGATATTAGCCCCCGTGGCGGCTGCCGTGGCCCTGATGGCCGTCTTCGGCTTCTTCAACATTGTTCAACCCCAGTTGCAGGTCGCTCAGGCCAGGGACATCGCCTCCACCGATGCCGGGGTCCAGGCCCTGATGGCCGAGTACGAACTGGCGATCGCAGAGGTCCAGCTGCAGGACGGCGAGGCATTTATCCTGCTAGCCTCGCAGGATATCAGAGACCATCCCGATTGTGTAGTCTACGACACCGAGCCAGCCCCTGCACCTCATGCTCAAAGAGCAGCTTCCCGGATTGTGGACCGCATCTTAGGATGGATGCTTCCTGATCCTATCGATGAACAGCGACTCTCTCCTACTCCTGAAGGGGAGTTGCCTCCCGATGTAGAGGAGCCCTCTCCCTGGTATATTATCAAGGTCGACCTGTCGACGAAGAACGTTAGCGGGTTCCTGGAGATCAGCTATGCTGCTGCCCTTCGCGATATCGACCTTGAAGACGCGCTGTTCACCGAGTCCGCCCCTCCGCGCGAGACACCGGAATAGGAGCCAGAATCGCACTGAGTAACACCCGGGCCCACGGGCTGGTTATCGGCAGATCCAATAGGACAACGGAAGAAGGAGACAGGAGTCATGCAACACAGAATGTTCAAGGTAGCCGCCTATATGGTGATCGTCGCCACCCTGATGGTTACCATGCAGCACGTCCTGCAGGATCGCACGCCGGTCGTTGCCGGTGAGATAGGCACTTTCTCGTCATACGAAGAACTGAAGCAGTTCGTGAAGGCGAACACTCAGGTGAGCCCTGCGCCCCCGCCGCCATCCTTCGGCCCCTGGATGGCCAGGAGCGAGATCGTGCCTGAGATCGCCCTTGATTCCGCCGGCTCCTCGACCCCCGACTACTCCGCCACTAACATCCAGGTTGATGGAGTTGACGAGGCGGACATCGTCAAGACCGACGGGCAGTATCTGTACGTGGCTTCGGGCAACAGGGTGATCATTATCCGGGCATACCCGGCGGAAGAGGCCCGTATCCTCTCTGAGATCGAACTCGAGGGGATGCCGATGGGCATCTTCATCAGCGGAGACAGGATGGTCGTATTCGAGGGAGTGGTTTACTACGATGTGCCCGTTATGAGGGACGCCCTCATCATGCCCTACTGGTCGTCCAGTACCTCGGTCAAAGTGTACGATGTCTCAGACAGGGAGAGCCCCTTGCTGCAGAGGGAGTTGACCTCCGACGGCAACTACGTGAGTTCACGGATGATAGGCGACTACGTCTATCTGATACTGAGCGAGCCTGTATACAAGCATGAAGGCGAAGTGCGCGTGCCCGTCATCTCTTTCGACGATGACGAGATAGAGATCCCCGCCGAGGATATCTACTACTGCGATGTCTACGACCGCTCCTACTCTTTCACGAGCATCATCGCCATCAACACACAGGACGACGACGAGGAACCCGCGGTGAAGACCATCCTGCTCGGTGCCAGCAGCAACCTCTATGTCTCCCACGACAACATCTACCTCACGTTCGCGTTGTGGGACAGGGACATGTGGGACTCCCGGAGGACCGCCATCCACCGGATCGAGATAGACGGTAACCACATCGACTACGTCGCCAGCGGCGAGGTACCGGGCAGGGTGCTCAACCAGTTCTCCATGGACGAGCACGACGGCCACTTCAGGATAGCAACCACAACCGGCCAGCAGAGCATGTTCGGCTGGCGGACTCTGGTGACCGAGATTTCGTCCCGCATCACGGGGACGGACCCGACCACCACTCGCCCATCCCTTAACCACGTATACGTCCTGAACATGGACCTCGAGATCGTCGGCTCACTGGAAGACCTCGCCCCGACGGAGAGGATCTTCTCGGCCCGGTTCATGGGCAACAGGGCGTACCTCGTGACCTTCGAGATAATCGATCCCCTGTTAGTCATAGACCTGAAAGACCCTTTCAACCCCGAGCTGCTGGGGGAACTGAAGATAACCGGCTACTCGGATTACCTCCACCCCTACGACGAGAACCACCTGATCGGCATAGGTAAGGAGACGGAAGAGGCAGACACCGGAGATTTCTCCTGGATGCGAGGAGTCAAGCTAACGCTCTTCGATGTCAGCGATGTCAACAACCCCCGCACGATAGAGGAACTGGAGATCGGAGATAGGGGCAGCGATACGCCGGTATCGTGGGACCACAGGGCATTCCTCTTCGACAGGGCGAGGAACCTCATGGTGCTGCCCATTTCGGTTGCCGAGATAGACGAGGCGGACTTCCCTGAGGGAGTTCCCGACTGGGCCTGGGGCAGGCCGGTCTGGCAGGGCGCCTACGTATTCCACGTCTCCCCCGACACGGGTTTCACGCTGAGGGGCGGCATCACCCATTCTGATAGTCCATTCGAGCTCGAGCAGCGCCGTTTCTACTTCACCTCTCCGCACTCGGTCACCAGGTCGCTCTACATAGGCGATATCCTCTACACGATCTCCGAGGCGAAGGTGATGATGAACAGCCTCGATGACCTCGCATTCATCGGCAAGGTGGAGCTTCCCCACTCAACCTGGGAGACCGGAGACTATCTGCCCGAGGAGCCCCCAACAGACGAACTGCCTGTCGTCGAGGATCCGGACGATCGAGAACTCCCCACCGGGTAGTAGGAGTGGATGAGAAGAACATAGACGTGTGGCCGAATGTAGTGTGAGGCTTCAGCCTCGCGCTGTACGGCTATGGAGAGGCGCAGTTCATTACACGGAGGTGAGTTGAATGAAGAAGAGACTGGTATCAACACTGATCGTGGTGGCGGTCGTGTCACTGGCGACAGCACTGGTGCTCTCGCCGCCGTGGGACACCGTCAGGCCGGCGGCGGCCGAGACCGTCAGGTCCGAACTGCCACGGATTGAGTCACCTGACATCGATCCGGCCGAACAGGGACTGCTCATCGAGGGCAACAGCGCCTTCGCCTTCGAACTGTACCGGCAACTCCGGGGAGAAGATGGCAACCTGTTCTACTCGCCCCACAGCATCTCGGTGGCGCTGGCCATGACCTATGCCGGAGCCAGCGGCGAAACGGCTGAGCAAATGGCCGACACCCTCCGATTCTTGCTGGACCAGGAAGACCTGCACCCGGCCTTCAACTGGCTCGACAGGGAACTGGCCGCGAGGGGCGAGGGCGAGGAAGGATTCACTCTCAATATCGTCAACTCCATCTGGGGGCAGAAGGACTACGTCTTCCTCGACGCCTTCCTCGATGTCCTGGCCCAGAACTACGGCGCCGGGCTGAGGATCCTCGACTTCATCGAGGAGAGTGAGGCGTCGCGGCTTGCCATCAACGAGTGGGTCAGCGACCAGACCGAGGAAAGAATCCAGGAACTCATCCCTCCTGACGCCATCAACCCTTTGACCCGGCTTGTGCTCACCAATGCCATCTACTTCGACGCCGACTGGCAGCACCCCTTCAAGAAGCGAAACACATCGAACGGCCCGTTCTATCTCCTCGATGGCGGACAGGTAAGAGTGCCCATGATGAGGCAGACGGAATCATTCGGATATGCCGAAGGGCCGGGATACCAGGCCGTGGAGTTGCCCTACGACGGCGGTGAACTCTCGATGGTCATCCTGCTGCCCGAATCGGGGCGGTTCAGTCAATTCGAAGAGGGCCTCGATGCTAGAAGCGTAGCCGGGATTATCGACTCTCTCAGCACTGACCGCATCGCCCTGACAATGCCCAAGTTCGAGTTCGAGTCGGACTTCGGGCTCAAAGCCACCCTCCAGGCCATGGGCATGCCGCTAGCCTTTACCGATAGCGCCGACTTCTCCGGTATGACGGGCGGACGCGACCTGTTCATCTCCGACGTCGTCCACAAAGCATTCGTGGCCGTCGATGAGGAGGGCACCGAGGCAGCCGCAGCGACCGGGGTGATCATGGCCCCAACGGCGATGCCCGCTGACCCTGAGGTAATCGTCACCATAGACCGCCCCTTCGTCTTCCTCATTCGCGACATCGACACCGGCGCCATCCTCTTCGTCGGGCGCGTCATGGACCCCACCGGCTAGGCCCATGTGATCTGTGCTGCAGCAACTTGATGTGAGCGATCCCCGAGGGGAAGCCACCTGATAGTCGGGGCCGGGCCCTCCGGGCACGCCGGATTGCTGCAGATCAGACGGTGACTGAGCTAACGAGTCATGGCGAGGGGCAATGAAGCCCCACACGTCGAGCAAATGATGAGTCTCTGGCTTATCGTTGGCGCCTTCCTAGTATGGGATACACTCACCCTTGACACGGGCCGTTTATTGTGTCATCATATATTAGGTAGTTAAGGCCAAAAGGGGCGATCAGCCCCGAGGAGGGGAACATGGCAAGAAAACCGAAGGGTGAGACTCTTAGCTTCCGAGCGTTCGTGCTGTTACAGCGCACCCGCGACCTGCTCTTCAGGTGCCACGACCAGGCAGCAGGCAAGCACGGACTCACCGCCGAGCAGTACTCCATTATCGCAGCGATAAAGCAACTCGACGACCCGGTGAGACCGACTGACGTGGGTCGCCTTGTGGATCACAAGGTGAACACCGTTAGCATGATAGCGGATCGTATGGTGCAGGCCGGCCTGCTGGATAGGATCAGAGACCTGCCCGACCGAAGGGCAGTGCGCCTCGTTGTTACCGGCAAGGGCGATCGGGCATATCAACTCGCGACACCCGAAGTCATGAAGCTCGTCGACAGGCTGTTCTCGCCTCTGGCCGAAGAAGACAGGCGCACGCTCATAAGGATCCTGGAAGACCTGCGGGACACAGCGCATAAGACGCTGAATCCACAGACCACGAAACGTCGTTAACGGCTCCCGCCGGTCACGATGCACTCGGGGCAAATGTGTCACCCCGATCGAACGTCAGATTCGACATCGAATCTGGCGAAATACATCCTGAGCCGTCGTCACGTCTGGTGCGAACCGATCCTGATCTGAAACGGAGAGCGTAACTCTGACCTGCCACTGGCATGCAGCTGTCGCACGGGAGGCCCTCGCGTTCATGCCGCATGAGAACCGTCGGCTATCTCCTCCAACGCCGAGCGATAGCTATCGTAAGCCCTGGCATCGAACAGCACGAAGACAACGTCCGTGAGCGACGTCTCCTGCTCCTTGAGAAACGCGACCACGGTGCCCACCGCTATCTGCGCAGCTTCATCCAACGGGTAACCGTAGGCACCGGTGCTTATCGATGGAAATGAGATCCCCGTCAGTCTCTTCTCGGATGCGAGCCTGAGCGACTCGCGATAGGCACTCCTCAGAAGCTCGGCCTCGTCTCTGCCGCCACCGTGCCAGACCGGGCCGACGGTGTGAATCACGTAACTTGCCCTGAGGTTTCCTCCGCCCGTGATCACCGCCTTGCCTGTGGGCAACCTACCCTGCCGGGCGATGATCTCCTTGCACTCCTCCAGTATCGCAGGGCCGCCGGTTCGGTGAATCGCGCCGTCCACGCCTCCGCCACCCATCAGACCGGGATTGGCAGCATTCACGATGGCCTCCGTTGTCTGGTTCGTTATGTCACCCTGAATGACCGACAGGTTCGTCTTGTTTATCGTTATCTCCATTCGTTCATCGCCACCTTCGTAACCAGAAGATAACACACCAGTTCCAGCCTGGCAACCTTCCCGACACCATCGAAAACGCTTCGTCCCGACAGGACCAACGGGGGCTTTGACCCCAGACCCCCCGCGTCGGCAGAGTTAGGGGCCGCGCCTATCCCCACCCCTACCCTCGTCCTCGTCCACGGAGGGTACCAGCCCTTCCCCTACAGAATGCAGCAATAACAGCCAGGAGACAGAAATACCCCGCACTCAGTTGACCGGCCCGCCTATTCTGGAGTAGATTTACCCGCGATGAAGGCCATCATACTGGCTGGCGGTGAAGCTACCAGACTGCGCCCCCTCACCTGCAACACACCCAAGATAATGGTTCCCATACTGAACCGTCCCTACCTCGAGCATCTCGCGGACTATCTCAAGGTACACGGAATACTGGAGATGATCCTGGCGGTGGGAAAGCTGCCCGACCGCGTTCAGCGGCACTTCGGTGATGGCGACCGGTTCGGCGTAAAGATAGCTTACTCGACCGAGGAGTCCCCCCTGGGAACCGCCGGGGCGGTGAAGAACGCGGATAGGTTCATCGATGATTCTTTTCTGGTCTTCAACGGCGACATCCTGACCGACATCGATCTCACCGCCATGATCCAGGCCCACCGCCGCAACACGGCCATGGCCACCCTCGCCCTCACCCCGGTGGATGACCCCACCATCTACGGAGTGGTTGAGACAGACGCCTCGGGCAGAGTCCACCGCTTCACCGAGAAGCCGAGTTGGGAGATGGTGACAACCAACATGATCAACGCCGGCATCTATGTGCTGGAACCGGATATCCTGAGCCATATCGCGCCTGACACGTTCTCAATGTTCGAGCGAGATGTCTTCCCCCCGTTACTGGAGGGCGGACACCCGATCTATGGTTATCCCTCGCATGACTACTGGATAGACATAGGCACTCCCGACAAATACCTCAAACTGCACCACGACCTTCTCCGCCGCTCGACTGACGCAGCAGTCGAGTTCCAGGGAGAGCACGAAGTACACCCTTCGGCCCGCATCGAGGGGCCGGCCGTTATCGGTGAGTTCTGCTCCGTTGCCAGAGACTCCTTGATAATAGGCCCGGCTGTCCTCGGCGCTAATTGCCATGTAGGAGAGGGAGCCATCCTGGATGGCGTCGTACTGTGGCCGGACTGCAGGGTGGGAAGAGGGGCCAGGCTCAAGAACTGCCTCATCGCATCCGGCTGTCGCATAGGAGAGGAAAGCGAGATCCCCGGGGGCTGTGTTCTGGGAGACGGTGTCGTGATCGAGATGGGCAGCAGGCTCTCAAGCGGAGCCAGGACGTGGCCCGCAGGCTACCCCAACCCTGACGCAACCATGCGATAAGAGGCGGAACCAGCCACCCGAGACCGTCGTCATCAGAGCCAGCTACACGTTGAACAGGAAGGTAACCACCTCCCCATCCTGGATGACGTAGCTCTTGCCCTCCGTCCTCAACAGCCCTCTTCTACGTGCCTCGCCCAGGCTACCACAACTCTCAAGATCGGTGAAACCGACAACCTCGGCCCGGATGAACCCCCTCTCCATGTCTGTATGCACCTTCCCCGCTGCCCTGGGCGCGGGAGTGCCCGCGGGGATGGTCCACGCTTTGAGTTCGGCAGAAGCAGTGGTGAAGAACGATATCAGACCGAGCAGACCGTAGGAGAGTTCGACCACCCGGTTAAGCGCCGCTGCGCTCAGCCCCATTGACTCGCGAAACTCGGCCGCCTCCGCGTCGGCAAGCTGACCGAGTTCTGCCTCGAGCCTGGCGCAGAACGCTGCCACGGCAAACTGCGGGTAGAGGGCACCGATCTCACGTTCCATCTGTGATGCCTGCGATATCTGGTCCTCTCCCACGTTGAGCACCACCAGCATGGGCTTGGCGGTAAGGAACTGGTAGTTGGACAGCATCTTCAGTTCCTCTGGGGCCAGGCCCTGTCTTCTTATGGGTACGTCTCTCTCCAGTTCCGACCTGACCTTCTGAAGTAAGAGTTGCTCCTTGAGAAGGGCTTCCCTCTCCGTGACCCTGGCCCCCTTCAGCCCTGTCTCGAGCTTCTCCAGCCTCCTCTCCATGATGGCAAGGTCGGAGATCGCAAGCTCCAGGTCCAGCGCCAGCATGTCCCGCTGCGCATCTATGCTTCCCTCGGGATGCGGAATGCTGTCACCGGCAAACGTCCGCACCACCTGGAGCAGGGCATCGGCCGTGGTCAGAAGATTCAGCAACTCGCCTCCCAGGCCCTCCCCACCCCGGCCCTTAGGGGACCCCGCTATATCGATGTAGGCCACCTCCGCCGGCACCACCTTCTTCGGCTGAAATATACCATGCAGCACGGGCAGTCGCCGATCGGCCACCTTGGCCACGCCGGTCTTCGGCGCAAGGCCCGGTCCGTGAGAGGCCGGCTCGACCCTGCCCCCGGTCAGGGCATTGAAGACTGTTGTCTTGCCGCTCCCCGATATCCCGATGATGGCGATCTTCATCACGATAATCCTACCATTTTTCAGCCGATCAGCAACCCCTGCTCCCGTGGCGGAGTCTATCTCAACCCGGGTGGAAACAGTCTGGGACAGGCCACACCCCTACGAACGATACACTCTGCCGGAGGAACCGGCCACTATGGTAGAATACGAGGCGGATGTTCCACATTCTGTATGGACAGGACGGGTTCTCGATTACCCGCGCCCTGGAGACTATCAAGGCGGGACTGGGCGACGACGAGATGCTGGCAACCAGTACCGTAAGGCTGGACGGCCGCAGTCTCACTCTAGACCAGTTGAAGAACAACTGCGGCGCCCTTCCATTTCTGTCATCGCACAGGCTGGTCATCGTGGACGGCCTGCTCAGCCGCTTTCAGGCAAAACAGGGACGGGCCCGCGCCGCCAAGGGGAAGTCCCAAAGCGGCCTAGGGGAATGGGAAGACATGGCCGATTACATCAAGCAGATGCCGACCACCACTGCTCTTATACTTGTCGATGGAGAACTCAAGGATAGCAATCCACTGCTCAGACAGCTCTCGCCGGTTGCGGAAGTGAGCCCCTTCCCGTTGCTGCGGGGGAAGCAGCTGAAAGGTTGGATTCAGCAGCGGGTCAAGGAACAGGGAGGCAAGATCGTCCCCGCGGCGGTGGACCTTCTCGCGGAACTCATAGGCGGAGACCTGTGGGCGATGAATGGCGAAATTCAGAAACTGCTTCTCTATTGCCGGGACCGAGCCATCGACGAAGATGATGTGAGGAAGCTCTCGACTCACGTACAGGAGGCCAGCATCTTCGCGCTGGTCGACGCGGTAGCCGAGGGCCGTACCGAGTTGGCCCACAGGACACTTCACCGCCTGTACAACGATGGTGTCGAACCGACTCACATACTCGTCATGATCACGAGGCAGTTTCGTCTCATAGCGCTGGCGAATGACCTGAAGCCCGGACTGTCACGCACGCAGGTCCAGGATAAGCTGGGACTGACAGGCTACCCGCTGGACAAGACGCTCCGCCAGGCCAGACTGTACGACCTGGAAGGCATAAAGCAGATATACCGCAAGCTGCTGGAGACAGATCTCGCCATCAAGACCGGCAGGTACGGGGACAGGCTGGCCCTTGAGCTTCTGGTAGCAGAACTGGCCGGCTCCTAGTCAACTGCGGGGGACAGCGTCCCTATCTGGAGCCCGTTCGACGGACCGTCTGTACGGCGGTTACGCTTTTCACCAACCCCATCTCATCCCCCGTCTCCCACAATAACCCCTGACGCCTATCCCGGCAGGATTGCCTTGAGCATGGCCTGCAGCTTTTCGTGTTCGCCTTCCAACATCCCGTAGCAGTGCTTCCCCTCCGGGAACTTCTCCTTCCTCACCTCATCCCCGAACTCACGAAAGGCTTTCTCAATCGTGGCAGCCAGCTCGGCATACTTCTTGACGAACTTGGGAGTGAAGGCCTCGAAATAGCCCAGCATGTCGCCCACGATCAGCAATTGGCCGTCTGTGTACATACCGGCGCCGATCCCCAGAACCGGGATCTTCAGCATTTCGCTGATGATCCTGCCTACCTCGGGCGGCACTGCCTCGACGAGCAGGGCGAAGGCTCCTGCCTCCTCGATAGCCTGGGCATCCTTCACCACCTCCATTGCCGAGTCCGCCGTACGTCCCTGCGCCTTGAAGCCACCCAGTTGACCCGAGCTCTGCGGCGTAAGCCCGATATGCCCCATCACGAGCATGCCACCCTCCACTATCCCCTCTATCTGTCTCGCTACCCGTCGCCCTCCCTCAAGCTTGATCGCATCGACACTGGCCTCCTTGAAAAACCTGCCCGCGTTCTCGATGGCGCTCTCCCTCGAAATCTGGTAGGAAAGGAAGGGCATATCGCCGATCACGAACGTGTTGGGAGCACCGCGCCTGACCGCCTGCGAGTGCAGGATCATCTGATCCATCGTCATGGGCACCGTTCCCGGCAGCCCGTGCACGACCATAGCCGCACTGTCACCCACAAGAATCATGTCCATGCCCGCCTTCTCGCAGAAGCTGGCCATAGGGAAATCATAGGCAGTCAGGAAGGTGATCTTCTCTCCCTTCCGCTTCATCTCAGTAAAATCGAGTATGCTCTTCTTGGTCATCTTCCTACAGGCCTCCTTTACGCCTGCTCTATCTCCCCGGCAAGGGCACCCTCAGGTCCTCCGCCCCGTGCTTGGATGCCTTCAGCCCGGGTTGCGTTTCCTCTATGAGCTCGATGATATTCTTGGCCGAGCGTATCTTCTCCCTCGCCAGTTCTGCCAGTCCGTCTTCTGAGGTTCCCCAGGGCATATACATCCCCAGGCCCGGGCCCGGCTCCATCTTGAAGTAACACGGAGAGGTCACGCGGGCGATATCGGGCGTCTCGTAGATGCGGTTGTAGCCACCCATAGAGGTCCAGAGCTGGATGTGAACGTCCAGCGGCAGGTTCACAACCTTCCGTATCGATGCCAGCTGGGGAAGCGTCAGGTCGGCCACCGGGTTGCAACTGCCCGCTCCCAGCGACTCCACCAGTTTCACCCCCGCAGCATTGGCGTGCCCGGCGAAGACGGACACCTTGAATATGACGTCCAGTGGCAGGTCGCCGTTCTGTTTCATGGCGTCGAGCAGCGACAACACGCCCTCGTCCCAGACCAGGAACCCGCGGAACCCGATGTCGACGCAACGATCGAGGTCCATGAGATAGTGCTTGACCGTTTCCATGCCTCTCATGCGCAACCCCGAGATCGCACCCTCCGGCGTAGCTATCTGGCGTCCGGTGTACCAGGTAGGCCTCGGCCCCGGGGTCATTATCACCTCCACCTCGTTGTCGTGTGCGATGCGGGCGAACTCCTTCAGTTCCTCTTTGGTCAGCATGGAGGCTCCGCGCACCACCGACACCGACCGGTGGAACGGCACTCCCTGCTTCTTGGCCTCGTCGATGGCCGCCACCAGCACCTTGGGCGTCTCCACCCCCGACAGCTCGACCCGGTAGTGGGTACCGTCGGGGAACGTCTGCGCCGATGCAGGCAGGTCATAACTGTCTCCGCTGGGAAATCCGGCCCTCTCCATGGCCTGGGCAATCTTGTCCATTATCTTCCCTCCAAATACTTAGCTAGCAAGTGGGTACTAGCATAGCTTTCGATAAACGTGCGCCTATACTATCTCAGGCACCCCATAGTGTCAAGGGTGACCGGAACCCGCATCAGGCTCACAGCCCGATCGCTCCAGGTGCCCCGTCACCTGAACCGGAGATTTCGTCATGAGGCGCGTTTTCTGCTATAATTCTTCACCGCGCAATGGGCTACTATCTGGGCATAGATATCGGCTCCGTCAATGCCAGGCTCGCACTAACAGATGAGGACGGCAGAGTCTTTCGCCTCGACACCCAGAAGATAAGCTCCGGGCCCAGGGCAGCCGTCAGTTCGCTTATCGCCCGGGTGGGCGAAGGCATCGACCTCAATGACATCATCGCTGCCGGTGTGTCCGGCTCGGGGAGAGATGCCATCCCGGGTGAGCTCGGCTGGACGCACCACAGTAGTTCGCTGGCCATCATCTCCGGTATTCTTCACCGTCACCCCGATGCCAGGACCATCATAGGGATCGGCGGTCAGAGCACGCTGGTAATCGAGCTCGAGGACGGCCTTAAGAAGCCCTGGAAGGTGGAGTCCAATCCTCTCTGCGCCGCCGGAACAGGCAGGTTCCTGGAGCAACAGGCATACAGGCTGGGAATCAGCATGGAGGACTTCGCCACCCTGGCTCTGAAGTGCCAGGGCACTCCACCCAGGATAGCCGCCCGCTGTAGCGTCTTTGCCAAGACCGACCTCATCCACCTCCAGCAGAAGGGAGCCCCACTCGACGCCATGCTCTATGCCCTGTGCGAAAGCGTGGCGCGAATGGTCGCTTCCCTGAAGAAGGGGCCCTTTCTGGAGCCGGTCTACTTCGTGGGTGGCGTCGCCGCCAACGCGGCGGTGGCCAAGTCGCTCAACGACATGATCTCGGCCAGGAACGAGCACCCCGTTGAGGTGATAGTCCCTGAAGACTATCTGCATATGGAGGCCATCGGTTCGGCCCTGCTGTCAATAGGCAAGACCTCAAGGGGAGTCCTTTTGCCGGAGACCGACATCAAGCAGAGCTATTACGCGATGCCCGGCCTCGAGCCCGTATCAGGCCAGGACGGCCAGGACGGCCTCTCGGTTGAAGATGAACAGGTCGGTTACCTGGGAGTCGACGTGGGCTCGACCAGCACCAAGGCCGTTGTCATGGACGAATCGGGCACCCGCCTGCTCGCCAAGCATTACCTGATGACCGCGGGGAGACCCGTGGAAGCCGTAAGGCAGGTATTCAAGAACCTGCTCATGAAGGGCGCCGGCAGAGTCAGGATAGCCGGGGTCGGCGTCACCGGCTCGGGCAGATACCTGGTCGGTGGGTTCATCGGGGCAGACCTGATTAAGAACGAGATAACCGCGCAGACCAGGGCCGCTGCCGAACTGGATGCAGAGGCAGATATCATAGAAATCGGCGGGCAGGACTCCAAGCTGGTTATCAAGAGAAACGGCATCGTCGTCGACTATCATATGAACAAGGCCTGTGCCGCCGGAACGGGCAGCTTCATCGACGAGCTGGCCGAGATGCTCGGAGTCTCAGTGACCAACGGCCAGTTCGCAGACCTGGCGTTCGCCGCCCCCCACACCATCGACCTGGGCACCCGGTGTGCCGCCTTCATGAGCCAGGCCGTTGCCTCGGCACAACAGGAGGGTGTCCCCCTCGAGATAGTCACCGCCAGCCTCGCCAACTCCATAGTCAAGAACTACATCTCCAAGGTCGTCGAGCACAGAAAGCTGGGCGACAAGGTCATCCTGACCGGTGCCGTCTTCTACAACAAGGCGGTCGTCGCCGCCTTTCACCAGCAACTCGAGGGCAGGACTCTCACTGTGGCCGATCACAAGGAGGTCAGCGGCGCCATAGGCGCAGCCCTGCTGGCCAGGGAGGCCACCGACGGCGGGAAGTCGGGGTTCTTCGGCTTCCAGGAGGTGGTGGACAGGGAGTGTAAGCTCACGACATTCGTCTGCAGAGCATGCGACAACAACTGCACTATCACCCGCATGGAGATGCCCGACGCCGAATCGACATACTACGGTAGCCGCTGTGACAAATATGACGCTATTGCCAGCCATGCCAGGATAGAGACGTTCTTCGATAGACGGGAGCAGCTGCTCCTGCGGGAATACAGGAAGGACTCAGGATCCGGACCCGTGGTGGGAATACCCAGAGCGCTTCTGGTCTATGACTACGCTCCGCTGATGATCGGCTTTCTCAATGCGCTCGACGCCCGGGTAGTCCTTTCCAGTCAGACCAACCACGAGATTACGGAGAAGTCGGTGGAGTTGAGCTACACCGATAGCTGTTTCCCTGTCAAACTCCTGCACGGACACGCCGCCATGCTCAAGGATGTGGACTACGTCCTCTATCCCTGCGCGATACGACTGGGCGAAAAAGAGGACGATGCCAATCAAAAATACTCCTGCCCCCTGGTCCAGGCCTCACCCTTCATAATCCGGCAGGCAGTCGACCTGGGAGACCGCATACTGATTCCCGTCATCGACTTCAGCCGCGGGGACGCCGACGTCGTCAACAGCCTTGCCGATGCCGCGGTCAGGATGGGTTTCAGCAGGCGAAAAGGAAGGGAGGCAGCACTCGCCGGCATAGGCTCCCAGCGCAGATTCGAGGCCGACCGGGCCGTGCTGGGCAGGGAAGTGATCGAGCAACTCCGTAAGAGCGGCCAACTGGGAGTCGTGCTCCTGTCCCGATCCTACATGTTTCAGGACGCCGGGGCCAACCTTGGCATAGCAGAGAAGCTGGCCCAACTCGGGGTTGTCCCCGTGCCGCTGGACTTCCTGCCTCTCGACTCGGTCAACCCCCGGGACTACTCAGATCGGCCCTACTGGCTCTATGAGAACAAGTTCATAGCCGCCGCTGCCATCATCGCCGCGGATCCGCAGCTCTATGGGTTGTGGCTCACCAACTTCGGATGCGGCCCCAACTCCTTCATCCTGCATGTCGTAGAGGACATCATGGGCGGCAAGCCCCTCGGTCAGCTGGAGATAGATGAGCACGCCGCTGAGGCCGGGATCGTGACACGCCTGGAGGCATACGTGGACACCATCTCGGGGTTCGCCGACGCTGCCGGCCCCCGCAAAGTGCCCCCTCAGGACATATATCGTTCGGCATCTACCGTCATCGATACCACCAAGACCTTCATCATACCCAGGATGGCCCCGCACATCGAGCTTGTCGCCGCTCTTCTGGAAGGCAGCGGCGTGAGGGCGTTCGTCCTGCCCGAGCCCGACGAGCGCAACCTGATGTACGCCGACAAGCTGACATCAGGTGTCGAGTGCCTGCCTTACCGGGTGACCCTGGGTGACTTTTTGCGCTTCAGCTACGAGGACGGCGCCGGACTGCAGAACGTCGAGGCGGTCATGGCCAGCGCATACGGCCCGTGCCGCTTCGGTAAGTACGCGCTGGAACAACGCAGGATACTCAAGGGCGTGGGCATCGACCTCCCCATACGGACCACCGTGTCCAACAACGCGTACCGCGACACGGACATCAGTCCCCGCTTCGCCCGTCTTGCCTGGAAGGGATGTGTCGCCATAGACTACCTCCAGAGGCTACTCTGGCGCAGCCGGCCCTATGAGAAGGAGCAGGGTGCCGCCGACGCCATGTTCGACGAGTACGTGGCAAGAATCGTGGATCGCGTCCGCAAGAAAGAGAGCATCAAGGACCTGCTGCAAAGGGCAACCCCGGATTTCAAGGCCCTGATCCGCCCCGATCAGCCCCGTAACCCGCTCGTCGGCATCAACGGTGAGATCTTCCTGCGCTCCAACAGGTTCGCCAACCAGGACCTGGTCAGGGAATGCGAGCGGGCCGGACTGGAGGTCGTCGTCTCACCGATGGGTGAGTGGATGAAGTATATCGCCTACCGTCATGTCGAGGATGCAGTCAGGGACCGGAAACTGCTCAAGGCTCTGATTAGCTACATTGTCAAGCGTATCTGGGAACACGATGACCACGCCGTAGCCGGGCATTTCTCCGACCTGCTGGCACCTGACGGCAGGGAACCATCGACAGAGGCCCTGCTGGCAGAGACGAGCCACTGGCTTTCGCCGAAGTGCGGTAGCGAAGCCGTGCTCAGCATAGGAGCGGGAATCGAATGGATGAAGAACCCCAGTTTCGCCGGCGTGATCTCGGTGATGCCCCATGGCTGCATGCCCGGCGGGATCGTCGCCGCCCTCTCTGAGAAGTTCAGCGATCTCTACCACAAGCCCTGGATCAACCTCACCTATGACGGCTTTGCAGAGAGCACCAACCTCACCAGGATCAACAACTTCGCTGAGGTAATCAGGTTCTGCGGCCAGCCACCAACGGACAGTAGTCGATCACCCGGTCTACCGGGCAACCCTGCCTGGTGAAGCATTCAAACAGAGACAGGGCGGGGCGAGCCTGTCCCGGCCTCTCTCGTCCCCGCCCTATCTACATCATCAGCTATACTCTGGCCGCCCGTATCGCCGCCTGACCGCCCATACAACCAGCGCCGCTGAGACCAGCGCCAGCAAGCCGACCATCGCCATCCTCTCAGCCAGAGCCGGCTCGACAGCTACCGAACTCATGGCTACAGCGGGCAACAGCGCAGCCCTCACTATTGGCCTCAGGCCCTGGTGCTCGGTTATGAACTGAGCTACCGGCGGACTGCTACTGTAATAGAGTCCTACCAGGGCTTCTCCCACCGGGTTGGTCAGCATATACCTGTCCCTGAACTCCCGGAGAACTCCTATCTCCTCTGCCATCGGGCTGCCGTAGGCTGCCGTGGCAATGAAGCAGATATCGGGCACCGTTACGGTCAAAACGCTATCCTGACCGACGTCAAAGGCGATTGTCAGCACCAACTGCTCCCCGTGCCGTCTTAGCGTGCGTTCCAGATACTGACCGGGTTTTCCGTAGATAGTCAGATCGGACGTCCCGTCACCGTCCAACTGGTAGTCTCCATCCCTATCCAGAGTGTATCCATCATCATCTATGATAGAGACGACCTTTGTGGCCGAGCCCCAGGTTATGTTAATCGACACGTTAGCAGGATCGAAGACATCGTACACTGCGCTCGGTGGAGAGATGGAGGGCTGGACTCCGGTTGTTGTGATGGTAAAGGTGGCGTCGTTCACATCGAAGTCGATGGTCAACTGCAGGCTTTCTCCGATGTCCAGGCGCTTCGTTTCCTTGATGTAGGACTGCTTGATGGTCAGCACGTCCCCAACAAGGGTGTAGTCATCATCTCTTTGCAACTCATAGCCATCGCCATCAACGATCGACTTTATTGTGGAGGCGCTACCCCACGTGATGGTAGTCTCCAGGTCAGCCGGAGCTTCGTAATCAAACGCGCCCGACGCGGGAGAGAGTGTTGGGATGTCTCCTGAGGCCGTGATAGTGAGAACTCGATCCGCGCCGAAGTTGAAGTCGATGGTAAGGTCCAGCCGGTCTCCCACATCCGTCAGCTTGTCGGCGATGTAACTCTCAAAGATGGTCAGTTTGGATTGATCCTCGCCGTTGTCCACATCGTAGTCGTCAGCCTCGATCAGCACATAACCGTCACCGTCCTCGATCTGATCTATGCTGCTGGCCGCCACCCCCCATGTGATAGTGGTTTCGACATCCTTCGGGTCTTTCAGGTCGTATTGAGCGGACTCGGGATTGATCCTGGCGTGGACTCCCACAGCCGTGATGGTGAGCGTGACATCGTCGCCGACATCAAACTCGATGGTCAACTCCACCTCATCCCCGATATCCAGGAGCTTCCCTGCCAGGTAATCATCCAGGATGGTCAGCTTGTTGCCATCCACGGTATAGTCATTGGGATCGACCAGAGTACCGTTATCCCTGATCCTCTCTACTGACCCTGCGGCACCCCAGGTTATGGTCGTCTCCACATCGGGTCGAGGGTCGACATCGAGCTTATATTCGGCGGTCGCCGGGGAGATAGAGGGTTGAGTTCCGACGGCTGTGATGCCGAAGGTGACATCGTCACCACGGTCGAACTCGAGAGTCAACTCCAGGCTCTCGCCGATATCCTCGAACTCGCCCTTGAGGTAAGGGTCATGCATGACCGTCAGCGTCGCCTTGTTATTGAGGATATCCACCTCGTAGTCGGTGTCTAACAGCAAATCCTCGCCGTCACCGTCCTTGATGGACACCACCCCGGTAGCGGCACCTAGCGTGATCACGTTCGTCACATCATCCGGATCATCCAGGTCATACTCCCTTGTCTCGTGCTGGGCAGTCGGATGCGTGCCGATCGCTGTGATGGTAAACGTGACGTCGTCACCGCGGTCAAACACGATCGTCAGTTCCACACTGTCGCCGATATCCCCAAGTAAGTCCTTGAGGTAGTTGTCGTGGGAGATCTTCAGCTTTGCCCTGAATGCCGTGATCGGGTTGACCTCATAATCTTCATCGCGCACCAGTGTCGTTCCATCATCGTCAAGAATGAGCGCCACGTCGTCGGCAGCGCCCCAGATAATCGTCGTTGACACGTCCTCGGCGTCATCCAGGTCGTAATCCGCCGTCGCCTCCTCGATGCTGGGAGGAGATCCGATCGCTGTGATTGTCAGGATCACGGCCCCCCGGTCAAAGTCGACTAGCAGTCTTACCTTCTGTCCGATATCCGTGAGCCTGTCTCTAAGGTAATCGTTCAGTATGATAAGATGCTTATCCAGGTATATGTAATCATCGTCTATACCCTCCGTGAGATCATCTGCTACATCGGTGATATCGGTGATCGTAACTATCCTGGTGGCCACACCGAAATCGTAGGTGAAGATCAACTCCGCCCGGTCATCCAGGTCGTATTCCGCCGTCTCAGGAGAGATAGTGGGCAGCTCATCTGCCGTTGCCGGTCCGGCCGGCACCAGGCTCAACCCCAGGGCCAACAGCACGGCCAATAGTACTTGCCTTACCTGTCCTAGCTTCCTTTCCATTTCTTCTCTAACCTCCTTGTTCCGCTCTGTCCATTACGTCGGTACAAACGCTTACTCCCGGTCAATTCATTGCACCTCCTCTGGCCAAGCCCCGGGTATAACCCTGTATGAGTCTGTCCCGGAAAAGCTCCAACAACCGGCATTCGCCCCATTTTCCAGCATGCAATATCATTATACCACCGCTGGCAATATTGACAAGGTACTGGGAATATATTACCATTAAAATGAGCCATCGACCCTCGGGCGGTGAGCTGGAGAACTCAGTAGCTGAAAGCTCCGCTTGGATCGGCAATGACCGAGACGGACGAAAAGGGTTGCCCTGTTTGCCTCTCGGCTCGGCCGGGAGGATTCGTCTTTTGTGACCATGGCTCCGTCCCGGTGATCCAGGCGTGCCCAAAGCTGCGGATGTGAGCAGATGCTAAGAACAGGTTTCATCGGAGCCGGCATGACCGGCACGGCGCTGGCCGTGAGGCTGGCCGGCAAGAAGTGGCCGGTGGTCGCCGTATCAAGTGGTACGCTCTCTTCAGCCCGGCGATTGGCCGCCTCGGTACCCGGCTGCCGGGTATACGACACCTCCCGGGAAGTGCTGGATGCCGCCGACCTCATCTTCATCACCACACCCGACGACGTCATAGAGCATGTGTGCGACGAACTCGACTGGCACTCGGGTAAGAGCGCGGTTCATTGCAGCGGTGCCCACTCCGTCGATATTCTCGAACACGCAGCACGGCAGGGCGCCGCGGTGGGTTCCTTTCACCCTTTACAGACCTTCGCCAGTGTCGAGCAGGCCGTACAGAACCTGCCCGGCTCTACCTTCGGCCTGGAGGCCGAAGGGCCCCTTCTTTCAACGCTCAGGGAACTGACCGCACTGCTCGACGGTACACCCCGGTGCTGCTCGGGCCGGGCGACAAGGTGCTCTATCACGCGGCGGCGGTTCTCGCCAGCAACTACATGGTCACCCAGGTCAAGCTGGCCCTCGACCTGTGGCGCGAGTTCGGAGTCTCCCCCGAAGAGGCGACGAATGCATTGCTGCCCTTGCTGCAGGGCACCCTGAACAACATCCGCACTGTCGGGTTGCCCGATTGTCTCACCGGCCCTATTGCCCGGGGCGACCTGGACACCATAGAACGGCATCTGCTGGCACTGAAGGACAGGGATCCCTCATTGCTCGCTGTGTACAGGGAGCTGGGACTGCAGACCGTTCCCATTGCCCTGGCCAGGGGCAAAATCAACGAGGAGAAAGCACAACAGATGCGGGCTCTCCTGCGCGGCCGCGGGTCCGGCTCCAGCCGGCACTCTCAGCAGGTACGGGCCGCATCTAGCCCTTCGGGCAATGGAGGACCGGGTCGGACACGCAGGAGAGCGCTTTCGATGACCCGAAAGCGCTAGTTTGACAACACCGGCGGTATAGCGAACCGCCCCTATAACTGGAGAGGAGACAACGAATGAGAACAATGCTTAAGAGCAAGATCCACCGGGCCGTGGTCACCGAAGTCGACCTCGACTACGAGGGCAGTATCAGTATCGACAGGTCTCTCATGGAGGCTGCCGATATCCTGCCCTTCGAACAGGTGGACGTCCTGAACATCAACAACGGGGCCAGGTTCAGCACCTACGCCATCGAAGGCCCGCGGAACTCCGGGACCATCGGCATTAACGGTGCTGCCGCTAGACTGGCCATGAAGGGCGACCTAGTGATCATCGTCTCTTACCGCACTGTTCCCGATGAGGAAGCCATGATTATGAGGCCAACCGTGGTACTCGTCGACAGGCAGAACAGGATCATCGAGCCCTCGCCCGCAGCTGCGCTTCACCGGAGAGGGGAGACACACGGCCTGTAGAACGAGCGACCCGGCCTTCAAGGCCAGAATCCCTCGGGCCGACGATTCCTCTCACAGTTGCGATTCCCTTCCGATATGGCAGTCCGGCTCAGTCATCGATCCTTCCCCGGAACGGTCACCCCGGTATGGAGGAGCTGAGACAAAGGAGGCGACATGCGAGTCACCATAACCGACATAAAGCAGATGAAGCAGCGGAATGAGAAGATCCCCATGCTCACCGCCTACGACTATGTGACGGCGAGGATGGTCGACGAGGCGGGCGTGCCCATGATACTGGTCGGCGACAGCCTGGGCATGGTCATGCTCGGTTACGAGTCGACTATTCCGGTGACCATGGAGGATATGCTCCATCATACAAAGGCGGTGGTGAGAGGTACTAAGAATGCCCTCGTCGTAGGCGACATGCCCTTCATGACCTACCAGATCAGCCTTCCCGATGCCCTGTCCAACGCGACCAGGTTCATCCAGGAAGGCGGAGCGCAGGCCGTCAAACTGGAGGGCGGCGAGGCCGTCGCAGAACAGGTGAGGCGACTTGTCGGCTGCGGCATTCCCGTCATGGGGCACCTCGGACTGACCCCTCAGTCGATTCATCAGCTGGGAGGCTTCAGGGCGCAGGGCAGGGTGGCCACTGCAGCAAGCAGGCTGCTCAACGATGCCCTGATCCTGGAGGAAGCCGGCGCGTTCGCCGTAGTGCTGGAGTGCACTCCTGCACCCCTCTCGCACTTGATCACCGGGAAGCTGGCGATCCCCACGATCGGCATCGGCGCCGGGCCCGGCTGCGACGGACAGGTCCAGGTGATCAGCGATGTCCTCGGCCTCTACACCGACTTCGTGCCCAGGCACGCCAAGCAATACGCCCGACTGGCCGGCGAGATGAAGAACGCCATCACCGGCTATGCTTCGGAGGTCAGGTCCCTGGCCTTCCCCGCTCAAGAACACAGCATCACCATGGACCCAGAAGTCATCGCCCGGCTCAAGGCCGAAAGCACCCCTGACGTCACTGCTGACGACCCTACCGTCATTGCGAGCGAAGCGAAGCAATCCCGATGCAAATAGCCAGGACGATCAGAGAAGAATCCAGACCCACCTCTGTCATTCTGAACGACACCCCTGTCATTCTGAACGAAGTGAAGAATCTCCTCCAACATCACCGAACATGCAAATAGCCAGGACAATCGCCGAGATGACCGCCCTGAGGCAGCAACTCAGCGGCGACGTGGGCTTCGTCCCCACCATGGGCTATCTCCACCGGGGACACCTCGCCTTGGTCGGGGAGGCCCAGGCCGAGAACCGGGCCGTCATCATCAGCATCTACGTCAACCCGCCTCAGTTCGGGCTGAGCGAGGACCTGGCCCGCTATCCGCGCGACCTTACCCGCGACCTTGAGCTACTGCGAGAAGCGAAGACGGACATCGTCTTCGCCCCCTCCGATGCTGAGATGTACCCCCCGGGGTTCAGCACCTGGATCGAGGTTGAAGGCATAACCGATCGGCTGGAGG